>Ga0102587_1001251_pt1 | contig 19625 bp, 18 predicted proteins | sample AraplaF_Col_mTSA_FD_76853 | JGI IMG/M metagenome (GOLD analysis project Ga0102587, IMG submission 76853) | Arabidopsis root microbial communities from the University of North Carolina, USA - plate scrape MF_Col_mTSA (SPADES assembly) (version 2) | ecosystem: Host-associated > Plants > Roots >... | reverse complement strand
AGATGCGTGCCGAAATCAAGAAATTGCATGGCGACCTCAAGGCAACCTCGATCTACGTGACCCACGACCAGATCGAGGCGATGACGCTGGCGGACCGGATCGTCGCCATGCATGGCGGGGTCGTGCAACAGGTCGGCAGCCCTCTGGAGCTCTACGACCGTCCCGCCAATCTCTTCGTCGCAGGTTTCATCGGCTCTCCCGGCATGAATTTCCTGGAAGCAAGTTACGATGCCGGTGGCGTGAAGCTGAAGGACGGCACGAACGTGCCTCTCAACAGATCGCTGCCTTTGTCGAACGGCGAGAAGGTGACGCTCGGCATCCGACCGGAACATGTCGTCATGACGAATGACGGAGCCGGAATTGCCGCCGATGTCGAGCTCGTCGAGCCGACGGGCTTCGGCATCATCCTGCATCTTTCGCTGCATGGTTTGCCATTCAAGATCTTCACGCTCGATCGCGAGGCGCTGAGTGCGGGACCAAAGGTCAACGTCGCCTTTCCGGCCAAGCACCTGCATGTGTTCAACGGCGAGGGCAGCCGCGTCGATTGAACGGAGGGAAGGCGATAGAATGCAAAGGTCGCCTTCGGCATACTGCCTTCATTGGGAATTGAGGGGCACGATATGCTTGTTGCACAGATATCCGATATCCATGCCGGACCGGACAGTCAGTCGCTGTTCGTATTCGAAAGAGCGATCGATTGGCTGAAGGCATTTCGGCCCGATGCGCTCGTCCTGACCGGAGATCTGGTGGATGATGGATGGCGGGAGGGCTATCGCCGCATGGCGCAAAGCCTGCGGTCGCTGGATTTTCCTGTCTATCTGTTGCCGGGCAATGGCGATGATCAATCCGTGATGCGGGGAGAACTTGCCGGGATTGGCAACTGGGCTGGCACATCCGTCCCGATGCATTTCGATGCGGCTCTCACTGATGCGACCCTTGTTGGGATCGATGTAACGGTAGCCGGACAAAGCTTTGGTGACATCCTGCCGCATCTGCCGTGGCTAGGACGCACGCTTGCCGATGCGGCGACATCCGTTCTCGTCTTTATGCATCAGCCACCGTTCGAGATCGGCATAGAGGTGCTGGATCGGGTCGGATGCAGGAATGGTGATGCACTTCTTGAGCTTTTGAAAGCGGTGGAACGTCCACCACTTGGAATTCTCTGCGGCCATGTTCACCGGCCCGTTCTCAGCAGAACGGGATCAATCGCCCTTCAGACATGCGGTTCGCTTTGTCCGCCCAATCCGCTGTTGCTGGGAGATCGGGGTGATCTTCCCGTTCTCGACGCCTCCTCCTTTCTGGTGCACGAGGTCAGGAACGACCGGCTGTTGTCACATATTGTGTCGATGCGGTCGCTCGCCGAGGGCGGATGAGTTGGATTGAGCGGTGAATGCCGGCCCGCTGCCGGCGGAAAGAGCTTTCATCACAGAGCCTTCGGACGCTATATCATCAGACGATGATCATGCTGGAAGGGATATTATGACAGGCACCGTTCTCGACCGTTTTCTCCGCTATGTCGTCATCGACACCCAATCCGATCCCGCCTCATCCACGCAGCCGACCACCGAGAAACAGAAGGATCTCGGCCGGGTTCTGGTTGCGGAGCTCCTGGAGATCGGCCTTTCGGATGCGCATCTCGATGAGCACGGCTATGTCTATGCGACCATTCCGGCAAATACCGATAAGAAGGTGCCGGTCATCTGCTTCTGCTCGCATATGGACACTGCACCTGACTTCACCGGCAAGAACGTCAAGCCGCAGATGGTGAAGAACTATGCCGGCGGGGATATCCAGCTTCCCGGCGATCCGAGCCGGGTGATCCGTGTCTCCGAGCACCCGCAGCTGAAGAACCAGATCGGCAACGACATCATCACCACGGATGGTACGACCCTGCTCGGCGCCGACGACAAGGCGGGGCTGGCGGAAATCATGGCCGCGGCAAAGATCCTCGTCGACGATCCGGAGATCAAGCACGGGACGATCAAGATCCTTTTTACGCCTGATGAGGAAGTCGGCCGAGGCGTCAACAAGGTCGATCTGAAGAAGCTCGGCGCCGATTACGCCTATACGATGGATGGCGAGACCGCCGGCCATATCGAGGACGAGACCTTCTCGGCCGACAGCGTCGATATCGTCGTTGCCGGCGTCGCTATTCATCCGGGTTTTGCCAAGAACCGGATGGAAAATTCCATCAAGATCGCCGGCGCCATCATCGACCGGCTGCCGAAGGATATCGCGCCGGAGACGACCGAGGGAAAGCAAGGCTTCATTCATCCGACGGGTGTGGCCGGCTCGATGGAAAAGGCAGCGATCAGCCTCATCATTCGCGATTTCACCGACGAAGGCCTCACCGAAAAGGAGACCATGCTCGAAGCGATCGTCAAGGATGTGATGAAGTCCTATCCGGGCTCGGCCTATCGCTTTGAGGTGAAGGAGCAGTACCGCAATATGAAGGTGGTGCTCGACCGTCACCCTGAGATCGTCGAGAACGCCGTCGAGGCGGTGCGCAGGGCGGGGGTGACACCGGTGCGTGGCAGCATCCGAGGCGGCACGGATGGTTCGCGTCTCTCCTTCATGGGCCTGCCCTGTCCGAACATCTTTGCCGGAGGCCATGCCTTCCATTCGCCGCTCGAATGGATCAGCCGCCAGGATATGGAAAAGGCTGTCGGGACGATTGTAGAGCTTGCGAAGATCTGGGAAGAGCGCGCCTAGCACCGTGAATCCAAGCGTCGGCCCGGAAATCAGTTATCCTGCGCTTTGAGCCGGTCAAGGCGTAACCCCCACCAGCTGCGGCAATGCCGCAGCTATCAGGCTTGGATTATTCCTTCGACGGCCCGCCCCGCCGCTCCAGCGCCGTCTTGCGGATGGTCTCCGCGATCTCCGGACTACTGCTCGACAACATCTGGAAATCCACGGCGTAGAGCGACAGCAGCGATACCTCAGTTGCTGCGCTGACCGTCGCTGAGCGCGGTTCGCCGCTGATCAGCGCCATCTCGCCAAAGAAGTTTCCGGCACCGAGTTCCACTGGATGGTCGGGTGTCGCCACGGTGACCCGCCCCTCGACAATGAAGAACATCTGATCGCCAACATCGCCCTTGCGGCAGATCACGGCACCTGCGGGGACAATGCGCGGTCGCAACGCCCGAACGATCTCGATCAGTGCAGCGGAACCAAGCTTCTGGAACAGGGGTACGGCAGCGACCAATTGCCAGTTGCGAACGAAGTCTTGGCGGCGAACCTCTTCGTAGAAGCCGGTGGCGAGGATGCCGGCCCAAAGTGCAAAAATACCGATCCCGCTCATCATCACCAATCCGGCCAGAACCCGACCTGCAAGGCTCTGCGGGATCTCGTCACCGTAGCCGGTCGTCGACAACGTCACGACCGCCCACCACATCGCCTGCGGAATGCTGCCGAACCTATCGGGCTGGACGTCTCGCTCGATGATATAGCCAGCCAACGCAGCGCCAAAAAGAACGATGCCGAACACCGATGTCACACCAAGCAGATTGCGCGATTCATTCGCGACCACCTTTGCCAGCAGCCTGAAGAAGGTCGAGTCGCGCAACGGCTTGAGAAGCCAAATGGCGCAATAGAGGTTTCGATCACGGGAGCCAACGAACAAGAATGCAGCAGCCGGAACCAGAACCGCGAGCAAATCGATCACGAGGGCCGGCATCCCGCTCGACAAGCGGTGTCGCCGTGAAAGCAATGTGCCGCTCAATTGGAGGACATAGGCCAGCCAAATTGCCGCAAGTAACAGCTCAAAGACAAGCCTCTCCTGTCCAGTAAGGCCCTGCGTCGTCAGTGCGGCAATGACCAAGAGACCGATTGTGGCGAGCAGCGCGTTGAGCGGCGTCGAAATCTTTGAGAAAGGCACTGCCGACATTACATACTCCCAACCGCACGGCATTCGTCGACAATAGATACCTTCGCGCCACACGCAAGGGAACGGGGGACTGATGCAATGTGTCTTCGCACCAAAGAATTTGGCAGCCGGAATCGCGTTACAACGTAAGCGATGTTTTCCTCCCATATTGACCAAGCGGTAGGCCGTTCCGAAAGCTACCGCCGCGGCATTGATGGCAGGAATGCGCCTCTTGCGTACATTTCGCAAAACATGACTATTCCCGCCATGACAAAGGGCACACTACGATTCTTCTTTGATTTTGGGGCCGGCGGCTGTTTGTGGGCGGGTGATGAAGCTACCCGATCCAAATTGGGCGTCGGACCGCTTGATGCCGCCGTTTATGACCTTCAAGGGCACGTCGTAGTGCCTCCGCAAATTTCATTGCCAAGCAACGTTCACTCACTCATCAGCCGTCTCGACCAAGAATATCTTAGCTACCTCAATCCATCGTATCCACCTGATCCAAGCCTTTGGACACAGGCCAGGTGCGAGCGCTTCAATAGCGATGTGGACCAGCTTCTGGTTTTGCTCCAGGTCGAGTTGGGCACCAAATTCGCGATTATCGATCAGCAGAAACGCCATGCAGAGGACCCGGCTCTCGGCGAATTCCTCGCCGCGAATCCCAATCAGAAGCCAATGCCCTAGAAATAGTTCGGATGGCCGCAATGGGCCGATAGCAGACTTTAGCCGTCTGTTCGCCCCGAGTAATTCCATGGCATTAGCTCGCCGATTCGGCTCTGCTTGTGGCCATTTACGATGGAGGCGAGTGTGGCGGTCAGGTAGGCCAGCGGGTCAACAGCGTTGAGCTTGCAGGTTTCGATGAGCGAGGCGATGGTCGCCCAGTTCTCGGCTCCGGCATCGTGCCCGGCGAAAAGAGCATTCTTCCGGTTGAGCGCTATCGGCCGAATCGTTCGCTCGACGGTGTTGTTGTCGATCTCGATGCGACCGTCGGCGAGGAAGAGACAGAGGCCGTCCCAGTATTTGGCGACATAGGCGAGTGCTTCGCCGAGAGGCGACTTGCCAGCGACGCGGGCACGATGATGCGTCAGCCAAGTCCGCATGTCTGCGATCAACGGCGCTGATCGTTCTTTCCTCCCGGCAAGGCGAGCGTCGGCGTCGAGACCGCGCAGCTCTGCTTCGATGCGATAGAGTTCGCCGATCCGCTTCACGCCGTCGTCCGCAATCGGTGCTGAGCCAGTGCGGGTGATCTCGACGAACTTGCGCCGTGCATGCGCCCAACAATAGGCGAGCTGAATGTCGGGACCAATGCGATCCGGTGCGATCAGGCGATTATATCCGGCGTAGCCATCCACCTGAAGGATGCCCGTGAACCCCTGCAATATCCGATCGGCATGCTGTCCGCCGCGACCTGGAGCATAGGTGAAGGCGACACCTGGTGGCGCACCGCCGCCCCACGGTCGGTCATCGCGGGCCAGCGCCCAGGTCTCGTCCATGAACAGCTTGGTGGACCGCTTCAAATCGCCGATCAGGGCGTCGAAGACTGGGCGCAGTTCGAATGCCGCCCGGCCGACCCAATCAGCGAGTGTCGAACGGTCGAGATCGATACCCTGTCGGCTCATGATCTGGGCCTGCCGGTACAGCGGCAAGTGGTCGGCGTACTTGGACACCAGCACATGCGCGATAGTCGCTTCTGTAGGCAAACCGGCTTGGATCAATCGAGCCGGTGCTGGGGCCTGGGTAATGCCGCCGGTGCAGGCACGGCAAGCATATTTGGGACGACGCGTGACGATGACGCGGAATTGCGCCGGAATAATATCCAGCCGCTCGGAGACGTCCTCGCCGATGCAATGCAGGCCACCGCCACATGCGCAGATGAGGCTTTCCGGTTCGATGATCTCCTCGACGCGAGGAAGATGAGCGGGCAGAGAGCCGCGATTGACGGCACGGGGTTTAGTCTGCAGCTTCCCAGGGGGGCTATCGGCTTCATCTTCGACATGGATGGCCGCGATGGCCGTTTCCAGGTCCTCCAATGCGAGATCGAATTGTTCAGGATCGGCCTTCTCGGATTTACGGCCGAACGCTGCCTGCTTAAAAGCGGCAACCAGCTTCTCCAGGCGCTCGATCCGGTCATCCTTGCGAACTTCACGCGCTTGCGCCGCGATCAGCATGGCCTTCAGCGCAGCGATGTCGTTTGGGAGATCGGCGACGTCCAACATGGTGAAAGTCTACCAAAACCAACGTCGCTTCGCCGTCGGAATTTACCGCCCGAGTCATCGTGCCGCATCTATTCAATGGCGTCCGGCGGTTTCGCCTCCACGGAACGGACCCGACGCCAGTCGAGGCCTGCAAACAACGCCTCGAACTGAGCATGGCCCAAGGTCATCAGACCATCCTTGATGCCCGGCCAAGTAAAGGTATGTTCTTCCAGCCGCTTGTAGGCCATCACCAGCCCGCTGCCATCCCAGTAGATCAGCTTCAGTCGGTCCGCTTTGCGCGACCGGAACACGAAGACGGCTCCCGTGAAAGGGTCTTTGTGCAGCTCGTTCTTGACCAGGGCCGCCAGGCCATCGTGGCCCTTGCGGAAATCGACTGGCTTGGTTGCCACCATGATCCGAACCCGGTTCGATGGAAAGATCATGCCTGAACCGCGCAAGCACGCGCGACGGCGGCAATCCGCGCGGCAGACGCGCCTTCTTCCATACGGATCGTGACAGAACCTACGATAATCTCGGGGCGATTGGCCTCTTTTATATGCGGCTCCACAGCAGACGGATCGATAATCACCGCTGCGAAGTCCAGTGGGTCTTCGGGTGCGGGCAGCACCAGCTTGCCCTGCCGGGCCATTGTTCGCCAGGTGGACAGATGGTTCGGCTTTAAGCCATGCCGCTCTGCGACCTCATTCACCATTGCGCCGGGCCTAAGGCTCTCCGAAACGATCTGCGCCTTGACCTCGTCCGGCCATCGCCGGTGAACCTCACGTCCAGGCTTCCTGGTCGTGAGAACCTCCAATGTACTCTCCATGGAGAAACTCCCGTTGCTCGTCCATGGAAAGGCGATCACAGATTAGGGCGGCAAGGACAACGTGGGGTCGGAACATCGGTTACGTTACAACATTTCACAGGGAATGTAGATCATCCGAACAGCGAAAGGGATGCTCGTGACCGTGCTGACTGTGCGACGCTACCTGCCTTTAAACTGCGATGCCACGGTGGAGATCTTCCTGCGTGCGGTCCGCGAGATTGTATCCTGGGACTATGCACCGGCGCAGATCAATGCCTGGGGCAAGGCGGAAGAGCGACAGCTTGGGTGGAGCGCCGGGCAAGCCGGCCAACTTGGATTGCGGAAGCGGAAAGATCGCCGATTGGCTTTGCCGATCTGGAGCCCGACGGGCATCTGAACATGATGTTCGTTCACCCCGACCATCAAGGGATCGGTGTCGCGAGTCTCTGCTACAACGGATAGAGGCGGAGGCCAAGAAACACGGCCTCAAAATCGATTCCGATTTTCAGGTTGATGCTGCAGCGCTCTTCATTCTTCCGGGATCAGCCGCCGTTTGCCGGAATGCTTCCGCGCAGCATCACGTTGTCATAGGCGGGGCGGGGCGTCGGAATCGCAATCGGCATTCCGGGCTCCGGCTCGATCGCCGTCACTGGCTCAATGACCGGTATCGGTTGTGTGCTTGCCGTCGCCACAGGATCGGGAGCTGGAATCGGCACCGGAACGGCTGACGGGATCAGCACCTCGAATTGTGACGGCAGCATGCTTTCGCCGGGTACATAGTTCATCGCGACTTCGTAAGAAGGCAGCGGCGGCGGGGTCTCGAGCGTGCCGTCTTCATCACGCTTCTCGTAAAAGGCGTTGCCGCCTGCAACCGTCACATAATGCATGTTATTGTAGGGGAACTTCAACCCTGCGGTGTGGAAGAACATTGCGTCCTTCACTGCGGGATGGCGCTCGCCGCTCAGGATCGCATCAGCCGCGGTCGCAAGCTCGGGCTCTGCCTGCGACTTGAGCTCGCGAGTCATAACGCCGGGCGCAAACTGCCTCTTCTGGGCCACGACGCCGCAGATGGAGTCGGCATAGGCGCCGGAGGTCAGCCGGTTCATGACGACGCTGCCGACGGCCATATAGCCGGCCTCATCCGAATGCTCGGATTCGAAGTACATCGCCCGCTTCAGGCAGTCGCGATCCTTGGTGGTGTAATTGAAAGTGACCTTTGCCGGTTGAAACTGTTTCGATTTGGCTTTGACCGGCGCTGTCGCCGGTTTCGGTGTCGTCGTGCAGCTCGCGGCTGCCAGTCCTACGAATAAAATCCCGACCAGGGATTTTCCAAAGGAAATCTCCGCCCTCAACGCCAGGTGCCTCCTATTGGAATTAGTCCAGCCCTTTTCGATAAGCGAAAACGTTTTACCCGGCATGTGACAAAAATACAAACAACCGGAGATCACAAAAATACCAACGGGTTCCCGCCCGAAATACGATTCTGGCGGGAACCGGTGCTGCGATGATATCAGCCTCGAAAGAGCTTCCAGCGTGTCGGCTTGAAGGCGACACGTGTGCGGTCCAGCCGGTCGGCTTCGCTCGGCGGAAGCTCGATTTCGATATGCGGGCGGTCCTTGCCGATATCGAGTTCGATATGCCGAGTGCCCGCAACACGGCGGCTGGCAACCGGCTGGCCGGCAATGCAGTTCTCCGCCGATTCGCAGAGCCTGACATCATGAGGACGGAAATAGAGCTGGGCGGCGCCATCGGCCTCATCCTCGGCGTTGAGGCCCAGCGAACGGCCTTCGAAGTGAATATCGCCGCCGGCGACCTCCACCTGCAGGCAGTTCGACTGGCCGACGAAGCCGAAGACGAAGGGCGAATTGGGACTGTCATAGACCTGGTCCGGCGTGCCGACCTGCTCGATCGCACCCTGGCTCATGACGACGACGCGATCGGCAAGTTCCATCGCTTCGTCCTGATCATGGGTAACGAAGACGGTGGTATGGCCGGTACGATCATGGATTTCACGCAGCCATTTGCGCAGATCCTTGCGAACCTGTGCATCGAGCGCACCGAAGGGCTCGTCGAGCAGCAGAACGTTCGGCTCGACCGCCATGGCGCGGGCAAGGGCGACGCGCTGCCGCTGGCCGCCGGAAAGCTGCGCCGGATAACGCTTTTCAAGACCCGAGAGCTGCACGAGATCGAGCAGTTCCAGCGCCCGCTTGCGGATTTCCGCCTGCGGCGGACGGCGGGATGAATTACGCACCTTCAGGCCGAAGGAGACGTTGTCGAGCACCGTCATATGGCGGAACAGCGCATAATGCTGGAACACGAAGCCGATATTGCGCTGCTGGACCGTCTTCCTCGACGCGTCTTCGTCACCGAAGAAGATCTGGCCTTCGGTCGGGCTTTCAAGGCCGGCGATGAGACGCAGCAACGTGGTCTTGCCGGATCCGGAGGGACCGAGCAGTGCAATCAGTTCGCCGGAGCGGATGTCGAGTGAGACATCGTGCAGTGCCGGAAAGCGATCGAATTCCTTGCGTAGGTTCTGGACGCGTACTTCCATTCTATTTCCTTCAGTGCCGCCGGCTGGCGGCGATTTCGGCGCTATAGCGCATTTCCAGCAGCGTCTTCAAAACAAGCGTGACAAGGGCAAGCAAGGCCAGAAGCGAAGCGACCGCAAAGGCCCCGGTGAAATTATATTCGTTGTAGAGGATTTCCACCTGCAACGGCATCGTGTTGGTCTGGCCGCGAATATGGCCCGATACGACTGACACGGCACCGAATTCACCCATGGCGCGGGCATTGCAGAGCAGCACGCCGTAAAGCAGGCCCCATTTGATGTTCGGTAGCGTGACGTGCCAGAAGGCTTGCCAGCCGCTGGCACCGAGCGAAAGGGCGGCCTCCTCATCCTGCGTTCCCTGTTCCTGCATGAGCGGGATGAGCTCGCGCGCGACGAAGGGGAAGGTGACGAACATGGTGGCGAGGATCAGTCCCGGCGCTGCAAACAGGATCTTGACGTCGTTGGCGCTCAGCCACTGGCCGAGCCAGGTGTTGGCGCCGAAGAGCAGCACGAAGACGAGGCCCGAAATGACCGGCGAAACCGAGAAGGGCAGGTCGATCAGCGTCGTCAGGAACGCCTTGCCCTTGAATTCGAACTTGGCGATGGCCCAGGCGGCGGCGACGCCGAAGCTAAGGTTCAACGGCACGCTGATGCCGGCGACGATCAGCGTCAGGCGGATCGCCGAGAAGGTTTCGGCATCCTGAAGTGATGCGAAAAATGAGCCGGCACCCTTGCGGAAGGCCTCGACGAAGACCGCCGCCAGCGGCAGAAGCAGGATCAAAAGCAGGAAGAGCAGCGAGATGGCGACCAGCGTGACGCGGGCGACCTTGCTTTCGGTGACCGCCGAATGGAGCTTGTGCGGCTCTGTCGATGAGACGGGATCAGACGCCATAACCGTACCTCCGTCTGCTCCAGCTCTGGATGAGATTGATGACGAGTAGCAGCGCGAAGGAGATGATCAGCATGATCGCCGCAATGCCGGTGGCAGCCGCATAATTGTATTCTTCGAGCTTGATGACGATCAGCAGCGGGGCGATTTCCGATTTGAACGGCAGGTTGCCGGCGATGAAGATGACCGAACCATATTCGCCAACGGCGCGGGCAAAGGCGAGCGCAAAGCCCGTCATTACCGCCGGCGCAAGGCCCGGCAGCAGCACGCGCCCGATGGTCTGGAAGCGGTTGGCGCCGAGCGTGGCGGCGGCTTCCTCCACTTCCTTGTCGATCTCTTCCATGACCGGCTGGACCGTTCGCACGATGAAGGGCAGGCCGACGAAGATGAGGGCGACGACGATACCGGCCGGTGTGAAGGCGATCTTGATGCCGAGCGGCGTCAGGAACTGCCCGACCCAGCCGTTCGGAGCATAGAGGGTCGTCAGTGCGATGCCGGCGACGGCCGTCGGCAGGGCGAAGGGCAGGTCCACCATGGCGTCGATAACGCGTTTGCCGGGAAACCGGTAACGTACCAGAACCCAGGCAAGGATAACGCCGAAGACGACATTGAGGCAGGCGGCGATGAAGGCGCAGCCGAAGCTGATGCGCAGCGCGCTCAGTGTCCGCTGGTCGAATGCAATGTCGAAGAACTTCTCCCAGCCGAGTGCGCTCGACCGCCAGGCAAGGCCGGACAGGGGAATAAGAACGATGAGGGTAAGCCAGATCAAGGTAAGGCCGAGCGCCAATCCGAAACCCGGAATGACGCTCGGCCGCTTGAACCGCCACCGTGTGGGGTTATGTGCGCTCATAAGATCTATTATTGGGCCGGCTTGTAGATCTGGTCAAATACGCCGCCGTCGCCGAAGAATTTCGGCTGTGCATCCTTCCAGCCGCCGAAGTCGTCGATCGTCGCGAGCGTCAGCTTCGGGAAGCGGGCAATATCGGCCGGATCGGCTGCTTCCGGCTTGATCGGGCGGTAATAGTGCTTCGCCGCGATCTTCTGGCCTTCATCCGAATAGAGGTAGTTCAGATAGGCTTCTGCGACCTTGCGGGTGCCCTTCTTGTCGACGTTGCCGTCGACGATTGCGACCGGCGGATCGGCGCGGATCGAGAAGGATGGGGTCACGATCTCGAACTGGTCGGGACCAAGTTCTTCGAGCGAGAGATAGGCTTCGTTTTCCCAGGCGAGTAGTACGTCGCCGAGCCCGCGCTGGACGAAGGTGGTCGTCGCGCCACGTGCGCCGCTGTCGAGAACCGGAACGTGCTGCAGGAGCTTGGTGACGTAATCCTGTGCCTTGGCTTCGTCGCCGCCGTTCGCCTGCTTTGCCCATGCCCAGGCGGCAAGGAAGTTCCAGCGGGCGCCGCCCGAAGTCTTCGGGTTCGGCGTGATGACCTGCACGTCCTCCTTGATCAGGTCGCCCCAGTCCTTGATGCCCTTGGGGTTGCCCTTGCGCACGAGGAAGACGATCGTCGAAGTGTAGGGGGTCGAATTGTTCGGGAGTCTGGTTTTCCAGTCGGCTGGAATCTTGCCTGTCGCCTTGGCGATGGCGTTGATGTCGCCTTCGAGGGCCAGCGTCACGACATCGGCATCAAGGCCGTCGATGACCGAGCGCGCCTGGGCGCCGGAACCACCGTGAGAGGCTTGGATCGTTACGGCTTCGCCAGTGTCAGCCTTCCACTTTGCAGCGAAGGCGGCGTTGAAATCCTTATACAATTCGCGCGTCGGATCATAGGATACGTTGAGAAGCGTCTGGTCGGCGAAGGCTGGCGCGACGCTGCCGATTGCAAAGCTGCCTGCCATGACCGCGGCCGCGATGAGCCGGGTGAGCCTTAAAGTCTGCATGGGAACCCTCCGTGGTTATGTCTTAAACTCTATCAACTAGGTCGTATAATGAAACGAAGATTGTTCCGGTTCCGGGGACCAACCTTAGAAAGCCATCCCATTTTCAGCGGGTGATTGCGAATGGGACGTGCTGACGGTTGGCCGCGGCCAATTAAGGCGCCACGCCATAGTCGTGATTTTTCTGCCACAGTTCGATCCTGAAAGTGACATTGGTGTGTCGATTTTTAGTCTTCTTTTGCAGCGCTGACGTTTTCGAATGCCTACATGGATTTCCGGTCGTTGGGATTCGGCGACCGATGGTAGGGGTGCCCTTGAAGCACTGCTTGCCTTCTTCAAACCGTAAAAGGTCTTTCTGATGTCTATTAAAACTATCCTTCTTGGCTCTGTTGCCGCCCTTGCAGCGGTTTCCGGAGCACATGCAGCCGACGCTATCGTCGCCGCCGAGCCGGAGCCCGTAGAATACGTTCGCGTTTGCGACGCCTACGGGACCGGCTACTTCTACATCCCTGGCACCGAAACCTGCCTGAAGATCGAGGGTTACATCCGTTTCCAGCTTAACGCTGGCCAGAACGCCGGTGCCTCCGCAACCAACCCGAACGACTCCGACTGGGATGCCGTTACCCGTGGTCAGGTCACCTTCCAGACCAAGAACGACACCGAGTATGGCACGCTGACCGGCGTTATCACGCTGCGTGTCAACGCTGACAACGCTACCAACCAGACGACGACTCTCGACGAAGGTTACATCGACATCGCCGGCTTCCGCGTTGGTAAGCAGTACAGCTGGTGGGATGACGATCTGAGCGGCGAGACGGACACGCTCTCGAGCAACGAGACGACCCACAATTCGATCCGCTATCAGTACGAGACCGACCGCTTCGCAGCCGGTATCTCGGTCGACGAACTTGAAGAAGCCTATGCCGAGAAGCCGGGCGAAGGCCCGAACAACTTCGGCGTTGCAGCCCAGGTTTCCTTCAAGAGCGGCGCATTCAGCGGCTACCTGCTCGGTGGTTACGACAGCGACAACGAAGAAGGCGCTATCCGCGCAATCTTGTATGCCGACATCGGCCCCGGCACCCTCGGCCTCGCTGGCATCTGGGCCAGCGGTGCTAACTACTACTATGAACAGTCCGAGTGGACGGTTGCTGCCGAGTACAAGGTGAAGCTCACCGACAAGTGGGCCGTTACCCCGGCCTTCCAGTACTTTGACAAGATCGATCTCGATGTTAATGGCGACTTCACCGGCGGCAGTGCTTATACCACCGGCGTCACCGTCGACTACCAGATCGCTGAAAATCTGCGTAGCAAGCTCAGCGTTCAGTACAACGACGAAGAAGACGGCGACGACGAAACCTCCGGTTTCCTGCGTCTTCAGCGCGACTTCTAATAAAAAGGGGTCGAAGCGGCCCCTTTGTTCCGATTTGCCTTCCCCCCGCTACGGCGGGGAGAAGGTCGAAAGCGCGAAGCGTATTTTTCCTTAGACGCGCGAATCTGCGATGAAATCCGAATAGAATTCATCGACGCTTCTGGCCTTGCGCATGGCGGTCAGCGCGCCATCCGACTGAAGCCTGCGGGCGATGGCGGCAAGCACGTTCAGATATTCCCCGCGATTGTTTTCCCCGAAGAGCAGCACGAAAGCAATGTCTGTCGGGATATCATCGATCGCATCGAAATCCAGTGGTTGAGCGAAGCGGATCAGCAGGCCGCGTGGGCTCGTCATGCCGTCGATCGCCGCATGCGGAACGGCAATGCCGTTGCCAATGCCGGTAGAGCCGAGCTTCTCGCGGGATTCGAGCGCTTTCAGCACGGTCTGGCCGTCGATTTCGAAAGCCTTGGCGGCCTTTTCGGAAATCGCCTGCAGCGCGCGCCACTTGGTCGTCACCGACAGGCCGATGAAGGTGTGCTCCGGCCGGATGATGTTGGAGAGGTTCATTTCATTCTCGATGCTGTTTTCGGCCTGTATCAGTCAGGCTCGCGGAGCCGATAGCCGACGCCGGTCTCGGTGGTGATATAGTGTGGCTGATCGGGAATCTGCTCGACCTTTTGCCGCAGCTGGCGCACGTAGACGCGCAGATACTGCACGTCCGCCGCCGGACCCCATACCTGCTTCAGAAGAAATTGATGTGTCAGAACCTTGCCGGCGTGCTGGGCGAGCACGCGCAGGATGTCATATTCCTTCGGCGACAGCTTGATCTCCCTGCCGTCAACCTTGACGATGCGCTTGACGAGATCGATCGACAGGCCACCCGTCTGGAAAACCGCCTTTTCTCCCTGCTGTTGCAGCCGGTGGCGTAGCGCCACGCGGATTCGTGCGCCGAGCTCGTTAATACCGAAGGGCTTGGTCACGTAGTCGTCGGCGCCGGTTTCCAGCGCCTTGACGATGCCGGCTTCATCGGTGCGGCTCGACAGGATGACGACGGGCATGGTGAGCCCATCCTCGCGCCACTCCTGCAAAAGGTCGTGGCCCGGAATATCGGGAAGGCCGAGATCGAGCACGATGAGATCGGGCTGGACGTCCTTGACGGACTGGCGGGCAGCACCGGCATTCGGCGCTTCATGGACTTCGTAGCCCTGCGCGGTAAGGCCGACGCGTAAAAGCTTGCGGATCGGGGGCTCGTCGTCGACGACGAGAATCTTGACGGCTGAACCGGTCATTTGAGTTCATCCAGTTTGGGAATGTCATTCGGTTTGGGAAGGCGGATGGTGAAGACGGCCCCGGACCGGTCCGTCCGGTTGCCGGCGGTGATCGTTCCGCCCATCGCCTCGATGAAGCCCCGGCATATGGAAAGCCCGAGGCCAGTGCCGGCGCGGACCTGATCGCCCTTGCGCACGCGGTAGAAGGTGTCGAAGACACGGGTGAGGTCTGCAGGGGGAATGCCCGGGCCTTCGTCGGAGACCTGTACGACGACATTCTCGGCATCCGCCCAACCTTCGATGCGGATGACCGAACCTTCGGGCGCGTATTTTGCGGCATTGTCCAGCAGGTTGAAGAGGACCTGCTCGAAGAGCACAGGATCGACGCGGACCATGGGCAGGTCGGCGGGGATCGTCATTGCCGTCCTGTGATGGTCGAGAATCTTGGCAGCGCGGCGCAGCGCGCTGCCGGCGATGTCGCCGGCATAGTGCAGTGCATAGTTCGGCTCCATGGCGCCGGATTCGATCTTCGTCATGTCGAGCAGGTTGGCGATGAAGCGGTTGAGGCGCTCGGATTCATCGACGACGGTCGAGAGAAGGTCGGTGCGGTCCTCCGCAGTCATGGAATCGAAATAGTCGCGTAGCGTGCCGGACGCGCCTAGGATCGCCGCAAGCGGCGTCTTCAGATCATGCGAAATCGAGGTCAGCAGGGCCGAACGCAAGCGATCGGCCTCCGCCGCAAGCTTGGCGCGGTCGACGTCAGCGACGAGCTGGACACGCTCGATGGCGAGCGCTGCCTGATCCGCCAAGGCGTCTAGAAGGCGTTGCTGCTCGGGCGTAAGCAGCGGGCCGTCGCGACGGTCGCTATCGAGGCCGATGACGCCGACGGCCGTGCGGCCGGTGCGCAGCGGCACATAGAGACGCTTAGCGCCCGGCAGCGTATCGGCGCCGCGTCCGGCGGCGTGATTATGCTCCCAGGCCCAGCGGGCGGCGGCAATATCGGCATCGTCGAGCGTATCGTCAGGCGGATAGCCGGCCTTGACCGCGATGGAGCCTTCTTCCGGAAGGAGCAAAACGACGCGCACTTTGAGCATGGAGGCAAGCTGAAAGGCGGTCGCCCAGAGAACGTCATCCAGTGTACCGGTACCGGCGAGCTTCTTGGAAAAGAGATAGAGGTCTTCAGTCGTTCGCGCCCTTTGACGGGCCGCTGCCGCCTGACGCTGCACCGTCGCCGTGAGATTTGAGGCGATAATGGCGACGCCGAGGAAAAAGAACAGCGCCAGCACGCTTTCGGGGTCGCTGATCGTCAGCGTGTAGCGTGGCGGCAGGAAAAAGAAGTTGAAGGAGAGAGCGCTGAGGATACAGGTATAAAGCGCCGGCCTCAGGCCATGGATGACCGCTGACGTCAGAACCGCCATCAGGAAAACGAGCGCCAGGTTGCGCACATCGAGCACCTGATCGAGTACCACGCCGACAGCCAGCGCGATTGCGACATAGGCTGTCGAGACGATATAGGCCCTGAAATTCAGCGCCGGGGCGCTCGGGGCCGCCTTGACGCCGCGCTGCGAGGCGGTGTCCTTCTCGTTGCCGGAGATGACATGCACGCTGATATCGCCGGCTCGGCGGATCAGCTCATCCGGTGTAGAGCGGCTCCACCACCATTCGCGCCATGTCGGCTTCTTCGGCGCGCCGATGACGATGTGGGTGACATTGTTGCTGGCGGCATGGCGCACCAGCTCTTCAGCCACTTCGCGGCCGGGAATGGTGATCGCCTCGCCGCCAAGCTGTTCGGCAAGTCGTAAGGTGGCCGCGATCGTGTCGCGCTGCGCTTCCGACAGATTGATGGACCGGTTGGTCTCGATATAGACTGCCGCCCATGGCCCGCGCAGCCGCGCGGCCATGCGAGAGGCGTAGCGGACCAGTGACGCGGAGCGGGGATGTTCGTCAACCGATACCAGCACGCGCTCGCCAGCGGCCCACGGGCCGGAAATGGCATGTGCCTGCATATGGGTCAGCAGCTGATCGTCGACACGCTGGGCAGTCTTGCGCAGGGCAAGTTCGCGCAGCGCCGTCAGGTTGCCGGGTGTGAAATAGTTGGTCAGCGCCCGCTCGGCTGTCCGTGCGACATAGACCTTGCCGTCATGAAGGCGCTTGATGAGGTCGTCGGGCGTCAGGTCGATGATCTCGATATCGTCGGCCATATCGATCACGGAATCCGGTACGGTCTCACGCACCCGGATGCGGGTGATCTGCGAAACGACGTCGTTCAGGCTTTCGACATGCTGGATGTTCAGCGTCGAATAGACGTCGATGCCACGCTCGAGCAGCTCCTTGACGTCGAGATAGCGCTTCGGATGGCGGCTGCCTTCGGCATTGGTATGGGCAAGCTCGTCGACGAGAACGAGATCGGGCCTGCGGGCGAGAATGGCGTCAAGGTCCATCTCTTCGAGCGACTGGCCACGATAGGCGACCTTGACGCGCGGAACGATCTCGAAACCGGCGAGCAGCGCCTCGGTCTCCTTGCGGCCGTGGGTTTCGACGACGCCGATCACCACATCGAGGCCATCGGCCATCTTGGCGCGGCCGGAGACCAGCATTTCATAGGTCTTGCCGACGCCCGGCGCGGCTCCCAGGAAGATCTTGAGGCGCCCGCGCGACTCCGCCCGAGCCTTTTCGAGGAGCGCATCGGGCGAGGGCCTGCCGGCCTGGTCGCGGTTGTCGTCTGGCATGCGGTTCGGTCTTTCTTCGCGAGCGAGCCCCGGCCCGCCTGCAGCGTTCCGGGGCTCTCAACCTTTACTGAGTCATAGAAGCATCAAGGCTCTGGTTCAACGCCAGAACATTGACGGTCGGCTCGCCGAGCAGGCCGAGTTCGCGGCCTGTGACGGCGGCATCAACCAGCGCCTTGACCTTGGCTTCGTCGACACCACGCGCCTTGGCGACGCGCGGCACCTGGAAATAGGCGGCATCCGGCGAGATATGCGGGTCGAGGCCGCTGCCCGAAGCGGTGACGAGATCGACTGGAACCTCGGCATTCGGGTTGGCTGCCTTGGCTGCATCATAGTCGCCCTTCACACGGTCGATCAGCTTTTGGCTGGTCGGGCCGAGGTTGGAGCCGGAGGAAGACGCGGCATTGTAGCCATCGCCGGCGGCCGAGGGGCGGCCGTGGAAGTATTTGTCGCCGGTGAAGGCCTGGCCAATCAGCCTGGAGCCGATAACCTGCCCGTCCTTTTCGATCAGGCTGCCGTTCGCCTGGGAAGGGAAGATCGCTTGGGCGACACCCGTCATGGCGAGCGGATAGAGAAGGCCGGTGATGGCCGTGGTGGCAATGATCATGACGATTGCCGGACGAATTTCTTTCAACATTGGATATCTCCTTAGGCGAGGCCGGCGGCGGTGATGACGATGTCGATCGCCTTGATGCCGATGAAGGGGACGACGATGCCGCCGAGACCGTAGATCAGCAGATTGCGGGACAGCAGCGCACCGGCCCCGATCGGGCGGTAACGGACACCCTTCAGCGACAAGGGGATCAGCGCGATGATGATCAGCGCGTTGAAGATGATCGCCGACAGGATGGCGCTCTGCGGTGTGGCGAGGCCCATGATGTTGAGCACGCCGAGCTGCGGGTAGAAGGTCAGGAACATCGCCGGAATGATGGCGAAATACTTGGCGATGTCGTTGGCGATCGAGAAGGTCGTCAGCGCGCCGCGGGTCATCAAGAGCTGCTTGCCGATCTCGACGATTTCGATGAGCTTCGTCGGGTCGCTGTCGAGATCGACCATGTTGCCGGCCTCGCGGGCAGCGACGGTGCCAGTGTTCATGGCGACGCCGACGTCGGCCTGTGCAAGGGCCGGGGCATCGTTCGTGCCGTCGCCGCACATGGCGACCAGCTTGCCTTTGGCCTGCTCTTCACGAATGAGCTGCAGCTTGTTCTCAGGCGTTGCCTGGGCTAGGAAATCGTCCACACCGGCTTCGGCGGCGATGGCGGCTGCCGTCATCGGGTTGTCGCCGGTGATCATCACAGTGCGGATACCCATGCGGCGAAGCTCGTTGAAGCGTTCGCGGATGCCGCCCTTGACGATATCCTTGAGCTGGATGACGCCAAGCAACCTGCCGTCGCGGGCAACGGCGAGCGGCGTGCCGCCAGCCTTGGCGATCTCGTCGGCAATCGACTGCAGTTCACGGACGATTTCGGCGCCGTTCTTCGCAGTGGCATCGCCATTCACATAGGTGAGCACGGCATCGACGGCACCCTTGCGGATCGCCGAACCTTCGAGGTCGACGCCGCTCATGCGGGTCTGGGCGGTGAAGGGCACGAAGGTGGCCTTCAGGTTTGCCATGTCGCGGCCTCGGATCGCGTATCTTTCCTTGGCGAGCACGACGATGGAGCGCCCCTCGGGCGTTTCGTCGGCGAGCGAAGCAAGCTGGGCTGCATCGGCAAGATCCTGTTCGGAAATGCCGCGCACCGGGCGGAAGCTGGTCGCCTGGCGGTTGCCTAGTGTGATCGTGCCGGTCTTGTCGAGCAGCAGCGTGTCGACGTCACCGGCGGCTTCGACGGCGCGGCCGGACATGGCGAGCACGTTGAAGCGGACGAGGCGGTCCATGCCGGCGATACCGATCGCCGAAAGCAGGGCGCCGATGGTGGTCGGGATCAGCGTCACGAAAAGGGCAACGAGCACGATGATCGGGATCGAGCCGCCGGCATAGGAGGCAAAGCTCGGGATCGTCGCTGTGGCGAGCACGAAGATCAGCGTCATGCCGGCCAGCAGGATGTTGAGCGCGATTTCGTTCGGCGCCCTGCT
>Ga0102587_1001250_pt1 | contig 19637 bp, 18 predicted proteins | sample AraplaF_Col_mTSA_FD_76853 | JGI IMG/M metagenome (GOLD analysis project Ga0102587, IMG submission 76853) | Arabidopsis root microbial communities from the University of North Carolina, USA - plate scrape MF_Col_mTSA (SPADES assembly) (version 2) | ecosystem: Host-associated > Plants > Roots >... | reverse complement strand
CGTGTGGTGGAGCGCATCACCGGGGAAAGCACCGAGCGCACGGTCAAGCGGCTGGTTTTCGAACCCCTGGGCATGCTGCACAGCAGCTTCCTCTGGCAAGACAGCCATGCGGGACGCAAGGTTTTCGGCCATGACGCGCGCGGCGAGCCGCAAGGGCAGCGGCGCTGGACGTCCGCGAACCCGGCCTCCAGCCTGAGCACCACGGCAGCTGATTTCGGGCGCTTCCTGATCGCGGTTTTAAACGGTGAACGATTGAAGCCGGACACCGCCGCGCAGATGCTGCGCAGCCAGGTTCGCGTGGGGCCATTTACCAGCAGCATCGGCCGGCCGGCAACACCGCTGTCGGACGAAGTTGCCTGGGGCCTCGGTTGGGGGCTGCAACAACGAAACGGGGACGAATCGTTTTGGCACTGGGGCGACAACGGAAACACCAAGGCCTTCGCCGTGGTATCGCGCACGCATAGCCGTGGCCTCGTGTTCTTTGCCAACAGCGTGAACGGTCTGTCCATCGCAGCAGACCTCGTGGCCTTGGCCATGGGGGAAGGAGGGCAGCCGGGTCTGGAGTGGCTAGCCTACCGGCGCTGGCAGAACCTGCCGCGCCGCGATGCAGGTGTTGCGGGGCCTTGAGTGCCTTGGCAGGGGTGCGCTGCAATCTGCCCGAAATGCGGGATAAGTTGATCGACGCGACTGGCCGGCTGCGCGGGAAGCCGTTCCAAGAGATCGCGCAGGTATCTGCGTCTTCAGCGCGGCGTTGTAGGTGCGCCGGATGATCTTGTATCGGGATTGCTTTTAATCTGCGAAATCTGTGGATTTATATTTGTCCGCAGACGCCGCTCACTCAGCCAGCGCCAGAACCAGCCAGGACACGCCAAAGCGATCCACCAGCTGACCAAAACGCGCAGCCCAGGCCACCCGTGTGAGCCGCGCCTTGACCTCGCCGCCTTCGGCCAGGCCGTCAAAAATGCGCGTGGCCTCGGCCACGCTGCGGCAGTGCAGGGCGATGTTAAAGCCGCGCATGGGTTTGAATTCGTCGGGCGGCACATCGTTGCCCAGCAAAGCCCAGTCGCCGACCTCCAGCTGCGCAAAACGTATGTGTTCGGGTGCCGAGGGCTTGGAGCCCGGCGGCAGCGGGACGTCCTGGGTCTCGCCCAAGGCATTCATGAGGGTGATCTTGCCTCTGAGCAGTTTTTCGTAATGCTCAAAGGCCTGGCGGCAGTTTTTCCGTGAAAGGCCAGTTGCGGCATGAGTTTCATGGCAAGTCCTCCTGGGCCGGCGGCGGTGTGCGGCCGGCTGGCTGATGTCTCTCAGGCTAGGCTTATGGGAACCAAGCGTCAGCTCTGGGTTTCAGCTTTGGGTGTAGGACTTGGCTGACTGGCTCGCCCGCTGAGGGGAACTTCCGAAGTTTGAGGTACAGCATGGCCGCCGAGGGCGACCTCTAGGGCAATAAGGTCTGTGGCGCTGTGTGCTTGTTAGAGATACTTGGAAATGCTTCAGCAGTATCGTCTTACCCACCAATAGCTTCTTTCAATTTACGAAAGAGTTTGATTGCATAAGCGCCAGGTATTGCGGCGACAAGTCCTATCAGTAGTGATAGAAAAGCAACAGCCCAAAGGTCATCGACCAGCACTGTGAGCACACTCACGGCGATAACGGAGATCAATATTCCCCACAAAGCTGCCAGCGGCTGAGGAACACCGAAAATCTCCTTCTGCGGAGCTCTAAATTTCAGCTTCACACCCTTCACTGCTACTGACAACCAGATTGAAGGGATGGCCTTCGATTTGGCTGAGTTCAAATAGATCAATCGAATCGACTGCCCTCTATTGAGAACTGGGATGAGGTACTCCCGCTGTCCGTTGTAGACCTCAACCTGATGCTCTGTAGGCTCTCCAGTCACGACCTTTAGGTCGGCCTTGAACTTCTCTGTCCATTCAAGAATACTCGGAGAGTCAAGAACTTGAGTTTGCTCAGAGAGCAGACGAGTATCGTCGGTGTAAACGCGAACAACTATGTTTTCATAGTCATTCATGCTCTCGTTTTTCATCTGCAAAGAAGAGAGGTATAGATTGGCTATGGGTTTTTCGTTCCAAGACACGGTGACGGACCCAAACACCTTATGTTCGCTGGACATCCCAACTTTTTCGTGTTTGACGAAGTATGTGAACAGACCTCTTCTTGTAAGAACTCTCTGAGTAAGCCAAGCCGAAATTAATCCTCCGGCGCCTCCTGCAATCAAGGATATATATTCATTCTGAATCAGACTAAATATGTTCATTTCAAACCCGCCGGAGCTTTAAGAAGAGTGCTGGGAAGCAAATCTTTTGTTAAAAGGGTATGTCATCACCAAAGAGGAAGTCCCCTTGGTAGCGATAAACTGCACTCAGTGCCTTTCTCACGACACTTAAGACTTCGGGGTCTGCATTCATAAAATCCATGACCTCTGGCGGTAACGAAGTTCCTATAGTCAGAGAGCTGATCGAATCTCTCCAATACAAGGTTGGAGTACCTAAATCCACAGACGGTCCGAATTTTCTTTCCAGTCTCCATGACAGAGCCCAGTCGATTCTGTTTTTGAAATCTTCAGCAAGAACCTCAGTCCGCTTCCAGTCTTTCACCAAGTCGGTGTAAAAGGCATCACACTCGTCGCTGATCCATGCGCAATTTGCTTCATGGAGTCGGCCGTAGTCCCTCAAAGTGGCGGCAAAAGCATTGGCTCGTATAAAGCGGATGCGTGAAAATGTTTCGCGTTTCTGGACAATATATCGAGCTAAATAGTGCTCTGTGTCTTGCGGAGTGCAATCAATGCGCGATCCTTTGAACATCAATCTTAAAAGCTCAGTATCAACCACTGAAAGCAGATTAAATTGATAAACACAAGGTGTTTTCTTTCGAGTAGGGAGCGCAGATAACTCGTAAGCCTGAGCCTTCATCAGAGATGTCACCGCACTAAAAATAGGTTTGTCGTTTTGGGGCTTTCCAGAAGCCTTATCCATTTCCTGAAAGGCAAAGACCTCTACAGCAGGCTGATTTAAGACGTCTACGACGCCTAATTTTGCTAACTGTTGGTGATACAGCCGAGCCTTACCCGGTTCGGAAAGTTGAAAATTTAAGGCTTTGTCATTGGACCAAGCATGAAGGGGCCACCAATCCGAGTTTGGATCCTTAAGGTTGATATCTCTAGCAAGCAAGGCCCATGCATTTGAATCACTTTTCTTGCAGCTAATAATCAATACTGTGTACACATCGAAGTGCTGAATCTTGCTTACTCGATACGCGACAAGATCTATTTCGCGTACCGTTTCCTCTGAGTCGTCAACATAGTATTTGTTGCTAATGACCGTCCACCCTGCGCTCTTCAAATGTTGAGCGACCTGATTCTCGAGAACGAACCCCGTCTTCTTTATCTCGTTGGAAAATAGTTTGAAATCCATACAACTCAGGTTGAACTATGGAATCGACGTTGCAATTAACTGGTTATCAGTGCTGACCTGTTAGATCTTGGCGCTAGGTAATTCCTTCATAACCTGCGCCAAATGAGCCTGAGCTTTTTTCAAGATGCCGGGTGCACAGTTCATGCAGATGTTCTTGCGTTGTCCAGGTACTTCGTCGTAGGCGAAGTGCTTCTCCTCCGGCTGTATTACGTGCTCGTCGCTTACATCGCAGGTTCGTGTCGCTACTGCGGTCTCAAAGCGAAAGCTACGGAGAATATTGCGTACAGGCATAGCGACTCCCTCATAGGGTGTAATTGGGCTTGGTGGACCCTAAGGACTAACGCAAATTGATTCTAGGTGCGTGGTCTTCTTTGCGCCTCCTCAGAATGGATTAGCAGCGCAAAAAAACTATTGGACTTCACCGTGCGTCAGCTAGGCTTGTGCTGCCTGGCTTGGCTGTATCCTTTGGTGCAAGGTACTTTGTTGTGCGTTACGCTGGGAGCGGAGCCCAAGCCTGCACTATGAAGAATGCCGGGCCACTCGCTTGCGTGCGAACCATCAATCAGAATGTAAGGGCTGTGGGGGCGGGGCGCCTCAAAGAATTCGATTAAACCAAAGCAGCGACAAACTAGCCGACACCAGCGCCAACGCAGCCGCCAGCAGCGCCAGCAGCCCGGAAATCTCGGTCTCTTTTTTCTCAATCGCCAGCCGCGAACTGAGCGTCTCATAAACCTTCTTCAAGTCCGCCGCGGTCCCCGCATAAAAGTACTCGGCCTGCGTGGTGCGGGCGATGCCTTTCAAGGTTTCTTCATCGAGCTTGACGCGCATGGACCAGCCTTCAAAGCCAATCGTTTCCCCATCCACCGTGCCCACGCCCACGGTGTAGACGCGCACACCGCGGTCGGCGGCGGCTTTGGCGGCGTCCAGTGAATCCACGCCTGTGGTGCGCTGGCCGTCGGTGAGCAGGATGATGGCGCCCGAGGTGTAGGAGCCGGGGGCGACGGGGACAAATTCTTTTTTGGCGGCGGCGTTTTTGTCGGGGTTCAGGGCCTGGTCTATGGAGGTGCCGCGCGGTTTATCGCGGCCGTATTGCATGGAGGCCAAATCAATGCCGGCGTCGGGGAAGAGTTCGGCCAGCGAGACGACGATGCCGTTGCCGATCGCGGTGCCGCGCTGCAGCTGGAATTTGTCGATTGCGATCACCAGGTCTTCGCGGCTCAGTGTCGGTTGCTGCACGACGGAGGCGGTGCCGGCAAAGGCGACTATGCCCACGCGCACATTGCGCGGCAAATCGGCGAGGAAGGCCTTGGCGGCGTTTTGCGCGGCGACCAGTCGGTTGGGCTGCACGTCGGCGGCGCGCATGCTGCCTGAGACGTCCATGGCCAGGATGATGGTTTCGCGCTGTGAGGGCAGGCTGATGACGGCAAAGGGGCGCGATGCCGCGACCAGCATGGCGGCGATGGACAGCAAAAACAGCAGCGGCGGCACATGGCGCCTGAAGCCCTGGCCGCGGCCCATGGCTTCGCGCACGATGGAGAGGCTGGCATAGCGTAATGCCATTTTTTTCTTGCGGCGCAGCAGCCAGATGTAGACCAGCACCAGCAGTGGAATCACGAGCAGCAGCCACAGAAATTCCGGCCACAAAAAGGTCGGCCAAGGCAGTTTGGCGATGAAGGAGGTGAACCCGCTGAAGTTCATGATGGGAGGTCCTTGGGTCGGCTCAGGCAGCGCGCTTGAGGTGGGCCGGCAATGCGGCGCCGCTGGCGCCGGTGCTGCGGCTGCGGCGCTTGCGCAGTTCGGTGAAGCGCATGATGGCGTCGACGAGATCGTCGTCGGTGGACAGCTCCAGCGCGTCGACGCCGGCGCGCGCCAGGGCTTGCCTTAACTCGGCCTCGCGCTGGGCCGCGATGCGCGCAAAGCGTTTTCGGAAACCCGCGTCATGGGTGTCGACCAGCAACTGCTCGCCGGTTTCGGCATCGCGTATCGGGATCAGGCCCAGGTCGGGCAGGTCCAGCTCCAGCGGGTCCAGCAGGCGCACGGCCACGACTTCGTGGCGGCGGGCGAGCTGGCCCAAAGGTTTTTCCCAGCCGGGTTCGCTGATGAAGTCGGAGACCACAAACACGGTGGAGCGCCGGCGCAGCAGGTTGGCGGCGGATTCGAGCAGCTCGTGCAGGCGGGTGCTGCCCAGCTCGGTGATTTCAGGGCGGGTTTGCAGGGTGTGCAGCAAATGCAGCACATGGTGGCGGCCGCCGCGCGCGGGGAGCACGGCGTCGACGCCGGAGCCATAGAGCATGGCGCCCACGCGGTTGCCGTGGCGGGTCAGCATGCGGGCCAGCACGGCGACAAATTCGGCCGAGACATTGCGCTTGCGCTGTTCGCTGGAGCCGAAGTCCATGGAGGGGCTCAGGTCCAGCAAAAACCAGGCGCTCATTTCGCGGTCTTCGGTGAAGACGCGCACATGGGGTTGCTCGAGGCGCGCGGTGACGTTCCAGTCGATATGGCGCACGTCGTCATGGTGCTGGTATTCACGCAGGTCGGCTAAATCCATGCCGGTGCCGCGCAGCAGGGTGCGGTAGTCGCCCTGCAGCAGGCCGTCGAGGCGGCGCAGCACGGTCCACTCGAGCCGGCGCAGCAGTTGGTCGGCTGTGGCGGCTGGTTTGGTGGGTTCAGGCGGCGAGTTTTTCATGTTCCAACGGTTTTGCTGGAGGAGGGATTTTTGCCATGATTTTTGCGATCAGGCCGTCAGCGGAGAGCCCTTCGGAGAGCGCTTCATACGACAGCACCAAGCGGTGCCTGAACACATCAGGCACCAGGTCCGTCATGTCCTCGGGCAGGGCATAGCTGCGGCCGCGCAGCAGGGCCAGGGCGCGCGCGCCTTCGGTCAAATTGATGGTGGCGCGCGGGCTGGCGCCGAAGGTGATAAAGCGCTGCAAGTCTTTCAGCCCATGCTTGACGGGCGTGCGTGTGGCCGAGACCAGGCGCACCGCGTACTGCACCAGCGAAGGGTCGACGTAAATGCGCCGGCATTCGGCCTGCAGGGCGGCGAGCTGCTCGGTGGTGGCGACGGCGCTCACGGCCACGGCCGGGCCGGTGACGCGCTGGACGATGACAAACTCTTCCTCGTCGGTGGGGTAGTCGACCAGCACCTTCATCATGAAGCGGTCCACCTGCGCCTCGGGCAGCGGGTAGGTGCCTTCGGTTTCTATCGGGTTTTGCGTGGCCATGACCAGGAAGGGCTCGGGCACCTTGTGGGTGGTGCCGGCAATCGTGACCTGGCGCTCCTGCATGACTTCCAGCAGCGCGCTTTGCACCTTGGCGGGCGCGCGGTTGATTTCATCGGCCAGCAGCAGGTTGGTGAAGACCGGGCCCAGCGAGGTGCTGAACTCGCCGGTTTTCTGGTTGTAGATGCGGGTGCCCACCAGGTCGGCCGGCACCAGGTCGGGCGTGAACTGGATGCGCTTGAACTGGCCCTGCACGGTGTTGGCCAGGGTCTTGATGGTCAGGGTCTTGGCCAGGCCCGGCACGCCCTCGACCAGCAGATGGCCCTGGGCCAGGATGGCGACCATGACACGCTCAAGGAAGCGGTCCTGGCCGACGACCACACGCTTGACCTCGTAAAGAATCTGCTCCATGAGCTGGGCGGTGTCGTGGTTGGCGTTTTCTGCGGTCGTGTGGTCCATGCGTCAGTCCTTGGGATGGGTGAGATCGGGGATGTTCAGAACGGCGGCATGCCGGCGGCCGAGGCGGCGTTTTCAATCGGCACCGCAAAGCCTATGCCGACAAAAGTGCGCTGCTGGTTGGGATTGAAGATGGCGGTGACGATGCCGACGACTTCGCCGTCCATGGTGACCAGCGGGCCGCCGGAGTTGCCGGGGTTGGCCGCGGCATCGAACTGGATCAGGTTGTTCATCATCTGCTTGCCTTCGGGCGAGCGGAAGTTGCGCTTGAGGCCGGAAATGACGCCCTGCGAGGCCGAGGGGCCTATGCCGAAGGGATAGCCCACGGCCATGACCTGGTCGCCGGGCGCCAGGTCGGCGGTGGAGCGCATGGTGGCGGCGATCAGGTCGTCGGGGATTTTGTGGGCCTGCAGCACGGCGAGGTCGTTCTCGGGCTGCACGCCGGTGATGCTGGCGGTGGACTCCAGCCCGTCGGCAAAGGTGACCTTGATGATCTGGGCGTTCTGCACCACGTGCAGGTTGGTCAGGATGATGCCCTTGTCGACAATCACCACGCCGGTGCCCACGCTGCGCTGCTCGGTATCTTCCTTGCCGTCCTTGTCCTTGCCCAGGCCGGTGATGCGCACCACCGAGGGGATGATGGTGTCGTAAGCCTTGGTGCCGGGCGAGGGCAGCACCGTGGTCTCCAGGGTCTTGAGCACGGCCGCGTTGATGTCTTCCTGGGTCAGCTTGCGGGCCGGGTGGCGCAGCGGCGAGGAAAAGCTGATCGCCAGCAGCAGGGCCAGCAGGCCGACCACGGACCACAGCAGGTAGAGCTGGTGGCGCGCCAGGTAGCCGGCCAGGCGGGCGGCGCGGGGGAAACGGGAAGGTGGGGTGGGGGGGATGGCCTCGGCGCTGGTTTCGTCGGGTGCTTGCGCGCCCTCATCACCCGCGCCCTTGGCCGGACGGTTTGAACTGCTGTAAAGGGCTGGCCTGCGCATCCGTTCACCTCTGGGGTCAAAGTGTCAAAACCGGGCTGGTAGGGAGGCGAACGCCCCCGTATTCACAGCTGCACCGTATCACGATTTGTGCATCCATGCACGGGATTTGGCTATCTGTGGGGAGGGGTTTGTAAAGAGAGTACATCCGCAGATTTCGCAGATTTACACAGATTAAAACCATCTTGAAGGAAAGCCATGCGGCCGGGGGTATGGGACGGATATCAGGTTTTGAGCGCAAACCCCTTCTCTTTCCTTCTCTTCAATCTGTGGAAATCTGCGTAATCTGCGGATAAAAATCCCCGTATTGGGGTGCAGGATCAGCGCCCGGCGCCGTCAGCGGGCTTGCGCAACAAAGTCAGCGCCAGCGCGGCCGAGGCCAGCATCAGGAACAGGCTGACCGCATTGAGCACCGGCGTGGCGCCTTCGCGCATGCGGCCGTACATCATGACGGTCAGCGGCGCGTCGGAGCCGACCAGCATCAGCGTGGTGTTGAAGTTTTCAAACGACATCAAAAACGAGATCGCGCCGGCGCCGACCAGCGCGGGTTTTAAATAAGGCAGGGTGATGGTGCTGAACACCGCGGCGCGCGAGGCGCCGAGGTTGTAGGCGGCTTCTTCCAGGGTGATGTCAAAACGTTTGAGGCGCGCGGTGATGATGAGCGTGGCGATGGAGACGATGTAAGAAAACTGGCCTATCACCACCAGCGGCAAGCCGGGGCGCAAAAAGTCGAGCTCCAGGCCCCACCAGCTGTCGGCCAGCTGCGCCAGCCGGCTGGCAAAGGCCAGGATGGAGATGCCCAAAATCACGCCCGGGATCACCAGCGGCGCCAGCATCAGGAAGGACAAGGCCTGTTTGCCCGGGAAGCGGGCGCGTTCGATCAAAAAAGCATTGGTGGTGCCGACCAGCACGGCCAGCGCGGTGACCCAGGCGGCCACCACTACGCTGGTCCAGAGGCTGGCCAGCAGCGGGCCGTCGGCAAACAGGCCGGTGCGGCCGGGCTTGCCGCCGAAAAACCAGTCCAGCGTGAAACCGCGCCAGGGCGGTGCCGGGTAGGGCGCGTCGTTAAAAGCAAACACCGCCACCACCCCCAGCGGCAAAAACAAAAACGCGAAAAACACCAGGGCATAAGCCACCGTGCCGGCGCGCAGCCAGGCGGGGCGGGGCAGGGAGGCGATCATACGGTGCGCTCCATGGTCATGAACGCCGCATGACTTCGCCGAACTTCTGGCCCGTCAGTTTCAGGCCCAGCCAGACGATGGCGGTCGATAGCCCCAGCAGCAAAAAGCCAAAGGCCGCGCCCTGTTCCCAGTTAAAGCGCGTGATGAACTGGGTGTAGATCTGTTCGGTGAACCACAGCGAGTTTTTGCCGCCCAGCAGGGTGGGCGTGAGGTAGTTGCCCAGGGTCAGCATAAAGACCACGATGCAGCCGGCCAGTATGCCGGGCGCGGCATGCGGGATGACGATTTGCCAGAGGATGGAGGGACCGTTGCCGCCCAGGTCGTAGGCGGCTTCCACCAGCGAGTCGTCCAGGCTTTCGAGCGCGCTGATCAGCGGCACCACCATAAAGAGCATGGAGGTATAGACCAGGCCGACCAGGATGGTGGCGTCGCGGTAGAGCAGCTCCACGGGTGCATCGGTGATGCCCAGCTGCACCAGCACGGCCGGCAGCACGCCGGATTCGCGCAGCAAAATCATCCAGCCCAGGGTGCGCACGGTTTCGCTGACCCAGAAGGGAATCAAACACATCACCAGCAGCAGCGACTTGGCGCGCCCGCGCACCAGCTTGGCAATGGTCCAGGCAATCGGGAAGGCCAGCAGCAGCGTGATGCCGGTGGCCAGGATGGACATCAGCGCCGTGCGCACAAAGGTGTGCCAGTACAGCGGCTCCTCGACAAAGGTGCGGTACTGCGCCAGGCTGGGCGCGTATTCGCGCGGGGCCACGCGCACGCGCAGCGAAAGCACGGCGAGGTCTATGTGCGGCAGCACGATCAGGCCCAGCAGCCAGACCAGGGCCGGCGCCAGCAGCAGGAACAGCACCAGCCTGGCCTGGGCCCGGCCGCCTGAACCAGGCGCTGAGGGCAGGACGGCCGCGGCTTGCATGGCGGCCTCAGGCGTTGCCGAAGCAGACGGCCTGCTCGGGGTCGAAGCTGAAGGCCACGGTCTCGCCTATGCGCAGGTCGGCGAAGCGCCCGGTCTGCGGCAGGGCGATGCGGAACTCGGTGCGGCTGGCGGTTTCGCGCAGCAGCACGGCCGAGTTGGCGCCGTCGAACAGCAGGCTTTCCACCTGGCCGGCGTACACCGTGTGGTTGGACGGCAGCTCGGTCGCGTCGCGCGCCAGGCTGATGGCCTCGGGCCGCACAAAGGCCTGCACTGCCTGGCCCGGCTGCAGCCGGCCGGCGGCGCGCGCGCGCAGGGCCAGGCCCTCGCCGCTGGTGAGCTTGACCACGCTGCCGGCTTCCGCGCCCGCGGCGCCGGTGCTGCCCGTGAGCTTGTTGTTGGCGCCCACAAAACCCGCCACAAACGGGGTTTGCGGCTGGTAATACAGCTGCTGCGGCGTGCCCAGCTGCTCAAAGCTGCCGGCGTTCATCACGGCCACGTGGTCGGACAGCACCAGGGCCTCGGACTGGTCGTGGGTGATGTAGACAAAGGTGGTGCCGAAGGCCGCCTGCAGCTGCTTGAGCTCGACCTTCATGTGCTCGCGCAGCTTCAGGTCCAGCGCGCCCAGCGGTTCGTCGAGCAGCAGCAGCGTGGGCTCCAGCACCAGGCTGCGCGCGATGGCCACGCGCTGGCGCTGCCCGCCCGAGAGCTGGTCCACACGCTTGTCCTGCATGCCGGGCAGGCTCACGCGCTCCAGCATGGCACCCACCTTGGCCGCGATGTCGATGCGCGAGAGGCCGCGCCGCGCCAGGCCGTAGCCGACGTTCTCGCCGACCGACATCATGGGAAACAGCGCCAGGTGCTGGAACACCATGTTGACCGGCCGCTGGTTGGGCGGCACGCCGTTCATGGGCTTGCCGCCTATGTGGATCTGGCCCGCGTCGGGCGACAGAAAGCCGGCGATCATGCGCAGCAGCGTGGTCTTGCCGCAGCCCGAGGGGCCGAGGATGGAGAAAAAGCTGCCGCGCTCCACCGTGAAGGACAAATCCTTCACGGCGGGCTGGCCGGCGTAGGTTTTACCGACGTGCTCGGCTTGCAGGTCTGCGTGCACCGTGGGCGTGCCGCTGGCGGTTTACTGGGCTGCCTTGATGCGGTCCAGCACGCGGCCTTCGATGTCCTCGATGCCGGCTGGGACAGCGGGATACCACTTGACGTTTTTCAGCGCGGCTTCGGGGAAGCTGGCGGCGAACTGGGCCTTGAGCTTGGGGTCGGCCAGCTGGTCGGCGCCCTTGGAGGCGGTGAAGTTGCCGGCCGAGCCCGCGACCTTGGCGGCGATTTCAGGGCGCATGTTGAAGTTGATCCAGGCGTAGGCGGCGGCATCGTTGCGGCCCTTGGCGGGGATGGCGAAGGTGTCTATCCAGCCCAGCGCGCCGGACTTGGGCGCGATGTACTGGATTTCGGGCTTCTCGGCATTGAGCTTCCAGCCGCCGGTGTCCCACATCATGGCGCCCACGACCTCGCCGGCGCGCATGCCGTTGAGCAGCTGGTCCTTGTTGTCCCAGTAAAACTTGATGTTGCTCTTGCAGGCGACCATGGTCTTGCCGACTTCGTCCATCAGCGCACCGTAGGCCTTGGGGTCCTTGTAGAGCGCAAACGGGTCCTTGCCGGAAGCGAAGGCAAAGGCCAGCAGGGTGGGGCGTTTGAGGCGCATGGCGGTCTTGCCCTTGACGTCGGCCTTGCAGAGGTCGGGGTAGTCCGTCATCTTGGCCAGCTTGGTGTTGACGACCAGGCCGTCGGTGCCCCAGATGTGCGGCAGGCCGTAGACCTTGCCGTCCAGCGTGGTGTTCTTTTTGGTGGCCTCCAGCATGGAGGGGATGAAAAGCTCGGACTTGATCTTGCTGAGGTCCATGGGCTTGTAGATGCCGAACTCCTGCTGCGGGCCGGTGATGCGGTCCTGCGAGGGCTGGGCCAGGTCAAAGCCGGCGCCGCCGGTGGCGCGCAGCTTGGAGATCATTTCTTCGTTGTTCGAGAGGGTCAGCTCGACGTCGATGCCGGTTTCCTTCTTGAACTGCGCCACGACGTCGGCCGGCACATAGTCGGCCCAGGTGATCAAGCGCAGCTTCTGGTCTTGCGCCCAGGCGGCGCCGCTGAGGCTGGAGGCGAGCAGGCCGGCACCGAAAATCTGGCTCATCAGGCGGGATAATTTCATTTGGCTTTCCTTTGTTATGTCGAGTGGGACGGGTTGACGAAAGAATGAAACCGGGGCGAAAACCGGGCCCCGTGAAGGGCTGTTCCGCCTGAAAAAAGCATAGGGTGTCCCGATTTCATTTCTGTGTCAACATCTTCATCAGGGGCTTGGCTCTTTTTCCCCTGGCTTCCCTCTCTTGACCGCACCCCCTTTGCACCCCTTTAGCGCATGACTTTCTGGATAGACACGCATTGCCACCTGGACGCCGGGGAACTGGCTGCCGACGTGGACGCGGTGCGCGCGCGCGCCGCCGCGAACGGGGTGGCGCACTGCGTGATCCCGGCCGTCGGGGTGTTTAACTTCGAGGCGGTGCGGCTGCTGGCGCACCGGTTTGCGGACAGCTATGCGCTGGGCATACACCCGCTGTGCGTGCCGCAGGCGCGCGATGAAGACCTGCAGGCGCTGGATGCGGAACTGGCCCTCAGGCGCGGCGACCCGCGGCTGGTGGCGGTCGGGGAAATCGGCCTCGATTATTTTGTGCCGGCGCTCACTGAAAGCCCTATGCGCGAGCGCCAGGAGTTTTTCTACCGCGAGCAGCTCAAGCTGGCGCGCAAGCACGGCCTGCCGGTGATCCTGCATGTGCGGCGCTCGGCCGACAAGCTGCTCAAGCATTTGCGCGAGCTGGCGCCCGAGGGCGGCTGGCAGGGTATAGGCCATGCTTTTAACGGCAGCGACCAGCAGGCGGGCGAGTTCCTCAAGCTGGGCCTCAAGCTGGGCTTTGGCGGCGCGGTGACCTTTGAGCCGGCGCGCCAGTTGAGGCGCCTGGCGGTGGAGTTGCCGCTGGATTCGCTGGTGATGGAAACCGATTCGCCCGACATCCCGCCGCACTGGGTGTACACCACGGCGGCCGAGCGCGAGGCCGGCAAGCCGCAGGGCCGCAACGAGCCTGGCGAGCTGCCGCGCATCGCGCAGCAGGTGGCCGGGCTGCGTGGCATCAGCGAGGAAGCGTTGGCGGCCGCGACCACGGCCAATGCCCTGCAGGCCTTGCCGGGCCTCAAGGCGCTGCTCGCATGAAGGCTGTGCCACTGACCGGCCTGGCGCCGCTGGTGTCGGACCGCACCCGGCTGCTGGTGCTGGGCAGCTTTCCGGGCGCGGCCTCGCTGGCGGCGCAGCAGTATTACGGCCACCCGCAAAACCATTTCTGGAAAATCCTCAGGGCGCTGTGGCCGCCCGGCCCGGTTGACACGGGCCCGGATGCGTACCGGGCGCGCGGCGAGTGGCTGCTGTCCAGGGGCTTGGGCCTGTGGGATGTGTACGCGGCCTGCGAGCGCGAAGGCAGCCTGGACAGCGCGATCCGCAATGCCGAGGTCAACGACCTGGCCGGCCTGCGCCGGCTGTGCCCGGCGCTGGAAGCGATTGCCCACAACGGCGGGGAAAGCTTCAAGCATTCCAGGCACACCTTGGCGCTGGGCCTGCCGGTTTATAAATTGCCCTCGACCAGCCCGGCGAATGCCTCCTGGAGTTTTGAGCGCAAACTCGCGGCCTGGCGGGAAGTTTTTGAAAAACACGGACTGGTTTGATGCAAAGAAAAGAAGCGGCCAAAGAGAACACGGAACTTGAGTTACCCGAGGTCAATTTCTCGGATTACGGCGATGTGCGCTTTCTGCACCTGGGCACCGAATGGGTGCAGGGCTCCATGCTGCGCGACGCGCCCTATGACATCGAGCTGGAGTATGTGCAGCGCATGATGGCGGGCCTGCTGTTCATGGACGCGGGGGCCATGCCCAAAAAGCACGCCATGCAGCTGGGCCTGGGCTCGGCCGCCTTGACCAAGTTCTGCTACAAGAAGCTTCGCATGAAGACCACGGCAATTGAAATCAACCCGCAGGTGGTCACGGCCTGCCGGGTCTGGTTCAAGCTGCCGCGCGACGACCTGCGGCTGCACGTGATCGAGGCCGATGCCGCGGCCGAGATCAAGAAGCCGGCGCACCAGGGCACGGTGGACCTGCTGCACGTGGACCTCTACGACCATGAGGCGGCCGCGCCGGTGCTGGACAGCGCCGATTTTTATGAGGACTGCCGCGGCCTGCTGGCCGAGAACGGCGTGATGACGGTCAACCTGTTCGGCCGCGATTCCAGCTATGTGCAGTCGCTGAGCAAGATCGCCGAGGCCTTCGGCCCCGAGGCGGTGTGGGCCTTCACGCCGACGCGCGAAGGCAACACCGTGGTGCTGGCCCAACAAGAGCCCACGCGGCCCGAGCGCGCCGCGCTGCTGCAGCAGGCCGGCGTGATCGAATCGCGCTGGGACCTGCCGGCCAAAAAGTGGCTGCGGCTGTTCAAGCCGGTGGCTTGAGGCGGGTAACAAAAGCCCGGATGGATGGGGTACAGTGCCACCCATGAGCGCCGTGACCCATCCCAAGCCCCATCGTGATGCGCATGCTAAAAAAGGCCACGCCGGCCCGCTGGACTGGCGCATCCTGGTGGAGTGGCTGGGCGAGGACGGCGTGATCAGCGCCACCGAGGCGCAGCGCACCATCGCGCGCTGCTCGCAGGTGCAGAGCGCGCAGCCGCCGCTGATGCGGCTGGCCAGCGTGGGCATGACGCGGCTGGCCGACGGCAAGCCGCTGGACATCGAAACCATGTCGCAGTGGCTGGCCGGCCGGGCGGGCCTTGGCTACCTGCGCATAGACCCGCTCAAGGTCGACGTGGGCAAGGTGGCGGACACCATGTCGGCCATGTATGCCGAGCGCCACAAGGTGCTGCCGGTGCAGGTCACGCCCAGCGAGGTGGTGATCGCCACCTCCGAGCCCTTCATCACCGACTGGGTGCAGGAAGTCGAGCGCCAGGCCAAGCGCAGCGTGCGCCTGGTGGTTTCCAGCCCGCTGGACATCACCAAGTTCACGGCCGAGTTTTTCGCGCTGGCCAAATCGGTCAAGGCCGCGGTCAAGTCGGGCAGCGCCTCGGGCTCGGCGAGTTTTGAGCAGCTGGTGGAGCTCAACAAGAGCAACAAGCAGTTGGACGCCAACGACCAGGGCGTGGTGCAGGTGGTGGACTGGCTCTGGCAATACGCTTTCGACCAGCGCGCCAGCGACATCCACCTGGAGCCGCGCCGCGAGCAGGGCGTGATCCGTTTCCGCATCGACGGTGTGCTGCACCCGGTGTACCAGCTGCCCATGGGCGTGCACAACGCGATGACGGCGCGCATCAAGCTGCTGGGCCGCATGGACGTGGTGGAAAAGCGCCGCCCGCAGGACGGCCGCATCAAGACACGCAACCCGCGCGGCGACGAGATCGAAATGCGGCTGTCGACGCTGCCCACGGCCTTCGGCGAAAAAATGGTGATGCGGATTTTCGACCCGGACACCACGGTCAAGAACCTGGACGCGCTGGGCTTTTCGCAGCATGACGGCGACCGCTGGGAGGCGCTGGTCAAGCGGCCCCACGGCATCATCCTGGTCACCGGGCCGACCGGATCCGGCAAGACCACCACCTTGTATTCCACGCTCAAGCGGCTGGCCACCGAGGAGGTCAACGTCAGCACGATCGAAGACCCGATCGAAATGATTGAGGCCTCCTTCAACCAGACGCAGGTGCAGGCGCACCTGGACTTTGATTTTCCTGAAGGCCTGCGCGCGCTGATGCGGCAGGACCCGGACATCATCATGGTGGGCGAAATCCGCGACCTGCAGACGGCCGAGATGGCGGTGCAGGCGGCGCTCACGGGCCACCTGGTGTTCAGCACGCTGCATACCAATGACGCGCCGTCGGCGGTCTCGCGCATGATGGAGCTTGGTGTCCCGGCCTATCTGATCAACGCCACCCTGCTGGGCGTGCTGGCCCAGCGGCTGGTGCGCACCCTGTGCCTCAACTGCCGCGAGCCCGACGCGGAAGCTTCGCGCGAGACCCTGGCCGAACTGGTCAAGCCATGGCAGATCAACGGCGGCTACCGGCCCTACAAACCGGTGGGCTGCGTGGACTGCCGCATGACGGGGTTCCGCGGGCGCATGGGGCTGTATGAGTTGCTGATGGTGAGCGAGGGCTTCAAGGAAAAGGTTTCGAAAGAACCGAATATGGACGCGCTGCGCCGCCAGGCGGTCAGCGAAGGTATGCGCCCGCTTCGGCTGGCCGGTGCGCTGAAGGTGGCCGAGGGCCTGACCACCATCGAAGAAATCCTGGCTTCCACCCCGCCGTTGTCTTGACGCATCGTTCGGGCATTTGCGTTATTCGCATCATTCGCACCGTTTTGTGGCCTGAAGGCCGCCTCGATTTCAACCGTCAACAAGCTTGACACCGCGGGTTTTCACTGCTTTTCACACCCACCAATCTTCATGTAAGGAAGAGGTAAGCGGAACAATATTGAAAGGTAAGTGAAAGCCACATGTCGTGGCAGGGGGATTGAATGCACAATCCAGCGAATCTTTCTTTTATATCTGTATTGAGGAGACCGCCGTGAATATCAAGAGTCAAAAAGACTTTTTCTCCGGCCTCATGTTCATGGGCGTCGGCGTGGCGTTCGCATGGGGGGCTACGACCTATAACGTGGGCGAAGGCGCCCGCATGGGCCCCGGCTACTTCCCGCTGATGCTGGGCGTGCTGATGGCCATCCTGGGCGCGGCCATCACCTTCAAGGCGCTGGTGGTGGAAGCCGTCGGCGGCGACAAGATCGGCAAGTGGGCCTGGAAGCCGCTGGCCTACATCATCCTGGCCAACCTGATCTTCGGCGTGCTGCTGGGCGGCCTGCCCAGCATCAAGCTGCCCCCCATGGGCATGATCGTGGCCATCTACGCGCTGACCTTTATTTCCAGCATGGCCGAAGACGGCTGGAAAGTGAAAAACACCTTCATCCTTGCGACCGTGTTGGCCATCGGCAGCTACCTCGCCTTTGTCGTCCTGCTCAAGCTGCAGTTCCCGGTGTGGCCTTTCTTCATCGGCTAAGGAGATATCAAAAATGGATCTGATTACCAATCTCTCGCTGGGTTTTGGCGTGGCGTTCACGCCCATCAACCTGGTGTATGCCTTTATCGGCTGCCTGCTGGGTACCCTGATCGGCGTGCTGCCCGGCATCGGCCCCGTGGCCACCATCGCCATGCTGCTGCCGGCCACCTACGCCCTGCCGCCCGTTTCGGCGCTGATCATGCTGGCCGGTATTTACTACGGCGCCCAGTACGGCGGCTCGACCACCGCCATCCTGGTGAACCTGCCGGGCGAGTCTTCGTCCGTGGTGACCTGTATCGACGGCTACCAGATGGCCCGAAAAGGGCGGGCCGGGCCCGCGCTGGCCGCGGCCGGCCTGGGGTCCTTTTTCGCAGGCTGCGTGGGCACGCTGATCCTGGCGGCTTTCGCGCCGCCGCTGACCGAGCTGGCCTTCAAGTTCGGCCCCGCCGAATACTTCGCGCTGATGGTGCTGGGCCTGATCGGCGCCGTGGTGCTGGCCTCGGGCTCGCTGCTCAAGGCGATCGCGATGATCGTGATGGGCCTGCTGCTGGGCCTGGTGGGCACCGACGTGAACTCCGGCGTCGCGCGCTTCAGCTTCGACGTTCCCGAACTGACCGACGGCATCGGCTTTGTGACCATCGCCATGGGCGTGTTCGGCTACGGTGAAATCATCAGCAACCTGGCGCAGCCCGAGCATGAGCGCGAGGTGTTCACCGCCAAGGTGTCGGGCCTGTTCCCCACCAAGCAGGACTTCAAGGACATGCTGCCCGCCGTGCTGCGCGGCACCACCCTGGGTTCGGCGCTCGGCATCCTGCCCGGCGGCGGCGCCCTGCTGGCGGCTTTCGCGGCCTACGCGCTGGAAAAGAAGATCAAGATGAAGAAGGGCGAAGTGCCTTTCGGCCAGGGCAATATCCGCGGCGTGGCCGCGCCCGAGTCGGCCAACAACGCCGGCGCGCAGACTTCCTTCATCCCGCTGCTGACGCTGGGCATTCCGCCCAACGCCGTGATGGCCCTGATGGTGGGCGCGATGACGATCCACAACATCCAGCCCGGCCCGCAGGTCATGACCAGCAACCCCGAACTGTTCTGGGGCCTGATCGCCTCGATGTGGATCGGCAATGCGATGCTGATCATCCTGAACCTGCCGCTGATCGGCATGTGGATCAAGCTGCTGACCGTGCCTTACCGCTACCTGTTCCCGGCCATCGTGCTGTTCTGCGCGATCGGCGTGTACTCGACCAACAACAACACCTTCGACATCTGGATGGTCGGCATCTTCGGTGTGATCGGCTACCTCTTCGTCAAGCTGGGCTGCGAACCCGCGCCGCTGCTGCTGGGCTTCATCCTGGGCCCCATGATGGAAGAAAACCTGCGCCGGGCCCTGCTGCTGTCGCGCGGCGACTGGAGCGTGTTCGTCACGCGTCCGCTGTCGGCCGGCCTGCTGGGCGCTGCCCTGCTGCTCTTGATCATCGTGCTGCTGCCCTCGGTCAAGAACAAGCGTGAGGAAGCCTTCGTCGAAGACTGATCGCGCACCGCCGGGGCTGCGGCCCCGCCCGGTACAAAAAAACAAAAGGCACTACAGGTGCCTTTTGTTTTGCCTGTTTCGGCCATAGTCAGTGCGCTGAATCGTTGCACAATGGCGAAATGAAACGTAAACATATCATTCAGCTGGCAGCGGTTTTTGCCTCGGTTTCCGCCCTGGCCTTCGCGGGCCCGGCCATGGCCCAGAGTTATCCCTCCAAGCCGATCCGCATGATCGTGCCTTTCCCGGCTGGCGGCGCGACCGACATCCTGGCACGCGCGCTGTCGCAAAAACTCGGCGAAAAGATTGGCCAGTCGGTGATCGTTGACAACCGGCCGGGCGCGGGCGGCACCATAGGCGCCGACACCGCCTCGAAATCGCCGGCGGACGGTTACACGCTGCTGCTGGCCACTTCGAGCACGCACAGCATAGGCCCGGCCATCAACCCGAAAATTCCCTACAACGCGGATACCGACTTCACGCCCATCGCCTACGTGGCAAGCTCGCCCAACGTGGTGCTGGTGCCCAATTCCTCGCCGTCCAAAAACATGCGGGAGTTCATAGACTACGCGCGCAAGAACCCGGGGCGGCTGAACTATGCCTCCAGCGGAAACGGCACCATCATTCACCTGACGAGCGAGTACTTCAAGGCCCAGTCTGGCACCTTCATCCTGCACATCCCCTACCGCGGCACGGCGCTGGCCATGCCGGACCTGATCAGCGGCAAGGTCGACGTGCTCTTCGACTCCTTTGTGACCGGCATGCCCCATGTGCGGGACGGCAAGCTGCGCGTGCTCGCGGTCACCA
>Ga0102587_1001249_pt1 | contig 19638 bp, 17 predicted proteins | sample AraplaF_Col_mTSA_FD_76853 | JGI IMG/M metagenome (GOLD analysis project Ga0102587, IMG submission 76853) | Arabidopsis root microbial communities from the University of North Carolina, USA - plate scrape MF_Col_mTSA (SPADES assembly) (version 2) | ecosystem: Host-associated > Plants > Roots >... | reverse complement strand
CTCAGTATCCCGGAAGAGGTGATCGAAGCTGCCGAATGCGACGGCATCACCGGCTGGGCTCAGTTCTGGAAGATCAAGCTACCGCTCATCCTGCCCGCTATAGGCATCATCTCGATCCTGACTTTTGTCGGCAACTTCAACGCCTTCGACCTGATCTACACCGTGCAGGGCGCACTTGCCGGGCCTGACATGTCCACCGACATCCTGGGTACGCTCCTCTACCGCACCTTCTTCGGTTTCCAGCTTCAGCTTGGCGACCGCTCGATGGGCGCCACGATCGCGACGGTGATGTTCCTGATCATCCTCGCCGGCGTGTCGTTCTACCTTTTTGCCATCCAGCGGCGCATGCGCCGGTACCAGTTCTGAGGAGTGTGCCATGTCCAACAGAGCACGCACATCCCTTATCCGCACCAGCTTCGTCCACCTGGCGCTCATCGGCTATACGCTGGTTGCCATCTTTCCAGTGTTCCTGACGATCATCAACTCGTTCAAAGACCGTAACGCGATCTTCCGCTCGCCGCTGCAGGTGCCGACGCCCTCGACCTTCAGTCTTGTCGGGTATCGAACAGTGCTGGGGCAGGGTGATTTCGCCACTTACTTCCAGAACAGCTTCATCGTCACCATCGTTTCGATCGCGCTGGTGCTGCTCTTCGGCGCGATGGCCGCCTTCGCGCTCTCCGAATACCGTTTCCGCGGCAACACGTTGACCGGCCTCTATATGGCGATCGGCATCATGATCCCGATCCGCCTTGGTACGGTCGCGATCCTGCAGGGCATGGTGGCCGCCGGTCTCGTGAACACGCTGACGGCGCTGATCCTCGTCTATACGGCGCAGGGCATTCCGCTGGCGATCTTCATCCTGTCGGAATTCATGCGGACCGTCTCCGACGACCTCAAGAATGCCGGCCGCATCGATGGGTTGTCGGAATATGCGATCTTCTTCCGGCTCGTCATCCCGTTGGTGCGCCCGGCAATGGCTACGGTTGCTGTCTTCACGATGATCCCGATCTGGAACGATCTCTGGTTCCCGCTGATCCTGGCGCCGGCCGAAGCGACGAAGACCGTGACGCTCGGCAGCCAGATCTTCATCGGTCAGTTCGTGACCAACTGGAACGCGGTTCTGGCGGCGCTGTCGCTGGCGATCCTGCCGATCCTCGTTCTCTACGTCATCTTCTCGCGGCAGCTGATCCGCGGCATCACCTCTGGAGCAGTGAAATGAGCAGTTCTCAGAAGCCCGTCCGCGTCCTCGTCGCCGGTCTCGGCAATATGGGCCGCAGCCATGCGCTCGCCTATCACAACAATCCGGGCTACGAGATCGTCGGTCTCGTCAACCGCTCGAAGCCGGCGCATCTGCCACCGGAGCTGGAGCAATATACGATCCATCCCGATTTCATGGCAGCACTTGCCGAGCTGAAGCCGGATCTCTGCTCGATCAATACCTATTCCGACAGCCATGCCGATTATGCCGTGGCTGCCTTCGAGGCCGGCTGCGACGTCTTCGTCGAAAAGCCGCTGGCGACGACGGTTGCCGATGCAGAGCGCGTCGTGGCTGCGGCGAAGAAGGCCGGCAAGAAACTGGTCATCGGCTATATCCTTCGTCACCATCCTTCCTGGAAGAAGCTGATCGAGGAAGCGCGCAAGCTCGGCGGCCCTTATGTCTTCCGCATGAACCTCAATCAGCAGTCCAGCGGCCCGACCTGGGATACGCACAAGGCGCTGATGAACACGACGTCGCCGATCGTCGATTGTGGCGTTCACTATGTCGACGTCATGTGCCAGATCACCGATGCCAGGGCGGTCGAGGTGCGCGGCATGGGCCTGCGCCTCTCGAACGAGATCGCGCCCGACATGTATAATTACGGCCATCTGCAAGTGCTCTACGAAGACGGTTCCGTCGGCTGGTATGAGGCCGGCTGGGGGCCGATGATTTCCGAGACCGCTTTCTTCGTGAAGGATGTCATGTCGCCGAACGGCGCCGTTTCGATCGTCATGGACCCGAAGGCGAAGTCCGACGACATCGACACCCATACCAAGACCTCCGTCATCCGCCTGCATACCGCAGAGACCGGGCCTGACGGCAAATTCATCCGTCCCGATCAGGACATGACGATGGAAGGCGAGCCGGGTCATCAGGCGCTTTGCGACCTGGAGCAGGCCTTTGTGCTGCGCGCTGTCAGCGAGGATCTGGACCTTACCCGCCATATGGATGATGCCGTAGCCTCGCTGCGCATCTGCCTTGCCGCCGACGAGAGCGTGCGCACCGGCCGACCGGTTAGACTATAAGGAAAGACTAGTGGGATCGCTTCAACTCAAATCCATCCGCAAGGCCTACGGCAAGCATGACGTGCTGAAGGGCATCGACCTCGAGGTCAAGGACGGCGAATTCGTCATCTTCGTCGGCCCCTCCGGCTGCGGGAAATCGACCCTGCTGCGCAGCATCGCCGGCCTGGAAGACGTGACCTCGGGCGCCGTCATCATCAATGGTCGCGACGAGACGCTGACGCCACCGGCCAAGCGTGGCATCGCCATGGTGTTCCAGTCCTACGCGCTCTATCCGCACCTGACGGTCAAGGACAATATGGGCCTCGGCCTCAAGCAGGCGGGTACTGCGAAGGACGAGATCGAAAAGCGCGTCTCCGAGGCATCCTCGATGCTGTCGCTGGAACAATATCTGGCCCGCCGCCCGGCCGAACTTTCAGGTGGCCAGCGTCAGCGCGTGGCGATCGGCCGCGCAATCGTGCGCGAACCGGAACTATTCCTGTTCGATGAGCCGCTCTCCAACCTCGACGCGGCGCTGCGTGTGCAGACGCGCCTCGAGATCGCCCGCCTGCATCGCAGCCTCAAGGCGACGATGATCTATGTCACCCATGATCAGGTCGAAGCGATGACGCTTGCCGACAAGATCGTGGTGCTGAATGCCGGTGCGATCGAGCAGATCGGCTCGCCGATGGAGCTCTACAATCGCCCGGCCAATGTCTTTGTCGCAGGCTTCATCGGCTCACCGCAGATGAACTTTATTTCCGGCGACAAGGTGGGCGATGCCGATGCAAAAACCGTTGGTATCCGCCCCGAGCATCTGACGCTGTCGCGCGACAGCGGCACATGGAAGGCGAAGACCGTGCATGTCGAGCACCTTGGCGCTGACACCATCGTCTATCTGGAATCCGACCAGTGCGGTCTGCTGACCGCGCGCCTCTTCGGCGAGCACAAGTACGAACCGGATGAGATTGTTTATGCGACGCCGGACGGCACCCATATCCATCGCTTCGATGCAAACGACAAGGCGATCCGCTGATCGCAATCGAAACATGAAAGCCCCGCCATCGAGCGGGGCTTTTTTTGTCCTTGCGATAAAGCGGTTGAAATCAGCGCCGAAAGAGCCGGCCATCGATGATGATCAGGCTCGCCAGGATCAGGGGCGGGTGGCCTACAGCAACGGGGGCAATCCGGATATCTGAATTATCTGGAATTCGGTGCTGTATTATCGTGATTGCCCGGATTCATATGTCTCGACCGAGTTCCCGCACGCTCAGCCAAGGACCGGGCGCATGAAACTGCGTTCGTAGCTGATGATGCTACGGTTGCGCTTGTCGAGATCGAAGGCGGCTTGGCATTCTGGGTCGCTTGCCATGCGTGTCCGGTAGTCCTCGTAAGCCGCGAGGCTCGGGAAGGAGAACAGTGCGACTGCAATATTGTTGGCACCTTCGGACGGCAGAAAGTAGCCGTGATGGGTGCCGCCCATCCTGTCGACGATCGGGATCCAGAGCCGCGCATATTCCTCGAATTCGGCGAGCTTGTAGGGATCGATCACATAGCGCAGATAGCAGGTAATCATCGAAATATCCTGTCATGGAAAAACCGGGCGGATGGCCGTCCGGTATGTATTGCTTGCCCGGATTCGAGGCAAGCCGTTTGGTCAGTTCCCTTACGCTGCCTTCCGTTTCGATGCTATCTCCCAGGCCCGAATATTCAGAGGGGCAGGGGCTTATGAATATTAGGTATCAGGCTGCCAAAGGCGCCACGTTGGCGGCGCCTTTGTTTGATTTCAGTCTCTTTCGATCAGTCGCGGATGACGAGCAGGTCGGCGGCCATGAAGCGGAGCGTCACGGTTTCGCCAGCGGACGGCGGAGTGACACCCGGGCTGTTGAACATGTCGAAGGAGATCACGTTGCCGCCGACATCCATGCGGGTGCGGATGACCGAACCCAGGAAGTGTGCGGAGACGACCTTACCTGTCAGAGCAGTGTCGCTGCGGGCGCCTTCGGCGAGCGAACCGGCTTCCGGACGGAGCGCAAGCTGAACGGTATCGCCGGCCTTGTAGGCCTGGACAGATTGTTTCAGCGTCACAGCCTGATCACCGATCTGGATCCGGTTGCTGTCGGGATCGACGACCTTGGCCTCGATGAGATTCAACGTGCCGACGAAGGATGCGACGAAGCGCGTTGCCGGCGTGTTGTAGATCTCGAAAGGTGTGCCGATCTGATCGGCCTTGCCGCCGTTCATGACGACGATGCGGTCGGAGATCGAAAGCGCTTCTTCCTGGTCGTGCGTGACGAAAACCGTGGTGATGCCAAGCGACTGCTGGATCTGGCGGATTTCCTCGCGCAGCGAAACACGGATCTTGGCGTCGAGAGCAGACAGCGGCTCGTCGAGCAGCAGGACCTGCGGCTTGACGGCAAGGGCGCGGGCGAGTGCCACGCGCTGCTGCTGGCCGCCCGACATCTGGTAGGGGAAGCGGTCGGCCAGATGCTCAAGCTTGATGAGGCCGAGCATTTCCTTGACGCGCTTGTCAATCTCCGGCTTCGCAGCGCCCGCGACCTTCATGCCGAAAGCGACGTTGTCATGCACCGTCATGTTCGGAAAAAGGGCGTAGGCCTGGAAGACCATGCCGATGTTGCGCTGGTTCGGCTTCAGGGCGCGCTGGTCCTTGCCGTTGATCGTCAGCGTGCCGCCGGTCGGCGTCTCGAAACCGGCGATCATGCGCAGCACGGTCGTCTTGCCGCAGCCCGACGGGCCGAGGAAGGAAACGAATTCCCCTTTCTCGATGTTCATGTTGAAGTTCTTGACGACCTGGGTCTGGCCGAAGGATTTCTGAATGTTGGTCAGCGTAAGAAAGGACATGAGCCAAATACCTTATGCTTTAGCCGGGCGGGCTTTGCCAAAGCGCGAAACGAGATTGAGCAGGCCCATGCTGAGCCAGGTGATCGAAAATGCGATAACGGCGAGCGCAGAAGGCTCATAAGCCTTGTTGGCGCCGACGAGCTGCAGATAGGGGCCAAAGGCCGGACGGTTGAGGAGCGCGGCGAAGGTGAATTCGCCCATGACGATCGCGAGCGTGATGAAAGCGCCCGAGAGCACGCCGCTCATGACATTCGGGAAAATGCACTTGAACATGATGGTGGTCCAGCGAGCGCCGAGGCTTTCAGCCGCCTCCGTCAGCGTGCGGACGTCGATGGCGCGCATGGCTGTATCGACCGCGCGGTACATGTAGGGCAGCGACAAGGTGATGTAAGAGAAAACCAGCAGGACGTTGGTGCCCATCGACGAATTCGTCAGCGGCAGATAGGACGATGAATTGTACATCCTGAGGTAGCCGAAAACGATGACAATCGCCGGAATGACGAGCGGTAGCAGTGTGATGAATTCGACGACCGGACGCATCTGCGGTAGGCGCAGCCGCACCCAGTAGGCTGTCGGCACGACGAGCAGCATGCCGAAGATGATGGTCAGAAACGCCATTCCCATGGAGTAGCCGAAGGTCTCGCGGAACTGAGCGTCCGAGAAGACTGACTGATAGGCATCGAAGCTATAGGTGCCGCGGCGCATGCGCAGCGAGAATTCGATCGTGCCGATCAGCGGGATGATGAAATAGGACGCGCCGAGAATGATGGCGATCCAGGCTCCGAGACGTTGAGCTTTCATTTCTGCCACCGTTCGGCGCGCATGCGCAGCATGAGATAAAGGACATTGGATACGCCGGTTATGACGATCATGCCGAGCGCGATCGCGTAACCGAGGTTGGCATTGTGCAGAACGTCGCCGCGGATCTGCGCATAGAGCAGGATCGGCACGATGTTCAGTGAACTGCCGGTCAGCGCGAAGGCGGTGGCGATGGCGCCGAAAGCGTTGGCAAAGAGCAGCAGCGTGGTACCGAGCAGGCTCGGCCAGAGGATCGGCAGGGCAACCATCGTCCAATATTGACGGTTGGTAGCGCCGAGAATTTCAGAGGCTTCGCGCCATTCCTTCTTCATACCGTCCAACGCCGGCGTCAGGATCAGCACCATCAGCGGGATCTGGAAATACATGTAGGTGATGGTGAGGCCGAAGAACGAGAGGAGGTTGAAGCCGGTGCCGTAAAGGTTGAAGCCAAACCAGTCGCGCAGGAAGAGGGTCACAAGGCCGGTGCGGCCGAGCGTTGCGAGAAAGGCGAAGGCGAGCGGTACCCCGGCGAAATTCGAGGCTACGCCGGAGAATGTCAGAAGCGTCGAGCGCACCGAGTTCGGCAGGCCGCCGAGCACGACGGCCCAGGCGAGGAAAAAACCGATCAGGGCGCCGCCAAGGGCGGACGCCACCGAGACGCGGATACTGATCCAGTAAGCGCTCAAAATGGATGGCGTAAAGAGATCGCCGATATTCTTCAGCGTGAGTTCGCCCTCGGGCGTCAAGAACGCGCCCGCCACGAGATAAAGCGTGGGGATAATCAGGAACAGTAGTGAAAAAATAATGAAGGGTGCAATGCCCAGCCAGTCGATCACGCGGTCTTTGTTGATCAAGGGGGCGCTGCTTACCATAGGTGTTGAAACGGTACTCATGGAAAGCTCATCCTGGGGCGTCGGAGTGAGAAAACCTCCCCGCCCTGAGGCGAGGAGGCAGGATCAGGTGTTACTTGACGATGGCGCCGACGACAGAATCCCAGTTCTTGCTGATGGCTTCCTTGCCGGCAGCCTGTTCCTCAAGAGTCGGGAAAACAGCCTTTTCATAGGCCGCTGCCGGCGGCAGCTTGTCGAGGAGTTCCTTCGGGATCTTGTTGTTCTTGGCAAGATCGTTGAAGCGGATCGGGTGGCAATAGCCCTTCAGCCAGCCGATCTGACCTTCGTCCGAGTAAAGATATTCCATCCAGAGCTTGGCAGCGTTCGGATGCGGTGCGAAGGCGGAGATCGCCTGAACGTACACGCCTGCGACAACGCCCGTCTTCGGAACGACGACTTCAAACGGAGGGTTGCCCTTCAGGCTCTCACCCCAGGACAGAGCATTGTAGTCCCAGGAGATGATGATCGGCGTCGAGCCCTGTGCAAACGGTGCGGCTTTACCCGTAACCGGTACGAAGTTGCCGGCCTTGTTCAGTTCGGCGAAGAACTTGAGACCTTCGTCGCCAGCCTTTGCCGCATCGCCATTGCTGCGCGACAGACCGGCCGCATAAACGCCCTGAACTGCCTGGTTGGCGGTGCGCGGGTCGCCGGCGAGGGCAACCGAGTTTGCGTAATCGCTCTTCAGAAGGTCAGCCCAATCAGCCGGGGATTCCTTGACGAGATCCTTGTTGATGAGGAAGGAGAGAACGCCGTAATAATCGCCATACCAGAAGCCGTCGGCGTCCTTGGCGGTGTCCGGGATAGAGTCCCAGGTGGAAACCTTGTAGGGCTGGATCAGGCCTTCAGCCTTTGCAGACGGGCCGAAGGAGAGGCCAACGTCGATCACGTCAGGAGCCTGCGGGCCGGTGTTGCCCTTGTTGGCCTTGATGGCTTCGATTTCGTCGCCCGAACCGGCGTCCGGGTTCAGTTCGTTGACTTCGATACCGTACTTCGCCTTGAAGCCTGCGATAACATCGCCGTAGCCGCACCAGTCATGCGGGAGAGCGATCGTCGTCAGCGTGCCTTCCTTCTTGGCGGCAGCGATAAGATCGGCGCTCGGTTCAGCGGCTGCGATCGCAGTCGAAGCTACGATCATCGCAGTAGAAAGCGAAAGCAGTCGAGAAATGTTAGAGATCACTGTTGTTCTCCTTCAGGTTTTCAGTGTCCGATGTGCTGTTACTGTCGTTAGATGAAGCTTGTGTGACAGTTGCATGACGTTAATTTTTCTATGAATAGCAGTCGCTTGCGGCAAATGTTTCATTTGCGACAGGCTGTCCTGTTTCCGCGAAAGCCGCCATTGTTTTTGCCCTTTTTTTAGCTGTCCCTCCTAACCGGGTTTGCGGAAAAGCCGGGTTTGTTCGAACAGGCCTTCCAGCGTTTTCATGCGTTCCTTCGTTTCGTCCCAGGTCGAGTTTTGCACCGCTTCGATGAGCGCCTCGACAATGAAGAGTGTCACGACGGAGGAATCCCAGGCCGACGGCGCCTCGATCTGCACGCGGAAGACGTGCCGTGCGAGCTTGGCGGCGGGTGAGGCCCATTGGTCGGTGAAGACTATGATTTCGGCGCCGCGCTTGCGGGCGGCGGTGGCCAGGCTCACCATCTCCTGCTCGTAGCGGCGGATATCGAAGATGATGAGCAGATCGCCCGGGTTCATGTTGAGGACGTATTGGGGCCAGCTCGACGAATTGGACGACAACAGCGCCGTGTTCGGGCGAATGACCTGCATATGGGTAAAGAAGTATTCGGCCAGCGCGCCGGTGATGCGTCCGCCGACGAAATAGAGCGTGCGCTTGCGATCCGAGAGCAGGGTGGCGACATTGTCGAAGGTCGCTGTGTCGAGATCGGAAAGCGTCTGCCGCAGATTGCCCATGATGGCATCGGCGAAGCGGTTCAATATATGGGTGCCTGGCGCGTTCTGGGCCCAGCGGTCGTGCTTGGCGATCGGGTTGGAGATCGTCGCCTCGACTTCCTGATGCAGATGCTGCTGGAAATCCGGATAGCCCTTGTAGCCGAGCTTCTGGACCATGCGCACGACCGTCGGCGTGGAGACGCCGGCATTTTCGGCGATAGTGGTGATGCTGCCGAGGCCGGAGACGGGGTAGTTGTCGAGAAGGCTTTCAGCCAATTGCTTTTCGGCGCGCGTGAGCACGCCGAAATACGAATGAATGACGTCCGAAACGGTCTTGGCCGCGACACTCACGTGATTTTGCTCCCCGGGATGGTCTAGCGCCACTTTCCCACTGAAAGTTAACAACGCTGTCACAATCCATGTCAATGACTGTCATGAAAAGAAATTTTCAGAGTGCGCTTGACACTGCCGCGAACCTGAAGAATTCTTTTCTTATAAAGAATTTATTAAGCGATGGGGGAAGCGCCTTTGGTGCTGGCTCAGGCCCGAATTCTCAGCGATGCCGACGGCGAATGCGTCGCAATCGAACGCGCTCACGGCAAGAGTCCCGTGCTCATCATCTGCGAGCACGCATCCCGCACGCTTCCTGAACATTTCGGCGATCTCGGTCTTTCCGAAGAAGCGCTTTCGAGCCACATCGCCTGGGATCCGGGTGCGCTTGCCATTGCCCGCGCCATTTCGGCAGCTCTGGATGCGACACTCATCTACCAGCGCTTCTCGCGGCTGATCTATGACTGCAACCGGCCGCCGAGCTCGCCGGGCGCCATGCCCGAGGTCAGCGAGATCTATACGATTCCCGGTAACAAGGATTTGACCGAAGACGAGCGCCTGGCCCGCACGGAGGCTCTCTACCTGCCATTCCATGACGGCGTGCGCGCCTTGATCCGCGACCGGCAGGCGAGGGGGCAGGACAGCGTCATCGTGACGATCCACAGCTTCACTCCGGTCTATAATGGCCGGCAGCGCGCCGTCGAGCTCGGCATTCTCCACGACGAGGACAGCCGCCTTGCCGACCGCATGCTGGATTTTGCGGCCGAGGCGCCGCTCTACCGTACCGAACGCAACGAACCCTATGGGCCTGAGGACGGCGTGACGCACACGCTGATCCTGCACGGCATTTCAAACGGGCTTCGCAATGTCATGATCGAGGTCCGCAACGACCTCATCGCAGACGATACCGGCCAAGGGGTCGTGGCCGACTATCTCACAAGGCTTCTCCAGCAGAGTCTGGATGCCTGAATAAAAAGAAGACCCCGGGGAGCAGTTTAACTGCGAACAGCCCGCAAGGCGAAAAGCTACGGGCACTATTGGCATAGGATCGGCCGCAATCCCGCGGGCGATTGTCAACAGGGGGAAGTCATGTCGGACTATTCTGAAAGTGACAAGAAGCAGGATATGCATATCCTGCATTCCATGGGCTATGCCCAGGAACTCGAACGGCGGATGAGCTCGTTTTCGAACTTTGCAATCTCGTTTTCGATCATCTGCATTCTCTCCGGCGGCATCAATTCGCTCGGGCAGGCGACAGCGGGCGCGGGAGGCGCGGCGATCGGCCTCGGCTGGCCGCTCGGCTGCCTGATATCTTTCATCTTCGCCCTCGGCCTCGCGCAAATCGGCTCCGCCTATCCGACGGCCGGCGGTCTCTATCATTGGGGCTCGATCCTCGGCAACCGTTTCACCGGCTGGCTGTCGGCCTGGCTCAACCTGCTCGGGCTCGTCACCGTGCTCGGCGCCATCAATGTCGGCACCTTCTACTTCTTCTTCGGGGCCTTCGGGCCGCAATTCGGCATAGAGGACACGCTCCTTCATCGTGTCGTCTTTGTGGCGATCATCACTGCGCTGCAGGCCGGCATCAACCATTTCGGCATCGGCTTGACCGCCAAGCTCACCGATTTTTCAGGATATCTGATCTTTGCAACAGCTATTCTGCTGACGATCGTCTGCTTGGCTGCTGCCTCGAGCTGGGATATTTCGCGGCTTTTCACCTTCGCCAACTATACGGGTACCGAAGGTGCATCGCTCGTCTGGCCGGCCACCGTCTCGACAGGCATGGCATTCCTGCTCGGCCTGCTGTTGCCGATCTACACCATCACCGGCTATGACGCCTCGGCGCATACCTCGGAGGAGACCCTCAAGGCCGCCGTCTCCGTGCCGCGTGGCATGGTTTCCTCGGTTCTCTGGTCGGCGCTTTTCGGCTATCTCATGCTGTGCGCCTTCGTGCTGATGATCCCGAACATGGATGATGCGGCAAAGCAGGGCTGGAACGTGTTCTTCTGGGCGATGGACGCGCAGGTCAACCCGACGATCAAAACCATTCTTTACGTGCTGATATTCGTCTCTCAGTTCCTGTGTGGACTTGCGACGGTCACCTCGGTTTCGCGGATGATCTTTGCCTTCTCGCGTGACAGGGGGCTTCCGGCATCCGCGATCCTCGCCAAGGTCAGCCCGAGCTTCCGCACGCCGGTCGCAGCCATCTGGACGGGCTCGATCCTTTCCGTGCTCTTTGTCTGGTTTACCTCGGCGATCACCATTGCCGGTACCCCGGCTTATTCGATCGTCGTATCGTGCACGGTCATCTTCCTGTTCCTGTCCTTCGTTGTGCCGATCGCTCTCGGCCTCATCTCGATAGGAACAGCGAAATGGCCGAAGATGGGACCCTGGAATATGGGAATCGGGCTGTATAAAGTGGTTGCCGTTCTCAGCATCCTGTCGATGGCTCTGATTTTCTACATCGGCATTCAGCCGCCGAACGACTGGGCGCTGGAAATCACTGTGGGCTTCCTCGTCTTGACCGCTATCGTCTGGTTCGCATTCGAGAACCGCCGCTTCAAGGGTCCGCCGATCGGCGAGGCGATCGCTAAACGCCAGGCTGAAATCGCAGCCGCGGAGGCGGCGGTTGGCGAAGTCTGAGAAGGAGCTTCCCCCTTACACGATGGGGCCGCTCCGGCGGCCCCATCACGGTTCAACGAAAAGGCATCGAACGGGTTGATCCCGGCGGTCGCATGCCGTTTCGTTGTCCCGATTTCCCGGTTTCAATTTCAGGCGGATGAATCATGAGCAGCTATACTCTCGACGATCTCAGACAGGACGTTGCCGACGGGCGCATCGATACGGTGCTCGCCTGCCAGGTGGACATGCAGGGGCGCCTGATGGGCAAGCGTTTCCAGGCGGAGTTTTTCCTCGAAAGCGCCTGGAAGGAGACACACAGCTGCAACTACCTGCAGGCGACCGACATGGAGATGGAAACCGTCTCCGGCTACAAGGCAACAAGCTGGGAAAAGGGTTACGGCGACTATACGATGAAGCCGGACCTTTCGACGCTGCGGCTCATTCCGTGGCTCGAAGGCACTGCGCTCGTGCTCTGCGACGTGCTCGACCACCATACGCATGAGGAAGTGGCCCATTCGCCGCGTGCGATCCTGAAGAAGCAGGTGAAGCGCCTGGAGGATATGGGCATGAAGGCCTATATGGCCTCCGAGCTCGAATTCTTCCTCTTCGACCAGACTTACGAGGCGGCACAGGCTTCCGGATACCGCAACCTGAAGCTCGCCAGCGCCTATAATGAGGACTACCACATCTTCCAGACGACCAAGGAAGAAGAGGTCATGCGGGCAATCCGAAAGGGCCTGCAGGGTGCGGGCATCCCGGTCGAAAATTCCAAGGGCGAGGCCTCGGCCGGCCAGGAAGAAATCAATGTGCGTTATGCCGATGCGCTCACCATGGCCGACAGGCATGCGATCATCAAGAACGGCTGCAAGGAAATCGCCTGGTCGAAGGGCAAGGCGATCACCTTCCTTGCCAAGTGGCATTACAATGCCGCCGGCAGCTCCTCGCATATCCACCAGTCGCTCTGGAGCCTGGAAGAAAAACCGCTGTTCTTCGATCATGCCGGCCATCATGGCATGACGCCGCTGATGCAGAACTATATTGCCGGGCTGCTCAGCCACGCGAGCGAGATCACCTATTTCCTGGCGCCGTACATCAACTCCTACAAGCGCTTCATGGCAGGCACCTTCGCGCCGACCAAGGCCGTGTGGAGCAAGGACAACCGCACGGCAGGCTACCGCCTCTGTGGCGAGGAAACCAAGGCGATCCGCATCGAATGCCGCGTCGGCGGCTCCGATCTCAATCCTTACCTTGCCTTTGCGGCCCTGCTTGCCGCCGGTATCGACGGCATCGAAAAGAAGCTGGAACTGGAGGCACCGTATGTAGGTGACGCCTATTTCGGCAAGGACATCCGCGAGATCCCGCGCACGCTGCGCTCTGCCACCAAGGCGATGACGGAATCGGAGATGCTGCGCGCAGCCTTCGGCGACGAAGTCATCGACCACTATACCCGCGCTGCCGAATGGGAGCAGGAGGAATACGACCGCCGCATCACGGATTGGGAAGTGGCGCGCGGCTTCGAGAGAGCTTAAGAACATATCCGAAGCGGAAAGCCGCCCGACTGAATTCTCCTTGCGGAGGATAAGTCGTGGCATCTTTCCCTGCGGCTCAGAAGAAAACAGGATTTAGATCATGACAATGATCCAATGCATTTCGCCGATTGACGGCTCTGTTTATGCGGAGCGTCCGGCGCTTTCGCTTGAAGCGGCAAAGGATGCCGTGGCGCGTGCGCGCAAGGCGCAGAAGGCTTGGGCCAAGCGCCCGCTTGAACAGCGTATCCAGCTGGTGCTGAAGGGGGTCGCCCGTCTCAACGAGATGTCCGATGTCGTCGTGCCCGAGCTTGCCTGGCAGATGGGCCGGCCGATCAAGTATGGCGGCGAATATCGCGGCTTCAACGAACGCTCCAACTATGTCGCCTCGATCGCGGCTGACGCTTTGGCGCCGCTCGTCGTCGAGGAGAGCGACAAGTTCGAGCGCCGCATCGAGCGCGAAGCCCATGGCGTCGTCTTCGTCGTGGCGCCTTGGAACTATCCCTATATGACAGCGATCAACACGATCGCTCCGGCGCTGATGGCTGGCAATACCGTCGTGCTCAAGCATGCCTCGCAGACGCTGCTCGTCGGTGAGCGCCTGGTGCAGGCCTTCGTCGAGGCCGGCGTGCCCGAAGATGTCTTCCAGAACGTCTTCCTCGATCATGAGACGACCTCGGCCCTGATTGCCGCCGGCAGCTTCAACTTCGTCAATTTCACTGGTTCGGTCGAAGGCGGCCGCTCGATGGAGCGCGCTGCTGCCGGCACCTTTACCGGTCTCGGCCTCGAGCTCGGCGGCAAGGATCCGGGCTATGTGATGGAAGATGCCGATCTCGATGCGGCCGTCGATACGCTGATGGATGGCGCGACCTATAATTCCGGCCAGTGCTGCTGCGGCATCGAGCGCATCTATGTGCATGAATCGCTCTATGACGCCTTCGTCGAGAAGTCGGTCGCCTGGGTCTCGAACTACAAGCTCGGCAATCCGCTCGATCCGGAAACGACGCTTGGTCCGATGGCGCACAAGCGCTTCGCCAAGGTGGTGCGCGAGCAGATCGCCGACGCGGTCGCCAAGGGCGCCAAGGCGCTGGTCGATCCGAAGCTCTTCCCGGCCGATGATGGCGGCGCTTATCTCCCACCGCAGATCCTCGTCAATGTCGACCATTCCATGGCCTTCATGCGCGAAGAAACCTTCGGTCCGGCTGTCGGCATCATGAAGGTGAGGAACGACGACGAGGCGCTGGCGCTGATGAACGACAGTCAGTACGGGCTGACGGCGTCGCTCTGGACCAAGGATGCTGAGCGGGCAGGGCGGCTCGGCCGCGAAATCGAAACCGGCACCGTCTTCATGAACCGCGCCGATTATCTCGATCCGGCTCTGTGCTGGACCGGCGTCAAGGAAACTGGCCGCGGCGGCTCGCTGTCGATCATCGGTTTCCACAATCTGACACGCCCGAAATCCTACCATCTCAAGAAGGTTACAGCATGAGCAGCGCCAACATCACCGCCAACTGGAGCTACCCGACATCCGTCAAGCTCGGCCGCGGCCGCATCAAGGAACTGGCCGACGCCTGCAAGAGCCTCGGCATGAAGAAGCCGCTGCTCGTCACCGACCGCGGCCTCGCCTCGATGGCGATCACCAAGAACGCACTCGACATTCTCGAAGATGCCGGCCTCGGTCGGGCGATCTTCGCCGACGTCGATCCGAACCCGAACGAGAAGAACCTCGAAGCCGGCATCAAGGCCTTTCGCGACGGCGGCCATGACGGAGTCGTCGCCTTCGGCGGCGGCTCGGGCCTCGATCTCGGCAAGTGCGTGGCCTTCATGGTCGGCCAGACGCGCCCCGTCTGGGATTTTGAAGATATCGGCGACTGGTGGACGCGCGCGAGCATCGAAGGCATCGCGCCGATCGTTGCCGTGCCGACGACGGCCGGCACCGGCTCGGAAGTCGGTCGCGCCAGCGTCATCACCAATTCCTCGACTCATGTGAAGAAGATCATCTTCCATCCGAAATTCCTGCCGGGTGTCGTCATCGCCGATCCGGAACTGACGGTCGGCATGCCCAAGATCATCACCGCCGGCACTGGCATGGATGCCTTCGCCCATTGCCTGGAGGCTTACTCTTCGCCGTTCTACCATCCGATGTCGGCCGGCATCGCGCTGGAAGGTATGCGCCTCGTCAAAGAATTCCTGCCGCGCGCCTATAAGGAAGGCACGGATCTGGAAGCGCGCGCCAACATGATGTCGGCAGCCGCCATGGGCGCAGTCGCCTTCCAGAAGGGGCTTGGCGCCATCCACGCGCTCTCGCACCCGATCGGCGCTGTCTACAACACGCATCACGGTATGACCAATGCGGTCGTGATGCCTGCTGTGCTGCGCTTCAACCGCCCGGCCATCGAAGAGAAGATTGCGCGCGCCGCAGCCTATCTCGGCATATCAGGCGGATTCGACGGCTTCTACGATTACGTGCTGAGGCTGCGTTCCGAACTCAACGTCCCGGACAATCTGACGGCGATGGGAATCACCTCCGACCGGATCGATGAGCTGGCGGCGATGGCGATCGAAGACCCGAGCGCCGGCGGCAATCCGGTTGCAATGACGCTCGAAAATACCAAGACCCTGTTCAGGGATTGTTTCTGATCAGATAAAGGCGGACCTATCGACTTGCCCGGAAAACCCTGGTTTTCCGGGCTTTTTTTGTTGATTTCTGGATTTTAGGACGTCCTTATTTTTGGGGATGCGAAAAATGCAGGCCGCAATTTCGGCGGGCGTGTTTAGAGTTTGTTAACCACGATTGGAAAGGATGGGTTAACCGCACGATGCTCCGATAGTGCGATTAATGAAAGAGCGATGCCGGCTCGCGCCAATTCCCTTCGAGGACTAAGAATATGCCAGTCATCACATTCGCAAATACCAAGGGCGGCGCCGGCAAGACCACGGCCGTATTGCTGCTTGCCACCGAGCTTGCCCGTCAGGGCTACCGCGTCACCATTCTCGATGCCGATCCGCAGCACTGGATTTCGCGCTGGCACGAAATCTCCGGCCATGTGCCCAACATCAGCGTCATCGATTTTGTAACGACTGCCTCGCTGCCGCAGCACGTCAGCGAAAACAAGCACAATACCGATTATTTCATCATCGACCTGCCGGGCGCGCGCAATCCGCTGCTGGCGACGGCCGTCGGCCTCTCCGACCACGTGCTGATCCCGATCCAGGGCTGCGCCATGGATGCCCGCGGCGGCGCCCAGGTTCTCGAACTCCTGCAGTATCTTGAGGAGAAGGCAAGCATCAAGATCGGTCATTCGGTCGTGCTGACGCGTGTCAACTCCATGGTCACCACCCGCGCGCTGCAGCTCGTCAAGGCGCTGTTGAACGAGCGCCATGTGCCGGTTCTCGATACGGCCATCATCGAACGCTCGGCCTTCCGCGACATCTTCGATTGCGGCGGCACGCTGCACACGATGGATCCGATGCGCGTCAGCAATCTCGACAAGGCCCGTGAAAATGCCCTCTGTTTCGCAGAGGAAATCATTCGCAAGGTGCCGGGCCGGCTTCCGGTTGCTGTTCGGCTGGCAAACGCGATGCGCAGCGCTGCCTGATCGCAACATCTCGATAGAAGAATTGATGCCTCGGCTCGTGTCGGGGCATTTTTCTATCTGAGATTACTTTCTATTTGAGATTACAGGCAGGTGGGGTGGCTGCGCCTCACCCGGTTCGGTGAGCGCCCGGTGAAGACATGGGGTGAACAGACGTCCTCAATCGACGAATTCGACCGTCACGCCGGGCTTGACCATCTTGGCAAGCTCTGTCGCATCCCAGTTCGTCAGACGGATGCAGCCATGGCTCTGGGTGCGGCCGATCCTGGAGGGGTCGGGCGTGCCGTGGATGCCGTAGGTCGGCTTGGAAAGCGCCATCCAGACCGTGCCGACCGGGCCATTCGGGCCGGGCGGAATGTCAAGGATCCTGTCGTTTGTGCCCTGCTGGAAATTGATCTTCGGATTGTAGGTGTAGCCAGGATTGAAGGCGACGCGCTCGACCGTCACCGTGCCAGAAGGCGAGGGCGTGTCCGTGGAGCCGATAGAGGCCGGATAGGCGGCAACGAGGTTGCCGGCGTCGTCATAGGCAAAGACCTGCTTACGGCCCTTGTCGGCGAGGATCTTTGCGACTGCCCCCTTCTTGTTGTCGCCGGGATTGACGACCTTGATGACAGTACCGGGAATGGTGAAGTCCGCGCCGGGGTTCATTTCCTTCAGGAAATTCTCATCCATGTGGAAACGTTCCGCGAGCGCTTCCGTCACAGTCGTATAGGCGAGCGAGGGCAGGAGCGCCTTCTGCGAATAGTCTTCCGGGATCTGCGCGACATAGGGACCGGCGGCATCCGCATCCGTGATTGTGTAGTTCACGACCGGGAGACCGCCATTCATGCGCAGCTCTTCGAGGATTGCGTCCGTATTGTTCGGATCGAGCTTGGTGCCGGTCATCTGTTCATAGGCGTAAATCGCCTTGGTGACGTTGGAGCCCATGTGGCCGTCGATGACGCCGGGCGAAACGCCTGCGCGATCCAGAAACACCTGAAGCGCCACGATTTCCGGCTTGGACTTGTCCTTGAGCGTGATCACCGGCTCCTGCGGTGCCTGGCGGGGCTCGTCGGCTGGTGGGATCTGCTGGTCTGGCTCGACCGCGGCGTAGTCGTCCTGGCCCTGCGGATCGCCGGGATAGGCCTGCTCCTCGAGCGGCAGGCGCTCGATGGCCGCGTCACGCGGGATGGAGCCCGTTACCGGGCCGCGCTCGGAATAGCGCGTATCGCCGTAGCCGTTACCATCAGGATAATAGGGATCGTTGTTGTAAGGGGCGTTGGAGGCCTCGCGTGTCGTGCGCGGCGAGTAGTAGCCACGAGCGCGCATTTCGGTGGCGATGATGTTGCCATAGCGATCGATCAGCACGCGGTTGCCGCGATAGTCCTGGGCATAGACGAAGCCGCGGCCCGGCGGGACGTAGTCGAGGATTTCGCCGCTCGGCGTCACCAGCACGATATCGCTTCTGTTGCGGCCATATTGCTGCGCATCGGCCTGCTGCGGCGTGAAAGCAGCAAGCGCCAAAAGCATGGCCGAAAAAGAAAGGGCCGATTTCATAAAGCGATTCACGTCTCACACCTCGGTCAGTGGCTCGGCAGACACACACCTGCGAATTTTGACGCTAGTGTGGAATTTCTTAAGCCATGCTGAACAAAACATAAAAACAACAGTGTTTTACGTTTACTCTTAAACGCTTGCGCGAAAATGACGTTCCCGCACGGTTGCCGGTTGCGGTGCCGTGTGCCGCCATTTTTACCGTCCGATTGACTAGGGTGGCGGCCCGACCTAACCCTACGGCAGCCGCGATTCCCCGGGAGGATAAGCCGATGATCGAATTTGCCGCCGCAAGCGGGCCGCGCCTGATGCTGGACGAAACATCGGTGCTGGATATCGGCGGCTGCATCGTCGAGGGCGTCGACATCGCGCCCAAGCGGGCCATCCCCGACGACGGCGATCCGCGAATCGATCATTCGCTGGAAGGCTTCCTCTTTACCTGCGGTCCCGATCATATCCGTCACCGCCAGCCAATTCCCGGCACGGACGGCAGGATCTATCCGCTGCACGGTTCGGCCTCCGGCCATCCGGCCAAGGTACTCTGGACGACGTTCGAGAATGGCAATGCCAAATGCCGCGCCGATATCGATATTACCACAGTGGAGGGGCTGCCGCAGCGCATCGAGCGGCTGTGGCGGATCGACGGGGCCACCGGCGAGGTTTCGCTGGAGGATCGCATCGTCAATACGAGCAATGAGACCGTGCCGGCCTTTCTCATGTATCACATGAACACCGGTGGCAAATGGCTGGATGCGGGGACGCGGCTCGAAGGCAGGATGCTGGAGGGCGGCGGTTTTCCCTGGACTTTCGGCGAGGAGCCGGGCGGTATCTTCTGCGTCGAGGCTCCGGCCACCGAGGAGAGCTTTGCCGAAGTCCGGCTCGGGCCGATTGCGGCAATTGGCGGCAGGACGCTCAGAGTGCGGTTTCGCGCCGATACGCTGCCGCATCTGCAGATCTGGCGGAACCAGAAGGCGCCGGCGCATATCGTCGGCATCGAGCCAGTCTCGCACCGGTGGGTGCTGCGCCATGAGCTGGAAGCGGCTGGCGAGTTCAACTGGCTGAAGCCGGGTGAAAGCCGCAGCTATGGCCTGCGTTTCGCCTTCGTCTAATGAAGAGTGATTGGCTGAAGACGTGTTGACGCCTACGGGAGCGCGGCGTAGACCTTCAGCCCACCATTTTCGAGGAGATTGAGACGATGGATATCCGCCAGATCGACGATGAATACTCCGTTTCCGGCCAGATCACGGTTGAGGATCTCGACCAGATCAAGGCCCTCGGCTTCAAGTCCATCGTCTGCCATCGTCCGGACGACGAAAGCCCGGACCAGACGCCCTTTG
>Ga0102587_1001246_pt1 | contig 19650 bp, 20 predicted proteins | sample AraplaF_Col_mTSA_FD_76853 | JGI IMG/M metagenome (GOLD analysis project Ga0102587, IMG submission 76853) | Arabidopsis root microbial communities from the University of North Carolina, USA - plate scrape MF_Col_mTSA (SPADES assembly) (version 2) | ecosystem: Host-associated > Plants > Roots >... | reverse complement strand
CCGGTGCGAAAGGCAAAGGCTGCGCGGTGAAGCTCCTGGCAGGCGGCGCAGATCTGGACGCCTGAGCAGCGGCGGCGATGTTGGGCAGGCTGCCCGCCGCGCCCGTGGCTGCCGCCACCGCAATCAGTCCCCGTCGGTCGATCTGCGTCATTCTGTCCTCCCATCCCGTCGATGCGTCTGTCAGCCGATGAGGCCCGCGAGATGCAGGGCTACCCCGACGGCCGAAGTCGTCGCCAGAGTGACGAGCACCCCGGCATTGAAGCGGAAGATCGCGATGGCCGCGGCTGCCGAGAGCGCCAGCGCCCAGAGGTCCACGCTCGCGACGATCGGCATGTCGAAACGCACCGGGCCCGCCGCGAACAATACGACTTGGCGGAAGATGCTGTGGATCGCGAACCAGATCGCTAGGTTGAGCACGACGCCGACCACCGCCGCGGTGATCGCCGACAACGCTCCGGCCAATGCCGCATTCCCGCGCAACCGCTCGATGAACGGCGCGCCGAGGAAGATCCACAGGAAGCACGGGACGAAGGTAACCCAGGTCGCGAGCAATCCCCCAAGCGTGCCGGCCACGAGCGGCGAGAGCAGGCCCGGATCGCGATATGCGCCGAGGAATCCGACATATTGGAGCACCATGATCAGCGGCCCCGGCGTGGTTTCCGCCATGCCGAGGCCATCGAGCATCTCCGCGGGGCTGAGCCAATGATAGGACTGCACGGCTTCCTGCGCGACATAAGCGAGCACCGCATAGGCGCCGCCGAAGGTCACCATCGCCATCTTGGAGAAGAAGGTCGCGATCTGGCTGAACACATTGTCCGGCCCCAACGCGAGGAGCAACGCGGCCACCGGGACGAGCCACAGAGCGAGCCAGATCAGCGCCACGCGCAGCGATTGCCTCATCGTCGGGCGGGCATGCGCCGGAAGCTCCTCGCCGAGCAGGGTTTCGGAATCCGCGACGACGATACCGCCGCTCGCGCCATGTCCGCCGCCGGCGCGGAACTCCGCCCTTCCCGCCCGCCCGCCGAAATAGCCGATGAGCGCCGCACCCAGCACGATGATCGGGAACGGCACGCCGAGGAAGAAGATCAGCACGAAGGCAAGAGCCGCGAGACCCCGCATGACATTGTTCTTCAGCGCGCGCTTGCCCAGGCGCACCACGGCGTGGACCACGATGGCGAGCACCGCGGCCTTGAGCCCGAAGAACAGTGCCGACACGAAGCCCACTGCGCCGAACAGCACGTAGATCCAGCTGAGGACCATGATCGAAACCACGCCGGGAAGCACGAAGAGCCCGCCGGCGACGATGCCGCCGCGCGTCTTGTGCATCAGCCAGCCGATATAGGTGGCGAGTTGCTGCGCTTCGGGGCCGGGCAACAGCATGCAATAGTTCAGCGCGTGCAGGAACCGCTCCTCGCCGATCCAGCGTTTTTCCTCGACGAGGATGCGGTGCATCACCGCGATCTGCCCGGCCGGGCCGCCAAAGGACAAAGCGGCGATCCGCAGCCAGACCCAGAAGGCTTCGGCGAGCGATACGGCGGCGGGGCGCGGCTTCGCGGGGACGGCAGCGGCCATGGTCGCTGCGGTCACGCCCGCACCTTGGCCGGCTTGTGCGAGGTCCAGTTGTGCGTCTCGCCGCGCGCATCGCGACACCAGCGGTAAAAGGCATCGTACAGGACCATGCCCGCCTCGAGCTGCTCGAGATCGTCGGCGTAGATGCGCGACAGGCCGAGCGACGCCGCCAGCAATCCCGCGGCCTCCGGGACGATCTCCGGCCGCCCCGTATCGGCGCCGCGTACGATCGTGGCGAGATGGGCCAGCGGTTCGATGCCGCCCAGTCCGAACGCCTCCACCATCAGGTCGAAAGTGCAGTGCTCGCCGCGATGGCTCCAGAATACGCCATCGCCTTCGAGATCGAAGGCCGCACCGCCGAACTGCGCGGCCACGTCGAGCACGTCGGAGGGCGGCACGTAGAGAAACACTGCCTGCGGATCGACGAAGCGGCGGATAAGCCACGGGCAGGCGATGCGGTCGACCTTGGGGCGCGCCCGCGTAACCCAGACGGTCCTTCCGTCGGCGTTCCGGGCGGGGAGCGGCGCTTCGGGGACGAGCGGAAGCCCCTCGCCCCGCCACCCGGCAAACCCGCCTTCGAGCGCCTCTGCGGAGACCCCCGAATGACGCAGCCAGGCGGCAGCGCCCTGGCTGGCGGACAGACCGTCATCGCAGACGACGATCACGTTGCGACCTGCGAATTGGTCGGCCCAGCCGGCAATTTCGCTCGCCCGGCGGCGCAGCGTTGCGGGAATGAAGCGGGGATCCGCCGCAAAGCTCTCGTCCGGGCGGATGTCGACGATCGCGGGCGCGTTCGCCGTGCCGACGAGACGGACGAGCTTGTCGATGGCGATCGAATTCTGAACAGGCATGATGCGTCCCTTCAAATCGAAATCAGGACGCGATGCTTCGGCTGACGCCTCGTGGGGAGACCGCATTCCCCATCTGTTCAAAGTGAGCCCGCGACTCGTCCTGTGTCAAGCGCCGCGGGCGCCTCCTTTTCTCGACGCTGTTGACCTTGCCCTTGGTTCCGGCCTTGTACCAGCTCGCGCGCTGCGAACCCCTGCGCTGCGACAGACGTCCGCGACCGCACGACCGAAGGATCGAACACATGGTCTATCTGATCTTGAAGGCGCTGATCTCGGGTGTCCTGATCGCCGCTGCCTCGACAATGGCCAGGCGCTACCCCGGTTTCGGCGCGCTGATCGCTTCGCTGCCGCTGGTGTCGGTGCTGGGCATGATCTGGCTCTGGCACGAAAAGCCCGACGCCGAGAACATGGCGCTGCACGCCGGCGCCACTTTCTGGTACGTGCTGCCGTCGCTGCCGATGTTCCTCGTCATCCCGGCGCTGCTTCGGCACGGCGTCGGGTTCTGGGTTGCGCTGGTCGCCGGCTGTTGCCTGACCATCATGTTGTATGCCGGCATGACCTGGATCGCTCCCCGGATCGGCCTGCAGCTCTGAAATCCGCCGAAATTTGGCGCTGCTCGAAACAGGTCGCGCCCTTCTGCCGGCGCTTTTGTCTGCACGGATCCGTCATTCTTGCTAAAGCGGATTCGACCCGTTTCAGTCCGAGAGAGCCCCCGCCGCATGACTTCTCCGAATATCGAGCGCCTCGTCGCGATCATGGCGCGGCTGCGCGATCCGAAGACCGGCTGCGAATGGGATACGGTCCAGACCTTCGAAACGATCGCCCCCTATACGATCGAGGAAGCCTATGAGGTCGCCGACGCGATCGAGCGCGGCGACCTGGCCGAGCTCAAGGACGAGCTTGGCGATCTGCTCCTCCAGGTCGTGTTCCACAGCCGCATGGCGGAGGAAGCCGGCCATTTCGCGCTGGCAGACGTCATCACCGCGATCAGCGACAAGATGGAGCGTCGCCATCCGCACATCTTCCGCGGGCAGGCCGAGGGTGGCCATCATCTGTGGGAACAGATCAAGGCGGCGGAACGAAGCGCAAAAGGGCACGAAAGCGCACGGGCTGTAAGTGCCCTGGAGGGCGTGGCGCTCGGCCTTCCCGCCTTGCTCCGCGCCGAGAAGCTCCAGAAGCGCGCCGCGCGCACCGGCTTCGACTGGCCCGACGCCACCGGGGCCCGCGCCAAGATCGACGAGGAACTCGCCGAAGTCGAAGCCGCGGCGACGCACGAGGAGCGGGAGGAAGAGATTGGCGACCTGCTGTTCGCAGTGGTCAATTGGGCACGCAAGCAAGGCGTCGACCCCGAAGCCGCGCTGCGCTCGGCGAATGCCAAGTTCGAGCGCCGCTTCAGGGCAATGGAGACCGAGGCCGGCGAAGCGTTCGCCGGGCTCGACCTCGACGGCAAGGAAGCGCTGTGGGTCAAGGCCAAGCGCGGATGAGGCTTTCCGCACCGATTGCAATGTAGGATTTCGTCTGCTCGACTGGCCGGCGCCGGCCGCAAGCCGCCGCTCTTTGACTCGTGAACCCTCGTCATCCCGGCGAATGCCCGGGCCAGACCAGACAGAAGCATGACATCCGTCACCCCGGCTTTCGCCAGGACGACAACGTGCGTGCGGTCTCCGTGAACGCGGAACCCGCACGCTCGCTTGTGTCAACTTCGGCCGGACTTTGTTCCCACTTCCGCTGGGAAACTGCTTCAATCCGCCCTGCGTCGCAAAACCGCGTTCTCATGTTCCGCGTTGTCCGCGTTCAGCCGTGCAGAGTCGGGAATCGACAATTGCGTGGTTCAGCGGGCCTGAACCCGGATTATCGGCAAGGTGCCCGGCGCGAAGCGCGAATAGACCATGTTGATCGAAGCGATGTTGCGGCGCCGTCCGTTGAGTTCCTGTGGAGCGGTGCAGGTGCCGGCATTGAGGATCCGGCGCACCGGGAGATCCTGGACGCCGCCATTCTGGAACCGCACGGTCAGGCGCGTGAAGTGGATCGGGCGATTGAGCGCGCAGACGCGGATCTGGCGGTCACGCATGTTGCCGCGGAGCATGATGGTGTCTCGATCGCTGCCGCGGCTCACCGTCTTGTACCCGACAGTGCGCCAACCCGGCTGGGCCTGCGCGGCGGTGGCAGTGCCAAGGGCGGTGGCGCCAAGCGAAAGGATCGTAAGGAAGGGAAGGATCTTCATGGGCATCACTCCACATTCCCCCGCCCGCGCCGGATTTAGCACAAACGTTCCGGCATCAAAACCAATTTGGGGATGGCCGCGTCAGGCGCGGCGCGTCTCGAACCGCTCATAGTCCCGCGGCGCCATCCGCACCTCGTAGACCGATTGCTGGTCCTCGACTCGCTGTTCGAGCACCTCGCCATGCTGGTGGAGCCACGCCGCCCCCGCCCCGTCGGCCGGATCGAGCGTTATCGTGTAGCGGCGATGCCCCTCGGTCAGGCGCGCCGCGACGGTTTCGATCAGGGCGTCGACTCCTTCTCCGGTCACTGCGGAGATCGGCATCACGTCCTCGCGCTTGCTGGCATCCTCGAGTAATTGCCCGCGATGCTCGTCGTCGAGCAAATCGAGCTTGTTCCACGCCTCGAAGCGCGGCGTCGCCTCGGCCACCCCGATCTCGCCGAGCACCTTCTCGACGTCGGCGCGCTGCGCCTCGCTGTCCGGATGCGCGATGTCGCGGACGTGGATCAGCAGGTCCGCCGACACCACTTCCTCCAGCGTCGCCTTGAACGCCGCGACCAGTTGGGTGGGCAGTTCGGAGACGAAGCCCACCGTGTCGGACAGGATCGCCTTGTCGATCCCGGGCAGCGAGATCTGGCGCAGCGTCGGATCGAGCGTGGCGAAGAGCAGATTCTCCGCCATGACGTCAGAACCAGTCAAGCGATTGAAAAGAGTAGATTTTCCGGCGTTCGTATAACCAACCAGGGCGATGACAGGCCAAGGTGCGCGCTGGCGGCGGTCGCGGTGGAGCGTGCGGGTGCGGCTGACCTGGTCGAGCTCCTTGCGCAGCCGCGCCATCCGGTCGCGGATCAGTCGCCTGTCGGCTTCGATCTGGGTTTCGCCCGGGCCGCCGAGGAAGCCGAAGCCGCCGCGTTGGCGCTCGAGGTGAGTCCAGCTGCGCACCAGCCGGCCTGCCTGATAGTCGAGATGCGCGAGTTCGACCTGGAGCCGGCCCTCTGCGGTGCGTGCGCGCTCGCCGAATATCTCGAGGATCAGGCCGGTGCGGTCGATCACCTTGCAGCCGAGCGCTGTCTCGAGGTTGCGCTGCTGCACCGGTGTTAAGGCCGCATCGAAAACGGCGAGCTGAAGTTCCTGATCTCGAACGGTTTCTGCGATGGCATCAACCTGCCCCGATCCGATCAGCGTCCCCGGCTTGGGCTGGCGCAGCTTGACCGAAAGCTTCTCGCGCACTTCGACGCCGATCGCCGCAGCGAGGCCGGCAGTCTCCTCCAGACGCGCCTCGGCGTCGCGTGAGCTGCCGCCCATCTCGGGATAGACGACGATCGCCCGCGCGCCGCGGGAGAATTCGTCGGCGTCACGATCAAAACCGGTGGACATGGCCGTTCAATCGCCGTCGGAGGCAGTGGTTTCCTCGGCGAGGTTGAGCGGGTGTGCCGGCTGGATGGTCGACACCGCATGCTTGTAGACGAGCTGCGCCATGCCTTCGCGCTGGAGCAGCATGCAGAACAGGTCGAACGCGGCGATCTGGCCCTGGAGCATCACGCCGTTCACCAGGAACATCGTCACGTTTTCCTGCTGTTTCCGGACGGCATTGAGGAAGATTTCCTGCAAGACGGGGTTCTTGTGCTGGAATTCTCCCGCCGCTTCGAGAAGTGCGCCGAGGTCGACCGGGCCGGCGGGCATGATCGTCGAGATGGCGTGCTTGTAGATCAGCTGCGACTGGCCGTCGCGGCGGAGCAGCACCGAGAAATTGTCGAACCAGGTGACGATCCCCTGGAGCTTGACGCCCTTCACGAGGAACATCGTCACCGGCACCTTGGAGCGCCGAAGCGAGTTTAGGAAAAGGTCCTGAAGCGAGGTCTGCTTCTCGGCCATGGTGGTTTCCTTCTATTCTTGGCGGGCTCTGTCCCGCGTCGCGCCGGTTCCCGGCGTCGGAATGCCGCGCCACCCCGGCGCGGAAGTGCAGTCTATTGGTTCAGGGCGCGCGCGTCCAACCTATTCCTCGCGGGTCTCGGTGATGCCGAGCAGCTTCAATTTGCGATGCAGCGCCGAGCGTTCCATTCCGATGAAGCTCGCGGTGCGCGAGATGTTGCCCGAGAAACGGCGGATCTGGACGCGCAGATATTCGCGCTCGAAGGTCTCGCGCGCTTCCTTGAGCGGCGCTCCCATGATCGCATTCGCGCCGACGCCGTTGCCGATATCGCCGGGCTTGCCGAGCACTTCGGGGGGCAGCAGATCGAGGTCGATCCGCCCGATCCGGTCTCCTGGGGCGAGGATCACCGTCCGCTCGACGACGTTGCGCAGCTGGCGGACATTGCCGGGCCATTCATAGCTCTGCAGCGCAACCATCGCGTCGGGAGCGACTTCGGGTGTCGGCACGCGGCGCTCGCTGGCATAATGCGCGACGAAATGCTCGACGAGCACGGGGATGTCCTCGCGGCGCTCGGTGAGCGGCGGGATCAGCACCGGCACGACGTTGAGCCGGTAATAGAGATCCTCGCGGAAGCGTCCCGCGGCGATCTCCGCCATCAGGTCGCGCGCGGTGGCGGAGACGACGCGAACATCGACCTTGACGATCCGTGTGCCGCCCACCCGGCTGAAGCTCTGGTCGGTGAGCACGCGCAGGATCCGTGCCTGCGTAGCCACCGGCATGTCGGCGATCTCGTCGAGGAACAAAGTCCCGCCATGTGCCTGTTCGAGCAGTCCAGGGCGGACGAGATCGCCCCCCTCCTCCACGCCGAACAATTCCTCCTCGACGCGCTCGGGCGTCATCCGCGCGGCACTCACGATCACGAACGGCGCTGCGGTACGCTGGCTCCAGCCATGCAGCAGCCGTGCCGCGACTTCCTTGCCCACGCCCGGGCCGCCGCTGATCAGCACGCGGCTGCCGGTCGAGGCGACGCGCTTCAACGTGGCACGCACGGTGTTGATCGCCGTCGAATTGCCGGTCAGGTCGTTCTCGCGTCCCACCGAGGCGCGCAGCGACACGACTTCGCGGCGCAGCCTTTCGGTCTCGGTCGCGCGCTCGACGAGCAACAGCAGCCGCTCGGCCTCGAACGGCTTTTCGATGAAGTCGACTGCGCCACGACGGATCGCGGCGACCGCGGTGTCGATATTGCCGTGGCCTGAGATCACCAGCACCGGGATCGAAGGATCGCGCCGCTTCATCTCGTCGAGCAATTCGAGCCCGTCGAGCCGCGAGCCCTGGAGCCACACGTCGAGCAGCACCAGGCTGGGCCGGCGCTCGGCAATGGCTTCCAGTGCCGCGTCGCTGTCGGCGGCACCACGCGTGGCGTAGCCTTCGTCCTCCAGCACGCCCGCGACCAGCTCGCGGATGTCGCGTTCGTCGTCGACGACGAGGATATCGAGGCTCATTGGGATTTTCCGGTTCTGGTAAGTGCCGCCGGCCGCGGATCGGCGGCCTCGGTCTGGGTGTCCTGGAGCGCCAGCTTCTCGAGCGCTTCGGTATCGAAACAGATGGTGACGACGGTGCCGCCGCCGTCGCGGTCGGTGAAGGCGATCGTGCCGAAATGCTCCTCGACGATCTTCTTGACGATGGCGAGGCCGAGCCCGGTGCCGCGGCTGCGCGTCGTCATATAGGGCTCGACGATACGGTCGCGCTCCACTGGCAGCCCGACGCCGTTGTCGGCCACGGTCAGCAGGATGCGATGCGTGTCCTCCCTGCGGATCGTGAGCACCACTTCGCCCTGCGGCAGCGCCTCGCCCTCCCCGCGGGCCTCGATCGCCTCGACGGCGTTCTTGATCACGTTGGTCAGCGCCTGCCCCATCTGGCGGCGATCGCTGACCAGGCTCGGCGGATCCTCGGGCGAGTCGAGCTCGAAGCGGATCGTCGGGTGCGCGACTTCGTGGAGGAACATCGCCTGGCGCGCGATGTCGAGCAGCGATTCGCGGCGGAACAGCGGCTTGGGCATGCGGGCGAAGGACGAGAATTCGTCGACCATGCGGCGAAGGTCGCCGACCTGGCGGATGATCGTGCCGGTCAATTGGCTGAACACGCCCTCCCCGCCCTCGATCTGCTTGCCGTAGCGGCGCTGGAGGCGCTCCGCGGCGAGCTGGATCGGAGTCAGCGGGTTCTTGATCTCATGCGCGATGCGCCGCGCGACGTCGGACCAGGCGGCGCGGCGCTGGTCCAGCAATTGCTGGGTGATATCGTCGAACGTGAGCACCTGCCCCGCTTCGTCCGACGTGATCTTCACCGCGAGCGTCCGCGCCTCGCCGCCGACGGTGACCTGTGCCACGGCCTCGCGCTCGGGGCTGTCGAGCAAGTCGTCGAGTTCCGGGGCGATAATGCCCAGGGGCTTGCCGAGTGACTCCGCCTCACTCCGCCGAAGCAAAGCCAATGCCGAGGCATTCATCAGCCGCACGGTCCGATCGGAGGCGATCGACACGACGCCGGCCGAGACTCCCGACATCACCGCCTCGATCAACGCACGCCGGCTCTCGAGCTGGGCGTTGGCGGTGACGAGCTCCGATGTCTGCTCCTCCAGGCGCTCGGTCATTCCGTTGAACGCAATCCCCAATGTGCCGATTTCGTCTTGCGTTTTCGGTATGGGAACCCGCGCCGTGAAGTCGCCTCCCGCAATGCGCCGGGCGGCGCCGACCAGCTGGTTGATCGGCCGCACGAGCCGGTCGGCAAACATGAGTGCGGCGAGCATCGTTAATCCGACGATCAGCAGCGCCACGACGAAAAGCGCGATGTTGAACTTGAGCTGGAGCGACAGCGCCCGCCGCTGGATGGAGGAATATTCGCGGTTGAGCGCGTCCGCGGAAGTCACCTGGCGGTTGAGGAATTCCACGTTCACGCTGGTGGCTGCGTAGAGGTACAGATTGTCCGTGTTGGGCACCTGCGTGATCACCCAGATCGCTTGGGCGTCGCGGTCGACATAGGGAAACCGTCCCGGCTTGAGCGCATCGATAAGCTTCGGATTCACGCGCCGCGCGAACGTCGCTCCCGGGGGCGGATTGAACGTGTAGAGAGTCTGGACCCGCTGACCCGGCTCATAGACGAAGAGCGCGGATTGCTCGAGATTCCGCCAATAGGTCTGCCTGTCGAAGTATTCTTGGAACTCTGGGGATTGCAAGGGTATGCGTGGATAAACGCGTGCGAGATCCCCCGTTATGGCGTTAGCCTCGCCTGCCCAGCGTTGCGCGACGAGGGTTTGCCCCTCTTCAGCCAGCTTGAGCGAGGCATTGAACGCGGTTTGTGCCCGGTCGGAAAGCCAGAACTGGGTTCCGGACTGGAACATCACCGATGCAGCAACCACCGTCAGCACGATCGGCACGCTCGCGATCAGCGAGAACATCGCAACCAGCCGGACATGGAGTCGGCCCCCGCCGCCAACCGCGGATCGCGCGGCACGCCGCCGTGCGATCCGGCGTCCGGCGAGGACGATCAGCGCGACCAGCGGCACCAGATTGGCGAACAGGAGCAACACGCCGGCAAGGGGGCTCAACAGCCGTCCCGTCGCATCGGTGCGTTGAACAATCAGATAGGTCGCAATCGCGGCGCAGACTGCGAGGCACAGAACGGCCACCTCTACCGCGGGCGTGACGCTCAACCGCCGCTTGCGCGGTGCGGATTCGGTCAACTGCTCGGTCACGGCATCCATCGTTGCTTGGATACAACGAGATTGTGGCCGAAAGAACACATAATTTTCGGCTAATCGTCACAAACCGTCGCTAAGCGGCACCGTCCGATCTATCCGCACCCATCTCGATCCCCAGCGTATCGAGCCGCTTGCGGAGGGTATTGCGGTTGATCCCCAGCGCCCGCGCCGCGCGGAGCTGGTTGTTCTGGTGACGCGCCAGCATTGCCTCGATCAGCGGGCGTTCGACTTCGCCGATGATGCGCTCATAGAGGCTGCCGTCGTCGAGCGCGCGCGGCTCCTCGATCGCCATGCGCTCGACTCGTGCGCGAACCGCGGCGTCGATCCCGGCGTCGCGCGACTCGGGCTGGAAGCTCCCTGCTTCGCCCAGCGCGCGGCGGATCGCATCGGCATCGATCCACTCGTCGCGGCTCAGCGCGGCGATCCGGCGCATCAGATTCCCGAGCTGGCGGACATTGCCCGGCCAGTCGAACCCTTCGAGCACCGCCACCGCGTCCTTGCCGAGCTGCTTGCGCGGCAATCCCGCCTCGGCGGCGCGATCGAGGAAATGGCGCGCGAGCAAGGGCACGTCCTGCCGGCGTTCGCGCAGCGCCGGCAGGCTTACCGGCACGACGTTGAGCCGATAGAACAGATCCTCGCGAAACTGGCCGGTCTGGACGAGTTGCGCCAGATCCTTGTTGGTCGCCGCGACGATACGGACATCGGCGCGGATCGTCCGCGCGCCGCCGACGGTGGTGAACTCGCCCGACTGGAGCACGCGCAGCAGCCGGGTCTGCGCGTCCATCGGCATGTCGCCGATCTCGTCGAGGAACAAGGTGCCTCCCGCCGCCTGCTCGAACTTGCCCGCGACGCGCGTGGCCGCGCCGGTGAAGGCGCCGCGCTCGTGCCCGAACAATTCGGCTTCGATCAGCTCGCGGGGAATCGCCGCCATGTTGAGCGCCACGAACGGCGCGCGGCGGCGCGGCCCCATGTCGTGGATCGCCTGCGCCACCAGTTCCTTGCCCGTGCCCGACTCACCCGAGATCAGCACGGTCAGGTCGTTGGAAACCACCCGCGCGATCACGCGATAGACCTCCTGCATCGCCGGCGAACGGCCGATCAGCGACGGACCGCCCCCGACTTCGGCCTCGGCCAGCTCGGTCGGCTGGCGCTGCCGCCGCGCGATCGCGCCGCGCACTGCCTGGGCGAGCACGTCGAGGTCGAACGGCTTGGGCAGATAGTCGAACGCGCCCACTTCGGTCGCGCGCACAGCCGTCGCCAGCGTGTTCTGTGCGGAGAAGACGATGATCGGCAGCTCGGGATGCTCGCTGGCGAGGCCTGCCGCCACATCGAGACCATTTCCGTCGGGAAGGACCACATCGGTCACCAGCACGTCGGGCATTTCCGATGCCAGCGCGCGGCGCAGTTCGGCGATACTCGCTGCGGTCGTCACCCGATGCCCCTCGCGCTTGAGCGCGGCGGCGACCACGGTGCGGATGGCGCTGTCGTCGTCGACGATCAGGACCGAACCGCTCACGACGCCCTCTGCAGCAGGATGCGAAACACCGTGACCTCGGGATCGCGTTCGCGGGCATATTGGACGATCCCGCCCATGTCGCGGACCAGCTTTTCTACCAAGGGCAACCCCAGTCCCTTCCCTTCCGGCTTGCCCGAGACGAACGGCTCGAACAAGTGCTCGGCGATGTCCACGGGTGCGCCGGGGCCGTTGTCGGTCACGAGGATCTCGAACGGCAGCGGCTGGCGCGGGCGGCCGGGGCCGTCGCTCACCGACATGCCGTGGCGATAGGCGGTCGCCAGTGTGATCCGTGGCTCGCGCGTATCGCCCAGCGCCTCGGCGGCGTTCTTCAGCAGATTGAGCAGTACCTGCAGAAACGCGTCCGAATCGATGCGCACCGGCGGCAGCGAAGGATCGAACCGCTCCTCGATCGCCAGTCCGCGCGCAAACCCCGCCAGCGCCACCCGCCGCGCATGATCGAGCAGCGGATAGACGTTGGTGGGTTCCAGCTTGAGCGGGCGCGTGTCGGTGAAGTCCTGCATCCGGTCGATCAGCGTGACGATCCGGTCGACTTCGGTGGTGATCAGCTGGGTTAGCTCCTCATCCTCGCCGCTGCTCCGGAGCAATTGGGCCGCGCCGCGGATCCCCGAGAGCGGGTTCTTGATCTCGTGCGCCAGCATCGCTGCGGCACCTACCGCCGCGCGAGCCCCGGCGGTGCGTTCGGCGCCTTGCGCCACGCGGCGCGACTGCGGTGCGTGGTGGAGTGTGACGATCCGCCAGCCGGGGTGGTCGGCGACCAGGGTCTCGACGAAATCGACGCGGATGCGTGGGCCGCGGATCGCCTCGATCTCGATGTCGAATGCCGCGAAGCCATGGCCGTCGCGGCGGTCGGCATAGTCCGCCGGCGGGAGCAGCACCGCGTCATAGGGCTGCCCCACCATCGTCGTCTCGCTGTGATTGAGCAGCAATTCGCAGGCCGAATTGGCATGGGCGATGCGCCCATCGGGATCGATCACCAGCACGGCGACGGGCAGCGCCGCGAACAGTTCGCCAAAGCCGGGACCCTTTACCGGTTCCGGCCTGGCGCGTCTCAGGCTGCCGCGCGCGAAGACCATGGCGCGTAGAATTCGGCGAGCATGTCGAGCACGATTTTCGGATCGGCCTGCTTGTTGACGCTGTTGCGGAACTCGGCCGAGCCATGGATGCCCTTGGTGTACCAGCCGATATGCTTGCGCATCATGTTGACGCCGACTTCGTTGCCATAGTGGCTGAGCGTGTCGACATAATGCTCTACGATCACGGCATATTGTTCGTCGAGCGTGGGCTCAGCACGTTCCGGCTTGCCGGTCAGTGCGTCCATGACCTGTCGCAGGATCCAAGGGCGGCCATAGGCACCCCGCCCGATCATCACGCCGTCCGCACCCGATTGCACCAGCGCCGTACGCGCATCCTCGATTCCGCAGATGTCGCCATTGGCGATCACCGGGATCGACACCGCGTCCTTCACATTGCGGATGAAGCCCCAGTCGGCCGAGCCCTTGTACATCTGGTTGCGGGTACGGCCGTGGACGGTGATCATCTTCGCGCCGAGATCCTCGGCGATATGCGCGAGTTCGGGGGCGTTGAGGCTGGCATGGTCCCAACCCATCCGCATCTTGACGGTGACTGGAACCGAGACGGCTTTCACACACGCCTCGATCAGCGACGCGGCGAGCTTGAGGTCGCGCATCAGCGCCGATCCTGCGTCGCCGCTGGTCACTTTCCGGACCGGACATCCCATGTTGATGTCTACGATCGCCGCGCCACGGTCCTCGCTCAGCTTCGCCGCCTCGGCCATCTCGTGGGGCGTGCAGCCGACGAGCTGCATCGACACCGGATCCTCGATCGGATCCCAGGCGAATTTCTGCAGCGACTGGCGCGTCTCGCGGATCGCGGCCTGGCTGGCGACCATCTCGGTGACGTTGAGCCCCGAGCCATAGCGTCGCACGACCCGGCGGAACGGCAAGTCGGTCACGCCGGTCATCGGCGCGAGCAGCACCGGGGCTTCGACCCCGACGGGGCCGATCTGAATGGGAGCGAGTTCGCGCATGACCTGCCTGAAAAATAGGCAGCGACGCCTAGCGACACAAGCCCGGATTGGCAAGACGGGGTGGCTACGGAGCGATCGCCGGACCCCAGACATACCGATGGCCCCATCTGCCGCGGATCCTTCCACCCTCGGCATTACGCGCCGGCTCGAAACGAGCCCGACGGCGCAGGATCGAGCAAAGCGCCCGATCCCAATTCCCTCCGCCGCTCGAATCCGTGACGCGACAGGCGGTCGCCCTGCCCGATGCGGCCACTGTCAGCTCGACCTCGGCGCCGCCGCGCTTCCCGAGGAGTTCGGACGGAGTATCGGAAGCGCGAAGCCAACGGTCCGGATCGCCCCGTGGACTGGCATCGCGCGGATATAGCACCACGGTGTCCACAAATCCCGACCCGCAATCGTAACATCGGAAGGGCTGCTCCGGACGTGGCCAGTCGGGAAGCTTCCACTCGATGCTGAAATTCCAGCGATCGGACACTGGCCTTCCGTCTTTTCCAACTGCGGGAATGAAACGCGCGCGGCGAGTCAGGAGCTTGCAGCTATGCATGTCGAGCCGTTCGCTGGCGCTCGAGGCCAGCAGGGTACAGTCGGAGACCCGCCCGTCGGTGCCGACCAGCAGGAGCAAGCCGACATGTCCCTCTTGCTCGGCGCGCCAGGCCGCCGGGGGATAGTCATCCTCGATGATCCACAGCGACGGATCGAATTGCGGCTTCGCGCGGGCCCTGAGATCGCGCGCGAGCGGCACATCGGGCGCCCCCTTCCCGATTTGCGCATCGGCCGGGAGCGGCGCGGCGAGCGCAGCCGCGAGCGTCACGGAGAGCAAACGGATCATGACATTTCTTCCCCCGATGCGGCCCTGCGACCGCAGCAGGCTATCACTCGCTATTGGCATGGGCTAGGTCGCCCTCGATGAAGACCGCCGCGATCATCGTCGCCGCCGGGCAGGGCGTACGGGCCGGCGGCATCGTACCCAAGCAATTCGCACGGCTCGCCGGCAAGCCGATGATAGCGCATAGCTATGCGGCACTATCGTCGCACCCGGCGATCGACGACGTGCTGGTGGTGATCGGCGAAGGGCAGGAAACGGCACTGGCCGACGCGCTGGGCGAAGTCGCCTTCGCGGTCGGCGGCGCCACGAGACGCGAGTCGGTGGCGAATGGCCTTGCGGCGATCGGTGCGGATCGCGTGCTGATCCACGATGCCGCCCGCCCTTTTCTGTCGCACGCGGTGATCGACGCGCTCCTCGCGGCGGTGAAGAGCCATGAAGGTGCCCTCCCCGCCCTCCCCGTTGCCGACACGCTCGCGCGCGGCGGCGAGGCGCTGGGCGAAACGGTGCCGCGTGAGGGGCTCGTCCGCGTTCAGACTCCGCAGGCCTTCCACACCGCCACGATCCGCGAAGCCCACCGCATGTGGCCCGCCGACCGCGAAGCCACCGACGATGCGCAGATGGTCCGCGCGCTCGGCCGCGAGGTCGCCCTGGTCCCCGGAGACATCGCCCTGGAAAAGATCACGCACCCCGCCGATTTCGCCGCCGCCGAGGCGCGCTATGCCGCCGCGATGCAGGTCCGAACCGCGCAAGGCTTCGACGTCCATCGCTTCGCCGCGGGCGAGGAGCTCTGGCTCGGCGGCGTCCGCATTCCCCATGACAAGGGCCTGTCGGGGCATAGCGATGCGGATGTCGTGCTCCACGCGATCACCGATGCGGTGCTCGGCACGATCGGCGCCGGCGATATCGGCATGCATTTTCCGCCGAGCGACCCGCAATGGGGCGGCGCCGCGTCAGCCCGCTTTCTCGAACATGCCGCGGGGCTGATCGGCGCGCAGGGTGGCATCATCGACTTCATCGACCTGACGATCATCTGCGAGGCGCCGAAGATCGGCCCGCATCGGGACAGCATCCGCGCGAGCATCGCGGCGATCCTGCGGCTTCCCGTCACCCGGATCAGCGTCAAAGCTACCACCACCGAACGGCTCGGCTTCACCGGGCGCGGCGAAGGCATGGCCGCACAGGCGATCGCCACGGTGCGACTACCTGCGGACAACGCCTGACTCGCGTTCGAAACATCTCGGTGGCACAGGGCCTCGCCATGGACACGATTCTCCCGCCCCAGCTCGTCGATGCCGCGCGCCGCGTGCTCGAAGCCAATCGCGCCGTCGGCCGCCGGATCGCGGTGGCGGAAAGCTGCACGGGCGGTCTCGTCAGTGCCGCGCTCACCGAGATCCCCGGCTCGTCCGACGTGTTCGACGCAGGCTTCGTCACCTATTCGAACGAAGCCAAGACCGAAGTGCTCAAGGTCAGCACCGACGTGCTCGAAACCTTCGGCTCGGTGTCGATCGCAGTGGCGTGGAGCATGGCACAGGGCGCGCTGAAGCGCAGCACCGCCGATGTCGCGGTGGCGATCACCGGAATCGCGGGTCCCGATGGCGGCAGCGAGAAGAAGCCGGTGGGCACCGTGGTGTTCGCGCAGGCCGAGCGCGGCGCAGATCCGCAGCACATCGTCGCCGATGCGCGCCATTTTGAGGATAACGGGCGTGCCGGCGTGCGGCTTCAGGCGGCGCTGTGCGCGCTCGAATTGCTGATGCCGGGCGCAGTCGCCTCGGAAGAACCCGCCGAATCGCCGTAAAGCCGCGCCGCGCGCTCTTCGAACGCGTTGATCATCTTCCGGAGCGCGCGATCGAACACCTGCCCCGCGAGCATCTCGAACACCCGGTTCTTGAACGCGAAGTCGACGCAGAAATCGACCAGGCATCCGCCCTTCCCGTCCGGCCGGAATTTCCAGTCGTTGTTCAGGTGCTTGAGCGGCCCTTCGAGATAGTCGACCCGGATATGCCCCGGCCGCTGCTTCTCGACGCGCGACGTGAAGCTTTCGCGCAGTCCCTTGAATCCCACGATCAGGTCCGCGACCATCTGGGTGTCGCTGTTCGAACGCACCCGCACCGCCGAAACCCAGGGCAGGAACTCGCCATAGCGGCCGACATCGGCAACCAGATCGAACATCTGCTCCGGCGTATAGGGCAGCGCGCGCGTCTCGCTGTGCTTGGGCATCAGGCCTGAGCCGTCACCTTCGCCAGCTTGGCCGCCCGCGCGTCACGCATCTTCGCGAAATCGTCGCCCGCGTGATAGCTCGACCGCGTGAGCGGCGACGAGGCGACCAGCAGGAAACCCTTGGCGCGGGCGATCGCACCATAAGAGCCGAACGCCTGCGGCGTCACGAACTCGATGACCTTGGTGTGGCGCGGGGTCGGCTGGAGATACTGGCCCATCGTCAGGAAATCCACGTCGGCCGAGCGCATGTCGTCCATCACCTGATGGACCTCGAGCCGCTCCTCGCCGAGCCCGAGCATGATGCCCGACTTGGTGAAGATCGACGGATCGAGCTTCTTGACCGTCTCCAGCAGCCGCAGCGACGCGTAATAACGCGCGCCCGGGCGGATCGTCGGGTAGAGCCTCGGCACGGTCTCCAGATTGTGGTTGTACACGTCGGGCCGCGCCGCGACGATCATCTCGATCGCCGCCTCGTGCTTGTTGCGGAAATCGGGGGTCAGGATCTCGATCGTCGTGGTCGGGTTCGACTTGCGGATCGCCTCGATCACCTTGACGAACTGCTTCGCGCCGCCATCGGGCAGATCGTCACGGTCCACCGACGTGATGACGATGTGCTCGAGCCCCATCTGCGCAGCGGCGTCCGCGACGTTCTGTGGCTCCATCGGGTCCACTGCGCGCGGCATGCCCGTCTTGACGTTGCAAAAGGCGCAGGCGCGCGTGCAGGTGTCGCCCAGGATCATCACCGTCGCGTGCTTCTTCGACCAGCATTCGCCGATGTTCGGACAGGCGGCTTCCTCGCACACCGTGGTGAGGCTCTTCGAGCGCATCAGCGCGCGCGTCGCGGCGAAGCCCTCCGAAGTGGGCGCCTTGACGCGGATCCAGTCGGGCTTGCGGACACGTTCCGGGCGCGGCAGCGGGGACATCTCGTTCATGACGGGCCAGATAGCGATGCGCGCGTGCAGGCACAACAACCGTGCAAGCATCCCTGCTTGCAGTCCGCGAACGCGAACGGGGTTCGCAAACGCCATGGAAGCGTTATGGAGCCGCCATGACCGACTTCAGCGACTTGCTCTCCGGCTATCAGCGCTTCCGCCAGACCGGATATGGCCATCAGCGTGACCGTTGGGACGAACTCTCCGAGGGCCAGGCACCCAAGGTGATGGTGATCGCCTGCTCGGACAGCCGAGTCGATCCCGCGCAGATCTTCGATACGTCGCCCGGCGAGATCTTCGTCGTCCGCAACATCGCCAATCTCGTCCCGCCCTTCGAGCTGGGTGGCGGCCGCCACGGCGTCTCGGCGGCACTCGAATTCGCGGTGACCCAGCTCGAAGTCCCCGAGATCGTGGTGATGGGCCACGGCGCGTGCGGCGGCGTCCATGCCGCGCTCACCCGCCGCTTCGAGGGCAAGGCGCCCGGCGCCGGCGGCTTCATCGCGCACTGGGTCGACATGCTGGACGAGGCGCGCGACCGCGTCGTCGCCGAACATGGCGAGGGCGAGGAAGCGATCCGCGCTCTCGAACTCGAGACGGTCCGCGTCTCGATCGCCAATCTGCGCACCTTCCCCTGCATTCCCGAGCGCGAGGCCGCGGGCACGCTCACCATTCACGGCGCCTATTTCGCGATCCGCGACGGTGTGCTCCACGTGATGGACGATGCGGGCGAATTCGCGCCGGCCTGACGGAAATGCCCTAAAGCCCGAGCGCCTTCCTCGCCACCTTCTCCACCTCGGGATCGAGTGCCGGCGGCTCCATAGGGACCTTCGCCTCCAGCGCGTCCGCGATCGCGGTCAGCGCGGCGATCCGGCCTGCTTTCTTGTCGTTGCCGTCCACCACGATCCAGCGCGCGTGCTTCGTGTTCGTCCGCTCGAACATCTCGGCCATCGCCTCCAGATAGTCCGCCCGCTTCGCCCGGTTGCGATAGTCGTCGAGCCCCGTCTTCCAGCGCTTCCAGGGATGTTCGAGCCGATCGCGCAGCCTTCCGTCCTGCGTCTTTTGCGTCACATGGACGAAAACCTTGACCAAAGTCGCGCCGGTCTCGATTTGCTGCGCTTCGAAATCGTTGATCTCGTCAAAGCCGCGCCGCCATTCGGCCTCCTTCGCGAAGCCCTCCACCCGCTCGACGAGCACGCGCCCGTACCAGCTCCGGTCGAACACCGCGATATTGTGCTGTGCGGGCAGCCGCCGCCAGAAGCGCCAGAGAAAGTGATGCGCCAGTTCCTCGGGCGTCGGCGCCGAGATCGGCCAGACCTCGAAATAGCGCGGGTCCCATTCGGCGGTGAGCCGCTGGATGATCCCGCCTTTCCCCGCCGCGTCCCAGCCCTCGAACACGATGATAGCGCGGCGCTTGTGGACGATATGCGCGTATTGGATGTGGCTCAGTCGCTTCTGCAGTTTCGCCAGCGCCTTTTCATAGTTGCCGTCGAAAGCTTTGCCGGCCTCATAGTCCGAAAGATCGATCGCCATCCCGCCTCCTGGTTCGCCGACGAACGTACAGCCGATCAGCGCGATCCCGCAATCAGGCGCGTATCGAGACGGAATGACCGTGGTGTTTCTGCCGGTGATGCAGGAGAGCATGACGCGCGGATGCAGTGCTTCTCCGCGTCGGAACCCGATTCCGGGCTGTTCGGCCTGCTATTCCTCAACAACCTCCTTTATCTGGCGGTGTTGGGATATCTGATCCTGCTGCTCACTGGCCAAGGTACGCCCGGTCCGAACCGCTTCGGGCCTGAACCGGGGCGTATGGACTGACGATCGCTCAG
>Ga0102587_1001227_pt1 | contig 20009 bp, 17 predicted proteins | sample AraplaF_Col_mTSA_FD_76853 | JGI IMG/M metagenome (GOLD analysis project Ga0102587, IMG submission 76853) | Arabidopsis root microbial communities from the University of North Carolina, USA - plate scrape MF_Col_mTSA (SPADES assembly) (version 2) | ecosystem: Host-associated > Plants > Roots >... | reverse complement strand
CGGTATCTTCATCGGGCTGGAGAACTATCAATACCTGATGGACGACAACGTCTTCTGGCTGTCGGTCTTCAACACCGTCCTCTATACCTTCATCGCATCGCTGCTGAAGTTTGCCCTTGGCCTCTGGCTGGCACTGCTCCTGAACCAGCATCTGCCGTTCAAGAGTTTTTTCCGCGCTATCGTGCTTCTGCCCTGGGTCGTGCCTACCGTGCTGTCGGCCCTTGCCTTCTGGTGGATCTACGATTCCCAGTTTTCGATCATATCGTGGTCGCTGATGCAGCTTGGCCTGATCGATGCGCCGATCAACTTCCTTGGTGATCCCACCAATGCGCGCATTTCCGTCATTATTGCCAACGTGTGGCGCGGCATTCCCTTCGTGGCTATTTCGCTGCTTGCCGGCCTGCAGACCATCCCAGCGTCTCTGCAGGAGGCTGCCTCACTTGACGGGGCGACCAGCTGGCAGCGTTTCCGCTACGTGACGCTGCCGATGTTGACGCCGATCATCGCGGTCGTGATGACATTCTCGGTGCTTTTCACTTTCACCGATTTCCAGCTCATCTACGTGCTGACCAAGGGTGGCCCGGTCAACGCCACGCATCTGATGGCGACATTGTCCTTCCAACGCGGCATTCCCGGCGGCCAGCTCGGCGAGGGTGCTGCGATCGCCGTCGCCATGATCCCGTTCCTGCTTGGAGCGATCATGTTCAGCTTCTTCGGTCTGCAACGCCGCAAATGGCAGCAGGGCGGCCAGGACTAGGGAGAAAAACAATGTCGACCAATTCCAATACCGCCAACGTCGTCCTGACCGATAATGCCGAGGGCATGAGCTATCTGAACCGCCTGCCGCGGCGGGTGGTGATGCTCTATCTGCCGATGGCGGTTTTCGTCTTCGTGCTGCTCTTCCCGTTCTACTGGATGGCGATCACCGCGGTGAAGCCAAACGAACAGCTGACAGACTATAGCAATTACAGCCCGTTCTGGGTGGTCGGGCCGACGCTTGATCATATCAAATACCTGTTCTTCGAAACGTCCTATCCGGGCTGGATGTGGAACACGATCCTTGTCGCCGTCTGCTCGACCTTCCTGTCGCTTGTGGCGTCGGTCTTCGGCGCCTATGCGATCGAGCGCGTGCGCTTTACCGGCTCCCGTTCCATCGGCCTCGTCATCTTCCTTGCCTATCTCGTACCGCCATCGATCCTGTTCATTCCGCTTGCCTTCATCGTTTTCAAGCTCGGCATCTATGACTCGCGGCTCGCGCTGATCTTCACCTATCCGACCTTCCTCATCCCCTTCTGCACATGGCTTCTGATGGGTTACTTCCGCTCGATCCCGTTCGAGCTGGAGGAAAGCGCACTGGTGGACGGAGCCAATCGCTGGCAGATCCTGACGAAGATCATTCTGCCATTGGCAGTGCCCGGCCTGATCTCGGCTGGCATTTTCGCCTTCACCCTGTCTTGGAACGAGTTCATCTACGCCCTGACCTTCATCCAGTCGTCGGAGAACAAGACGATCCCCGTTGGTGTGCTGACGGAGTTGGTGCGTGGCGATGTGTTCGAATGGGGATCGCTGATGGCGGGAGCTCTGTTCGGTTCGCTGCCCGTCGTCATCCTCTATTCGTTCTTCGTGGACTATTACGTCTCGTCGATGACCGGGGCGGTCAAGGAATGAAAGGGGCAGAAGCTGCCCCTTGCGAGCTTACCGATTATTCCTCTTCCGCCATTCAGCGAACTTTTCGCGCGGCGCTTCGCTGGTTGCCGGATAAAGCCCGATGATGGTCGCGCCGGCGAACACCTCCTCGGTAACGAAATCCTCGTAGGCCGTCATCTCGACGGCCTCGTCGGCGATCTCCTCGGCAAGATGCAGGGGGATGACCACCACGCCCTCATTGTCGCCGACCACCACGTCGCCCGGGAAGACAGGAACATCGCCGCAGCCGATTGGGACATCGATCTCGATTGCCTGATGCAGGGTCAGGTTTGTTGGCGCTGACGGCCGGTGGTGATAGGCAGGGATATCGAGCCCGGCGATCTCAGGACTGTCACGGAAGCCACCGTCGGTCACGACACCGGCAACGCCGCGAACCTGCAGGCGCGAGACGAGAATCGAGCCGGCGGAGGCCGCACGCGCGTCCCGCCGGCTGTCCATGAGCAGCACTGCGCCCGGCGGGCAGCGTTCCACGGCTGCGCGCTGGGGATGTTCCGGATTGCGGAAAACATCGAGCGTGTTCAGGTCTTCGCGCGCCGGAATATAGCGCAGCGTGAAAGCCTGGCCGACCATATTGGTCTTCTTCGGCGAGAGCGGGCGCACGTCCTGGATGAACTGGTTGCGCAGGCCGCGTTTGAAAAGAGCGGTACAAAGCGTTGCGGTCGAAACGCTTTTCAGCTTCTCACGCGTTTGCTCGCTCAAAGTGGTGGTCATATCTTGTCCTCCTGAAATCAATAGATATCCGGCTCGCCGGGGGCGGGGCCAAAACCGGTTTCCAGAAAATCGAAATCGCAGCCCGTATCGGCCTGGGCGATGTGGCGGGCAAACATCCAGCCATAACCGCGGCCGAACTTTTCTGGCGGCTTGACCCAGGCAGCACGACGGCGGGCCAGTTCCTCATCATCGACAAGCATGTCGATGCGGCGGGCTTCGAGATCGAGGCGAACGATATCGCCGGTTTTCAACAAAGCGAGCGGGCCGCCGACATACGATTCCGGTGAAATATGCAATATGCATGCGCCGTAGCTCGTGCCGCTCATACGCGCATCCGAGAGGCGCAGCATGTCGCGATAACCCTTCTTCAGCAGCGCCTTAGGCATTGGCAACATGCCCCATTCCGGCATGCCAGGGCCGCCCTGCGGACCGGCGCCACGCAACACCATGACGTGATCCGGTGTGATGTTGAGGTTCTCATCGTCGACAGCCTTCTTCATATCCGGATAGCTGTCGAAGACGAGGGCTAGGCCCTCATGCTTGTGGAAGCGCGGATCGCAGGCCGCGGGTTTGATGACGGCGCCGGTCGGTGCAAGATTGCCTTTCAGCACTGCGAGCGACCCTTCATGGTAGAGCGGATTGTCGAGAGAGCGGATGACATCGTCATTGTAGCATCTGGCACCCTCAAGCGTTTCGCCGAGTGTTACGCCGGTGACCGTCATCGTCGAGAGATCGAGCTTGGAGGAGAGCTTCGCCATCAGCGCCCTCAAACCGCCGGCATAATAAAAGTCCTCCATCAGATAGGTCTTGCCGGTCGGGCGGATATTGGCAAGCACAGGCGTCGTGCGGCCCGCGTGGTCGAGATCGTCAAGTGTCAGCGGTATGCCGGCCCGGCGTGCCATCGCGACCAGATGCACGATCGCGTTGGTGGAACAGCCCGTCGCCATGGCTACCGTCACTGCGTTATTCACTGCCGTCCGGGTGACGATCTTCGTCGGCACAAGATCCTCCCACACCATCTCGACGATGCGACGGCCGACTGCCGACGACATGCGGATATGGTTGGAATCGGCAGCGGGAATGGAACTTGCACCCGGCAGCGTCAGCCCAAGCGCTTCGGCGATCGCCGTCATCGTGCTTGCCGTGCCCATGGTCATGCAATGGCCATAGGAGCGGGCGATCCCGGCCTCCACTTCGACCCATTCGGTTTCGGAAATAGTGCCGGCCCGCCGCTCGTCCCAGAATTTCCATGCATCCGAACCGGAGCCCAGATATTCACCGCGATAGTTGCCGCGCAGCATCGGGCCTGCTGGCAAATAGATCATCGGCAGCCCCATGCTGAGCGCACCCATGATAAGCCCGGGCGTCGTCTTGTCGCAGCCACCCATCAGCACCGTGCCATCGACCGGATGTGAGCGCAGCAGTTCTTCTGCCTCCATGGCGAGCATGTTGCGATAGAGCATGGTCGTCGGCTTGACGTAGCTTTCCGACAGCGACAGCGCCGGCAGTTCGAGCGGGAATCCGCCCGCCTGGAAGATGCCACGCTTCACATCCTCGACGCGATGCTTGAAATGCGCATGGCATGGGTTGGCGTCTGACCAGGTATTGAGGATGGCGATGACGGGCTTGCCCGACCATTCCTCCGGCGCATATCCCATCTGCATGGTGCGGGAGCGGTGCCCCGAACTTCTGAGGTCGTCGGGCGCGAACCATCTGGCGCTGCGCAGCGTGGAAGGGCTTCTCCTGACATTCATCGTGAAGTCCTGTCTCGGATTAAAGAAAATGCCGTCCCAATCCCGGCGCGACTTTGGGCGAATGAACTGAAGCACTAATGCATCAGTGCATCAAGCCAGAAAATATGTTTAAACGGTCGGCAGTGTTTCGAGGGTGGGACAGGCAGGCGTGAAAGTTAATCGGACAGAATTTCCTCTCGACCGAACGCGTCAGGTCGCACCGCAAATTCTTGAAATCCTTCGCTCCCGTATTCTCTCCATGGATCTGACGCCGACGACGGTTCTGTCACGCGTGTCGCTGCAGAGCGAGTTTAATGTCAGTCAGACGCCTGTGCGGGATGCCTTGATGCGGCTGGAAGAGGAGGGACTGGTCGAGGTCTATCCGCAATATGCCACTGTCGTTGCCAAGATCGACATCGAGCATGCCAGGCGGGCGCATTTTCTCAGGCTGTCGATCGAACTCGAAGCGGTTCACAGGCTGACGCTCGCAAGCCCGACCGAGACGGCGCAGGTATTGGAGCGGGTACTTCGTATGCAGGAGGCAGTGGCCTCGCCAGTTCAGTTTGACCAGTTCGATTCACTCGACAGGGAGTTCCATCGCACGCTCTTCGAGCGCAACGGCATTCTGGGTCTCTGGACAACGGTGCGGCGTCAAAGCGTCCATCTCGACCGGCTGCGCCGCCTCAACCTGCCGATGCCCGGCAAGTTGGAGACAGTGCTTGCCGATCATCGTGCCATCGTTGAAGCTGTTCGCTCCGGCGAACCCGAAAAGGCGGTCGCGGCGATGCGCAAGCACCTGTCGGGCACGCTGTCGATCACGGATATCATCTGCGCGCAATATCCCGATTTCGTCCGGCGTTAAGGACAGGCTCAGGCAAGAAAGCAGCGCAGGAGGTGGCCGGAGGCGTCGCTCTGATCGGCATCGGCCATGCGGCGGGTGGTGACGAAAATCGTGCGCGGCATTGCGCGGTTCATCACAAGCTTGGTCGGATGGGTTGTCGGCAGTTCGACAGGCGTGAGCGGCTCACCCGATGGCGCAAAGCGCAACAGTTGCGAGCCGCCGACGCCGGCAATCCAGTAGATCCCGTCCTCGTCGATGAACGCCCCATCGGGCCTTCCGGCAAAAGCATGCGTGGTCGCAAAGACCCGACGGTTGGACGGCGTGCCGGTGGCAAGGTCATAGTCGCAGACCCAGATGGTTTGAACAGAAGGATGGGAATCGGAAAAATACATTCTTTGCCGTATTGGATCGAAGGCCAGGCCGTTCGGCGTCCAGAAATCTTCGAAAACCCGTCGGTGGCTGAAATCGGGCTCGATGCAGAAGATCGCTCCGGCCGGCGCTGCCATCTCCCGCTGCATCGTGCCGGCCCAGAATCGTCCGGCGGGATCGAGCGTGCCATCGTTGAAGCGGACATCCGGGCGGCTTTCCGGTGTGCAAACCCGTTGGAACAAGCCGGCCGACGGGTCAAAGAGGAAAATGCCGGTCGCAAGCCCGGCAATCAGCGTTCCATCTGTCCGCAACGCAATGCAGCCGACTGCTTCGGGCGCATCCCATGCCGAGGTCTTGCCGGTTTCTGGATCGGTACGCAGCAGCTTGCGGCCGTCGGTATCGACCCACCAGATGCAATTTTCAGTCTCCGACCAGACCGGGCTCTCGCCAAGATGCGCCCAGCGGTTGGAGAACACTTCGAATGTAATCGCCATTTCGCTCTCAGCTTGTCTCACTATATCAATACGACATGCATAGCTTAGCCGCAGCCTCTCGGGAATCGTGGGGTCGCGACCTGTGCGAATTGTGGTCCTGATGCGGAACACGAAATCGTGGGCAGTCGATCCCACTTTCCTACGAACCGCTACGCGGAAGCTCCTGCGACCGCCCAGTCACGACCTCGTGGACCGTAAATTCCTGCTTTTCCAAGGCTTTCGGGCGGCGTTATGTGGAAGGTCCCAGCACACTTCATTGTTTTCCGGCCGGTCGTTGAGAATGGTTTTTCGCGGCTTCGCAAACCACACGGTTTACTACCGGTTGCCAAAAAACCATAATTACCTCACCTAGATCGCACATCGACAACAGGCATTACGAATTGGATCAACGCTTGCGCATATCACACATCGTCCTTGGTGCATTTCTTGCAATCGCGCAGTCCGCCTATGCTGAAGTCGCATCACCGCCCGTTTTGGCGCCGCTAAAGCAGCAGGCGCAAGCCGCTCAGTTAAGCGCACAACTCCTCACGCGATACAGCTACAGGCCTGTTGCGCTCGATGACGCCTTGTCGGCCAAGATCATGGATCAGTTCATCAAATCGCTGGATCCGGATCACATGCTCTTCCTGCAAGCGGACATCGACAAATTCATGTCTAACCGCAGCGAGATCGACGATGCCGTCGAACGGAAGGATTTGAAGATCCCGTTTGCGATCTTCAACGCCTATGAACAGCGTATTGTCGATCGTATGACCTACGCGCGTAATTTGCTTAAGCAGGGCTTCGATTTCGGCGTGCAGGAAAATTATTCCGTTGTGCGTGACAAAGCGCCGTGGCCGCAATCGGAGGCCGAAAGCAATGAGCTCTGGCGCAAGCGTGTCAAAAGCGACTGGCTGCTGTTGAAACTCGCCGGCAAGACCGATGCAGCCATTCGGGAGACGCTCGACAAGCGCTATGCGAACGTTCTGGAGCGGGCCTACCAATATAAAAGCGAGGACGTATTTCAGTCGTTCATGGAGGCCTACGCAACGTCGGTCGATCCGCATACGGACTATTTCGGCGCGGCTGCTTCGGCAGATTTCAATATCTCGATGAAGCTTTCGCTCGTTGGTATCGGTGCGGTCCTGCAAGAGCGCGACGACTACACGACGATCCGTGAGCTCGTGCCCGGCGGCCCTGCCCAGTTGTCGGGCAAGCTCGTGGTCGGAGATCGCATTACGGGCGTTGGTCAAGGCAAGGATGGCGCGATAAAAGAAGTGGTCGGCACGCGCCTCGATGAAGTCGTGCAATTGATACGCGGGAAAAAAGGCTCCGTCGTGCGCTTGGACATCCTGCCCGCGGATGCCGGGCCAGATGGCACGCATCGTGTTGTCAGCCTCGTGCGCGATAAAATCAGCCTTGAAAAACAGGCTGCCAGGAAGACCGTCCTCTCCGTGAATGACGGCGGCACCACACGCAAAATCGGGGTGATCACCCTGCCGACATTCTATGAGGACTTTGAGGCGCGGCACAAAGGGGACAAGGACTATAAAAGTGCGAGCCGCGACGTCGCCAAGCTTCTCGACGAATTGAAGCAGGAAAAGGTCGACAGCGTTCTCATAGACGTGCGCAACAATGGCGGCGGTTCATTGGATGAGGCAGTTGATTTGACGGGCCTGTTCATCGGCAATGGCCCGGTCGTTCAGCAACGGAGTAGCGACGGCAAGGTCGCGGTCAGAAGTGCGGATTTTGCGGCACCTGTCTGGACAGGCCCGATGGGCGTCCTCATCAATCGCGGGTCGGCATCGGCTTCAGAGATTTTTGCCGCGGCAATCCAGGATTACGGTCGCGGCGTGATCATCGGCGAACCGAGTTTCGGCAAGGGCACCGTTCAGACCGTCGTTGATCTCGATCAGATCGTGCGCAACAGCAAACCCGAACTCGGCGAGCTGAAGGTGACGATTGCCCAGTTTTTCCGGATCAATGGCGGTACGACGCAGCTGCGTGGTGTGACGCCCGATATCAGCTTGCCCGGGCTTTCCGACCCGGCGAGCTTCGGCGAGACGAGTTATGACAACGCTTTGCCGTGGGCGCAGATCAAGCCCGCGAATTACGCACCCGCCGACACGGTCGCAAAGTTGCTGCCCACATTGCAAAGCCGCCATGATGCACGGGTTGGAAGCGATCCGGCCTTCCAGGGACTCGTGAAAGATATTGCCGACCTCAAGGCGCTGCGCGACAAAGGCGTCGTTTCCCTCAATGAAGCCGAGCGTCGCAAGGAAGCAACTGCTCGAGAGGAGCGCCGAAAGTCTCGAGCGCAGTTGATCGGTGGCGAAGATACCGGCGCGGATGATGGGCTGGAGTCAAACGAACGCAGCCTGAGTGCCGATATTGCCATTGAAGATGCTCGCAAGAAAGCAAAGGACGTGCTTCTGGACGAGGCAGCCGCCATCCTTGCCGACGAGGCGGATTTGCAGCAAGGCGTGTCGAAGACAATCACCAAGCAGTAGACACAGGCGGAAAGTAGTCAGACCGGAGCGTCTCGTCGCGGCCTATCGGGCCGGCCGAAGCGATCCCAGCTTCGTCCGGCCAGCGAAAGGATTGATTACCGCCAGTCGCGATCGCGATCCCAGCGGTCGTAGCGTCTGTATTCGCGCCAGTCGCGATGCGGACGACCCCAACCGTAGGAGCGATCCCAACCGTAGTAGCGTGGCGGCGGCGGTGCCCATCGATTGGGCCGGCAAAAGCCGCGCGGGCTCAAATGATAACCGCGGCCACAGGCGTAGTCGACCGTTACCACGTTCGAGGCTGCCGGAGCCGTGACCCTGCCAGAGGGCATGGCATTTGCAGCTCCAGCTGTCATTCCGGCTGCGAGAAGGGCTATGGTGACGAGAAGTTTTCGCATCTTCGTTTCTCCGATTATTGGGCGATTTAACGCCTGTCCCGGTGAACCGAGGCTGAAAACGCCGTTCACCTGGGCGACAGCTTCAGCCGCTAGTCGCGTTCCCAGCGATCACGCCGGTCATCGCCGCGCCGATCGTTGTTGCCGGAGTTGGATGCCTGCAAATGCTCCAGCACCTGCAGAACAGCGTCGGCGCAGTCCTTTGTGGAGTCGCCGTCGGCGCATCTGAGATCGATCCTGGTCTGGCCGTTCTCGATGTGGAACCGGGCACCGCGCTCCCTCGGCTGCGAACGCCAATCATCATCAGCACGCTCCTCGTTCTTGCTGGAAGAATTCGGTGGCGGCGGTGGATTTTGCCTGCTGGATTCTGGTGGTGGAGGCGGCGACGGTTCGGCTGGCGCCTGCGCAAGGGCGCAAGTGGAGATCAGTCCAAAGACAGCCGCCGTTGACAGTCCTATGATTTTGTTCATGACGTTACCTCGCTTCTGTGCCGAGGTAACGAAGGGTTGAGGCGATAGTTCCTGTCGGGCGATTGCGGCTGATACCTCGCCATGCCCGGGCCAGTATCGTTCAATCCGATCCTGCCGATCACGGGCAGATCGTCTGGTCCTGTCTTGCGGACGGAATTGAATCTCGCGCAGGAGATCGCTTGCTGCCTGTATGTCCGGTCGATGCCTAGTGGAGGCCCTGCAGCCGATTCCGTCGTTCACTCAACAATTCATGTTGCACGAGGTCTCGCGCTTCGGCCGAAAGGCCGTTCGGCCCGGATAGTCCGAGCGCGACTAACCTCGCTTCGATCGCCTGTGGAACACTATCTGCTTCGTGCTGGCAGAGCCGCACAAGCCACTTCCATTCGTCGCTTGTCATGTCCCTTCGCGCGACCATCAACTGCCTCCAGCCCAAGGATAACCATGATTTCGAGAATATCACAATTCTCATCGAAAGGCAGTGAGGCACGCCGTTTTGCAATTCCGCGGTCATGACGACACAGTCTTCGGATCTCCTGCGCCGGGCCCCCGGGCCAGTAGTCGCGGCAAGCGTGTGCTGGTTCCACGAATCGGGCGGTGGGAGAATGGGAGGATCGAGGAGGCTGCAACCTATCCTTGACTCTGATAGCCTGCTATCCGACAGTGTCGCCTGTTAAATCCATGGGGATTCAATGGGCCTCACGAAAGGCTTCACGATCGTCGGCAGAGCTGCGATAGCCGCCATCGTGTTAATGTTCCTTGCGCTCTCGCTTGTCTTGGGCTTTTGGCTGCATTCGAGCTACATGTCCGCCGTCAGGCGTGGAGAGGATCAGGTCACAGCCACAGCCAAGATAGTTGCTGCCAACGCGATCTGGATCAATTCTCTGGCGCGCCAGACCCTTTACCGCATGGACGACGCCTTCGGAGCGGCTGAGGCATTGCCGGACGACGCGCGTATTCGAAGGCTCAACGCCGCGACGGCTGCATTGCCGACCACGGCAACGGCCTACGTGGTCGCCGCGGATGGGACGCTGCTCTATTCCACTGATCGCGAAAGCAGCCCCGCAGACATCGTCGATCAAACCTATTTCCGCCGCCTGGCCAATGGCGCAGAGGACCATACGTCGGCGATGACCGTCATGCGCAATACGGATCGCCACGTCTTCCTATCGGCTGCGCGCATCGAGAGGAACGATAAGTTCGAAGCCGTCGCGATCCTGGCGTTTGATGTCGGAATGCTGCGATCGATCTGGGACGCCGCCTCGCTCGGACCAGGCTCGACGGTGAGCTTCTTGAGACGTGACGGAAAGCTGATCGCCAGATATCCCGAACCGAAAGAGGCCGTCGATCTCGGTAACTATATCCTGTTCACCGACTATATGCGCAAGGCGACATCGGGCTCCTATGTGTCTGTCTCCCCTGTCGACCAAGTCGAAAGGCTAGTGGCATACCGCATCGTCGAGCGGACACCATTTGTCGCCATCGCATCGGTCGACACCGGCGCAATTCTCAAGCCGTTCTGGACCGATGTCTCGATTGCCGCGCTGATCGTTCTTCTGGCGCTTTGCGCCGCCGTGGTCGGCGGGTTGAAGATCCTGAACCTGGCGCATGCGGACGCGCGCCACACCGCCGAACTTGCCGAGGCGCTGCGAACCAATCAGGTGCTGATGCGGGAAATTCATCACCGGGTGAAAAATAACCTGCAGACCGTGATGGCGCTCATCCGGCTGCAGGGCCTGCGGCCTGAAACCGTCCAGAGGGTGAACGAGCGGATCGTCGCCATGTCGGCGGTGCACGAGCAAATGTATGGCTTCGATCAGTTCAGTAGCGTCACTGCGCGGCAGTTCGTTCCCAACCTGGTGCGCACGCTGGTCGGGTTGCATGATCGCGACATCAAGCTGACCTTCGAGATCGACGATATCAGGATCGATGCGGACAAGGCGACGCCATTTGCATTGTTGCTGAACGAGCTTCTGACAAACAGCATGAAATACGCCTTCGTCGACCGGACCGACGGTCATATCCGCATCAGGCTGCTCAAGCATCCCGATGGCAAGGTCCTGCTTGAAGTGGCTGATGACGGCGTTGGCTATGAGCCGGTTGCAACGGAAACCGGCATGGGAAGCCGGTTGATCAAATCCTTCGTCAGCCAGATGGATGGGACCTACGGCACCGAACGGGCACGCGGTACCGTCTTCACCGCCCTGTTGTCTATCGCTGCACGATGATGCTTGGATCGGCGTTGGCGTCGGCGACCTTGGCTCTCCGTGCAAAAAAATCCCTGAAGCAATCTCCGGCTGTGCCGACGCTGGCGAGGAACTCCCTCCGGACCGGTGGCAATTGGCGAAACCGCCCGCGCGCCGCCGTCGTTTGATGTCCATCACGACTGAGGCGTTTCGGATTTCCTAGGGCCAGCAAGCCGCCTTCTCAGCTCCTAACCTGGCCGCCACCGCGGCCCGACGGGTCGAAGCGCACCCGTTCGGAGGTCGAGTAGAGATACAGGCTCTGCTGTCGCCGCTTATCTAGGGGAAAGGTCAGTCTTATTCCAACTTGGCATTGCAAGTTTCCCGCCCTGGATTATTTGATAGGGTTCGAAGAACACACCCGGAGTGTCCGTTGAATAAAACCCGGCCAGCGCTCCTTCTCATCACGGCGTCGCTCATTCCGGTCATCATACTGGCAGCGCTGATGGGAAGGTTCTTCATCAAGGAGCAGCAGGCTGCTCTCGACGATGACATTCGCGGCCGGGCAGCGACGTTGGCCGCCACGCTTCAACGCGAACTCGCGAGCCAGATCCAGCTGCTTTCGATCGTCGCCGATTCCCCTCGGCTCGATCCCCCCATACCGCGCGCCGCTTTTGCCGAGACTGCGCGGCGTCTGCGCGATCGGGTGCCGGAATGGGAGCAGATCCGGATTTCCAACGAGAAGGGCGAAGTGGTTCTGTCATTTCCGCAGCTCGAACCTTCCGCCGATACGCATGTTGTGGACATGGAAAGCCATGACGCCCTGGTTCGCACGGGTGTCGCGGTGGTCGGCAATATCGCCATCGGGCCGAAAGGCCAGGCGGCCTTTGCCTTGCGCGCTCCGATCCAGAGGAGCGATCGTCTGAAAGCCGTCCTTTCGGTGGTGATCCGTCCGACGATCGTGACGAAACTGCTTTATGCCAATGGACTTCCAGGATCATGGTCGGCCTGGATCGTCGATGGGCAGGATCGTCTGGTTGCATCGACCGGCGATCCCGCGCTTGCCGGCAATCCGGCGAGCGAATTCGCAAGCTTTTCCGGCAATGACTTCGGGACGGCCACCGTCAAGAGCGGATTGGAGCTTCGTGTCGCCGAAGTCGCGCTTGCCGACACGCCTTGGCGGGTAAGGGTTGGCCTGCCGGTTTCCGATTATGAGAGGCTGGCGCGCAGGGCCACCATGCTGCTTGTGACGGCGAGCTGTTTCACACTTCTGTTGTCCGGCTCGGCCGTGTTTCTCTTCTACAGGGAGGCGCGCGCCCGGAACCGGGAGCGCGAGAGCATGGCCAACTGGCAGCGGATGGATGCGCTTGGCAAGCTGACGGGGCAGGCTGCTCACGATTTCAACAATCTCCTGATGGTCTTCCAGTCAGGGGTTGAGGGCATCAAGAGACGGCGAAACGACGAACAGCGCGTGACGCAGCTTCTGATGCACATGAGCGATGGCGTGGCACGAGGAAAGGCGATCACGCAAAGGCTGCTGTCGTTTTCAAGGCGCTCCAACCAAGGTGCCTCCCAGATCGAACTGGACGTCAGGCTTGCCGACCTGTCTCCGCTGTTGCGTCAAGCGATCAACGACACAATCGTGATGGAGATCAGGATACCGGAAGATACCTGGCCGGTTCACGTCGATCCTGCCGGGCTTGAAATCGCCCTGATCAACATCCTGACGAATGCGCGCGAAGCCATGACGGGAGGTGGAAAGGTGACGATTTCCGCCCGCAATGTGCTCAACGCAGCCACAGAGGATCCAGGGCTGCAGGGCCCGTTCGTGGCGCTGACGATTTCCGACACCGGGACAGGCGTTGCCCCGGAAAATCTCGCGCGGGTGTTCGAGCCATTCTTTTCCACCAAGAAGAACGGTGGCTCAGGCCTTGGCCTGACGCAGGTCCACAGTTTCGCCACCGGCAGCGGCGGTGCGGTCAAGGTCGCAAGCCTGGCCGGTCACGGCAGCGCCTTTACCTTGCTTTTACCACGATCGAGCGAGCCGCGTGCGGCACGTCCGGATCCAGCGCCCCCCGCGAATCTTCCCCATGCGATCATGATCGTCGACGACACACCGACATCGCTTGAATCCGTGCGACTGGCGCTCGAGGGCATCGTGCCGTCGATCTTCCTGGCCGCAGGTGGACCTGAGGCAATCGAGATCCTGGGCCGCCATCCTGAAATCGAAGCGATCGTCAGTGACATCATGATGCCGGGCATGTCGGGCATTGAGCTTGCCGAGGAGATCCGCCGCAGAAACGCATCTCTACCCGTCGTGCTGATGACCGGCTACAGCGACAGGCTTGAGGCCGGTACGGAGGTCGGCTGTCCGGTTGTCCCGAAGCCCTTCAAGATCGAGGATCTGGCCGCCAGCCTCGAAAAGGCGAAAACCTCGGTAGTCCAATCGGCAAATGTCGTGCGCCTGGAAATTCCGACGAAGGGCTGACCAGCCTCGACGTCTTTTCGAGGGTCATTTTTCGCGCGATTGCGGCAAACGAGTTTCGGCAACGATCTGCTTCCCTCCATCAGCCGTTACCGCCGATCTTATCGTCGCTGCTCCTTTCGAGGGGAACCCTGGCCAATCTTTGCCGTTTTGCGCTTTGCAAAGATAAGAGGAATATGTCGATGGTTGGAACAAGCGCCAAGCGGGGCACGGCAATCTTCGCGGAAGCGATACTCGTCCTCGGACCGGTCAATCCCTCGTCAGACATTCCGCTGGAGCATGCGGTGCTATGATTACAAGCGAACAGCTGCGCGCAGCGCGCGCGCTATTGCGGTGGGAGCAGAAGGATCTTGCCGATGCCGCACGGGTTTCATTGCCTCTGATCCAGGAGCTTGAAGCCGTGCCCGGGCAGTTGAAGACGCAAGGGCGGGCAATTGACGCAATCATCAACGCCGTCCATTCGGCAGGTGTTTCGTTTTTCGACGGAGACTATTCAAGCCCGGGCGGACCTGGTGTCCGCTTCAGCCAGCCTTCCGGCTCCAGCCTGGATACCAATGAAGACGAAACGATCCAGTACCGGGAATTCTTCGAGAACGATGCGCCGCCTGGTGCGGGTGGTTGAGACGACGCGCGCCTTCTAGCGAAGGTCCGGACACGCTGGCTGCCGCGTCCCGGCTGTCTCATTTTGTCGTCGGTGAAGCCTTGCCAAGCTTGACGGAGGGTTCCCGGCCCCAGACACGCAGCTTGCCGAGTTCGGTGACGAACGCGGCAATGCCCTCTTCTCCAGGCAAGCTCAAGACGCCCTCGTCGATGCTTTCGGAAATTCCCGCCTTTTCTAGCAGCGGCAGCGCCGACGGATCATAGCCGGCGTCTTGGTGGTGCTACCGGGCGCGGACGCATTCCCAATGTCTGCGCGGCGTCATTGTTCCCAATCGTACTGAAACGAAGGTCCCAGGTCGGCGCTCGCTCAGCCGTCTGTACATATTGAGGTGGGCCTTCGAGAGCACGAGCGTCGAAGAATGGTATTCACGCCCCCGCCGACAGTGCAGGCCGCAATGCCCGAGCTCACAAGATCGGTTTGCCGCCTGTCACCGCAATCGTTGCTCCCGAAACATAGCTCGACAGCGGATCGGCAAGCATCACATAGGTGGTTGCAAGCTCGGCGGGCTGCCCAGGTCGCTGCATCGGCACCTGTTTGCCGAAATTCCTGACGGCTTCGTCCGGCATCGTCGAGGGAATGAGCGGCGTCCAGATTGGGCCTGGCGCGACCGCATTGGCGCGGATGCCCTTTTCCGCAAGCATTTGGGCCAGACCCGCCGTGAAGTTCTGGATCGCCCCCTTGGTTGTCGCATAGGCAAGCAGGTGCGGACTCGGACTGTCGGCATTGATCGACGCCGTATTGATGATCGCGCTGCCCGCTTTCATATGCGGGACCGCTGCCTTGGTCAGGTAGAACATCGCATGGATATTGACCTTGAAGGTCAGTTCCCACTCGTCATCGCTGATTTCGCCGATATCCTTGAAGCTTGCCTGATGGGCCGCGTTGTTGACGAGGATGTCGATACCGCCAAGTTTGCTGCGCGCTGTTTCGATGATGTGGCGGCAATGTTCGGGATGCTGCAGGTCCCCGGAGACGAGAATGGCCTTTCGCCCTGCTTCTTCGACCCATTTCTGGGTTTCGCGTGCGTCTTCGTCCTCGTCGAGATAGGCGATGAGAACATCTGCGCCCTCACGGGCATAGGCAATCGCAACGGCTCGTCCGATACCACTGTCGCCGCCGGTAATAATCGCTTTCCTGCCGGTCAGTCGGCCAGATCCTCGATAGGTCCGCTCGCCGTGGTCCGGTACCGGCGACATCGCGTCGGTCGTGCCCGGCATCGGTTGGCGCGGCGTATCAAAGGGTGGGGTCGGGTAATTGGCCATTTTCTGTTCCTCCAGTTTTGACGATGTGCCGGCATCAGGCGACGGCAACTCAGGACTTTTGGCTTTCGCGTCGCAGATGCGCTCGGAGTTTCGGTACACAACTCGTCGGTCGGCCAGCAGTTCCCGGTGAGTTTGCGGAGATAATCCGGATTGAGCGCCGTGTTTGCGGAGCTCGTTCCGGCCGGCCACCTCAAGACGGAAGGCATTGGTCTTGTTCTTGCCGGGAGCTAACCAACTGATTTAACGAACCCTTCGACCGGCGGTCGAAGCGGTATCCGAAGCGACGTACCCCGTGGGCAATTGAGTCAGCCTTCCAAACCAGATCTTCCGCAGCTGATAACGGCTCTTGACAGGCAATCTCTTGTCATGGAGTGTAAGTAAAGCGTTTTACTAAAGCGGTTTACAAGCTGATGGCGCAAGCGAGAACTCCAGGGTTGAAGGATGTCGCGAAAGCGGCGGGCGTGTCGGTGACGACGGTCTCGCGCATGCTGAACGGCTCGCTGGATTTGCCTGCCCTCACCAAGCAGCGTATCGAAAACGCTATCGCTTCCCTCAAATACCAGCCGAACCCTCACGCGCGGCGGCTGAGCCGCGGCCGCTCCGACATGATCGGGCTGGTCGTGCCCGATATCGCCAACCCGTTCTTCGCGACCATGGTGGCGGCGGTCGAAGAGGAGGCAAACGATCGGGGGCTGGCCGTTTCGCTCTATGCGACTCTCAACCGGACCGGCCGTGAGGTCACCTATCTCCGGCTGCTTGAGCACAATCATGTCGACGGCCTGGTTTTCGTCACCAACCATCCCGACAACGGCGATCTCGCGGCTCTCATCAATCGAACAGGCAAGGTGATCGTCGTCGACGAAGACGTTCCGCTCGCCAGTGTCCCGAAGCTCTTCTGTGACAACTTTCAGGGCGGCCATCTGGCGGGGCGCCATCTGGCGGAGTTCGGCCATCGAAACGTGCTCTATGTGGGCGGTCCCGATGCCATGATCAGCACGCAGCGCCGTTTCAACGGACTGCATAGGGGCCTGCAGGAGCATTTCGGTGGTGATGCCTCGATCAGGCGCTACAGCGGCGAATATACGGTCGCCTGCGGGCGGGACATGGCACGCCGCTTCCTTGAAGAAGGCAAGCCAGCGACCGCAATCTTCGCGAGCTCCGACGAAATCGCCATCGGCATGATCGAAGTCTTCAGAGAGAAGGGAATATCGATCCCTGAAGACCTGTCGATCATCGGCTTTGACGATGTCAGTCCGCTACACCTTTTTGCGCCGCCTTTAACGGCGATCCGTCAGCCGGTGCGCGCCATCGGCCGGCGTGCCCTGTCCCTTCTTCTTGAAACAAACTGGCAGGAGAGCAAATCGCTCGCCACCGAGGAACTCGTGCCAGTCGAAATCGTCGTGCGGAACTCCGTTGCGCCGCCGTCGACCCATAATAAGCAACGATAACGAAACCAGAGGATGAGAACATGAAACAGATCAGACGTCGGGCGTTCAGCGCCGCTCTTGCCTTCACCGCGCTTGCCAGCGCCACGCTTGGAGCTTCGCTTGCTCACGCTGCGGGCAAGACCTATGCGCTGGTGCAGATCAATCAGCAGGCCCTTTTCTTCAACCAGATCAATGAAGGCGCGCAGAAGGCGGCTGATGCCTCCGGTGACAAGCTTGTCATCTTCAACGCCAACAATGAAGCGGCCGCACAGAACAGCGCCATCGAAAACTACATCCAGCAGAAGGTTGATGGCCTGATCGTCGTCGCAATTGACGTGAATGGCATCATGCCGGCGGTCAAACAGGCTTCGGACGCCGGCATTCCCGTTGTCGCCATTGATGCAATCCTTCCCGATGGACCGCAGAAATCGCAGATCGGCGTCGATAACGGCAAGGCCGGCGCCGATATGGGCGCCTACTTCCTCGACTACGTGAAGAAGAACATGGGCGGCAAGGCCAAGGTCGGCATCGTCGGCGCCTTGAACTCCTATATTCAGAACGTCCGCCAGAAGGGCTTCGAGGACGCCATCAAGGGCGATGGCATCGAGACCTCGGGCGTCGTCGACGGCCAGAACATCCAGGACAATGCACTTGCTGCTGCCGAGAACCTGATTACCGGCAATCCCGACATGACGGCGATCTACGCAACTGGCGAACCGGCCCTGCTCGGCGCCATCGCCGCTGTCCAGAGCCAGGGCAAGCAGGACAGTATCAAGGTCTTCGGATGGGATCTGACCGCTCAGGCGATTTCGGGTCTCGACGACGGCTACGTCGTTGCTGTCGTCCAGCAGGATCCTGCCGGCGAAGGCAAGGCCGCGGTCGAAGCTCTTGCCAAGCTGACAGCAGGTCAGAGCGTCGAAAAGAGCATTTCCGTTCCGATCACGATCGTGACGAAGGAAAATGTCGAGCCATACCGGGCCGTCTCCAAATGATGACGGACAATCGGCCTGTTTATGCCGGGGCTGGGGAGGCGCAAGCCTCCCCGCACTCCTCCGGCTCGTCCGCCCGGACACCTGCTGTCTCACTGCGCGGGATCCGCAAGACGTTCGGTTCGCATCAGGCGTTGCGTGGCGTCGATCTCGATCTCTTTCCCGGCGAGTGCCTTGGTCTTGTCGGCGACAATGCGGCCGGTAAGTCAACGCTTACCAAAATCATCTCCGGAACCTATCTGCCGGATGAGGGGACGATTTCGCTCGAAGGGGAAGAGGTCCGTTTCTCCGGTCCCGCCGATGCGCGCAATCGAAATATCGAGATGGTCTTTCAGGATTTGAGCCTCTGTGACCATATCGACGTGATCGGCAACCTGTTTCTTGGGCGCGAGATCACCAAGGGTCCGTTCCTCGACCGGCAGACGATGTTGGCCGAGGCCCGCAAGATGCTCGACGCGCTGGAAATCCGTATTCCAAGGTTGACGGCCAAGGTGGAAAAACTCTCCGGCGGACAGCGGCAGGCAATCGCAATTGCCCGTGCGGCGTCCTTCAATCCCAAGGTCCTGATCATGGACGAACCCACTTCGGCGCTTGCCGTGGCAGAGGTGGAGGCCGTTCTGGCGCTGATCAACCGGGTCAAGGCCAAGGGCGTGTCCGTCATCCTCATCACTCATCGTCTTCAGGATCTGTTCCGCGTGTGTGATCGCATCGCCGTCATGTACGAGGGAACGAAGGTCGCCGAACGGCAGATCAACGAAACCAGCCTCGAAGACCTCGTCAAACTGATCGTGGGAGGTCGCCATTGACCGTCTACACTGAACGCGCCAAGGGCTCACCCGTCGCCGATTTCATCGCTGAAAACGCGCAGGTCTTGTCCATAACGGCCTTTTTCATCGCCTGCATGCTGTTCTTTGCCGTAAGCACGGATACGTTCCTGACGGCAGGCAACCTGCTGAACGTCGTGCGTCAGGCCGCTCCCATCCTCATCGTTTCCGTCGCCATGACGCTTGTCATCATCACCGGCGGCATCGACCTGTCGGTCGGCTCCATGGTTGCGCTGATCAACGCCGTCGGTGCCATCCTCATGGCGGCGGGCTATCCCTGGCCTCTGGTGCTGGTCGCCATGCTCATGCTCGGCGCCGTGCTTGGTCTCTTGCAGGGCTGGTTCATTGCCTATCAAGGCATTCCGGCCTTCATCGTTACGCTCGCAGGCTTGTCCATCCTTCGAGGGGTCGCACTCTATATCACCCAAGGGTATTCGGTGCCGATTCCGGATGCGCCCGGCTTCTTTTTTCTCGGTCGCGGAGACCTGTTCGGTTTCCCGGTGCCGGCGCTGATCGGTATCCTCATCACTGTCGTGGCCTATGTGGTCATTTCGTCCACCCGCTACGGACGCCGGGTCGTGGCGGTAGGCTCCAATCTGGAGGCTGCCCGTCGTGTGGGTATGCCGGCAAAATGGATCCTTGCATCGGTCTATCTGGTGGCAGGCGTGGCATCCGCAATCGCTGGGCTGCTGATCGCGTCACGCCTCGGCTCGGGTTCCTCCAATGCTGCTGTCGGCTTTGAGCTGCAGGTCGTGGCAGCGGTTGTGCTTGGCGGTACATCGTTGATGGGCGGACGCGGAACCATTCTCGGCTCCGTGCTTGGCACCATGACCATTGCCGTGATCGGCAACGGGCTGATCCTGATGCATATTTCGCCCTTTTTCACACAGATCGTCACGGGCGCGATCATTCTTGCCGCCATCTGGCTGAACACGCGCATCTTCACCACCAACTTCCGCTTGGGTTCCAGAAAAA
>Ga0102587_1001224_pt1 | contig 20062 bp, 16 predicted proteins | sample AraplaF_Col_mTSA_FD_76853 | JGI IMG/M metagenome (GOLD analysis project Ga0102587, IMG submission 76853) | Arabidopsis root microbial communities from the University of North Carolina, USA - plate scrape MF_Col_mTSA (SPADES assembly) (version 2) | ecosystem: Host-associated > Plants > Roots >... | reverse complement strand
TCTGGCTGCAGACGGTGCGCGGCATCGGATACAGGCTGAGCATCGACTGAAACGACAGGTTCGGGACCGGCGCAAATGGTGACATTCGACAGCTTGCGGCGGGAAGACCGCTCCCCTGCACCCGGCTGGCGCTGGTTTGTGCGCTGGCTGCGCCGGCGATTGCCGACAGGCCTCTATACGCGTTCGCTGCTCATCATCATCATTCCGATGGTGCTTTTGCAGTCGGTCGTTGCAGCGGTCTTCATGGAGCGTCACTGGCAGATGGTGACGGAGCGGCTGTCGCTTGCCGTGACCCGGGATATCGCCGCCATCATCGAGGTTATCGACACCTTTCCGCAGGATGCCGATTATAGCGATATAACCCGCATTGCCCGCGACCAGCTCAACCTGCAGATTTCGATCGAGCCGGATGGAGATCTGCCACCGCCGCGCGAAAAGCCGTTCTTCTCGATTCTCGACGGCATTCTGAGCGACGAGATCACCGAGGAAATCCGCCGGCCGTTCTGGATCGATACGGTCGGCAATTCCAACCTCATCGAGATCCGCATCAAGCTCGACAACCGCATCCTGCGCGTCATCACGAAACGTAGCCAGGCCTATGCATCGAATACCCATATCTTCATTCTCTGGATGGTCGGCGCGTCACTGGTGCTGATCGCGATCTCGATTCTCTTCCTGCGCGGCCAGATCCGGCCGATCCTCAATCTGGCGCGGGCGGCGGAAAGCTTCGGCAAGGGGCAGAAGGCCGACAATTTCTATCCGCGGGGCGCCGACGAAGTCCGGCGCGCAGGTCTTGCCTTCATCCTGATGCGCGAGCGTATCGAGCGGCAGATCGAGCAGCGCACGGCGATGCTCTCAGGCGTCAGCCACGACCTCAGGACCATCCTGACACGCTTCAAGCTTCAGTTAGCGCTCGCCGGGGACAATCCTGATCTTGCCGGGCTCAATGAAGACGTTAACGACATGCAGACCATGTTGGAGGCCTATATGGCCTTTGCCAAGGGCGAGGTGGAGGAGGATGTCGGAGAGCTGAAGCTCAGCGAGGTCTTCGAGAAGCTCGAAGTCGATTTCGAGTTGCACGGCAAGACGCTGACCTATTCCATCGAGGGCGAGGACCATGTCTCGGTGAGGCCAAACGCGTTCCTGCGGCTCGTCACCAATCTCGCCTCCAACGCAAGGCGCTATGCCGACACGCTCAATGTCGAGGTCAGGCACAGCGCAAAGTGGCTGACCATCGTTTTCGACGATAATGGTCCGGGCATTCCCGAGAAGTACCGGGAGGATGTGTTCAAGCCGTTCTTCCGGCTGGATAGCGCACGCAATCTCGATGCTTCGGGTACCGGTCTCGGGCTTGCCATCGTGAGGGATATCGCGCGCAGCCACGGCGGTAACATCACACTTGGCGACAGCCCGCTCGGCGGATTGAGGGCAACGGTGCGTATTCCGGCCTAGAGCGCCGTGCGTCCATTCGGACGCACAAAGGACGCTCTAACTCTTTGAATCTACGCATCAGGCTTCCGAAAATCGATTCCGATTTTCGGGCCGATGCTGTAGGCCATCAATCCATCAGGGACGAGCGGGCGAAGCAACGCGATTTCTGGCCGAAGCCGCTCGGTGAGCAGATATAGGGTGCAGAGCCGGGATATTCTGCGGCTTTGGCCCTTGTCGGAGCGGTAATCTTCGGTTCGGCACTATAGGCGAAGGCCTTCGTGGCGTGCGGAACGCTCGCCACTACGACATTCTTCTCCGTACTTCCGACTGTGGTCGCATCGACGACCGCACAGGACATTGGCCCGATAGCCGACAGAATAATCGTTGCTGCCAAAGCCAACGAATGAAGTTTGCATGGCGATGTGCCATGCACTTGGTCATGAGCTGTCATTAAGCACCCCCAATATTTGGGCAATAGTGACGCGCCCTTACAAACCAGTAGCTGGCGGCTCCTTTATATCAGTTCCGTGGCTGAGGCTAGAGCAGCCGGATGAAAAGCTTCGCAGATTAATCCTTTAAAAAGGATTAATCAAAGGAACGCCAAGGGTTTTCTGTAGTAGCTATTTGGAATTGTACTCATGTTTTTAAATTGACCTTGGTTGATATTCTCCTATCATTTTTAACATGGTTGCAATCATCTGAAGAATAGCTGGCGTAGTTATTCAATCGATAATACTTTATGTTGAAGTTATCGAAGCGGATGAGAGGAAGCCAAAAGTATAGAAGGGTCTAGAAAGGCCACACCGCATGGGAAGGAGTTTGTAGTGCGTAGTTTCATTCCCACCGAAGCTTATCAGGAACCTGCATCCGCATCGACATCATCACGGCCAAAGACGGTACTGGTCAATGGAGGCGCTGGTTTCCTGGGGTCCCATCTTTGCGAGCGGCTTCTCGAGCGTGGTCATCAGGTCATCTGTCTCGATAATTTCTACACTGGCCGCCGCGTCAATATCGAGCATCTGCTGCAGAATACCCGTTTCCAGCTTCTCGAACACGACGTGCGGCAGCCCTATGATATGGAAGCGTCCGTCATCTTCAACTTTGCTTCACCAGCCTCGCCGCCGGATTATCAGCGCGATCCCGTCGGCACCTTGCTGACGAACGTGCTTGGAGCCGTCAACACGCTGGATGCGGCCCGCCGTAGCGGTGCAACGGTCGTCCAGTCCTCGACGTCGGAAGTTTACGGGGATCCGCATCAGAATCCGCAGCGCGAAACCTATTTCGGCAACGTCAACCCGATCGGTCCGCGCGGCTGTTATGACGAGGGCAAGCGGTCTGCCGAAACCCTGTTTTTCGATTATCATCGCAAGTATGGCGTCGATATCAAGGTTGGCCGGATCTTCAATACCTACGGTCCGCGCATGCGCCTCGATGACGGACGGGTCGTGTCCAACTTCATCGTCCAGGCGCTCTCCAACACCGACATAACGATCTACGGTGATGGCCGGCAGACCCGTTCCTTCTGCTATGTCGATGATCTCGTCGACGGTTTCCTGCGTTTCGCCGATGCTGGCGAAAACTGCGTTGGTCCGATCAATCTCGGCAATCCGGCGGAGATCACCGTGCGGGATCTTGCCGAAATCGTTCTCGATCTGACTAATTCACGCTCGCGCCTCGTTTACCTGCCGGCCGTCGCAGACGATCCGCGGCAGCGCCGGCCGGATATTTCCCGAGCCAGGGAAGATCTGAACTGGTGGCCGACGACGGAGCTGAAGACCGGGTTGAAGCGTACGATAGCCTATTTCGATGCGCTGCTCACCCGCAAGGAAGTGGTGGAGGCCGTATGAGATGCCCCGCTACATCCTGGTTACGGGTGGCGCCGGCTTCATCGGCAGCCACATCTGCAAGGCACTTGCGCGCGCCGGCATGGTTCCGGTCACCTATGACAATCTCTCGACCGGACACATCGATAGTGTCCGGTGGGGGCCGCTGATCCAGGCAGATATCGCCGATGGTGCAAGGCTGCGACAGGTCATGGCGGAGTACGCGCCGGATTGTGTCATCCATTGCGGTGCCAATGCCTATGTCGGTGAATCCGTCGAAAAGCCGAGCATCTATTATCGCAACAACGTCATCGGCAGCCTGACGCTGCTGGACGCCTGCCTCGATCGCAATATCGACAGGATCGTTTTTTCCAGCAGCTGCGCGACCTACGGCATCCCGCAGATATTGCCGATCGGCGAGAAAACGCCGCAACATCCGGTCAATCCCTATGGCAGGACCAAGCTGATCTTCGAAATGGCGCTGGAGGACTATGCCGCAGCCTACGGCATCCGCTTTGCCGCCCTTCGCTACTTCAATGCCGCCGGCGCCGATCCGGAGGGCCAGCTCGCTGAACGGCACTATCCCGAAACCCATCTGATCCCGCGTGCCCTTCTCGCTGCCGGCGGCCGGATCGGCAACCTCGACATTTTCGGCACGGATTATGAGACCGAAGACGGTACCTGCGTCAGGGATTACATCCATGTCAGCGATCTCTCGGAGGCGCATCTCGCCGCCGTTCGCCATCTCCTGGCCGGCGGCAACTCGCTGAGCGTCAATCTGGGCTCCGGCCGCGGCACGTCGATCCGAGAGATCCTCGATGCCGTCAAACGAAAGACCGGCCACAAGGTGCCGGTGCGCTATCAGCCGCGCCGTGCAGGCGATCCACCGGTTCTTTTTGCTGATACGAAAAAGGCCCGCTTGGAGCTGGATTTCACACCGGCGCTTTCGGATATCGATACGATCATCCGCACGGCCGGCCCGACTTTCGGACTGGAGGTGATCGCGTGAGCACCAGAGCCGAAATAGACCGCGTATATCGGTCTTCTGCCGCCAAGGCCGAAATGTTCGAGCCTGTCTTTTCCGGCTGGAACCGTGCTGGTTATGGGCTTGGCATCCTCTGCTGGCTGGCGGCGCTCGGCTATTTCTGGCTTTGGTGGGCTCAGCCCATCCATATCGTATCGTGGCCTACATTCCTGCTCGTCACGCTCATCCTTGCATGGGTCACGCTGCTGCCGGCCTACTTCATCCTGATCTTCCTGGATGCAAGACAGGTCAGGTCATCTGCAGACCTGCCGAAAGGCCGCGTCGCGATGGTGGTCACCAAGGCGCCGTCCGAACCTTTCACCGTCGTGCGCAAGACGCTTCTTGCCATGCTCGATCAGAAGGACGTCGAGTTCGATGTCTGGCTCGCCGATGAAGATCCATCCGAAGAGACGAAGAGGTGGTGCGGGCAGCATGGCGTCATGATCTCCACACGCAAGGGCGTGAGCGAGTATCACCGCCCCGTCTGGCCGCGCCGTACGCGCTGCAAGGAAGGCAATCTCGCCTATTTCTATGATCACTTCGGCCATGAGCGCTATGACTTCGTCGCTCAGTTCGATGCCGATCATGTGCCGACGCCGACCTATCTTCATGAAGTCCTGCGGCCTTTCCGCGATCCCGAAGTCGGCTACGTCTCGGCACCCAGCATCTGCGATGCCAATGCGTCCGAGAGCTGGGCTGCCCGCGGCAGGCTCTATGCGGAGGCGAGCCTGCATGGCTCGTTGCAGATAGGATATAACAATGGCTGGGCGCCGCTCTGCATCGGTTCCCATTATGCCGTGCGCACGGCTGCACTGCGGGAGATCGGTGGACTCGGCCCCGAACTTGCGGAAGATCATTCGACCACGCTGATGATGAATGCCGGCGGCTGGCGCGGGGTTCATGCGGTCGATGCCATTGCCCATGGCGACGGGCCGGCGACCTTCATCGATCTGGTGGTTCAGGAGTATCAGTGGTCGCGCAGCCTGGTCACCATTCTCCTGCAATATTCCCGCAGGTATGTTTCCCGGCTGCCGCTGAAGCTGAAGTTTCAGTTCCTGTTTTCGCAGCTCTGGTATCCGCTGTTTTCAGCCTTCATGGCCATGATGTTCCTGCTGCCGGTCGCAGCTCTGCTCACAGGTCAGGTCTTCGTCAACGTCACGTATCCGGCATTCCTGCTGCATTCGCTGCCGCTCTCGATCGTGCTGACGGCATTCGCCATCTTCTGGCGTGCGTCAGGCACCTTCCGGCCTTACGACGCAAAGCTTTTCGGCTGGGAAGGGGTTGCCTTCATCTTGCTTCGCTGGCCCTGGTCGCTTGCCGGCAGCCTCGCCGCCTTGCGCGATCATATGACCGGCTCCTTCGTGGATTTCCGCATCACCCCGAAGGGTGATCAGGTGCAGCGCAAATTGCCGGTGCGCGTCATCGCACCTTACATCGTGTTGGCAGGCATATGTGCCGCGGCCATGGCTCTCGCTGCCGATGGCGGCGGGGCACGTGGCTTCCAGATATTCGCGGCGATCAACCTGGTGATCTATGTGTCGCTCGCAATTCTGATCGTCATACGCCACGCAATCGAGAACGATCAGCCGCTCCTGCCGCAGTCGCAGGGCCTCAGGCTAGCCGTCGCCGGCGGTCTCGTCGCCTGCCTGATTGGCGGCGCGCAGCTTGGCAATCACGGGCTGACCGCTTTGGAAGCGCTTTCGCACGGCCAGCCCTTCGTCACCTTCACCCAGTCACAATTTACCGTGGCCGGTGCAGGGCTCGGCGGCGGCAAGACCAGGATCGTGAAATTCCGTCTCAAGTGGCACGGCTTTGCCGAAGCCGGCCATATGGGAAGGGGTATTTGGGAGAGCAGAAATGCGTGAGGAGAATAAAATGAGCATGGCAGCACGATTGACGGGAGGAGCGCTGGCTCTATGCCTCGGCCTTATCCTCCCGATGAATGCACGCGCAGTGGAACAGAAAAAAGCGGCAACGCCGACGCCGCTCGATGCCGGCGAGCTTTACGCGATCTACGCCGACAAGACCTGGACCTGGGATACGGGCGGCGGCCGTTTCATTGGCGAGGACAGGCGTTTCGTCGCCTGGGTCAATGATGGCGGCAAGCAGTCTTTCGCCGAAGGCCGCTGGGTCGTCGACGATTTCGGCCAAATGTGTATGCGCGCAACCTGGACCAATAATGAGGGGGCGGCACGTGCCAGCACCTGCTTCGGCCACCGCAGGATCGGTAACACGATCTATCAGCGGCGTCAGCCGAACGGCGACTGGTACGTGTTCCGGCACGCATCCACAAAAGCCGACGATGAATTCCGGAAGCTGGTTCCGGCAGACACGGTGAGCCTGAAAGCCAAGGAGCTGAAACAGGTTCTCGCGACCGGCAAATAGCCGGAGGGAGGATAGGATCATGAAAACCCTGGCCAAGAGAATTTCGACTGCAACGATAGCAATACTGCTGGTTGGTGTTGCCGATCTCTCGCATCGAAGCGAGGCGCAGAACGCCACCGCCGTCTTGAACGCGGGTGCGCAGACGATCACCGACAAGCGTCCCGCCATTCATGCCGATGGCATCAAGTTCGGTGCCTACGATCCGCATGGTGATTTTGGCGCGCAGCAGAGCGTGACGACCGAGCACCTCTTCCTTCCATGGGAGGATGTCGATCTCGAAACGCTGCGCGTGGCGGATGCCTATGCGCTGGCGAGGGGCCGCAACCTGCTGATCACCGTGGAGCCGTGGTCGTGGGACGTGGACTGGCGGCTGACCTCGACGGAGCTTCGCCAGAAGCTGCTTCGCGGCGATTACGACGCGAACATGCGCGCGATTGCCATGGTGATCGCCCAGTTGAAGAGCCCGGTCATCGTCCGCTGGGGGCAGGAAATGGAAGACAAGACCGGCCGCTTTTCATGGTCGGGCTGGAATCCTCCGGATTATATAGCCGCCTACAGGCGCATGATGGACATTGTTCGCCAGGAGGCGCCCGGCACGAAGCTCATGTGGTCGCCGAAGGGAGAACCTGGCCTCAACGCCTACTACCCCGGCGACAACTATGTCGATTTCGTCGGCCTCTCCGTCTTCGGCCTGGAGGCTTATGACAAGATCGCACATAACGGCCCACGTACCTTCACCGAGGCACTGAAGCCCGGCTACGATTTCGTCGCTCAATATGGCAAGCCCGTCTGGGTCGCCGAGCTCGGCTATGAGGGCAGCGACAACTACATCAAGCCGTGGATGGATACGGCGACGATGAAGCAGAGCGATTTTCCGGAGCTTCAGGAAGTCGTCTATTTCAATGACCGTGATGTACATGCCTGGCCGTTCGATCTCGGCCGGCCCGATTGGAGGGTTATCGAAGACGCAAGCAACTAGGCTGGGGTTACCGAAAAGCCAGGCCCGCCGATGGCGGGCCTCTGCTCGTTCATATGGGTTAGGATTTAACCCTTGATCGTTGCCTTGCCCTCTTCGACGAGCTTGGCGGCGGCGTCGCCTACCGAAATGCGCTCGAAGGCGAGCTCATCGCAGGTCGGACGAAGGACACGCTGGTCGAATTGAGTTGCGCCCATCGGCACCGGCGGCGGATATTCACCGACCTGATCCTTCAGAAGGTTGACATACTTGACCGTTTCCTGCTCGGTCGGATTGAGCTGCGGTAGGATGGCTTGGCGAACCGCCGGCGACATCGGCACCCCACGTTCCACGCCGAGGATCTTACCGGCTTCGGGATCGTTGACGAAGAAGCTGATGAACTTCGCGGCAGCTTCGCCCTGTTTGGTCGTGGCGCCAACGCTCCAGATCAGAGCCGGGCGGTAATAATGGCCTGATGGACCGCCCTTCTTCTCGCGCGGCAGCATGGTGATGCCGAGCTTGTTCTTGATGATCAGCTGGTAGCCGATCATCTGGTTGGAATAAGCCATACCGATGACCGATTTGCCGAGGCCGAGGCAGTTGGTGTCGATGGTGTTCTGGTCGAGCGTCTGCACATCGGCGGCAACGGTGCCGCCAGCCTTGCGCAACTTCTCCCAATAATCGAACCATTCCTTGGCATCGTCGACCGTGAAGCCTAGGCCAACGCTTTCCTTGGCAAAGAGGCTCTTGCCGCGCTGGCGCAGCCAGGCATCGAACACATAATTGTAGCGTGCCGCATAGGGGCCGCCGCCCTTGCCGGAGGACTTGGCGAGTTCAACGGCGAGCTTGGCATACTCATCCCAGGTGAGATCGGGAGTCGGCAGCGGAATGCCTGCCTTTTCGAATTCGACAGTGTCGAAGAACATCGAGAAGGAATTGAGGCCAAGGCCCACGCCATAAAGCTTGCCGTCGACGGTGGTCAGTTTCAGCATGTCGGCGCCGAAGCTGTCCACCTTCAGTGTCGAGGGAACGAATTCATCGAGCGGCAGGCAGGCGCCGCGCTTGGAATAGTCGGAGATCGTACCCGGCTCGAGCTGGAAGACGTCGGCGATCGCGCGGCCGGCCATCTGCGTTGCAAGCTTCGTCCAGTAGCCGTCGCCCGAAAGCGATTCACCGACGATGGTGACGCCGGGTGTTTTCGACTGGTAGAGCTTGGCGACATCGAGCGTACGCTTGGCACGGTCGTTGGAGCCCCACCACATGGCACGAAGCGAAGCGTCCTCGGCGAATGCGGGGATCGGGCTGCCGGCGCCGAAGGCGAGACCGGCCGCGGCACCTGCGGTTCCCATCAAGAATGAACGGCGATTGACCTGCATTGATTTCCTCCTGTGTCCAATGCCCGGTGCCATCCTCCAATGGTCTTTCCAGGCGCTCCGGGGGCTAGAGTACGCAAAAAATTTCTCTTTGCAAGAATTTATGATTATCTTGCAAATTTGCATTATTTGCATAATCTTTGCCGGATGACTGAGATCAAAATGAATGAGATCAAGACCAAACGACCGCGACAGGCCGATATTGCCAGTCTGGCCGGTGTTTCTGTTTCCACGGTCTCGCGCGTGCTCGCCAATGAACCCGGTATCAGCGAAAGCGTGCGGCGGCACATTTTTAAGGTCGCTGCCGAACATGGTTATCCGGTGAAGGCGGTTTCGGAAAGCGTTGCGGGCGGGCTTGCCCTGATAGCCAGCGACGGGGCGACCGGTGGCCTCAGCGTCTTCTACGAATCGATCGTTGAGGGCCTTCGCGCCGGCGCCGCCGATGCCGGCATGCCTTTCGAAGTGCGGCTCGTGCGCGAGGACCGAACTACGCCTGATGTCGTCGGCGAGTATATGCAGACGGCGGAAGCCGAAGGGCTTTTCCTCGTCGGCATCGATCCAAGCGATACGTTGCGGGCCTGGCTGGAGGAGACGGGAACACCGACCGTCCTCGTCAATGGTACTGATCCGCGTCTGCGCCTCGATGGCGTCTCGCCCTCCAATTTCTTCGGCGCCTACGAGGCGACGAGCCGGCTAACGAAAGCCGGTCATCGACGTATCCTGCATCTCACCGGCTCGCATCGCCATACGATCCGCGAACGTGTGCGAGGCTTCGAGGCGGCGATTGCTGCGGTTCCCGATGCCGAAGGCCGGCTCATTCCGCTCACCTTCCAGGGCAGTGCCAGCCGGGAGGCACATGAGCGCACGGTCGCGATCCTCGCGGAAGATCAGGGATATACAGCCGCCTTCTGCATGAACGATTTCATCGCCGTCGGCGTGCTCGAAGCCGTCACCGAAGCAGGCCTTCGCGTTCCCGAAGATTTCGCGATCGTCGGCTTCGATGACCTGCCCTGTGCCGTCATGACCAATCCCCGGCTTTCCACCATGCGCGTCGACCGGGCAGCGCTTGGCCGCGAGGCCGTCTCCCTGATGATCTCCCGCTACCGCGACAGGACCGCTCCCGCCCGCCACATCTGCCAGGCGGTCGTTCCCGTTGCCGGAGGCACTGTTTCTGATACCGACAAGCTGTGAGTGATGCCGATGACCTATGATCCCGCCAGCGCCAACCCGCTTGCAGGCAACCCGCTGAAGACACGTACCGACATGATCCGCGCCGTCAACGATCTCTTCAATCCGCTGCTGCCCTTCTTCTCCGATGGCAATGCCCGCGTTCGCCTCGATGGCGCCGGCGCTCATTTCGACCGGGCGGCCGCTGATCTTGAAGGCTTCGCCCGTCCGCTCTGGGGTCTTGCGCCGCTCGGTGCCGGCAAGAATGATTTCGCCCATTGGCACCGCTTTGCCGAAGGCTTGGCGAACGGCTGCGATCCCGCCCATCCCGAATATTGGGGCACGGTCAATGCCCGTGACCAGCGCATGGTGGAACTGGCCGCGCTCGGTTTCGCGCTGGCGCTGGTTCCCGAGAAGATCTGGGAGCCGCTCGACAAGCGCGCCCGCGACAATATCGTCGCGTATTTCAAGCATGTCCGGCAGTTCGACTATGCCGACAACAACTGGAAATTCTTCCGGATCTTCGTCGATATCGCCCTCGACCGCCTCGGCGCCGATTTCGACCGCAGCCTGACCAAGCAATATCTTGAAGAACTGGAAGGTTTCTATATCGGCGACGGTTGGTATCGCGACGGCAATATCCGCCGCATCGACCATTACATTCCTTTCGCCATGCATTTCTACGGCCTGATCTATTCCAAGCTGGTCGATGACGACTACGCCAAGCGCTACCGCGAGCGCGCCGTGTTGTTCGCGAAAGATTTCAGCCACTGGTTTGCGCCTGACGGTGCGACCATTCCCTTCGGCCGTAGCCTGACCTATCGTTTCGCCTGTGCCGGCTTCTGGTCGGCGCTCGCCTTTGCCGATCTGGAGGCTTTGCCCTGGGGCGAGGTCAAGCATCTCTGCCTCGAGCATCTGCGCTGGTGGCGAGATAAGCCGATCGCCGGCCGCGATGGCGTGCTGACCATCGGCTTCGGCTATCCAAACCTGTTGATGTCGGAAAGCTACAACTCCGCCGGCTCTCCCTATTGGGCCTTTAAGGCCTTTCTCCCACTCGCTGTTCCCGAAGATCACCCCTTCTGGATCGCAGAGGAAAAAGCGCCCGCACAGGCACCGGAAGTGGTCCCGCAGCGTCATCCGGGCATGGTGATGATGCGTGCCGGCAATGATGTTGTGGCGCTCTCTTCCGGCCAGGAAAACTTGCAGATGCGTTTCGGCACGGAGAAATATGCAAAATTTGCCTATTCGGCCTGCTACGGCTTCAGCGTCGAGGCCGACGAGCGCGCCTTCGCGCTTGCTGCGTTCGACTCCGCACTCGCTTTCAGCGACGACGGCCTGCACTACCGTGTCCGGGAAACGAATGAAGAGGCAAAGATCGCCGGCGATGTTCTCTATTCCCGCTGGTCGGCCTTCAAGGACGTTACGGTCGAAACTTGGCTCGTGCCGTCGGCTCCGTGGCATATCCGTGTTCATCGCATCAGGACGCCGCGCCCGCTGCAGACGGCGGAAGGCGGCTTCGCGATTGCCAGGCGCGATCTTGAGGTTGATGCGTCATTCGCCGCGCAAGGGTCTGCCCATGCGATCGGCGAGGCGGATTTTACCGGCATCGTCGACCTCGGTTCATCGATCAAGCGAAGCGGCCTTGCCCAGAAGGCGCTTCCGAATACCAACATGATCGTCTCCAAGACCCTCGTGCCGCAGCTCCGCGGTGAAATCCCGGCCGGTGAAACAGTCCTGATGACGGCTGTAGTTGCGCTGAACGATCCGGCGGCTGTTTCCGGCGCATGGACCGCGCCGCCGAACGCGCCAGATATCGCCGTTCTGGAAAAGCTGGTCAAAGACAAGGGTGTCACCGTCAGCGCCATCGAAGCGCCGGGACATATGGCATGAACAGGCCAGCCATCGTCCTTGCCATGCAGCCCTCCCGCACGGAGCATATCCTGCCGGAAAAGGTCCTTCGCCGGCTGGATGGCATGGGACGTCTGCTCGACGTCGAGCCGCTCCAGCGCTTCGATGACGAACGGGCAAAACGCCTGCTGTCCGAGGCGGAAATCCTGATCACCGGTTGGGGTGCACCCTATGTCGGTCGTGAGGTTCTGACACTTGCTCCAAAGCTGAAGCTCGTCGTTCATGCGGCAGGAACGGTAAAAGGCATCGTCGATCCCTGCATTTTTGAAGCCGGCATCGCGGTCAGCCATGCGGCCGAGGCCAATGCGGTGCCTGTCGCCGAATTCACGCTGGCCGCGATCATTTTCGCCGGCAAACATGTCTTCCGCTTTCGCGACCTCTATGTTGCCGACCGGCATCGCGACCGGACCTATCCCATGCAGCGCGAGGCCATCGGCAATTATCGCCGCACGGTCGGCATCATCGGTGCTTCACGTATCGGTCGCCGCGTCATCGATCTGTTGAAACCTTTCGATTATCAGGTGCTGCTGTCAGATCCGACCATCGACGCCGATCAGGCGCGTGGGATGGACGTTCAGAAGGTCGAGCTCGACGATCTCATGCGCCGGTCGGATATCGTTTCCGTCCATGCGCCTTTTCTGCCTTCCACCCATCATATGATCGATGCCACGAAGCTGGCGCTGATGAAGGACGGCGCCACGCTGATCAATACCGCGCGCGGTGCGTTGATCGACGAGCTTGCCTTGCTGGCTGTGCTGAAAACCGGTCGTATCGACGCCATCATCGACGTGACCGATCCCGAGATACCGGGACCGGGTTCGGCTTTCTATGATCTACCCAACGTCTTCCTGACGCCGCATATTGCCGGTGCAGTCGGCCTGGAGCGCGCCCGTCTCGGTGAAATGGCAGCGGATGAGGCTGAACGCTTCGTCAAGGGCGAGCCCCTGCTTTACGGACTCACCTTCGAAAGCCTGGAAAACACCGCCTGAGGCCTCTTATGACGCCTTCAGCGAGTTTGGCGAACCGTCATTGGCAAGCTCCGGCATGAGGTCGGAAATGTTGACGACCTTGCCGCTGCGCGAGCTCGTCAGCGCCGCGATGCCGCAAAGCACGGACATGGCGCCGGCGCGCGTACCGGCCCGCTGCGCGAGCTTGTCCTGCATGTCGGGCTTGAAGATCATGTTGCGCATCCGGTCGTCGCCGCCATAGTGGCCGCCCGAGGAATGCGGCACCTTGATGCGTTCGACCGCTTCCTTGCCATGCGGGAAGTTGCGGATCAACAGGATCGTGTCTTCCCTCGGCTCTTCCCAGGGCTGCGCCTCATACTGGCGGATCTCAATGCGACCCTTGGTGCCGTTGAACGCGAGGTGATGTCCCTCGATCGGCTGGAACGTGTTCAGCGAATAGGAAACATGGACATTGTTGCGATAGCGGATGGAAACGGCCATCGTATCGGGAATGTCGATATCTTCGCGGAAAACGCAGCCGTCGCGGAAATAGCCATCGATCTTCGAGGGATCTTCGTAGAGCGAATCGAGGAAGGGATCGTTTTCGAGATCGAGATAGTAGTCGCAGTCTTGCGTGTGCGGACAGAGCTTGCAGCGCGGGCCGCGGAAGGGTCCTTTGCGGCCGTAATTCTGCAAGTCGGCGAAGGAGGTCACGGCGTCGGGATCGCTGTCGAGGTACCAGTTCAAAAGGTCGAAATGATGCGTCGCCTTGTGAACGAACAGACTGCCGGAATTTTCCGTATAGGCATGCCAGCGGCGGAAATAATCGGCGCCATGCTTGGTGTTGAGGTACCAATGGAAATCGACCGAGGTGACACGGCCAATCTCGCCGGAATTCAAGAGTTCCTTGATCTTCGCTGCCGTTGGCGCATAGCGATAGTTGAAGGAAACGTCGACCCGGCGGCCGGTGCGCTTTTCGGCATCCAGAATCCGGCGAATCTTCTCGACCGTGGTGGTCATCGGCTTCTCAGTGATGACGTCGATACCGGATTCCAAGGCACGCACGACAATATCGTCATGCGTATGGTCGGGTGTGCAGACGATCACCAGATCCGGTTTCTGCTCCGTCAGCATTGAATCGATGTTTTCATAGAGCGGCGCGTTGCTGCCGATCATGGTGCGGGCGCGCTCGCCGCGCAGCGAATTCTTCTCGACGATTGCAGTCAGGTCGACATGCTCGCGCCAGCCGGCCAAGAGATCCTTGCCCCACATGGTGGTGCCACGGTTACCGGTGCCGATCAGGGCAAAACGGCGCTTCTCCATCGAATGATCCTCCTTCATACGTGATGAAACGATTGGACTTAGCAATTTCAGCAAAAGTGTGCAGCGGTTTTGCGTCCGAAATTGCGTGAAAACAAAGAGATAGAGCATTTTCGTATTTCGAAGAAAAACGGAAAGCTCTAGAATTAAACCTGGCAGCAGCTCCTGAAGCGCTCGACGCAGGTAGCGATCACCTCGTCGGCAGGGCGCTTCCACCAGTTGTCGGCAGAGAAGATTTCGACCTCCTGCGCGCCGAAGAAGCCGGCGGCCTCCACCATCCGTCTTATGCCTTTGAGATCGATCACGCCATCGCCCATCATGCCGCGGTCGAGCAGCATGTCCTTGGTCGGCGCCAGCCAGTCGCAGATGTGGTGGGCAAAGATGCGGTTCATGCGGCCGGCACGGGCGATCTGGTTGGCGAGATCAGGATCCCACCAGACATGGTAGACGTCGACGGCAACGCCGACATCCTCGCCGAGCTGCTCGCACATGTCGAGGGCCTGGCCAAGTGTGTTCACGCAGGCGCGGTCGGCGGCATACATCGGATGCAGCGGTTCGATTGCGAGTTTCACATCCGCAGCCTGCGCATGCGGCAGCACGGCGGCAATGCCGTCGAACACCATCTGTCGGGCAGCAGCGATATCCTTCGAACTGCCTGGCAGGCCGCCGACGACGAGCACCAGGCAATCAGCAGAAAACGCTGCCGCCTCATCGATGGCGCGCCTGTTGTCGTCGAGGTTCTTCTGCCAATCGGCCTCGTTTGCGGCCGGAAAGAAACCGCCACGGCAAAGCCCGGTCAGCTTGATGCCGTTCGACTTAACGATGCTCACCGCCTCGTCGAGGCCGGCCTTGGCAACCTGATCGCGCCATGGCGCGATCGAGGTGATGCCGTGTTTCAGGCAGATATCGACGGCTTCGGCAAAACCGCACTGCTCGCGAATCGTCGCGAGGTTGATCGAAAGTCCCTCGACCTGCATGTCATTCCCCTCCTATTGCCGTGCCGGCGATCAGTGAACGCCGTTGATGGCAAGCACGTGTTTCATGCGCGCGGTTGCGAGTTCCGGATCGGCAAGAACGCGGGCCTTGTCGGCCAGGCGGAAAAGCTCCGCCAGATGGGTCAGCGAACGCGTGCTCTGCTGGCCGCCGATCATCGTGAAATGATCCTGCAGGCCGTTGAGATAGGCGAGGAAAACGACACCGGTCTTGTAGAAGCGGGTGGGGGCCTTGAAGATGTGGCGCGACAGCGGAACGGTCGGCTCGAGCAGGTCGAAGAACTCGTGGTTGCTCTTGCGGCCGAGTGCGTCGAGCGCTGCAGATGCTGCCGGCGCGATGGCGTCGAAGATGCCGAGCAGTGCATCCGAATGGCCCTGTTCGTCGCCGGCGATCAATTCGGCATAGTTGAAGTCGTCGCCGGTGTACATGCGCACGCCCTCCGGCAGCTGCCGGCGCATCGTCACTTCCTTCTCCTTGGAAAGAAGCGAGATTTTGATGCCGTCGACCTTTGCTGCATTGGCTTCAATCACCTGCAGGCAAGTTTCCATCGCCTTCAGATGGTCGCCATTGCCCCAGTATCCCTGAAGTGCCGGGTCGAACATTTCGCCGAGCCAATGGATGACGACAGGTTCCTTTACCTGGCGAAGGATCCGGTCATAGACCTTGACATAGTCGTCGGGTCCCTTGGCAGCGGCCGCAAGCGCCCGGCTTGCCATCAGGATAATGCGACCGCCGGCGGCTTCCACCGTCTCGATCTGCTCTTCATAAGCCCTGATGATCGTGTCGATTGTCACATCGGGGCCGGGTGCCAGATGGTCGGTGCCGGCGCCGCAGGCAATCAGCGCGTCCTTGCGGCCGACAGCTTCGGCAAGCGCGCGGCGGATCAGCTCGCGGGCTTCCGGCCAGCCGAGGCCCATGCCGCGCTGGGCAGTATCCATCGCTTCGGCGACGCCAAGGCCGAGATCCCACAGGCGGTGGCGAAAAGCGAGCGTGCGTTCCCAGTCGATCGCCGGCGTCAGCCATGGATCATTGTCGGCAAGTGGATCGGCGACCACATGGGCAGCAGCAAAGGCGATACGCGGGAAGCTTTTGGCGTCCCGCTTCTTAAGCTCGATCGGCGCGCCGGTCAGCGTATAAGGAGCGATCTTGCCGTCGAGGGGAAGATTGATCGTCGTCACGGCTTAGAACTCCAGCGTGGGAACATCGAGCCAGCGGCGCTCGGCCCAGGATTTCAGGCCGAGTTCGGCAAGCTGCACGCCCTTGGCGCCGGCTTCCAGGCCATAGGGCCATGGAGCATCTTCGACGACGTGGCGAATGAACATTTCCCACTGCGCTTTGAAGCCGTTGTCGAAGGCCTGCGTATCCGGCACCTCGTCCCAGGTCTTGTAGAAGTCGATGGTCTGCGGCTGGTCAGGGTTCCAGACCGGCTTCGGTGTATTGACGCGGTGCTGACTCCAGCATTTGGTCAGGCCCGCGACAGCGGAGCCATGCGTACCGTCCACCTGGAAGGTCACGAGGTCGTCGCGGCGCACGCGCACCGCCCAGGAAGAGTTGACCTGCGCGATCGCGCCGCCTTCCAGCTCGAAGGTCGCATAGGCCGCGTCGTCGGTGTCGCAGTTATACGGCTTGCCCTGCTCGTCGATACGAGATGGAATATGCATAGCGCCCATGCAGGAGACGGCCTTCACTTCGCCAAAGAGATTGTCGAGCACGTAGCGCCAGTGGCACAGCATATCGAGGATGATGCCGCCGCCATCGGCCTTGCGGTAGTTCCATGACGGGCGTTGGGCCGGAACGCCCCAGTCGCCTTCGAAGACCCAGTAGCCGAATTCTCCGCGCACCGAGAGGATCTTGCCGAAGAAGCCGGAATCACGCAGCAGCGCCAGTTTACGCAGGCCGGGCAGGAAGAGCTTATCCTGCACCACCCCGTGCTTGAGGCCGGAGGCGCGTGCCTTGCGGGCGAGGTCGATCGCCACCTGCAGGTCGTCGGAAATCGGCTTTTCGCAATAAACATGCTTGCCGGCATCGAGCGCCTTGGAGAGCAACTCGGCGCGCATCAGCGTCGTGCCGGCATCGAAGAAGATGGTGTCATCAGGATTGGCGAAGGCAGCATCGAGATCCGTCGACCAGCGCTTGATGTTATGCTTGCGAGCAAGCTCTTCCATCTTAGCGCCGTTGCGGCCGACGATGATGGGATCGATTTCCAATTTCTCGCCTGATTTCAGCGTGATGCCGCCCTGGTCGCGGAAGGCGAGGATCGAGCGAACGAGGTGTTGGTTGTAACCCATACGGCCGGTAACGCCGTGCAAAATAATCCCCAAACGTGCCACTTTTCCCTCCCTGGAAGCTTTTATGCGTCGGGAGCGGGCAGCCAGGCCCGGCCCTCCCGAGCCGGTAACTAAACAGTTACTTGATGGCAGAAGAGGAATATTGCTGTCAATAGCCAATTCGGTTTTTTGAAAATCAGCGCTTTATCGAAGCGAGCGTGACGTGAACGATATGCCGTTCCCAGGCTTCGAGATTGGCAGGCGTGATGAGATCGCGGCCGAAGATCGTCGAAAGCGTGTACTGGTTGGACAGGTAGAAATAGCCGAGTGAGGCAATTGTCAGATAGACATGCAGCGGGTCGGCGGTCTCGATGAAGACACCCGCCTTCTTGCCTTCTTCCAGTACCTGCGAAAGCTCGCCGATCAGATGCGAATGCAGCTCCTTGAGCCGCACGGACTGGCGCAGCCAGCGGGCGCGGTGCAGGTTTTCCGTGCCGAGCAGGCTGAGGAATTCCGGATGCTGCAGGAAATAGCGCCAGGTGAAGAGGGCGAGCTCCCCAATGCCTTCCTCAGGGCTGCGGGTACCGATGTTCAGCGCGCGCTCAGCGGTGCGGATGCTGACATAGGCCTCCTCCAGCACGCGCAGATAGAGCTGCTCCTTGTCGCCGAAATAGTGGTAGAGCATGCGCTTGTTGGTGCCGGCGCGCTCGGCAATGGCATCGACGCGGGCGCCGCCCATGCCGTTTTCGGCAAATTCCTGCGTCGCCGCTTCGAGGATCGCAGCCTTGGTTCTTTCCGGGTCGCGCTGAAGCACGCGTTCGCCGCCGGCGCGCCTCGACTTTTTCTTTTCCCCAGTCTGGCCAGTATCGTTCATCGGCTTATCTCCCCAGACGCTGATGTTGCGCTCATAAGGCTTCGGTGCGAGGTTGTACAAGCGAAATTCGAGGAGGAGACCTCGCGAAACTAAGACCGCTTGACAGGCCCGATGCTTGTCCATAGCTTGTAACCAATTAGTTATTTGTTGCAAGAGAAACCAGCAAGGAGCGTGTGGAGGCGCTCCCCAAGGGAGGAGGAAAACAGATGACATTCAGCATCAATAGACGTGGTTTCATGGCGGGAGGAGCTTCGCTGCTCGCGCTTTCGGGAATGGGCGTGCCTGCATTTGCTGAGGATGCCCGCCTGCGCCTTATCTGGTGGGGCTCACAGCCCCGCGCAGACCGCACCAACAAGGTGTCGGATCTCTACAAGACGAAAAATCCGGGCGTTTCGATTACCGGCGAATTCCTCGGCTGGGGCGACTATTGGCCTCGCCTGGCAACGCAGGTTGCCGGTAAGAACGCGCCTGACGTCATCCAGATGGATTACCGCTATATCGTCGAATATGCCGGGCGTGGCGCATTGGCTCCGCTCGAATCCTACATGCCGTCCAAGCTGAATCTCGATGACTTCGATCAGGCCCAGGTCGAAGGCGGCAGCGTCAACGGCCACCTTTACGGCGTCAGTCTCGGAGCCAACTCTGCGGCGACCGTGCTCAACACCACGGTGTTCCAGGAATCGGGCATCGATCTGCCGACGCAGGCGACGACCTGGGACGAGTTCGGCAAGATGGCAGCCGAACTGACGAAGGCCGGCAAGCGCAGGGGCATGTTCGGCACGGCGGACGGAAGTGGCAACGAGCCGCTCTTCGAAAACTATCTGCGTCAGCGCGGAAAGGCTCTCTACACCGCCGATGGCAAGATCGCCTTCGGCGTCGAGGAAGCCTCCGAGTGGTTCGATATGTGGAACAAGTTCCGTGAAAGCGGTGCTTGCGTTCCAGCCGACGTGCAGGCTTTGGACAAGAACGACATCGACACCAACACCGTGACGCTTGGAAAATCTGCGGCGGGATATGCGCATTCAAATCAGTTTGTCGCCTACCAGCAGATGAACAAGGACAAGCTCGCGCTCACCAACTACATGCGCGTCGCTAAAGACTCGAAGGGCGGCCACTATCGCAAGCCATCGATGTTCTTCTCGGTGTCGGCGCAGTCCAAGGTGCTCGATCAGGCTGTCGACTATGTGAACTTCTTCGTGAAGAACCCTGATGCAGCGGCATTGCTGGACGTCGAGCGTGGCATTCCGGAATCAAAGGCGATGCGAGACGTCGTGGCGACGAAGCTCGATGCGGTTGGCAAGATACCGCTCGAATATGTCGGCGGGCTCGGAGATCTCGCTGGCAAACTGCCGCCGCCGCCGCCCTCAGGCGCCGGTGAAGCCACAGACGTGCTGCGTAACATTTCCGAGCAGGTCGGCTTTGCTCAGTTGACGCCCGCCGATGGCGGCAAGCAGCTTGTGGACGAGATCACGCGTATTCTCGCGCGGGGTTGAAGCACATGAACAATGCGATGCGCACGACGGCCGACGGGGCCGTGACGGTGGAACGTTACCAGGGAGCAGTGGCAGACAGCCGGTTCAGGCGGCTGTGGAATG
>Ga0102587_1001223_pt1 | contig 20077 bp, 18 predicted proteins | sample AraplaF_Col_mTSA_FD_76853 | JGI IMG/M metagenome (GOLD analysis project Ga0102587, IMG submission 76853) | Arabidopsis root microbial communities from the University of North Carolina, USA - plate scrape MF_Col_mTSA (SPADES assembly) (version 2) | ecosystem: Host-associated > Plants > Roots >... | reverse complement strand
CCGCCGCCAAGGCGGCTTCACCCTTGTCGAAATCGCCATCGTGCTGATGATCGTCGGCCTGCTCATAGGCGGCATCCTGCGCGGCCAGGAGCTGATCCAGTCGGCGCGCGTGCGCAACATCATTGACCAGAAGTCGGCCATACAGACGGCTTACGTCGGCTTTCTGGATCGCTATCGCATGCTGCCGGGGGACTTGACGGCGACCCAGGCTGCGACCGTTGGAAATAATGCGGTAGCCGCTGTAGCCACCACCGGTAACGGGACCATTGAGATAGCGACCGAATCCATACTGTTCTTCCAGAATCTTACGGCTGCGGGTTTTCTTTCATGTGGGGCCTGCATGAGTGTGACGGTGGAAGGCCCCGTGGCAAGCATCGACAACAGTCCGGTCAATGTCTATGGCGCCTTTCTTCGGGTGGGAAATGAGGCTTCCAGTCCCTTGGGAACGCTCAGGTGGTATGACTCGTCAGCTGCCCTCCTCAACCGGCTCGTGCTCTATACGGGAGATACCATCCCTTCGCAGGTATTTGCGGAAGTTGATCGCAAGGCCGACGATGGGGCACCCGGCACCGGGCAGCTTCGGTTTGCCATAGGTGGTGCGGCCATTGGCGTCTGCACCACAGGCCTGCCACTAGCCGTCGCGGGCGCGGCAAATACCTGGGCCAACCCCAGCCAGGGCAATTGCCAGGGCGCCTGGCTGTTCTGACGCCGGACAGGACGTTCATGAGCACCGCCAGTTCAACGGTCTGGGTTTCAGTTGCGCTGCTGGCCGGTTGCACGGTATCACCACCAGCCCCCAGCACGCAACACCTGGGCACGGCCGAACCGGTGCGCGCGCCTGCTGCATTCGCGGCCCTACGGCCGGTGCGTCTGCCGGCACTGCCGTCGGCACCTCAGCCGCAGGCGCAGCAGGAATTGTTCAGCGTGGTGGTCAGCGAGGTGCCGGTCAAAACCCTGCTGTTCGCGCTGGCACGCGACAACCGGCTCAATGTGGACATCGCGCCGTCGGTGGCCGGCCAGGTCACGCTTAACGCCACCGACCAGACCCTGCCCCAGCTGTTTGAACGCATCGCCCAGCAAGCCGACCTGCGTTATGAAATGACGGGCAACACGGTGCGCCTGCAGCGCGACACACCCTACCTGGCCCACTATGCGGTGGACTATGTCAATCTGAAGCGGCAGTCTTCCAGCCAGACCTCTGTGTCCTCCCAACTCAACAGCGGTACCACTGCGGGCTCGTCGAACGCCAGCATCAGCAACGCCGCCGACAACCAGTTCTGGGACACGCTGATCAACAACGCCTGCCTGATCATTGGTGCGGCCAACCTGGAATTCAAGCAGAAAGACGACTTGGCCCAGAAGCAGGACCGCGACCGTGATCGCGACGAACGGCTGCGCATCGCGATGGAACTCACACGCGCCGCGCCGGCAAGCGTTTCCGCCACCGGTGCCGCCACGACCCGATCAGCCAACAACGAAACTTCCGACGTCCTCAAGCAAGTGCTCGGGACAAAGGACGCCGTGGACAAAGTCGAATGCGGCAGCGGTTCCCCGTCTTCGGCTGGCGCATCCGGGAGCACCACTGCGGCAAGCTCTGGTTCCAGCGCCAACAACATCGTGGTCAACCGCGAAACCGGCCAGCTGTCGGTCTACACCACCTCACGCGGCCATGAGCAATTCAGGCAGTTCCTGGACCGCATCAGCGCCAGCGCGCGGCGCCAGGTGTTGATTGAGGCCACGATTGTCGAAGTCACTTTGTCCAACGCCTCGCAGCAGGGTGTCAACTGGCAAAAAGTAGTGCAGGGCGGGCTTCTGCGCGGCCTGAGTTTCCAGATGCTGCCCTCAGGCACGGGCTCGTTCTCCGGCACGCAGGATGCGTCGATGCTACGCATGAGTTACACCAGCGGCAGTGGAGACTGGAGCGGCATCCTCACCTTGCTTGAGTCCTTCGGCCAGACGCGGGTGCTCTCCAGCCCCAAGGTGTCCGTGCTCAACAACCAGACGGCCGCACTCAAAGTGGTGGACAACTATGTCTATGTCACCATTACTTTCACGCCAGGCACGCCCACCTATGGTCCCGGGGGCCAAGTGCTGAATGCCGGACGCGACAGCTACACCTCCAACCTCAATTCAGTGCCCGTGGGTTTTGTGATGACAGTGACGCCGCAGGTGGCCGAGAGCGGTGAAGTCACGCTCAATGTGCGGCCCACCATCAGCCGGGTGGTGCGTGAAATCATCGATCCCAACCCCGAGCTGCTGAAAGCCACCCCGCCCATCATCAACCGTATTCCCGTGGTGCAAACACGCGAACTTGAATCCGTGCTGCGCGTGCAAAGCGGGGAGATCGCCGTGCTGGGCGGCCTGATGCAGGACGCGAGCAACGACGGCGAAGACGCGGTGCCCGGCCTTAGCCGTATCCCGCTGCTGGGCGAGGCCTTCAAGCAGAAGCAGCAAACCCGCAGCAAAACCGAGCTGGTGGTGTTTTTGCGGCCCGTGGTGGTGGGTGACGCCTCGCTGGGCGGCGATTACAAGGCCTTTAAACCGCTGTTACCCACATCCGGTTTCTTCAAGGACGCGGCGCCGGAAGCCCTAGGCCGAAAGCCGCTGGAAGCCCCGCCATCCCGCTAACCGACAAAAGCCCATGAAGCCCCTCCTTCGCCTCTTGCCCTTCTTGCTGCTGTGCGCCGCCCCCCTGGCGTGGGGGCAGGCCAAGCCGGGCACCGCCGCGCCAGCCCAAGCCAGCACCGCATCGCGCGATCCCGACATCCGCATCACCCGCCGCAAGCCCGCGCCGATAGTGGACGCCGACGTCAAACGCGGCTACGAAGCGCTGCAAGCCGGGCGCTACGGTGAAGCGCGCGGCGCCTATGAGCAGGCCTTGAAGCGCGACGGCGCCCTGCGCGATGCCTTGATAGGTCTGGCCTGGAGCCTGGAAGGGCTGGAAGACCACCAGGGCGCGCAGGCCGCACTGCGCCGCCTGCTCGAGCTGTACCCGCGCGACGCCGAAGCGCTGGCCGCGCAATACCTGGTGGGTGGCGGCATTCCCGGCGATGCGGCCGCCCGTTTCAAGCTGCTGGCCGAGCGCAGTGAACGCAACGCCCCCTTGCATTTCGCGCTAGGCGTGATCCATGCCGAGCAAGGCCGCTGGGGCGAGGCGCGCCTGTCTTTCGAGCGCGCGGCGGCACTGGAGCCCGGCCAGCCCGATTACCTCTACAACTTCGCGCTGGCGCTGGACCGCCTGGGCCAGGGGCCCGAGGCCATGCGGGCTTATGTCAAGGCCCTGAACCTTTCCTACCGCCAGCCCGCCGCCTTTAACCAGGAAGCGGTGCGCAACCGCCTGCGCGCGCTAGCCGCGCCGGCCTCCTGAACTCAAACAGTAGCCGCCCATGTCCTTGGCACCCCCACCCCACCTGCAGGACCAGCCGGTGGCCATGCGCAAGGCGGAGCGCGAGCTGGCCGAAGCCCTGCTCCAGCAGCGGCGCCTTTCGTCCTCCCAGCTGGCCATCGCCCTGGCCGAAAAACGCCTGCGCGGCGGCAGCCTGCATGCGCAGCTGGCCGGTTTGGGTTTTGTGGGCGAACTCGAGCTGCGTGCCTTGCGCGCGCAGCTGCACCAGCTGCCCGAAGTAGACCTGCTGACCCGGCGCCCCGACCCCACCGTGCTGCAACTGCTGGCCGCGCCCCTGGCGCGCAAGCACGGCGTCTTGCCGGTGGAGATGACGGCCCAGGGCGAGCTGCTGCTGGCCGTCGACGAAACCGACAACCTGGTGGCGCTGGACCAGATCAGCGCCCACCTGCGCGCCAAGGGTGTGCCCCGTGTGCGCCTTGCATTGGCGACACCGGACGAGCTGGTACGCGAAATCGACCGCGTCTACGGCGAACGCCCCAATGTAGACGCCCTGCTTGCCGCCAGCGGCAAAGAGCCGCCGGTGGACAAGCTGATCGAAGCCATCGTCCACAACGCCTACGACAGCCTCGCCTCGGACATCCACTTCGAGCCCGACGAGCACCTGCTGCGCGTGCGCAACCGCGTGGATGGTGTGCTGGTGCAGGCGCACCTGCTGCATGCCTCCATGTGGCCGGCCCTGGCGGTCAAGCTCAAGGTCATGGCCGGCATGAACATCGCCGAAAGCCGGGCCGCGCAGGACGGCCGCTTCTCCATGGAGGTGGGCGCGAGCCGCATCGACTTTCGCGCCGCCTGCCTGCCCACGGCCCATGGCGAGAACATCGTGCTGCGCCTGCTGGACCGGCGCCGCAGCATAGTCCCGCTGGAGCGGCTTCAGCTGACCCAAACCGTCATGGACAGGCTGCACTCGCTGATGAACCGGCCCGAGGGCATTGTGCTGGTGACCGGCCCCACCGGCAGCGGCAAGACCACCACGCTGTATTCCATGCTGGCCGAGATCAGCACCGAAGCGGTCAACGTCATGACGCTGGAAGACCCCATCGAATACCCCCTGCCGCTGATACGCCAGACCCAGGTGACCGACAAGATTGGTTTTGCCGAAGGCGTGCGTGCCCTGATGCGGCAAGACCCGGACGTGATCCTGGTCGGTGAGATCCGCGACTCGGAAACGGCCGAAATGGCTTTTCGCGCCGCCATGACGGGCCACCAGGTGTTCGCAACACTGCACACCAACTCGGCCCTGGGCGCGGTGCAGCGCTTGCGCGACATCGGCGTGTCGGCCGAAATCCTGGCGGGCAACATGATAGGCGTGATAGGCCAGCGCCTGGCGCGGCGCCTGTGCCCGCACTGCAAGACGCGCCGCCCGCCCACCGCGCACGAAAAAATCCTGCTCGAGCTGCCCGACGACGAGCACCCCTTGTATCAGTCCGCGGGCTGCGCGCATTGCAGCCAGCGCGGCTTCCTGGGCCGGGTGCTGCTGATGGAGGTGCTGTGTTTCGACGAAACCCTGGATCACCTGGTGGCCAAGCACGCCAGCCACATCGAGCTCGCGCGCCATGCGCGCGCCGAGGGTTTCACCTCGCTGCGCGACGATGCGATCCGCTACGTGCTGGCCGGCCACACCACGGTCGAAGAGGTCAGCCGCGTGGTCAACCTCGCGGCGCATTGACGCGCGGCAGACAAAAAGAGGACAGAGACCGCCATGCCGCGATACAAATGGACCGCACTGGCTGCCGACGGCGCGCGCGTCAGCGGCCAGACCGCCGCGACCGACGCGGGCGCGCTGGCCACGCAGCTGGAGCAATCCGGCCTGCTACTGGTCAAGGCACGTTCCCAGGGTGGCTCGCTGCGCCTGCTTCGCGCCCGTATCCGCCTGCTGGACCTCGTCAATTTCAGCTTCCAGGCGACCATGATGCTGCGCGCCGGCGTGCCGCTCATGGAAGCCCTGCACGACATGGAAAGCGCCGAGGGCAACCCGGCGCTGCGCCAGGTGATCAGCGGGCTGGCCGAGGGCCTGAGCTCGGGCAAAACGCTGTCGCAGGCCATGGCCGATCATCCTTCGGCATTCGACGAGGTGTATATCAGCCTGGTGCGCGCCGGCGAGAGCAGCGGCCAGTTGCCCGAGGTGTTCGCCAAGCTCACCGAGACGCTCAAGTGGCAGCACGAAATCGCCTCGCAGACGCGCAAGGCGCTGATCTACCCCTGCGCAGCGCTGGTCATCATCACCGGCGTCACGCTGTTCCTCATGAGTTACCTGGTCCCCCAGGTCGCCAGCCTGCTCAAGGTCATGCGCATCGAACTGCCCTGGCAGACGGTGCTCATGATCAAGATATCGGAAGTTGTCGAGGCCCATGTGGGCAAGATCGTGGCGGGGCTGGTCTTGTCGGCCGTGCTGCTGCCCACGCTCGCGCGCATACCCGGCCCCCTGCGCGGTGTGGTCGACGGCCTCAAGCTCAAGCTGCCCGTCGTGGGGCCGGTGCTGCGCCAGATCGCGCTGGCGCGTTTTGCCTATGTGCTGGCGCTGCTCTACGCGGCCGGCATTACGGTGGTGGAAGCGCTCAAGGTGGTCGAGATCGCCGTCGGCAACCGCGCCGTGGCGCAGGCCGTGGCCGTGGCGCACGGCAGCATCGTGCAGGGCCGGGGGCTGAGTGCCGCGTTTTCCGGCATGACCATGTTTCCGCCCATGGTGGTCAGCATGCTGCGCGTGGGCGAAGCAACCGGCTCGCTGGACGCCGCGCTAGAAAACGTCAGCTATTTCTACACCCGGCAGGCGCGCGAATCCGTTGAAAACCTGCAGGCCACGCTGCAACCCGTGCTCACCGTCGTGCTGGGGCTGATGCTGGGCGCCGTGATCTTCTGCACGCTGGGCCCCCTGTACGACTCGGTGATCACCAATGCGAAGTTCTGAAGCCGCCCCTGCACCGCTGCGCATCCTGCACCTGGAAGGCGAGCAGCCGCGCGTCTATGCCGTGGCGCGCCACGGCCTCGAGGAAGAAGGCCCGCAACAGGGATGGACGCAGCCCGAAGCCCTGGCCGACCATGCGCGAAGCGACCCGGCCTGCCGCTGGCTGGTGCTGGCCGACTGTGCCGAAGAAGAATTCTGGGGCGACGTGATGCCGCCCCTGCGCGGCGCGGCGCGCAAGGCCTGGCTGGCCCGCATGCAGCAGCGTTTCGCGATGGAGTCGCCGTTTCGCTGGATCTCCCTGCAAGGCGCAAGCCGCTCCCGCCCCGGCAAGCTGCGGGTGCTAGGCTACAGCCTGGGCAACGCTGGCCGCGTGATGCCCTGGCTGGAGGCGCTGGAGGGCGCGCAGGCCCGGCTGGGCGGTGTCTACACCCCCATCATGCTGGCGGCACCGCTGCTGCGCCGGCTCAAGCTGCCCCGCCGCGGGCCGGTGGTGCTGGCCACGGCCCACCCGTCCGGGCTGCGGCAATGTGTGGTGATAGACGGCCGGCCCTGCTTCTCGCGCCTGGCGCTGCGCACCGACGCCACCGGCGCCGGCTGGCTGCCCGCCCTTCGCGAGGAAACCGCGCGCCTGAAGGAATACCTGTTTGAGAACGGCATCCTCATGCGCGACAAGACACCGCTGCACGTGGTGAGTGTCGGTCCTCCCGGCATGGACAGCCAGGCCGCGTCCGGCCCGGACGCGGCGCACAACATCCATCACCTGCTGCGGGCCGATGCCGTCGCCCGGGCGCTCAAGCTGCCGCCGGCCTGGGCCGATTCACCCGAGCTGTCCCGGCTGCTGTTCGTGTTTGCCCTCGCCCGCGGCACGCCGCCGGACCAGCTGGCGCCGCCCGCGCTGCTGCGGATTGACTGGGTAGCACGCATGGCGCGCAACATGCGCCTGGCAGGGTGCGGCCTCAGCGGCGCTTGCCTGCTTTACGCGGCCGGACTGGCCGTATCGCTGTGGCCGCTGGCCGGTGAGCTCAACGACGCGGCCGCCAGCACGCGCAAGTTCGATGCCCGTTACCAGCGCGAAGCCGCCACCTTTCCCGCATCCCCCTTGAAGGCGGACGAACTACTCGCACTGGAGCAAAAAACCAGGACCCTGGCGCCTTCCCCGCCCGGCCCGCGCGCGCTGCTGGCCGCGGCGGGCAAGGTGCTCGAGAAACACCCCGAGCTGCAATTGGACCAACTGCACTGGGAACAGGACGCCTCCGGTCCCGCAAATCCTCCCGCGCTGCGGATACGCGGCGAAGTGCGCGGCCTGCAGCCCGACGACCTGCGCGGCACGCGCGATGCCATGGCGCGCTTTACCGCCAGCCTGGCCTCCGCCGGCCTGACAGCCGAGGTGCTCAAGGTACCGCTAGACCTGCAAAGCAGCGCCAGCATCAACGGTTCGGGCCAGCAGGACAAGGCCGAACTCGGTTTTGAGGTCAAGGTATGGAGCCAGTAGCACCACGCCAGGCCTGGCACCCCGGCGCATGGCCGCCGCCTTTGCGGCGCGCCGCGCTGCAGGCCGGCGCCCTGGCAGCGCTGGGGCTGCTGCTGGCGGGCGCCTTCCACTGGTGGCGCGCCGATATAGCCGCGCGGCTGGATCGCCAGCGCAAGGCGGAACAAACCAGCCACCAGCGCTTTCTCAACAGCGGCCGGGAAAGGGACAACATCGAGCGCCTGCTGCCGCTGCTGCGAAACCTGCAATCGCAAGGCCTTTACGGCGAAGAAAAGCGGCTCGAATGGATAGAACGCCTGCGCGGCATGGAAAGGCGCTGGCCGGGCCTCAAGCTGCAGTACACGATAGAAGCCCAGACCGTGCAGCCCACCGAAAAGACAGCCGCGGCCGGCCCTGCGGCCCTGTCCCCGCTCGGCGCGGCGGGAGGCGGCCGGCGCATCGAGCTGTTCGCCACCCGCATGCGCCTGACCATGACCCTGGTGCATGAGGACGACATGCTGCGTGTGCTGGAAGAACTGGCACAAGCGCAGCTGGGCCGCGTCAGCGTGGAGCGCTGCGAGATGAACCGCGCCGGCGGTGCGGCCATCAAGGCCGAATGCACCTTGATCTGGAACACGCTGCGGGTCTATGAGCCGCCGGCGCGCGCGACGGGGGGCAAAGCATGAAGGCGATAACAAGGGCCCTGGTGCTTGGCGGCTGCATATGGCCGTTGTACGCCGCGGCCGCACCGGATGGCTTGGGGCGGCTGTTCTACACGGCAGCCGATCGGGCCGAAATGGAAGCCAGGCGCTTCGGCCAGCCCGCGCCGCAGGAAGCGGCCGCGCGCGCCCTGGCCTCCATGCTGCGTATAGACGGAATCGCGGTCCGCCCCCAGGGCAAGACCACCGTCTGGATCAACGGCACGCCCTACCTGGAGCACGACCTGCCCTTTGGCGTACGCGTGCGCCGCGATCCCAAGGGCCGGGTGCTGGGCGTGGAAATGCCGCTGCAGGACGGCGAGATTGAACGCGCGGCGATTGGCGAGACCTTGATGCGGCCGCTCAGCAGCGCGGCCGCCGCGGCCTCAGCGCCATCGGGGGCGGTGAAACCGGAGGCTGCGAGATGAAAGCGCAAAGGGGGTTTGTCGCGCTGCTGATGATCGTGCTGATCGCGGTTGGCGTTTTTGGCGTCATGGCCGCCTGGGTGGCGAGTGACCCGCCGCCGTCGAAACAAGCCATCAACCGGGTAGTCCTGGGGCAGGCCAAAGAAGCCTTGCTGGCGTATGTGGTGGAAACTGCTTTGAGCAGCAGGAATACGCGCTTGCCCTGCCCCAACATTACCGGTGATGGCAGGGCCGACGTAGATCCAATTCCTGGAGGCACGGCCAAGCCCTGCGGTCTCGCGGGCAATACTCAGTTGGGACTGCTGCCCTGGAACGCGCTGAGCTTGCCGCCCCTGCGGGACGCTTATGGTGAATGTCTTTGGTATGCCGTTGACGGCCAGTTCAAGAACGCCCCCGCATCTGAAACAACAACCGGCGTCAACGCAGATACCGATGGCGGGATCACCATCAAAGATGAAGCGGGACATATCCTGGCAGACAAGGTGGTTGCGGTAGTGTTTGCCCGGTCAGCCCAGACAGGTTTGCAGTCGCACGGCACCAGCACCAGCGGCGCGCCGCCTTGCGCGACAAGCCCGACAGAAGACGCAGCCCAGGACGCGGCGGGCTACCTGGGTTCCAGTAATGCCGCACCCGCGACTAACGCGATTACTTTGGTCAATTTCTCGAGCGCGACGGAACTCGCACCGGACAAGGCCTCATTGACCCATCAACTCATCTGGATCACCGCTGAGGAATTCGCGGCAGTCGCCATGCGAGCTAATTCCGAGGCATTAAAAACCGCGCTGAATTCGCTGTCGTCAACAACAAAGGGCCGGCTTCCGCTCGCGGCGAATACACCGGGAGGTGGCTGCATGGCTGGGCAGTACAGTGGCTTCTTCCCGCTTTATTGTCACTATCCCGATCCCGACCCCGGTGCACCAGTGGGCTCAATGCTGAGTTTTGATCTCAGCGGACCTCTGAAGACGGATGAATGGCACAAATTGGCCTTCTATGCGGTTGCCCCGGGTTGCGCCTTCGATATGCCGGTGGCGACTACTGCGTCGACTTGTCTCCCCGGCACATTACTGAGCGCCGCGAGCCTCCCTGTGAGCGGCGTGATTCTCGCGCGCGGCCGAGCGTTGTCCGGTCAAGACTGTAGTAAGACATTGCTCTTCGATGCGGTGCTGAAATTGGAGTGCATCGAAGCTGGCGTTAATGGCACGGACAACGGCATAGAGTTAGTCACCAACCCAAAAGTCTCGACGCAAACCAGAAAGCTAATCACACCCGACAAACAACCCCAGTCCAACGACGTTCTGAAGGAGTTGAAATGACAGTGCGTGTGCTTCCATGCCCGCGACAGCAAGGCTTTACTTTGGTGGAATTGGCCCTTGTGATGGGCATTGTGGCTCTGTTGCTAGGCGGGCTGATGGTTCCGGTGGCGCGAATGCTCGAGCAGAAGGCAACAGCCACCACTCAGGCAGCACTGGAAACCGCTCAGCAGGCCATTCTGGGCTACGCCTTGCTGAATCAGCGCCTGCCTTGCCCTGCTGCTGGAAGTGATGGCGTGGCAAGCACGTACGATGCAGTGAACGGATGTGCTCCTCACCCTGCTCCAACATTTTCTGATCTCACGGACGCCAGCTGGGGGTACCTGCCCTGGGCGACCTTGGGTGTCTCTGGTGCGGACGCGTGGGGCAATAGGTTGCGCTACGCGGTCTCAACGCCACTGACCAATACCGGTGCCTTGACGGCTACCCAGCTCCGTAACAGCAACCTGACCATCACATGTACCACGCAGGTGATCGGTAACATTCCCAGCTGTTTTTCCGGCGCCACCTCGATGCAACCGGCAACCAATGCAACATTCGTGGTGTACTCGCACGGAAAAAACGGGCGAGGAGCAATCTCCATGGACGGCGAAACCAACGTAGCCGCGCCTCCTGCACTCAGCGACGAAATCCAGAACCTTCCGAGTGCATCAGGTGGTACCGCAGCCAGCCGCCGCAACTTCGTGTTCCGATTTCGTACCGACGCGACACACCCTGCAGGCGAGTTCGACGACCTCATGGTCTGGATGCCCGCCAACCTGCTGGCCGCCAAGCTCCTCGCCGCCGAAAAGTGGACGCCATGATGATGCAAACCTTTCTACCCAAGCTACCCCCCCTCACCGCCCTCATCCGCCTCACCCTCATCGAAGCCTGGCGCGGCCGCAGCGCGCGGCTGTTGCTGCTTTTTCTCACAGCGGTCTACGCGCTCGGTGCCTTCGCCGCTTCGATGGCGGTGACCGAAGGCCAGGAGACCCGGCTCGCACTGGCCGCGCATCTTTACCGCCTGGGCCTGGTGCTGGCGCTCGCGCTGATTGTGGTCTCCAGCACGGTGCGTGACATGGAAGGCGGCTTCTTCCAAGTGCTGCTGGCTTTTCCCTTGTCGCGCGCGCAGTTTGTGATGGGGCGGCAGGCCGGCTACATGCTGCTGGCCGTGCTCGCGGCGGCGGGGGCAACCGGTGTGATGCTGACCATGGCTGTGCCGGGCGGGCGCGCCGCCGTGCTGGCCTGGGGCGCATCGCTGGCGCTGGAGCTCAGCATTGTCGTGGCGGTCGCCTTGTTCTTTGCCTTGGGCCTGCGCCGCGTGTTGCCGGCTTATGCGGGCTGTTGCGCGTTTTACCTGTGGGCTCGCCTGCTGGACGTGGCGCGCTTCATGGCGGCACACCCGGTGGGGCAGGACGCGGCCTCCTGGGACGTGGTGGCGGGCCGCGCCGTCTTTGACCTGCTGGGCTGGCTGCTGCCGCCGCTGGCGGGGTTTGCGCCTTCACCCTGGGCGCTGGGCGGGCCTGTGCAGGGCGCGCTGCTCGCGCTGCAGTTCGGCTGGGCGCTCTGGTATGCGGCGCTGTGCGCGGGTGCCTCCCTGATAGACCTGTACCGCCGTGAAGTTTGAATTACGCCGCACTGGAACCCCACGCCGCGCGCCCGCGCGTGTGGTGGCCGTGTTCGCCGTGCTGTTGGCCGGCCAGGTGGCGCTGGCGCTATGGCGCGGCGTGCCTGAGGCCGGCGCGCAGCCGCTGGGCCGTCCGCCCAGCGTCACCGCATCGCGCCTCGCGTCTCTCGACGATCCCGTGCCGCTGGCCAAGATGCTGGACTTGTACCTGCAGGCCCACGACGTGCAGCCCGGCCTCAGCCTGCCCTGGCGCGAACTCGACTACGGCGACGTGGTGGCCTGGCTGGGCCACATCCTGCAGCTCGACCCGCTGGGGCAGTATCCGCTGCTGGCCGCCGCGCGGCTCTATACCCAAGTGCCCGACCTGCAGCGCCAGCGCCTGATGACCGACTTCGTCGCCGGCCAGTATCCGCAAGACCCACTGCACCGCTGGCGCTGGATGGCGCATGTGGCCTATGTGGCCAAGGTGCAGATGAAAGACCCGGCGCTGGCCCTGCGCTATGCCGCCGAGCTGCGGCAGTACGCCGAAGGTTTGCCGCAGGTGCCGGCCTGGGCACGGCAGATGGAAATCTTCCTGCGCATGGGCCAGAACGACCTGGACACCGCCAGGGCACTGCTGGGCGCGCTGCTGGCCAGCGGGCAGATCCACGACGACAACGAGCTGCGCTTTCTCACGCAAACCCTCAAGGAGCTGGAGCAGAAATGAAAGCCCCGCAACAACATCCGGCGCTGCAGGCCGGCGAGGTTCACAAACGTTATGGCGCATCCAGGGCACGCACGGCGCTGGCCGGCGTGTCACTGCAAGTCCATCCCGGCGAATGCCTGGCCTTGCTGGGCATGAACGGCGCGGGCAAGACCACCTTGATCAAATGCCTGCTGGACCTGGCCGCGCCGACCTCGGGCACCTTGTCCATTTTTGGACAGGACCACGGCCGGCCGATTTCACGCGAGCAGCTGGCCTATGTGCCCGAGCGTTTCTCGCCGCCGGGCTGGCTGCATGCGCGCGACTATTTCCGGCTGGCGGCGCATCTGCACGGCCTGCCGTTTCCGCAGCTGGGACTACTCGGCATGTTGGCTGAACTGGACCTGGAGGCCAGCGTGCTGGACAGGCCGCTGCGCGAATGCTCCAAAGGCATGGCGCAAAAAATCGGCCTGGCCGCGGCCTTCCTGGCGCGGCGCCGCCTGCTGGTGCTGGACGAGCCCATGAGTGGCCTGGACCCTCTCTCTCGCATACGCGTGCGCGAACAGCTGCGCCTGCAGCGCGATGCCGGCTGCGCAGTGCTGATGAGCACGCATTCGCTGGCCGACGTGCAGGACCTGGCCGATCGCGTCGCCATCCTGCATGCGGGCAGCCTGCGCTTCATAGGCACGGTCGACGAATGGCTGGTGCAACATGGGCCGGGCGGCATGGAAGAAGCCTATTTGTCGGTGGTGCAAGCAGCCCGGCTGGCGCCTATGGAGGCATTGCCTTCGGCAAGCTGATACCGGCCGGCAGCGGGCGCAACAAGGCCCGCGCACAGCCATGCCGCGCGCGGGCCTCAAAGCTTTGCCTTTTTACTTGGGCAGCAGCACCTTGTCCACCACGTGGATCACGCCGTTGGATTGGTAAACATCGGCGATGCTCACGGTGGCCACGCCGCCTTTCTCATCGGTCACCATGACCTTGCCGCCAGCCGACTTGGCCACCAGCGTGCCGCCGGCCACCGTCTTGATGGAAGCCATGCCCTTGCCGTCGGCAATCATCTTGCTGATGGCCGCGGCGTCCCATTTGCCGGGCACCACGTGGTAGGTCAAGACGCCGGTCAGCATGCCCTTGTTTTCGGGCTTGAGCAGCGTGTCCACCGTGCCGGCGGGCAGCGCCGCGAAGGCCGCGTTGGTGGGCGCAAACACCGTGAACGGGCCCGGGCCCTTGAGCGTGTCGACCAGGCCCGCGGCCTTGACCGCCGCGACCAGCGTGGTGTGGTCCTTGGAGTTGACCGCGTTGTCGATGATGTCCTTGCTGGCCAGCATGGGCGCGCCGCCCACCATGACTTGCGCGAAGGAGGGAAGGGCCGCGAACGACAGGGCCAGCGCGACGCCCAGGGAAGCGAGTTTGTGTTGAGTCTGCATGTGAAGTCCTTTGAAAGAAGTTGAACCAAGAGCCGAAATCACCATGATTCAAGCGGCTGTGATGAATACGGGGCGCGCGGCCCGCTGGATTCAAAACAGGTTCGGTTTCAACACTTTCAAGGCCTTCATGGCCGCAGGAGGCCCGCCAGGCCTCAGCCGCCGCGTTCGAAAAACCCGCGCACGGCCCGCGGATAAATCAAATGCTCCTGAGTCAGCACGCGCGCGGCCAGGCTCTGGGCCGTGTCGCCCGGCAGCACCGGCACCACGGCCTGGGCCAGGGTGGCGCCATGGTCGAGTTCGGCCGTCACCTGATGCACGGTGGCGCCCGCCACCGTGCATCCGGCGTCTATCGCGCGCTGGTGAGTGTTCAGGCCGGTGAAGGCCGGCAGCAGCGAGGGGTGGATGTTGATGAGCCGCCCCGCGTAGTGCTGCACAAAGCCCGGCGTCAGGATGCGCATGAAACCGGCCAGCACCACCAGGGCCGGCGCATGGGCGTCTATGCGCGCCATCAGTTCGGCGTCAAAGGCCTCGCGCGACGCAAAATCCTTGTGCGGCACCACGGCGGTGGCGATGCCCAGGCTGTGGGCCAGTTCCAGCCCTGCGGTGTCGGCCCGGTTGCTGATGACGGCCGCCACCTGGGCGCCGAAAAGCCCGCGCCAGCCTTCCTTGTCCGCAGCCCGGGCGATGGCGGCCATGTTGGAGCCACTGCCGGAAATCAGGATGACGATGTTTTTGTTCGGTTTGTTCGCGCTGGCCATAGCCCTCTAGTTTAGAGGGGCCGGACTGGCCTGCCGCCCGACTTCAGGCGCATGTCCCAACTGAGACATAAAATTGCGAACGACCGTGCTAAAAATAAGAAATCCACCGCAGGCAAACCGCTGCGGCAGCCCGACAACCCCGGAGACATCCCGCCATGGATTTAGCTTTCACCCCTGAAGAACAGGCATTCCGCGAAGAAATTCGCGCCTGGGTCCGCGCCAACCTGCCGGCCGACATTTCGCACAAGGTGCACAACGCCCTGCGGCTCACGCGTGACGATATGCAGCGCTGGGCCAAGATACTCGGCAAAAAAGGCTGGCTGGGCCATGGCTGGCCCAAGGAATTCGGCGGCCCGGGCTGGAACGCGGTGCAAAAGCACTTGTTTGAAGAGGAATGCGCCCTGGCCGGCGCACCGCGCGTCGTGCCCTTCGGCCCGGTGATGGTGGCGCCCGTGATCATGGCCTTCGGCACCCCTGAACAGCAAAAGCGCTTCCTGCCCGGCATCGCCAGCGGCGAGGTCTGGTGGAGCCAGGGCTATAGCGAGCCCGGTTCAGGCTCCGACCTCGCCTCGGTCAAATGCCGGGCCGAGCGCCAGGGCGACAAATACATCGTCAACGGCCAGAAGACCTGGACCACGCTGGGCCAGTACGGCGAATGGATTTTCTGCCTGGTGCGCACCAGCAATGAAGGCAAGCCGCAGACCGGCATTTCCTTTTTGCTGGTCGACATGAAGTCGCCCGGCGTGACGGTGCGCCCCATCGTGCTGCTGGACGGCGAGGCCGAGGTCAATGAAGTCTGGTTCGACAATGTCGAGGTGCCGGCCGAAAACCTGATCGGCGAAGAGAACAAGGGCTGGACCTACGCCAAGCACCTGCTGAGCCACGAGCGCACCAACATCGCCGACGTGAACCGCGCCAAGCGCGAACTCGAGCGCTTGAAGCGCATCGCCAAGGCCGAAGGCGTGTACGACGACCCGCGTTTTCGCGACGAGATCGCCAAGCTCGAGGTCGATGTGGTGGCGCTCGAAATGCTGGTGCTGCGCGTGCTCTCGGCCGAAAAATCGGGCAAGAACTCGCTGGACATCGCCGGCCTGCTCAAGATACGCGGCAGCGAGATCCAGCAGCGCTACAGCGAACTCATGATGCTGGCCGCAGGCCCCTTCAGCCTGCCCTTGATCGAGGAGGCCATGGAAGCCGGCTGGCAGGGCGACTTCCCCGGCGGCCTGGCCGGCGACGCGCCGCTGGCGTCCACTTACTTCAATCTGCGCAAGACCACGATTTACGGCGGCTCCAACGAAGTCCAGCGAAACATCGTCTCGCAAGTCGTCCTCGGCTGATACCGGTCGCACAAGCACACAGGAAACACATCATGGATTTCGATTTCACCGACGACCAGGAACAACTGCGCGACGCCGTGCGCAAATGGGTGGACAAGGGCTACGGCTTCGAGCGCCGCCGCGGCATCGCCAAAGCTGGCGGTTTCTCGCGCGAAGCCTACGGCCAGATCGCCGAACTGGGCCTGACCGGCCTCTACATCCCCGAGGCCGACGGCGGCCTGGGCATGGGCCCGGTCGAGGGCATGGTGGTGATGGAGGAACTGGGCCGCGGCATCGTGCTGGAGCCCTTTGCCCAGGCGCTGATCGCCGGCGCCGTGCTCTCCGGCTACGCGCCCGCAGCCCTCAAGGCCGCCTGGCTGCCGAACATCGCCTCGGGCCAAGCCCTGGTGGTGCTGGCCCACCAGGAACGCGCGGCGCGCTACGACTTTGAAAAATGCCAGGCCACGGCAACAGCGGCCGGCGATGCCTGGACGCTGGACGGCGGCAAAAGCATAGTGCCGGCCGGCGACCAGGCCGAGGCTTTTATCGTGCCCGCGATGGCCAAGGGCAAGCTCGCGCTGTTCCTGGTCGAACGCACGGCAACCGGCGTGGCGACGCGCGGCTACGGCACGCAGGACGGTGGCCGCGCCGCCGAGCTCACGCTCAAGAACGCGCCCGCTTCGCTGCTCACGCTGGACGGCCTCACGGCTCTCGCCCATGCCGTCGACATCGGCATTGCCGCGACCTGCGCCGAAGCCGTGGGCGTGATGGACAAGACCCTGTCCATCACCGTCGAATACATGAACACCCGCAAGCAGTTCGGCGTAGCCATCAGCAGCTTCCAGGCCCTGCGCCACCGCGTGGCCGACATGAAGATGCAGCTGGAGCTGGCCCGTTCCATGAGTTATTACGCCTCGCTCAAGCTCAACGCCCCGGCCGACGAGCGCCGCCGGGCCCTGGCCCGCGCCAAGTACCAGCTCGGTGTGTCCATGCGTTTTGTCGGCCAGCAGGCGGTGCAGCTGCACGGCGGCATAGGCGTGACCGACGAATACATCGTGAGCCACTACTTCAAGAAGCTGACCCAGCTCGAAATGACCTTTGGCGACACGCTGCACCACCTGGGCGAGGTGTCCAGCCGCATGCAGGACACCGCCGGGGTTTTTGCCTGAAGCCCTGCGGCCCTCAGCGCTGGTAGAGGTCGGTCTTCCCGCCCAGCGCCTTGAGAAGGGCGCCGGTGAAGTAGTTGCGTTCGACAAAGATGTCGCCGGGGACATCGGCCGACTTGAGCACCGAAGTCATCACGATCACCACCTTGGATTCCGGCTGCACGATCAGTTCCTGGCCGAACAGGCCGCGCGCCTGGAAGGTGCGCGTGTGGTACGGATACAGCCAGGTCTGGTAGCCATAGCCGAAGAACGGGGTGGCCTTGCGGGGCTTGAGGTGGTCGGGCTGGCGGCCCGCATCGGTCGCGTCCAGCAAAAACTCGCGGGGGATGATCTCGCGGCCGTCCACCATGCCGTCGTTGGCGAGCAAAACACCCAGCCGCCCATAGTCGCGCAGCCGGGCATTCAGGCAGCAGTTGGCGGCCTCAAGGCCGGAGCGGTCGATCAGCCACGAAGCATCCGCCTCCGCCCCCATGGGCTGCCAGATCTTCTCCGCGAGGTAGCCGCCCAAGTCCCGCTTGATGGCGCCGCGCAGGGCCACGCCGAGGGCGAAGGTCTCCGCGGAGTTGTAGTTAAAGCGTGTGCCCTGCGGGTAGTCGCTGTCCTTGACCCACGAGACGGCGACCGCGCCACCCTGCCCGCGCTGGTAGAACGATTCCGCCGCCAGCCGCGCGCCGTCGGTCGCCACGCCGGGCATGACCTTGTCGTTCCACTTCACCCCCGATGACATGCGCAGGAGGTTTCGGATGGAGACCGGCCCCCAGGCCGAGCCCTTGAGGGCGGGCGCGTACTTTTCCGCGGGGTCGTCGAGCGACGCGATCAGCCCGTCGCGCAGCGCAATTCCCGTCAGCAAGGCCGTGACGGTCTTGGCCATGGAAAACGAGGCCAGCTTCATCTGCGCGGTGCGCTCGTACTGGTAGCGCTCGATGGCGACGGCACCATCCTTGATCACCAGCAGCCCCGTGATGCGCTGGCGCGCCAGGAAGTCCTCCAAGGTGTAGGTCTTGCCCTCAAAGGGATAGCTGATCGCCAGGGCCTGCGCCGCCATGGACGGCGAGGGCGGTAAGGGCGAGGCGGCGCCCGACTTCACGCGGCGCGGCCACAGGATCTCGTCCATGTGGCTGAAAGTGCCCACCTTGTGGGTTTCGTCGAACAGGCTGAAGTGAGGGCCGAAAGACGGAACCGGGTAGCCGCGCGGCTTGCCCAATGCGTCCTCGTCGGGCGCCGCGGCAGCAGCGGCGGCTGTCATCGCCGCGATGCACGCCAGGATGCCGAGGCGCCTCCCCATGCCCCGGGCGCTAGGCGTGCAGGCGTGAGGTTTTCGGAATATGCGCCATCAAAAACTCCATCTGGTCCGCCAGGATGCGGCGGTTGCGCAGGATGAAGTCTTCCCAGAGGCTGGGCACATAAGGCGTATACAACAGCGGCATGTGGGCCTGCTCGGGCGTGCGGCTGCTCTTGCGGTGGTTGCAGGCGCGGCAGGCGGTCACCACGTTCATCCAGGTGTCCACCCCGTTCTGGGCGAAGGGGATGATGTGTTCGCGCGTCAGGTCTTCCTCATGGAAATGCCCGCCGCAGTAGGCGCACACATTGCGGTCGCGGGCAAACAGCTTGCCGTTGGTCAGGCCCGGCTTGAGGTCAAAGGGGTTGATGTTGGGCACGCCCTTGGTGCCTATGATGCTGTTGACCGTGATGATGGACTGCTGGCCCGTGATCGCGTTGTGGCCGCCGTGGAAGACCACCACCCGCGCGCCCATCTCCCAGCGCACCTCGTCGGCCGCGTAATGCAGCACGGCTTGTTCAAGGCTGATCCACGACTGTGGCAATCCCTGGGCTGAGAGCTTCAAGACCTTCAAAACGAACCTCCATCAAGGTGGACGACGCATGAGACACGGTACTGTGTATCAATATACAGTGAAATTGTGAAAAACGCCCCCAAATCCCCCATTAACCACGTTCAAGCCCCGCTTGACCGGGCTCCGGCGCTACAAAAACGATAATTGCCCCCATGAAAGTTTTCCGTGGCTACCACCATCCCCAGCTGGCCGAACACTGCGCCCTGACCATAGGCAACTTCGACGGCGTGCACCGCGGCCACCAGGCCATGCTGGCGCTGCTGAAAAACGAGGCCCAGCACCGCGGGGTGCCCAGCTGCGTGATGAGCTTCGAGCCCCACCCCCGCGACTATTTCGCGGCCGTGGCGCGCAAACCCGAACTCGCGCCGGCCCGCATCGCCACCCTGCGCGACAAGCTCACCGAACTGGCGCGCTGCGGCATAGACCAGTGCGTGGTCCTGCCCTTTAACGCCGCGCTGGCTTCCCAGCCGGCCGAAGCCTTTATCCAGGACGTGCTGGTGCGCGGCCTGGGGGTGAAATACGTGCTGGTGGGCGACGACTTCCGCTTCGGCGCCAAGCGGGTGGGCGACTACGCCATGCTGGACGCCGCCGGCGAGCGCCTGGGTTTTGACGTGGCCCGCATGAACAGCTACGAGGTGCACGGCACCCGGGTCTCCAGCTCCGCCGTGCGCGAGGCCCTGGCCCAGGGCCGCATGGACCGCGTCGCCGGCCTGCTGGGCCGGCCTTACAGCGTCTCCGGCCATGTGGTGCATGGCCGGAAACTGGGGCGCGACCTCGGTTTTCGCACCCTCAACCTGCGTTTTTCCCACTGGAAACCGGCCGCCGGCGGGATTTTTGCGGTGCAGGTGCACGGCCTGGCCGACAAAGCCATCCCGGGCGTGGCCAACCTGGGCATACGGCCCTCGCTGGACCCGGCCGACGTCAACGGCGGGCGGGTGCTGCTGGAGACCCATTGCCTCGAATGGCCCGCCGGCCTGGGCCCCGAGGGGGCATACGGTAAAATCATCCGTGTGGAACTGCTGCACAAACTGCACGACGAACTGAAATACGACAGCCTGGA
>Ga0102587_1001216_pt1 | contig 20188 bp, 2 predicted proteins | sample AraplaF_Col_mTSA_FD_76853 | JGI IMG/M metagenome (GOLD analysis project Ga0102587, IMG submission 76853) | Arabidopsis root microbial communities from the University of North Carolina, USA - plate scrape MF_Col_mTSA (SPADES assembly) (version 2) | ecosystem: Host-associated > Plants > Roots >... | reverse complement strand
TGGCGTCAGGAATACAACGATGAGCGGCCACACAGCTCGCTGGGCTATCAAACACCGAAGCAGTTTGCAGAACGATTTTTAACACCAGACTCTAGTCCGGTTTCGTACTAAATTGGGTAGCAGGTCACTTCTTGTAATATCTTTCGTGTAGCTCTCGATTGGAGAGTAATTCTGACTGTAGTTCTTATCGGGCCAGGTAGCATAATAAGGACATGGCAAGTCGTACTGGTCAGCAGTGAGGTCAAGCAATACTTTGTCTTCGTCATTTTCTCCAATAATCCAGGAGTGACCACGCTGGCGATTAGTCGGCCCCACAAACTGACCCGAAACCGCTTTCCATTTTCTCTCTAAGAAGCCTCTCGCATTCAGTTCATCAGCACCAATAATTGAGGCTGGGTTGCAATAACCCTGCAAATCTGTAGGGTCAGGCTCGCCCCTGCCCATCGACACGGTTCTTGTCGCATGCCATAACGGCGCTGTGATTGCTTTCAATAATTTTTTATCGGGATCGGTTAGTGTGGACATAGGTCGCAGTTGTAGGGATTAGTTTCAAGGCGCCGCGTACCTAAATTGAATCGGTGTTATTGGAACGCAGTCGTGCAGCAATGATTGCGCACTGTAGTGAAAATGGCAACCCCCTTCTTTGCACTTCCGCCTAAAGCGCTGCACAGCATAGAGCACGATTGACCATTCTTGAGTGCGGTCAGAAAAGCTGTCCAGGAAACACGTGATGAGACATCGAACTCGAAAGTTGGTCAGAGGAGGGGGGCGACAGGCGAGGCGCCTGAGCCTGCAAATCCGCTGGCGTAACAAGTACGAGGCATGAGCGTTCCCGAAGCGCGCCGATTGAAGGACCTTGAGTCTGGAAACGCCAAATTGAAGAAGCTGTTGGCGGAAGTGGCTGCGCGATCAAAATGTCGGGCCGGCCCACATCAAGCCACGCAGCCTCTGGCAGAACGGCTTCGTTGAAAGCTTCAACGGCAAGCTGCGCGACGCGTGCCTGAACAGGGAATGGTTTGACAGCCAGCAGGAAGCAAAACTGGTCATTGAGAAATGGCGGCATTTCTATAACAATGAGCGACCGCATTCAGTTCTTGGCAATCGCCCCCAGACTCAGTTGGTCGGCAGCGACGCAGAATGCTGGCGGCTTAGTCAAATCATGTCGGCTTACTACGGTTGAGAATCGGGGAGTTTTTACAGATACAGCATTTTACATAATATAAATTATGCGAAATGGAAGTATGGAAGCTATGATGTAATGTCCGGTTCAAATACCAAGACAAAAAAGCAAGGCCGCCTGTACAGCGGCCTTGCTGATCGCGCTGATAAAACTGCTTTACAAGCGGATCACAGTCCGGCAATCAAGTCCATCAGATCCGCTTCGCTGTGCGTGACGCGCACGCCGGCAGGCGCAGCGGATTGCGGCAAAGGCAGGTCGAACAGGCTGACGTCGGGGCTGCACGCCACGGCATGCAGCAGCGTCAGGTAATGGCTCATCAGCCGCTCGATGGTGCCGGCGTCGAACAGGCCCGTACGGTAGGAAACGTGGCCAGAAATGGCCTCTCCCTGTTCCTGCAGGCTGAGCGACATGTCGGCCTTGGCGCTGACCACGAGCGGCGGGATCTGGCTGATTTCCACGCCGTCGAACGCCAGCTCGGCGCCCGGCATGCTGTGATAAGCATACATCACCTGGAACAGCGGATCATGCGACAGGCTGCGCTTCGGACTGGCGATATCGACCAGATGGTCCACCGGCACGTCGGCGTGCTCGAACGCGCCGAGCATGCTGTCCTTGACCTGGCCCAGCAGGCTGCCGAACGTAGCCTCGCCATCGATCTGGCTACGAATCGGCAAGGTGTTGACGAACATGCCGATCATGCCTTCCAGTTCCGGACGCACACGGTTGGCCGTGGCCACGCCGATCACCAGATCGTCCTGTTCGCTGTATTGCCACAGCTGGACCTTCAGCACCGCCAGCATCAGCATCGGCAGCGTGACCTGTTGCGCGGCGGCCAACTGGCGCAGCGAAGCACACAGGCCGGAGGCGACCGTGAAGCCCAGCATGGCGCCCTCGTTGCTCTGGACCGGCGGACGGGCGCGGTCCAGCGGCAAGGCCAGCAGCTGTGGGGCCTGGGCCAGCTTGCCGCGCCAGTACGCCAGTTGACGCTGGTAGGCCGGGGTCGCGGTGCATAGGCGCTGCCAGTGCGCATAGTCGTAGTACTGCAAGGCCATCGGCGGCAGCGAGGCCGGGGCTGCATACAGCGCGGTCAGCTCGCCCATCAGCACGCCAATCGACCAGCCGTCGAACACCGCATGGTGCACGTTCAACAGCAGCACATGCTCGTCGCGCGCAATCCGCAGCAGGCTGGCACGCAGCAGCGGGCCGTGTTCAAGATCAAAGGGACGGGCCACGTTGGCGGCAACCCGCTCCTCAACCTGCCCCAGTTCCACCTCTTCCACCTCGATGCGCAGCTTGCTCTCCTCGATCAGGACGCGGCGTGCCTCATGCTCCTGCAGCGGCGTCGGGAAGCGCGAACGCAGTACCTGGTGCCGTTGCAACACGGTGTTGAAGGCGCGCTCCAGTGCGGCATGATCCAGCGCGCCGCGCAGGCGGAAGGCGAACGGCATGTTGTATTCCACATCGCCGCCGCGCTTGAACTGGCTGATGAACAGCAGTCCTTCCTGGGCAAGCGATGGCCGCGCGTCCGTGTGCGGCACCGGCAGCAGCGCCGGCAATGCGTCCGCACCACTCTGGCCGCTCGCCCGGTCCAGCTGAATCGCCAGCTGGCGTAGCGTTGGATGGGAAAAGACGTCGCGGATCTGCAGGCTGGTCTGATAGCGGTCGTTCAGGCGGCCGGTCACTTGCAGCACCAGCAGCGAGTGGCCGCCCAGATCGAAGAAACTGTCCTGGGCGCCGATCAGTTCCGCGTCCATGCCCAGCACCTCGGCCCACACCTCAGCCACGGCGCGCTCGGTGTCGTTGGCCGGACGCTCGATGTCGGCAGCCGCCTCGCGCCGCCATTCCGGCGCCGGAAGTGCCTTGCGATCCAGCTTGCCGTTGAGCGTCAGCGGGAAACGCTCCAGTACCACGTAGCAGCTCGGCACCATGTACGGCGCCAGGGTCGCGCTGGCAATGCGGCGGAACAGTTCCGGACGCGGATCTCGTTTCAGTTCGCCGTCGGCCAGTATCAGATAGGCTGTCAGGAAGGCGTCGCCGCCGGCGCGCTGGGTCAGCACCACTGCCGCCTGGTTGATCTCAGGGTGGCCCTCCAGTGCCGCCTCGATTTCCCCGCATTCGATACGGAAGCCGCGCAGTTTGACCTGGAAGTCCTGACGGCCCAGGTATTCGAGCTTGTCTTCCCCATTCCAGCGCACCAGGTCGCCGGTGCGATACAGCCTCGCCGCCGCATCGAACGGGCTGGCGACAAAGCGTTCCGCCGTCAGTTCCGGACGGTTCCAGTAGCCGCGGGCCAGGCCGGTGCCGCCGATGTACAGCTCCCCCACCCCGCCGGTCGGCACCAGATTGCGGTGCTCGTCGAGCACATAGACGCCGGTGTTGGCGATCGGCCGCCCCAGCGAGACGGCGCTGGCGTCGGCCGGCACCCGGTCCGCCGTGGACCAGATGGTGGTTTCGGTTGGACCATAGACATTCCACACCGAGCCGACGCGCGATTGCAGTTCCCGGTTCAGCGCGGCTGGCCATGCTTCGCCGCCGCACAGCGCCGCCATGGCGGGCGCGCCCTTCCATCCGCCGTCCAGCAGCAGGCGCCAGGTCGATGGCGTAGCCTGCATCATGGTGATGCGGTGACGGGAAATCAGATCCTGCAGCGCGTTGCTGTCGCGCGCCGCATCGGCGCTGGCAATGTGCAGCTGGGCGCCGCGGATCAGCGGCAGGAACAGCTCCAGGCCGGCGATGTCGAAGCTGATCGACGTCACCGCCAGCAGGCGGTCCCGCACTCCCATGCCAGGCGAACGTGCCATGGACAACAGCAGATTGCACAGGGCGCGATGCTGGATGCAGACGCCTTTCGGGTTGCCGGTCGAGCCGGACGTGTAAATCACATAGGCCAGCTGGTCGGCATGGCCGGCAGCACCGGGTTGATTCGCGCCGCGGCACACCGACAACGCCGCCTGCACGTCGGGGTCAAGCGGGCACACCGTGCGCAGGCCCAGTTCTTCCAGGCCCGGCGCAAACTGGCTTTCGGTGACCACCACCCGCACCTGGGCGTCGGTCAGCATGTAGGCCAGGCGCGCCTGTGGGTAATCCGGGTCCAGCGGCACGTAGGCCGCACCCGCCTTGGCGATGGCCAGCATCGCCACCACCATGGCGGAGGAACGCGTCATGCACAGGCCCACCAGCGCATCCGGCTGCACTCCCTGGCGGCGCAGATACTGCGACAGGCGGTTGGCGCGGTCGTTCAGCTGCGCGTAGGTCAGCGTGCTCAGGCCATCGCTGACGGCCAGCGCACCGGGAGTGCGTTCCACCTGCTCCTGGAACAGCCCATGCAGCGTGGTCTCCGGGTAGGCCTCGGCAGTACCATAGCCGGCGCTCAGCAGACGTTGGCGTTCCTGCACCGTCAGCAGCGCCAGCTCTCCAATACAGGCCTCGCTGTGGGCGACGATGGCGCCGAGCAGGACTTCGAAGTTGGCCGCCATGCGGGCCACGGTGTTGGCATGGAACAGGTCGACGTTGTAGTGCCATTCGATCTCCAGGCCGCGTTCCGACTCGCCCATGGCCAGTTCGAGGTCGTATTTGATGGCGCGATCCGGCACCTCCAGGTGAGTCAGCCTGATGCCTTCCATTGCCACCTTATGGTATTCATTGTTGTGCAGCGTCAGCAGGATCTGGAACAGCGGGCTGTGACCGAGGCTGCGTTCCGGCTGCAGGCGCTCGACCAGCATCTCGAACGGCACTTCCTGATGTTCGTATGCCGCCAGTATCATCTGTTTGTTCCGCTCCAGCAGCGCGCGGAAGGTCGGATTGCCGGACAGATCGCTGCGCAGCACCAGATTGTTGACGAACAGGCCAATCAGCGGCGCCACGTCGGCATGCGTGCGGCCGGCGATCGGCGTGCCGCAGACGATATCGGTCTGGTTGCTGTAGCGTTGCAGCAGGATGCTGAAGGCAGTCTGCATGAACATGAACAGGGTCGCCTGCTCGCGCTGGCAGTAGCGCTTGATCTGCGCCAGCAGTGCGGCGTCGATCGGATGGCTGTGGATGGCGCCGTGGAAGCGCTGCGTCGCCGGACGCGGCTTGTCGAGCGGCAGGCTGTGCACCACCGGCAGACCTGTCAGCTGGCCGCTCCAGTAATCCAGCTGGTGCTGCAGACGCGGACCCTGCAGGCGGCCGCGCTGCCACTGTGCGTAGTCGGCGTACTGTACCGGCAGCGGCGGCAGCGCCGCCTGCTGGCCCTGGCACAGTGCGTTGTACAGGGTGTTCAGCTCGCGCAGCAGGATGCCCAGCGACCAGCCGTCCGCCGCGATGTGGTGGCGGTTCAGTTGCACGTGGTAGCGTTCCTCGCCCAGGCGGCAGATCTGCGCGCGCAACATGGTGTCGCGCGCCAGGTCGAACGGCGCCCTCGCCTCCTGTGCGCAAAGCGCCGACAGCGCCTGCTGCTGCTGGCCTTCCTCCAGGCCGCGCAGGTCGTGTTCCGTGACGCTGATGCGGGCGTCCGCATGGATGCGCTGATAAGGTTGGCCGCCGGGGCCGGCTTCCAGCGTGGTGCGCAGCACTTCATGGCGTTCCACGATGGCTTGCAAGGCCTGGCGCAGCGCCGGCACATTCAGCGGACCTTCCAGCATCAGGGGCAGCGGCAGATTGTATTCTGCACTGCCCTGCCCCAGCTGGTCGATGAACCACATGCGCTGCTGGGCAAACGAGGCCGGCAACAGCTCGTCGCGCTGGCAAAGCGGGATCGCGCCGCCGGCGCCGTCCTGCTGGCGGGCTTCGATCAGGGCACTCAGGCCGGCAATGGTCGGCTGTTCAAACAGTGCGCGCAACGACAGCTCCACCTTGAGGCGCTCGCCGATCTGGTTCATCAGACGGGTCGCCAGCAGCGAATGGCCTCCCAGTGCGAAGAAGTTATCGTGTATGCCGACCCGCTCGCGCCTCAGCACAGCAGCCCACAGTAGCGCCATCACCTCTTCTTGCGGGGTGCGCGGCGCTACATAAGCTGCCTCGCTGTCCTCCAGCACCGGAGGCGGCAGCGCCTTGCGATTGACCTTGCCGTTTGGCGTCAGCGGTAGCGCGTCCAGGAATACGTAAGCGGTCGGCTGCATGTAGTCCGGCAGTCTGGCGCCGAGGAATTGGCGTAGTACCGCTGCTTTCGGGGTTTCGTCCTGGGCCACGATGTAGGCCACCAGGCATTTGTCCTGCCCTGCGTCGGCGCGCACGATGACCACCGCTTCGCGTACCTGATCATGCTGGCCCAGCAGCGATTCGATATGACCGAGTTCGATGCGGAAGCCGCGCAGCTTGACCTGGGTGTCGGCACGCCCCAGGCATTCCACCATGCCGTTCGGCAGGTAGCGTCCGAGGTCGCCGGTGCGGTACAGGCGGTCGTGCGCCAGAGTGCCGAAGGGGTTAGGCAGGAAGCGTAGCGCAGTCAGTTCGGCGTCGGCCCGGTAGCCACGGGCCATGTGGGCGCTACGCATATAGACTTCGCCATGTTCGCCGATGCCGGCCTGGCGGCCGGACGCATTCAGTACCAGCAGCTGCACGCCAGGGATGCCGCGGCCCAGAGGAATCACCTCGCGGCTGGCCTGAGCCGGCGTCTCGCGGCTCACTTCGTAGTAGCTGACCGAGCGTTGCGTCTCCGTCGATCCATAGTAGTTCACGACCTGCATGGCGGGCGCCAGAGCGCGCAGGCGCAGCACGTCGCGACGGGTCAGTATGTCGCCGACCAGGAATACGTAGCGCAGGTCTTCAAGCACCAGCCCTTCGGGCGCTTCGCTCAACACCTGCGCCATGGCAGGCGTCAGGTGTGCGATGGTCACCCGTTCGCGCGCCATCCATTGCGCCAGACGCTCAGGAGCGATCAGCTCAGGATCGGGAATGTGCAGCGTGGCGCCCAGGCAGAGCGTGGTGAAGATATCGCGCTGCAGCGGGTCGTGCGCCAGGCCCGACAGCATGGAATAGCAGTCGCCGGAGCCCAGGCCGAAGTGGCTGCCGAGCCATGGCAGGAAGTGGCTGAGCGGGCCGTGACGGCCTTCGACCGCCTTGGGCTTGCCGGTCGAACCGGAAGTGAAGGCGATCAGCGCGAGGTCGTCGGCCTGCACCGCCACCGGCGCGGCGTGCTGGCCTTCGTAGGCGGCCAGTTGCGGTTGCGCGGCGCCGCTCAAGTCCAGGTGGACAGGGATCTGCGCCAGCAGCGCTGCCTTGTCCTCCGCTATTGCGGCCGCGGAGACGTTCAGGAAGGCGCGCGGAGACGTGGCCTCCAGGCAGGCTTCGAGGTGGGCGCAAGGATAGACCGGATCGAGCATCATAAAGGCGGCGCCGGCTTTGAGGGTGCCCATCACCGCCGCGACCACCATGGCGTTGCGGGCGGCATGGACGGCTACGATATCGCCACGTACGATGCCTTGTGCCTGCAGATGGCAGGCGATGCGTTCGCTCTGCTCGTGCAGTTCGGCGTAGGTCCAGTTGCGCTCATGCGAAACGATGGCCATGGCTTGCGGCTGGTTCAGGCTGTGCTGGTCAAACATTTCGTGCACCGCACCCGCCCAGCCGGTGCTCAGTGCGCAGGTTGGATCTGGCAGCACGGCGCGGGCCTCGGCGCTAAGCAGGCTATAGCTGTCGATGCGGGCGTCAGGCGCTTCGGTGATCTGCTCCAGCAGCATTGCGTATTGGCGCAGCAGTTCAGACATGCGCTCCGCATCGAACAGGCCGCGGTTATAAACCAGGTTCAGGTCCAGTCCCTCGGGTTTGTCCTGGGCGTACAGCGTCAGTTCAAATTTGGCGTCGAAGTGCAGCCCGGCCGTATCCCGGTCGTCCAGTTCCTCGTAGCGCACGGTCTCAAGCTGCGTGCTCTCTTCCGGCAAGTTCAGCATATTGAAGAACACCTGGAACAGCGGATTGCGGCTCAGGTCACGCTGCAACGGCAGAGCATCAACGATACGTTCGAACGGTACGTCGCCGTTTTCATATGCTTCCAGCACGGTTTGGCGCGTGCTGGCCAGCAGTTGGCGGAAGCTGGGCTGACCGCTGGTATCCGTGCGCAATACCAAAGTGTTAAGGAACAGTCCAATCAAACCCTCCAGCTCCTTGCGGTGGCGGTTGACGGCAGGCGTACCGATCATCACATCGGTTTCTCCGCTATAGCGCGACATCAGCAAGGCAAACGCCGAGATCAATGTCATGAACAGGCTGGCGCCGTTGTCCAGACTCAGGGCGCGCAAACGGCGTGCGAGGTCCGGCGGCAGTACCACGTGTTCGGCGGCGCCTTCGAAACGCTGCGTGGCCGGACGCGGGCGATCGGTCGGCAGGTTAAGCAGCTCGGGCGCCTGATCCAGCTTGCCGACCCAGTAGGCCAGCTGGCGTTCCAGCGTTGTCTGCTGTTCCGGATCGCGCTGCCAGCAGGCGTAATCGGCGTATTGCAACGGTAACGCCGCCAGCGGAGAGGAACGGCCTTGCGCCATGGCGTCGTACAGCCGCAGCCACTCGTCCACCAGCACACCGACAGACCAGCCGTCGGAAATGATATGGTGGACGGCGATCATCAGCACATATTCGTCATCGGCCACGCGCACCAGTTCTGTTTTCAGCAGCGCGCCGCTGGCCAGGTTGAACACGAAACCGGCGTTCGTCTGCAGCCGCGCGGCGACCTCCTCTCTCCGCAATTCGGCCAGCGGCATTGCAATTTCCAGCTGTTCGGCGATGTGCAGGCATGGTTCGCCGCTCTCGTCGACCACGAAATTGGTACGCAGGATCTCATGGCGCGCCACCATCTGCTGCAGGCTGGTAGCCAGCAGACTGGTATCGACCTTGCCCACCAGCCGCAGCGCGGCTACCACATTGTAGGTTGCGCTGGGGCCTTCGAGCGTTTGCAGGAACCACAGGCGTTCCTGGGCATGCGACAACGGCAAGCGGCGATCACGGGCGGCTGGGGCAATCGCCGTGGCCTGGCCAGCGCCGTCGTTCACTGGCAGGATGCGTGCCAATTCAGCTACCGTCGGCGCCTCAAACAACGCGCGCAAGCCCATGCTCACACCCAATACGGCGCGTATGCGGCTGGCCAGTTGAATGGCAAGCAGAGAATGGCCGCCAAGGGCGAAGAAGTTGTCGTGGCGTCCGACCGGGGCGCTGCTCTTCAACAGCTCGGCCCATATCGTGGCCAGCGTGGTTTCGAGCTCCCCTTCCGGCGCCACGTAGCGATTTTGTATCCCTTGCGTATCGGGTTCCGGCAGCGCCTTGCGATCCAGCTTGCCATTGGCCGACAGCGGCAGGCTGTCGAGCCTGACATAGATGGCCGGAATCATAAATACCGGCAGCGTCGCCGCCAGATGGACACGCAAGTCTTGCACGCCGACGCTTTCATCGTTGCGCGGAACATAATACGCCACCAAGCGGGTGCCCAGATCGTCCTGACGGGCCGCGACGACCGCGTCGGCCACGCCGGGATGGCAGGCCAGGCGGGATTCGATTTCGCCCAGTTCGATGCGCAGGCCATTGACCTTGACCTGGAAGTCGTTGCGGCCCAGGTATTCGATGGCGCCGTCAGCCAGATAACGGGCCAGGTCGCCCGTCTTGTACATGCGCCCACCGGGCACGAACGGATCGGCCACGAAGCGTTCGGCAGTCAGTTCCGGGCGGTTCAGATAGCCACGGGCCACGCCGGCGCCGGCGATGTGCAGCTCACCCGCCACGCCGGGCGGCACCGGCGTGCCATGTGCGTCCAGAATATACATGCGGACGTTGGCGATCGGATAACCGATCGGCACGATGCCCGGATGCTTGTCGTCGCCGCACGGCCAGTAGGTCGCCTCGATGGCCGCCTCGGTCGGGCCGTACAGATTATGCAGTTCCACGTGCGGCATGGCCTGCCGTACGCGCTGCTGCAACGCGTATGGCAGCGCCTCGCCACTGCACATGACGCGGCGCAGCGAGCTGGTGTCGCCCATTTCCTGGCTGAGGAACACCTGCAGCATCGATGGGACGAAGTGGATCGTCGTAATGCCCGCTTGCGCGATCAAACGCGACAGGTAGTGCGGATCGCGGTGGCCACCCGGACGGGCCATCACCAGCCGGGCACCGCAGGTCAGCGGCCAGAAGAATTCCCATACCGAGACGTCGAAGCTGTAGGGTGTTTTTTGTACCACGCGCTCGTCCGGCGTCATGGCGTAGTGGGCCTGCCCCCACAGCAGGCGATTGACCACGCCGGCATGCTCGTTCATCACGCCTTTGGGCAGGCCGGTCGAGCCGGAGGTGTAGATCACGTAGGCCAGGCTGGCTGCCGTCGCCCGCCGGTCCGGATTGGCTTCGGACAGCGAGGCCCATGGCGCGTCCTCCATCGCCAGGTCCAGCACGGGCAGCGCCGGCGATGCCTCTTGCACGGCATCGCGCCAGGCGCCACCCACGCTGGTCTCGGTCAGCAGGGCTACCGGCGCGCTGTCGCGCAGCATGTGGGCCAGCCGCTCCTGCGGATATTCAGGATCCAGCGGCACATAGGCGCCGCCGGATTTCAGCACAGCCAGCAAGGCCACGACCATGTTCGCGCCGCGTTCCAGGCACAGGGCCACGCGCTGGTCGGGCTGCACACCCAGTGTGCGCAGGTGGTGCGCCAGCTGATTGGCACGGGCATTGAGCTGGGCGTACGTCAGCTGGCCACCTTCCCACGCCAGGGCGACTGCCTCCGGCGTGCGGGAGACCTGAGCCTCGAACAGCTCATGAATACACTGGTTCAACTGGTAATCCGCCGCCGTGTTGTTCAAGCCTTCGACGATTGCGATACGCTGGTCTGCGCTCAACAGGGGCAGGCGGTCGATCTGCTGGCTGTCGTCCGCCACCATGGCTTCGAGCAGTGTGTGCCAGTAACCGAGGTAACGCTGCGCGGTGGCGGCATCGAACAGCGCAGTCGCATACCCTAACTCCCCCTCAATGTGATCACCCGTCTCTAGCAATCCCAGAGTCAAGTCAAATTTGGAGGTCTGTCCGGCCGGTAGCGACAGCGACTCGGTATCCAGTCCTGTTAATGCCGGCACTTTCTGCGCCTCGCCCTGCCACACGAACATGACCTGGAACAGCGGGCTGTGGGACAGGCTGCGGACCGGACCTACTTGTTCCACCACCTGTTCGAACGGAATATCGACGTTCTGCTGGGCTGCCAGGGTTGTGATCCTGACCTGCTTGAGCAAGTCAGCCACGGTCGGCGACTGCGAAACGTTCACGCGCAGGGCCAGCGTGTTGACGAAGAAGCCGATCATGTTTTCCAGCTCGCCGCGCGAGCGATTGGCATGCGGCGTGCCGATTACCACCTCTTCCTGGCCGGACAGGCGGGCAAGCAGCGTGGCCCAGCTGGCCAGCAAGGTCATGAACAGCGTCGTGCCATGACGTTGCGACAGCGCCTTCAGGGCAGCGGTCAGCCGGGCATCGAGCGCATAAGGCTGACAGGCGCCCGCAAAATCCTGCCTGGCAGGACGCGCGCGGTCGGTTGGCAGTTCCAGCAATGCCGGCGCCCCTGTCAGATTGTGCTTCCAGTATTCGCCCTGCTTGCCGATTTGTTCACGCAGCGCATTCCGCTGCCAGGCGGCGTAATCGGCATATTGCACCGGCAGCGCGGGCAACGGGTCATCACCGCCCTCCAGGAAGGCGTTATACAGGGCGCTGAGTTCCTTCACCAGCACGCTCATGGACCAGCCGTCGGAAACGATGTGATGCAAGGTGATGAGCAATACGTGGCGCTTCTCACTCATGCGCACCAGGCGTGCCCGCATCAACGGTCCGTCGCACAGATCGAATGGCGCGCGGGCTTCAAGTGCTGCCAATTGCTGCAGTTCGGTCTCCGCGTGGGGATTTTCGTTTAAATCATGTTTCGACAGCAGGCAGCCAATTTCCGGCGCTGCGATACGCTGGAGCGGCTGACCATCCACCGCGTCGAAGGTGGTACGCAAGGCTTCGTGGCGGGCGACGATGCTATCCAATGCACGGGCCAGCGCATTCGGGTCCAGCTTGCCGTTCAATTGCAGGCCGTATGGAATATGATATGCCTCGCTGCCGCCGTCCATCTGTGCCAGGAACCATAGACGTTGCTGCGCAAAGGACAAGGTGGCGCGTTGCGCTTCGTCCGTGGGCTCGATTGGCTGTGCGCCACTGCCAATGCCATCGTCCGTAGAGGATTTGCCCAGCGCTTCATTCAGCAACTGCGCCAGATCGCCCAGCACCGGCTGTGCGAACACGGAACCCAGAGAAATTTCCAGCTTCAGCTGCTGGCGCAAACGTGACACCATTTGCACCGCCAGCAGCGAGTGCCCGCCCAATGCGAAGAAGTTGGCGTTACGGCTGACGGAATTATTCTTCAGCAGCTCGCTCCAGATGCCGGCCAGCAGAATCTCCATCTCCCCCTGCGGAGCCTCATAATGCGTTTGTGCGCATTGCAGCTGCGGCTCCGGAAGGGCCTTGCGATCCAGTTTGCCGTTGGTTGTCAACGGCAGGCTATCCAACTGCATGTAAATCGCAGGGACCATGAATTCCGGCAGCGAGCTTGCCAGATGCGCACGCAGTGCCTCCGCGCTCACCGGCTCCTTGCCAGCTACCCGGCCAGGCACATAGTATGCAACCAGGCTGGCGCCAATACCGGTGTCGCGCACCATTACCACGGTTTCGGCTACCTCAGGATGTGAGCTCAGGCGCGATTCGATTTCCCCCAATTCGATGCGGAAGCCGCGCAGCTTGACCTGGAAGTCATTGCGGCCCATGAATTCAATATTGCCGTCCGCCAGAAAACGTCCCTGATCGCCGGTTTTGTAGATGCGTCCCCCCGGCACAAACGGATCGTGCAGGAAGCGCTCGGCCGTCAATTCAGGACGCTTCAGATAGCCCTGCGAGACGCCATTCCCACCGATGTATAACTCCCCTGTGACGCCCACGGGCACCGGCTGCAAATGGCGGTCCAGGATGTACAGACGGGTATTTCCGATAGGCCGTCCGATTGGCGCATTGCGCGCCAGCCGCCGGATATCGCTGTACGTAGTCGACAGCACCGTGGTCTCGGTCGGACCGTAGGCATTGATGATGCACAGCTCCGGCAGTATATCCATCAGGCGGCGCAGTTCCGCCTCGTTCAGCGGCTCTACCCCCACCATGACCTGACGCAGCGTCAGCTCGGCGATGCGCTGGTCCGGCACTTCGGCCAGGCTGCGGATCAGGAACGGCGGCAAATAGCCCAGGTTGATGCGGTTTTGCGCCAGCCAATCCAGCAGCAGCGCAGCGTCCACCCTCACCGCTTCGGGCACCAGCGTCAGGCAGGCGCCGTATGCGAACGGCACGAAGACCTCGAATACCGAGGCGTCAAATCCGAAGCTCCCCCAGGATGAGGCGCGAACAGGCCCCGAGGCTGGCGTCAGCTGATAGCGGCTGGTCCAGTCCAGGATCAGGTTGCACAGGTTGTCGTGCGAGACCATCACACCTTTGGGCACGCCGGTGGAGCCGGAGGTGTAGATCAGGTACGCCAGGTCTTTCGAGGACAGCCCAAGTTCGGCCAGGGGCAGATTGTCGGCCGGATAGCCATCCCAGGGACCGTGTTCAGCGCTCATGTCGACCAGGTGCATGCCGCGCGCTACGGCGGCAGCACTCCATCCGCGAGCGGTGCCGGCATCGCTCAGCAGAACCACCGACTCGCTATCGGCCAGCGTGGCGGCAAGCCGTTCGGCCGGATAGGCGGGGTCCATCGGCACGTAGGCTCCGCCGGCCTTGATCACCGCCAGCAGAGCCACCACCACTTCCACACCGCGCTCCAGGCAAATGGCCGCGCGGCGCTCAGGGCCAACGCCCAGGCTGCGCAGATAGTGCGCCAGCTGGTTGGCGCGCGCATTCAATTCGCCATATGTCAGCTGCCTGCCCTCGTGCGCCAGCGCGGGCGCATCTGGCTGCCGGGCGGCACGGGCTTCGAACAGCTCGTGGATGCACAGGCCGGGCGGGAACTCCACCGCCGTGTCGTTCCAGCCGTGGGTTATCGCATTCAGTTCCGTTTCATTCAGCAGCGGCAAACGGTCCACCGTCTGCTGTTCATCGGCCACCATGGCGGCAAGCAGGGTGCGCCAGTGACCCAGATAGCGTTCCACGGTACTGGCTTCGAACAGGGCACTGGCAAATTCCAGCGTGCCCTCGATGCGTCCATCACGCTCCTGCAGCGACAGGCTCAAGTCGAACTTGGCGCCGGTGGCCGGCGCTGGCGGGACCACGGCGCTCGTCAGGCCAGGAATCGCCAGCAGTTCCTGAGGCGTATTCTGCCAGGCGAAAGCGACCTGGAACAGCGGGCTGTGGGCCAGACTGCGTACCGGACGCACCTGTTCCACCACTTGTTCAAACGGGATGTCGACATTCTGCTGAGCCGACAGCGTGGTGGCCTTGACCTGCTGCAGCAGAGCGGCCACAGTGGGCGTCTGCGACAAGTTAACGCGCAGCGCCATCATGTTGACGAAGAAGCCGATCATTCCTTCCAGTTCGCCGCGCGATCGATTGGCATGCGGCGTGCCGATTACCACCTCCTCCTGGCCGGAGAGGCGCGCGAGCAGTGTCGCCCAGCTGGCCAGCAAGGTCATGAACAGGGTCACGCCGTGGCGTTGCGACAGCGCTTTGAGCGACGCGGTCAGGTCTGCGTCCAGCGTGCAGGCAACGAAGCTGCCTGCATAGTCCTGCCGGGCCGGCCGTACACGGTCGCTCGGCAGTTCCAGCAGCGCCGGCGCACCCGTCAGGGTTTGCTTCCAGTATTCGCCCTGCGCCGCGATCTGCTCGCGCAGCGCACTGCGCTGCCAGGCCGCGTAATCCGCATACTGTACCGGCAGCGGCGGCAGCGGATCGTTGCCATCTTCAAGGAAGGCGTTATACAGCGCGCCGAGCTCCTTCACCAGCACTCCCATGGACCAGCCGTCCGCGACGATATGGTGCAAGGTAATCAACAGCACATGCCGTTGCTCGCCCAACTGTACCAGGCGGGCCCGCACCAGCGGGCCGGCTTGCAGGTCAAAAGGTGCACGCGCTTCCTCCGCGACCAGCGCTTCCAGCGCCTGTTCCGCCTCGGCTGCGCCGCACAAATCATGGCGCACCAGCACGCAGCCGCAATCCTCGGCCGCGATATGCTGGCGCGCCTCGCCGTTCACCGTGTCGAAGGTGGTACGCAGGGCTTCGTGGCGTGCGACGATGCGGTCCAGCGCCCGTGCCAGCACCGCGCTGTCGAGCGGACCGTCCAGCTGCAGGCCGTAAGGAATATGGTAAGCCTGGCTGGCGCCATCGATCTGGGCCAGGAACCACAGGCGCTGCTGGGCAAACGACAGGGAGGCGCGTTCGTCATGGGCGGCGCGCGCGATCGGCGCCAGCGTGGTGGATTTGCGCTGCAGCTTGGCGGCCTTGGCCGCTTTCAGCAATTGTTCGCGGGCTTCGATATCCAGACGGTTCAAGTCACTAGTCTTCATTTTCGATTTACTTTCAGGACGCATTGCGTGGCGACGGGACAGGCTTAGGTCATTTGATAACAACATGGGACCATTAGAAACCAGTACCGGAAATTGCAACACTGTCAGGCTTGACAGCGCGTCACAGAAAGAGAACGGAGAAAGAAGAGAAAAACCGGCGCCAGGGCGGCGCCGATGCAGGCTGCATTGCGTCAGGCTGCGATGTTGGTTTGCCCGGCATACACGCCGGCCAATTCATCCAGATCGAACTGCGCCAGTTGCGCATCGACGATACTTTCCGCCATGGCCGCAAGGTGCGGTGCGGTAAACACGGCGGAGAGCCCCAGTTCGACCTCGAATACGTCGCGCAGGCGCGACAGCAGCCGTGCCGCCGACAGCGAATGGCCGCCCAGCGCAAAGAAATTGTCGTGGCGCCCCGGCCGTGCACAGCCCAGCAGCTTGCACCACAACTCGGCCAACAGGATTTCAGTCTCCCCTTCCGGCGCCTCGTACTCAGCCTGCACGGCATACGCTTCCGCGCCGGGCTCGGGCAAGGCCTTGCGATCCAGTTTGCCGTTGGGCGTCAGCGGCAAGGCCGCCATGGCCACGTATGCGGCGGGCAGCATATAAGCGGGCAACCGCTCCTGCAATGCGTCGCGCAAGGTGGGGATCAGCGCTTCCGCACTGCCTTGCAAGTCCTCGCGCGCCACCACGTAAGCGGTCAGACGCTTGTCGCCGGCCGTCCCCGTATGCGCCACCACTGCGGCATCCCGCACCCCTTGCTGTTCCCTCAGGTGCGTCTCGATCTCGCCCAGCTCGACGCGAAACCCGCGGATTTTTACCTGCGTATCGTTACGCCCCAGGTAGTCGACCGTGCCATCGGGGCGCCATTTTCCCAGATCCCCGGTGCGATACATGCGGGCATCGCTTTCCAGGGAATAGGGATTGGGCACGAAGCGTTCCACGGTCAGGTCGTGCCGGTTCAGATAGCCGTGCGCCAGACCTGCGCCGCCGAGATATATCTCGCCAGGCACGCCGACGGGGACAGGCCGGCGCTGCGCATCCAGTACGTAGACCTGCGTGTTGCCGATGGGCCGTCCCAGTGGAATCGGGGCCGCCCCGCAGACTTCGCGGATATCGTGGGTGATGGCGAACGTGGTCGTCTCCGTGGGACCGTAACCGTTGACCAGGTGACGGGGCGCGCCGCGCCGCAGCACGCTGGCGATCACCTCCGGATTGAGGGCGTCGCCGCCGACGATCAGGCAGCGCAGTCCGGCGATGGTGTCCGCCATCTCTTCGGCAAACTGGTTAAACAGGCCGACTGTCATCCACAGCACGCTGACGCGCGCATCGCGCAAGGCGGCGCCGAAGCGGCGCGCATCCAGCAGTACTTCCTGCGGCACGACCACGCAACAACCGCCATTCAGCAATGCGCCCCATACTTCCATGGTGGAAGCGTCAAAGGCGGGGTTGGCTGCAAAGGCGATGCGGTCGTCTGGCCCGAAGTCGGCATATCCGCTGTTCAGTACCAGGCGGTTGATGGCGCGATGCGGCACCACCACCCCCTTGGCCTGGCCGGTGGAACCGGACGTGTACATGATGTAGGCGGCGGCCTCGCCATCCAATGGCGTGCGCAGGTTGCCCGCATCCGACCTGGCCAGCGTGGAGCTGTCGATATCCAGCAACCCCGTCGCTTCGCTGTCCGGATGATGGGCATTGGCATTTCCGATGACCACGCATGCGCCGGTATCGGTCAGGATGAACTGCTTGCGCTCACGGGGAAAGGCATTGTCGATCGGGACATACACCGCTCCGCACTTGAGTACCGCCAATTGAGCCACAATCAGGTCCAGCGAACGGTCGAGCATGACGGCGACGGTGGAACCGATGGCCACGCCCTGGGCACGCAGGCAGCGCGCCAGGCGGTTGGCTTTGTCGTTCAGCGCGGCGTAGCTGGTGGTGCCCGCTGGGTGCTCCACGGCCGGCGCATCCGGCGTGAGCGCGGCCCACTCCTCGAATACTTCGTGCACGCAGCGCTGGGGGCGATAATCGCTGGCGGTCTGGTTCCATTCCACCAGAATACGGTGGCGCTCTTGGGTCGTGAGCAGTTCCAGATCGCTTAGCGGCTGCTTGTCTCCGCGCTGCATGCTGAGTAACAGCGTGCGCCAGTGCGAGAAATGGCGCTCGGCGGTGGCATGGTCAAACAGCGCCGGGGCGTAATGCCAGGTGCATTCTATCGAGCCGCCCTGGTCGCAAACGCTCAGCACCACCTCGCAGCCGGCCAGCGTATCGCTGCTGCCGCTCAGTGCCAGTCCGGAAACCGCGTCGTACACAAACCCGAACTGCACCGGCGACAGTTGGGTGTCGCCCCCGGCCATGGAGGCGATTCGCACCTGCCGGGACGCTGTGTCGAGCAGGCGCTGGACAGGGTGTTCCGGCTCCGCCTGCAGCGTCACGCATGCAGGCGGGCGGCCCACGGCACGCGTGCCCACCGTCACCTCGCCCTGTCCGGACAGGCGCGTCAGCACCGCGGCGAAGGACGCCAGCAAGGTAGTGGAGACGGAAATGCCGTGGCGGCCGCTGAGCGAGCGGATGCCTCGCGTTAGCGCCGGCTCCAGTTTATGGGCGATGGCGGCGCCTAGGCGTGCGCCCTCTGGCGAAAACGCCCGGTCGCATGGCAGTTCGAGGCGCGGCGGCATGCCGTCGCCGTGTATCAGGCAGATAGTACTCATTAGAATTCCTCTCCATACAGATCGAGATCCGCTTCGTTGAGCGAGATCGTGTTCGCGTACTGTTCGCGCGTGGCGATAAGTTTCAATTCCTCCTTGCATAGTGTTTCGATGCGGCTGATGTAATCGGAATACAGCGCCAGCCAGTGTGACGCCCGTGGCGCTCCCGCCGTGGCAGAGGTGCGGATGGTGATATGCAGACGATCCCCATGCTGCGCATGTTCGATTGCCAGCGCTTCGCCGTTCAATAGAGCGGGGACGGCATGAGACAGGCGCGCGGGATCGGACACCTGATGCAGGGTGAAGCGCACTACGCCGTTTTGCGACGGCCCGGCGGCCATCCCCGGCAGCGGTACTTCACGGTAGTGGCGCCTGGCGCTCTCGATGACCTTCTCCAGCCCCTCTTCCGCCGGCCGACGCAGCTTCAGGTGGCGCAGCGCAAGGAAACAGCCGACGGTATCGCTGTAATCGATACCGCTGTCTTCGGTCCGGGCATCACTACCCAGCACCAGGTCTACGCTTGACGCGCCGCCAGCCTCGCGGAAGGCCGCCTGGAATGCCGCCAGCAGCAATTCCACGGTGTGGGTACGGAACGCTGGATTGGCGGCAGCCGATTCAAACGCAACCCAGCGGGACGCAGTGTCGCCCGTTCTGTCATCAGCGTAAGACAGGGAAGCGGCAGGCCGCCGGGACGCACTGCTTTGGTTCGCGGATGCGGCGCCACGCAACCAGCCGGCGTAAGACGGACCTCGGCCAAGGTCGCTCGGCTGGCACCTGGCGATGCCGTCGAGGAGTCTGCCGATAGCTGCCTCCAGTACCACCCAGGAGCGGGCATCGCATATGCCTCGGTGCAGCGAAATTACCAGCATGGGTTGTCGCGTATTCCATTGCGAGATCTGGAAAGCTGAACCGCGCATTGCGATAGCTTCCGCATGCGCGTGAAGCAGCTCTGCCAAAGCCGCGCCGGAAGACGATGACGGTTCATGCACGGCCGCCTGCGGCAGCGCGGATTCCACCGATGCAAAGCGCAGCGTGTCGCCATCCAGATGACTTCTCAGCGCGTCGTATCGACGATACAAGGCAGCCGCCACCTGATGCAATTCGGCCGGCGTCAGATACCGTGGCATGGCGATGGTCCGGCTCTGTATCAGATCCGACGCGTGCAAGGCATTGCCAAGCAGGTAGGACTGGGCGCCGTTGACTGGTAGCGCCGCACCGATCTGCGTCGCCTGCTGTGCGCCCAGCACCTGTGCCGCCAATGCGGCCACGGTTTGGTGCTTGAACAGCTCACGCACGGTAAATACCATTCCTTGCTGACGCGCGCGCGCAACCAGCAGCATGGAGGTGATGGAATCGCCGCCGGAAGAGAAGAAATTATCATCGATGCCGATGCGCTCAACTTTCAATACGCTTTGCCATAAGGCGCAAAGCGCGGCTTCCGTGTCGTTGCGCGGTTCCGCATACCCCGACTTGCGCAGCTGCGTGGCGGATGGCGCGGGCAAGGCATGCCGGTTTACCTTGCCGGTGCGGGTCATCGGCAAGACATCCATCATCACGAACAGCTCGGGAACCATATAGTCCGGCAGCACCTGCTTGAGCGCCTCACGATAATCGTCGGCCGATGTCGTTGCGGCAGCAACCACGTACGCGACCAAACGGGCGGCATGTCCATCTGCCTGGTCCGAGTACAAGTTGACGACGGCATCCTTGACGCCGTGCAGGCGGTGCAGCTGCGCCTCCACCTCGCCCGCTTCGATGCGCATGCCGCGCAGTTTGATCTGGTGGTCCTGGCGGCCCTGATAGCTCAGGCGGCCGTCCGGCAGCCAGCGCGCCAGGTCGCCGGTGCGGTACAG
>Ga0102587_1001200_pt1 | contig 20420 bp, 20 predicted proteins | sample AraplaF_Col_mTSA_FD_76853 | JGI IMG/M metagenome (GOLD analysis project Ga0102587, IMG submission 76853) | Arabidopsis root microbial communities from the University of North Carolina, USA - plate scrape MF_Col_mTSA (SPADES assembly) (version 2) | ecosystem: Host-associated > Plants > Roots >... | reverse complement strand
CAACCGCAATTACTTCATTGCGATCGCTCTCTCGGTGCTGATCGTCCTTGGCTGGCAGTTCCTCTATATGAACCCGCGCATCGAAGCTCAGCGCAAGGCTCAGGAGGCCCAGAAGGCACAGCAGCAGACCGAGCAGACACAGCAGCCTGCCGCCGGCGGCCAGGGCGCCCAGCCGAATGGCGCCGCCCCGACGGGTCAGGCCGCGGCGACTGCGACCCGCGAAGAAGCACTTGCAAAGGCTCCGCGCGTTACCATCGACACCGCAGCCCTTTCCGGCTCCATCAACCTCATCGGCGCTCGCCTCGATGACCTGAGGCTCAAGGGCTATCACGAGACCGTCGATGACTCGAGCCCGATCATCACGCTCTTCTCGCCAGCCGAAACCAAGGACGGCTATTTCACCGAACTCGGTTACATCGGCGGCGATGCGATTGGCAGCGTTCCCGGCCCATCTACCGTCTGGACCGCGCCCGATGGCGCAAAGCTCACCGAAAAAACACCGGTGACGCTAACTTATACCAATGACAGAGGCATCACCTTCGCTCGCACGATCTCCGTCGACGAACGCTATATGTTCACGGTGACGGACAAGATCCAGAATACCGGCGAGACGCCTATTTCCCTCTCCCCCTATGGCCGCGTAACACGCTACAACAAGCCGACAACGCCATCTGTATACGTTCTTCATGAGGGCTTCATTGGTGTCATCGGCGACGACGGCCTGATCGAGAGCAAGTATACGGCGGTCGAGAAGGAAGCCGTCGCCCCGGCAAAATCTACCGGCGGCTGGTTCGGCATCACCGACAAATACTGGGCGGCCACGATCATCCCGCCGCAGCAGGCAGCCTATGAAGCGCGCTTCTCGCATTTCACCGATGGCCAGCCGCGCTATCAGGCAGATTACAAGGCTGATGCCTTCACGATCGCGCCCGGCCAGTCGATCGAACTCCGGAACCTGGTATTTGCCGGCGCCAAGGAAGTTCCCGTCATCGACGGCTATGAAGCAACCTACGAGATTCCGCGCTTCGACCGCCTGATCGACTGGGGTTGGTTCTATTTCATCACCAAGCCGATGTTCAAGCTGATGGACTTCTTCTTCCGCTACTTCGGCAATTTCGGCGTGGCGATCCTCTGCACGACCATCGTCGTCAAGGCGCTGTTCTTCCCGCTCGCCAGCAAGCAGTACGCTTCGATGGCGAACATGAAGCGCATGCAGCCGAAGATGGAAGAGCTGAAGGCAAAATTCGGCGACGACCGTATGGGCCTGCAGCAGGCGACGATGCAGCTCTACAAGGAAGAAAAGATCAACCCGATTGCCGGCTGCTGGCCTGTGGCGCTGCAGATCCCGATCTTCTTCTCGCTCTACAAGGTGATCTACATCACCATCGAAATGCGCCATGCGCCGTTCTTCGGCTGGATCAGGGACCTTTCGGCGCCCGATCCGACGTCGATCGTCAACCTGTTCGGGTTGCTGCCGTTCGAGGCTCCGACCCTGCTGCATCTCGGCGTCTGGCCGCTGATCATGGGTGTCACCATGTTCGTGCAGATGCGCATGAACCCGACGCCACCTGACCCGACACAGGCAATGATCTTCAACTGGATGCCGCTGGTATTCATGTTCATGCTGGCAAGCTTCCCGGCCGGCCTCGTCATCTACTGGGCCTGGAACAACACGCTCTCGGTGATCCAGCAGTCGGTGATCATGAAGCGTCACGGCGTGAAGATCGAGCTCTTCGACAATCTGAAGGGCCTGTTCAAGCGAAAACCGGCGCCATCGAAATAGTCGAAAAGCCCCGCTTCGGCGGGGTTTTTGTTTCGGGCCACCGGATCGCCTTGTGGCCTGAACCTTGACAACCCGCCTTAAAAACACGAAGCCGGTTTCATTCCGAACCCGGAGATTGCAGAATTCGCATGCCTGAAACCGCAAAGCCGCTCTTCGGCCACCCCTGGATCTTCATTCGCGGCGTGCCTTCCATGAAATTTCTTCCGCCGGAGGGACCGCTGGAAGTGGCATTCGCCGGCCGCTCGAATGTCGGCAAATCCTCGCTGATCAATGCGCTCGTCGGCCAAAAGGGTCTGGCGCGCACCTCCAATACGCCTGGCCGCACGCAGGAGCTCAACTACTTCGTTCCGGACGGCTATTCCGGCGAGGGCAACGACCTGCCGCCGATGGCGCTCGTCGATATGCCGGGCTACGGCTACGCACAGGCGCCGAAGGAGCAGGTGGATAACTGGACAAAGCTCGTCTTCGACTATCTGCGCGGCCGCTCGACGCTGAAGCGCGTCTATGTGCTGATCGACAGCCGCCACGGCATCAAGAAGAACGACGATGACGTCCTGACGCTGCTCGACAAAGCGGCAGTCTCCTACCAGATCGTGCTGACCAAGACGGACAAGATCAAGGCACCTGCCGTGCCGAAGCTGCTTGCCGAAACGTTGGAGAAGATCCGCAAGCGTCCCGCCGCCTATCCGGCCGTGCTTTCCACCTCCTCGGAAAAGAACGAAGGATTGGACGAGCTGCGGCAGGCGATTGCCGAAACGGTCGGCATAGCCAACTGGAAATAAAAGAGGCGCCCCGAAAGACGCCCCTGCCTCCGCCGATACTTCAGTTTACATCTTCGGCAGCAGCACCTCGTCGACGACGTGGATGACGCCGTTCGACTGCTTGACGTCGGCAATGGTGACGTGGGCCACGCCGCCATTTTCATCCGTCAGCGTGATCTTGCCCATGCTCTCCTTTGCCTTGAGCACGCAGCCGCCGACCGTTTTGATGTCGTGCTCGCCGCCATCGTCCTTGATCATCTTGGCGACGGTCTTCGACATGGCATCGGCGGCAACGACATGACAGGTCAGAACCTTGACGAGCTTGCCCTTGTTTTCCGGCTTCAGCAACGTATCGACAGTGCCTTTCGGCAGGGCAGCGAAGGCTTCATTGGTCGGCGCGAAGACGGTGAAAGGCCCCTTGCCTTCCAGCGTGCTGACGAGGCCGGCTGCCTTCACGGCAGCAACCAGGGTGGTGTGATCCTTGGAATTGACGGCATTCTCAACGATGTTTTTGTTCGCATACATCGCGGCACCGCCGACCATCGGGTTCTTTGCCTGAGCGGCGAAGGCGATAGCGGAAAAGGCGGCGGTGAGAGCGGTTGCGCGCAAGGCGGACTTGAACATGATTTTCTCCTCTGCACCCGGTCGCAGCAGCAGGCTTTATGCCCTGCGCCGCCCGGATATCAGCAACTACGAAAGGTGCTGCAGAAGAGTTTCAGGGCAGTGATTTTTGTTTTACGGCCTGTGGATCGAACCGCTGGCGATGACAGGGCCAGTCGGCTGGTGTGTCGGCGAGCCGCCGAATGGCTCCAGGCTGACGGCCAGCGTCGCGCCACCCGTGATCTGGCTGCGCATATCAGTTGGAATCAGCAATTCACCGTTCATGCCCGGCTGGAAAACGCCGAGAGAACGGGGCGTCCCACTACCCGGCACGAGCCAGAGCTCCAGAGATTTCTCCTCCGGCTTGCCGGCCGCAACCGGCACGATCTTCAATCGGCCACTCTGGATATCGTAGGAGGCCGTCAGATTGACCTGGTTGTTCTGCCCCGAGAGCTCGGCCACCAGCGGCGGCGATGCCGGAGGCTGGGGCACGAGGCCTGAGGCAAAGGCGATGACGCCCAAGGTGACCGCAAGCGAGGCAAAAGTCAGCGAGCGCCAGAAACCGGCCGAATTCCAGAGGCCGTGCGAAAAGCGTGGCGTGCTTTCTGCATCGGCAAAAAGGCGCGCCTCGATCTGCTTGAAGGTTTCATGGCCTGGTGCGACCGTGCCGTATTCATCATTGAAGCTGGAGAGATTGACCTCCCAGCGGCTGACGATGGCAGCAAACGGCCGGTCGCGGCGCATGCGCTCCTCGACGATCTTGCGATCCTGGAGAGAGAGGACGCCCAGCACATACTCGCCGGCGAGAACCTCATCCCGGGAGCGGTCTCCCTTGCTTTTGTCGGGCGATGTCATCGTTCCATGCACTCTCTCAGTTTCAGCAGGCTGCGTCTTAGCCATGTCCGCATCGTATTCAGCGGGACACCAAACTGATCGGCCAGTTCCTGATAGCTCAGCCCTTCGACATAAGCTCGTTTCACCGCGACCGCACGATCAGCTTCCAACTCTTCCATGCAGGTGTCAATCCGCCTTCCTTCATCCTTAATCACGACTTGTGCTTCCGGATCGAGACCGGCATCGGCAAGATCGAGCGCATTGTCGATTTCGTCGGCGACCGGCTTGCGCGCCCGCAACGCATCGATCGACTGATTGCGTGCAATCGCCGCAATCCAGGCGGCTGATGTGGATGAGCCCGCCGTAAAGGCACCAGCGCGCTGCCATATCTTGATGTAAACCTCCTGCAACACCTCTTCGGCCTCATTCCTGTTCCCAAGGATACGAAGGCAGATCGCCAGAAGTTTCGGGCTGGTCTGATGATAGAGCGCAGCAAAGGCCTTGCGGTCACCCAGCGCTACGCGGCCGATTAAATCTGCAAAATCGCCAATCATGTCGCCCTCGAATGAACGATTTCCGGTTCGATAGTTTTCAATATGAACTGGCAGGTTCCCAGGTCGGCCTTAGATACGAAAAACTATTGCGTGCCGGATTATTCCATCTGTCAAAAACTTGAGATAAAAGGCCGCGATCAATTCCGCGGGGTCCCCCATGAACGAGTCCGAAAGCGAAATCCAGGCACGCCTTCTCGCGCAGGCGCTGCCCTTCATGCAGCGCTACGAAAACAAGACGATCGTCGTGAAGTACGGTGGCCATGCCATGGGCAATCCCGAGCTCGGCAAGGCTTTCGCCAGCGATATCGCACTTTTGAAGCAGTCCGGCGTCAATCCGATCGTCGTGCATGGCGGTGGTCCGCAGATCGGCGCGATGCTGACGAAGATGGGCATCGAATCCAAATTCGAGGGCGGCCTGCGCGTTACCGACCAGAAGACGGTCGAGATCGTCGAAATGGTTCTCGCCGGATCGATTAACAAGGAAATCGTCGCGCTGATCAACCAGACCGGCGAATGGGCGATCGGTCTCTGCGGCAAGGACGGCAACATGGTCTTCGCCGAAAAGGCCCGCAAGACCGTCAAGGATCCGGATTCCAATATCGAGCGCGTGCTCGATCTCGGCTTCGTCGGCGAAGTCGTGGAAGTCGACCGCACGCTGCTCGACCTTCTTGCCCGCTCCGAGATGATCCCCGTCATCGCGCCGGTTGCTCCCGGCCGGGACGGCGCGACCTATAATATCAACGCCGACACCTTCGCCGGCGCCATCGCCGGCGCGCTGAACGCCACTCGCCTCTTGTTCCTGACGGACGTGCCCGGCGTGCTCGACAAGCAGGGCAAGCTCATCAAGGAGCTCTCCGTTGCAGAAGCGCATGCGCTAATTGCCGACGGCACGATTTCCGGCGGCATGATTCCGAAGGTCGAAACCTGCATCGACGCCATCAAGGCCGGCGTGCAGGGTGTCGTCATCCTGAACGGCAAGACTGCCCATTCCGTGCTGCTCGAGATCTTTACCGAGCACGGCGTCGGCACGCTGATCGTTCCCTGATCGAAAAAGGCGCCCTCCCGGGCGCCTTTCCTTACGCTTCGGCAAAGCTCGTCGAGAGCGTCAGATCTTCCCAGGCATCGATTTCGGCGCTCACGCTCTTCAGCTTGTCGCGGACGAGCGCCAGCGCATCGGCGCCGAGCAACAGATGCACAGGCGGGTTTTCGGCCCCGACCAGCGCCAGCACGGCTGCTGCTGCTTTTCGAGGATCGCCTGCCTGTTTGCCGCTCTTTTCCTCGCGTGCCCTGCGGATGGGATCGAAGAGCGAATCATAGTCAGAAATGCTCCTGTCGGTGCGGATCATCGATCGTCCGGCCCAGTCGGTGCGGAATGAGCCCGGCGCTACCGCGGTGACTGCGATGCCGAACGCCTTCACTTCCTTCGCCAAAACCTCGCTGATGCCTTCGAGCGCAAATTTGCTGCCGCAATAATAAGAGATGCCCGGCATGGTGATGAACCCGCCCATCGATGTGATGTTGATGATGTGACCCGCCCGCCGCTGGCGCATGGACGGCAGAACGGCCTTCATCATTCCGACGGCGCCGAAGACATTGACCTCGAATTGCCGACGCATTTCCTCGATCGGCGATTCCTCCAATGTCCCCTCATGCCCATAGCCGGCATTGTTGATGAGAACGTCCACCGGACCGATTTTTCTCTCGATGCCAGCAACGGCAGGTCCGATTGCCTCGACGTCGGTAACGTCGAGCAGAACTGCCGTTGCTCGACCCGGCGCCAGGTTTTCGAACGAAGCTACTGCTTCATCATTCCTCACCGTTCCCACCACGCGATGGCCCTTTTCCAATGCGGTCTGCGCAAAGGCACGGCCGAAACCCGAGCTGACACCGGTAATGAGAAACTGCTTTTCGATTGAACTCATCGTGAACTCCTGTCCTAGGGCAGCCGCCACATAGAGGCGGCGCGTTCCGTCATGTGGCGGCGCAGAAGAGGTAGTTCCAATATATTGCGCAGGCGAATGTGATATCTTAAAAGTATCACATGGAGCTTCGTCATCTTCGCTATTTCATTGCCGTCGCAGAAGAACTCAATTTCACGCGCGCAGCACGGAAGGTCGGCATCGGCCAGCCGCCACTCAGCAATCAGATACGCGATCTTGAAAACGAGATTGGCGCAGCCCTTTTCCGCCGCCTCTCGAACGGTGCGGAACTGACGGAGGCAGGCAAGGCTTTCCTGCCGGAGGCTCAGGCGATTTTGCTTCAGGCGGAGCAGGCCAAACAATCTGCGCTGCGGGCGGCGCGCGGAGGGAGCGGGCGGCTGCGGGTTGGCTTCACCAGCTCTGCGGTGTTCAATCCGGTCGTGCCCGCCGTCGTGAACGCCTTTCGCGAGAAATATGCAGCCGTCGAATTCGGCCTGGAGGAAGCGCCGACGGCGCAACTGCTGCAGCGGCTCGATGCGGAGGAACTCGACGCCGTCTTTATCCGCCCGGGCAGCGGTGATGTCCTGCAGGTCCGATGTCAGCTGCTGGCTGAAGACCCCATGGTCATCGTGCTTCCAGCAAGGCACCCGCTGTCACAGGCGCAAACATTACCCCTCGACGCGTTGGCCGGAGAGAGCTTGGTCCTCTTTCCACGCGAAGCGGGTGCCGGTTTCTTCGACGACATCATCGCCGCATGCCGGCGCGCGGGATTTGAACCACAGGTCGGCCAGCCGGCGCCGCAGATCACTTCGATCGCCAGCCTGATCGCAGTCGGCCTTGGCGTTTCGATCGTGCCCCCTGAAATGGTGAAGATCAATGTTCCCGGTGTTCGCTACATCGCAATTGAAGGCGAAGCGCCAGCGGCACGCCTGACACTCGCCACCCGGCGTGACGAGCGCTCCCCCACCGTTCGCAATTTCATCGCTCAGGCAATCGCCTTCCAGCGAAACTCCACCGGCAACAATCAGCTCGCCGAATAGATCGCGGCCGCGGCTTCCTTCAGCTTTTCCATCATGGCCCGATAAGGCCCCGGACCATAGCTGATGCGCGAAACACCGAGCCTTGCGAGATCAGCTGGATCAGGCGCGCCTGCCTTCATCATGATATTGACCGGCAGCGTGGTGGCTGTGCAGACCTTCTCGATCAGGGCGGGTTCGATAAGTCCCGGCACGAAGAAGCCGCTGGCACCCGCAGCCGCATAGGCCTTGCCGCGCTCGATCGCTGCGTCGACCAGACCTGCATGCCTGGACCCATCGCCCTCCCGAAGGAAGAGATCGGTGCGGGCGTTGATGAAGAAGCCGATGCCCCTTCCCTCGGCCATTTCCCTGATGGCACGAATGCGGGCTGCCTGCGCTTCGACAGGGTGAAGGCCGGTCTCGCCTACCTTTTGATCCTCGAAATTGATACCGACGGCACCGGCGTCGATCAGCTTTGCGACATTGGCCGCGGCACCGGCAGGCTCTGTCGAATAGCCGCCTTCGAAATCGACCGAGAGCGGCAGGTCGTTGACGGCGGTGATCGAGCGGGCCGTCTCGATCAGCACCTCCATCGGCAGCTTCTGGCCATCGCCATAACCATGGGCGGCCGCGACCGACCAGCTTCCGGTCGCAAGCGCCTTCGCACCGGCCTCCGTCACGGCCTTGGCCGTTCCGGCATCCCAGATGTTGTACAGAATGACAGGGGTACCCTTGCGATGCAGCGTGCCGAAAAGCTCGGCCTTCTCAGTCTGGTTCATGCTGTCCTCTCCATCTTATGTACACCGATCTTCTCCTCGTGCCGCAGCAGCCATTGCTTGCGCCAGAGCCCACCGCCGTAACCCGTCAGCGATCCGTCTGCACCGAGGATCCGATGGCAGGGAACGATGATGGCGAGCTGGTTGGCGCCGTTGGCGCGGCCGACGGCGCGCACGACTTCGGGGCGTTCCATCTCCCTTGCCAGATCGCCGTAGGCGCGCGTTTGGCCAATCGGAATGTCAACGAGCTTTGCCCAGACATGTTTTTCGAAAGGCGTGCCTCCAAGCGCCAGCGGCGTCTTGAAGGTGGTCAGCCGCCCTTCGAAATAGTCTCGGATTTCCGCTTCGATCTGATCGATAACAGGCGTGCGACCGATCGCGACCGAGGAGCGGACGCGCTTCTGCAGGGCTTCGAGTTCGGTCGGCAGGGCCTTGCGATCATGAAATTCGAGAAGATGCAGATGCGTCTTGTCGGCGACGGCGACCATCGGTCCGAGCGGCGTGTCGAACCAGTCGGCGAAAAGCAGTTCCCGGTTCTGCGAGAGCGCCGGCGCTTTGCCGACGAGGCGCTGGAAGGCCGCCCGGAAACCGCTCGGAGATTCATATCCCGCGTCGATCTGCGCATCGATGACACGCGCGCCATCGGCCAGCTGCCGGGCCGCCTCGCCGAGCCGGCGATAGCGGACAATATCGTGGAATGTCATGCCGAGCGCCCGTTTGAAGGCGCGGCGTACGGTCGAGGGATCGTGGCCGCGGCGGACGAGCTCGCCCTCGGTCCAACGTACATCCGGCTCGCCGTCGAGCTGCGCCAGCAATTCATCGACAATCGGTTCGCGGCCGGGCTGTTCCAGCGGCCTGCAGCGCTGGCACGGGCGGAAGCCGGAATGCATGCAAGCGGCGATCGTGTCGAAGAAGATGGTGTTTTCCCGCTTCGGCTTGCGCGCCGGGCAGGTCAGACGGCAGAAAATGCCTGTCGTCTTCACACAGACATAGGCTTGGCCCTCATAATCGGCGCTGCGCGCGATCAGAGCATCGTAGAGCGTATCATCATCGGGGCGTTCGAAAAGCATGTGCGCTTTCTAGCACTCCACGCCTGCCTCGTCCGCCGAAAATCGGGCGTCTATTTTTTCTTCGTGATTTTCTTGGCGCCGCAGCCGTGCCATAAGGGCGGCTATGACAAAGATCGACCGTACGCCCAGCAGACACGATTTCGAGCATGTGACCGAATGGGTCTTCGACCTCGACAACACGCTCTATCCGCATCACGTCAATCTCTTCGCCCAGATCGACAAGAACATGACGGCCTATGTCTCGGCTCTCCTGCAGATGGAGCAGGAAGAGGCCCGCAAGCTGCAGAAGCAGTACTATTATGATCACGGTACGACGCTGCAGGGCCTGATGATCCACCACGGCGTCGATCCCAACGACTTTCTCGAAAAGGCGCATGCGATCGACTATTCGGCGCTGACCCCGCAGCCGGAACTCGCCGAAGCCATCAAATCCCTGCCGGGGCGTAAGTTCATCTTCACCAATGGCAGCGTCCAGCACGCGCAGGCGACGGCTGGCGCACTCGGCATTCTCGATCATTTCGACGACATCTTCGATATCGTGGCCGCCGACTACCTGCCGAAGCCGGCACAGGCGACTTATGACAAGTTCACGGCGTTGAAGAAGGTCGAGACCGGCAAGGCAGCCATGTTCGAAGATCTGCCGCGCAACCTGACGGTGCCGAAGGCGCTCGGCATGCAAACCGTTCTGCTCGTGCCGCGCAATCTGGAAGAGACGGTTGTCGAATGGTGGGAGAGGACGAGCGGCGAGGACGATCACATCGATTTCGTCACCGACGATCTCGCTGATTTCCTGAAGAAGATTACCGGCTAACTTACCAAAGTTTCATCCATCTTACAGATGTTTAACTGGGCCGTGGCGCGGTTCGGTCCTACCTTTCGTAGCAAGGGACATCCTACGAAAGGACGCACTGATATGTACCGCAACAAGCTTATCCTGACGGCGTTTTCCTCTGTTCTTCTGCTCGGCGCAGCCGCCGGGGCGAGCTTCGCAGCACCTGGCGACCGGCCCGATCGTCCGGGACACCATGGGAAGATGGAGCATGGCATGATGGGCGGACCGCGCGGCGCCGCATTCCGCGAAATCGCCTTTGTGCGTATGCTGAAGCAGTTCGACGCCAATAAGGACGGACAGGTTTCCAAGCAGGAAGCGACCGACGGCATGGAGAAGATCTTTGCCGCTGTCGATACCAACCATGACGGTTCTCTCACTCCGGGCGAAATCCGCGAATACCGTGAGGCACAGTTCAAGGCCCGCCGTGAAGCCGCCTCGGCCAAGCAGGACGACGCGGATGGCAATGCCGCGCCCGACATGGCTGAAAACAATGATCATCGCCGTCCCGACCGCGACGATCGCCACGGGATGCGCGCCCGCATCATGGGAGCCTCGCTGATGATGCATCGCATCGACACCGATCAGAACGGGCAGATCAGCAAGCAGGAGGCAGAAACCGCCTTCAACAAGTTCTTCGATCGCATGGACCGCAACAAGGACGGCGTGATCTCGATCGACGACATGCCGGACCGGCCTTTCCTTTAAGGGGTCGACCGGTCTTTCCCCGGATATCACGAGGGGTTTGCCTCGCGCCCGGAGCCCTCTTCCCGCTTGCGGGGAGAGGTTTTTCGTTGCCGTGCTGGAGCTGCCTTATTCGCGGTGCTCGTAAAAGTCCTGCACGATCTTCCAGGCCTCGTCGGCGGTGTCGACGAAACTGATCAGGTTCACGTCTTCAGGCGCGATCGTGCCGAATTCGGCAAGCGCATCGAAATTGATGATGCTGCGCCAGAATTTCGAGCCGAAGAGCAACAGCGGGATGCGCTCCATGCGGCCGGTCTGGATCAGAGTCAGGCACTCGAAGAATTCGTCGAGCGTACCGAAACCACCGGGGAAGACCGCGACCGCCTTAGCGCGCACCATGAAGTGCATCTTGCGTATCGCGAAATAGTGGAAATTGAAGCTGAGCTCGGGCGTCACATAGGCATTTGGCGCCTGCTCATGCGGCAGCACGATGTTGAGGCCGATCGAGGGGGCACCTTCATCGGCCGCGCCGCGGTTACCAGCTTCCATGACGCCAGGTCCGCCGCCGGTGACGACGACATATTCGCGGAAGTCGAAGCCAGCTGCGTAACGTGAGCAGAGACGGGCGAATTTGCGGGCTTCGTCATAGTAGACCGACGCGGCTTCCAGGTTCGCACGCTGGGTCTCGTTGCGGGCGGCCCAGGCGCTCTGGCCGGGCGCCGGAATACGGGCGCCGCCGAACATGACGACGGTCGACGTGATACCGCGCTCGGCCATCATCATCTCGACCTTCAGGAGTTCGAGCTGCAGGCGGATCGGGCGCAGCTCCTCGCGGCAGAGGAAATCCTCGTCCACATAGGCAAGGCGGTAAGCCGGTGAGAGCGTCTGCGGCGTCTTCGGAACCGCTTCCGCGCGCTGCCTGTCGCTCGAACTGCTCTTCAACGGATCCCAGACGCCGTCCCTGCGCCGCCCGCCGCCGTTTCTTGCCTTTGCCATATCGAAATGCCTTTCAGTATTACCGATCACAAGTGATCGGATATGTCGCTATAACGCCTTGAATCCAGATATGATCTTGTCCGAAAAATCATTCCATTTTACGGGCGCATGCTGTAGATCGGGTGACACCCCGCCAACCGCAATTCCGGAGACTCCGCTGTCTCCACGATAAAGATCGAAGTTTAAGGAATTCCCATGAGTGCCATCGACCTCGCATCCCTCGAAAAGACTATCGAAACTGCCTTCGACAATCGCGACAATGTGAACACGTCGACGAAGGGTGAAGTGCGCGATGCAGTCGAGGCGGCTCTCAATCTGCTCGATGAAGGCAAAGCGCGCGTGGCCGAACGCGGCGCCGATGGTGCCTGGAAAGTCAATCAGTGGCTGAAGAAGGCTGTGCTTCTCTCCTTCCGTCTCAACGATATGGAAGTCGTCAAGGGCGGCCCCGGCCAGTCGACCTGGTGGGACAAGGTTCCCTCGAAGTTCGAAGGCTGGGGCGAGAACCAGTTCCGTGCCGCCGGCTTCCGCGCCGTGCCGAACGCTGTCGTACGCCGCTCGGCCTATATCGCTCCGAATGCGATCCTGATGCCCTCCTTCGTCAACCTCGGCGCCTATGTCGGCGAAGGCACAATGGTCGATACTTGGGCAACCGTCGGCTCCTGCGCGCAGATAGGCAAGCATGTGCACCTCTCAGGCGGCGTGGGCATCGGCGGCGTTCTGGAGCCGATGCAGGCCGGCCCGACGATCATCGAGGACAATTGCTTCATCGGCGCCCGTTCGGAAGTGGTCGAGGGCTGCATCGTGCGTGAAGGCTCCGTGCTCGGCATGGGCGTCTTCATCGGCAAGTCGACCAAGATCGTCGACCGCGCTACCGGCGAAATCACCTATGGCGAAGTACCGCCCTATTCCGTCGTCGTCGCCGGCTCGCTGCCGTCAGACAAAACGATGGCAAACGGCCAGCCGGCGCCCAACCTCTATTGCGCCGTGATCGTCAAGCGCGTCGACGAGCAGACCCGCTCCAAGACGGGCATCAACGAACTGCTCAGGGATTGATGACAGCCCGGAATTGATCCGGTAAACAGTCGGCGTCTTTTTGGGCAGGGCAGCCTCACGCCTTGCCACGTCTTTGCCATTCCCACCGGATAATTCGACCGCCATGACCACCACGAATCCTGTTGCCAATCTTCAGACGTTGATCCGCTGCCCGTCCGTGACGCCGGCAGAAGGTGGCGCGCTTTCGGCGCTGGAAGCGATGCTTTCGCCGCTCGGTTTCAAGGTCGACCGGATGGTTGCGCAAGAGGCCGACACGCCCGACGTCGAAAACCTCTATGCCCGCCTCGGCATCGAGGGACCACATCTGATGTTTGCAGGGCATACCGACGTCGTGCCTGTCGGTGATGAAGGCGCCTGGACGCATCCGCCCTTTGCCGCCGAGATCGCCGGTGGCGAGCTTTTCGGCCGTGGTGCGGTCGACATGAAAGGCGGCATTGCCTGCTTTGCGGCAGCCGTTGCCCGGCATATCGAGAAGCATGGCGCACCGAAGGGCTCGATTTCCTTCCTGATCACAGGTGACGAGGAAGGCCCGTCGATCAACGGTACGATCAAGGTTCTGCAATGGGCGACTGAGCGCGGCGAGACCTGGGATGCCTGTGTCGTCGGTGAGCCGACCAATCCGAACAAGCTCGGCGACATGATCAAGATCGGCCGTCGGGGTTCGCTCTCCGGCAAAATCGTCGTGCATGGCGTGCAGGGCCATGCCGCCTATCCGCACCTCGCCGACAATCCGGTGCGTGGCATGCTGCAGCTGACCCAGGCGCTCATGGACCCGCCCTTCGACGCCGGCACCGACAATTTCCAACCTTCCAACCTCGAAGTGACGACTATCGATGTCGGCAATCCGGCGACGAACGTCATTCCGGCCAAGGCTCTAGCGAGCTTCAATATCCGCTTCAACGACACCTGGACGGCAGATACGCTGCGGGCCGAGATCATCCGGCGCCTCGATGCGGCGGCTGCGGACGGTACATTGCGGCCGGGCCGCGAGCCGGTGAAATATGAGATCATCTGGGCCGATCGACCGAGCCACGTCTTCCTGACGCGCAACAATGCGCTGATCGCTTCATTGTCCTCGGCTGTCGAGAGCGTCACCAGTGCATCGCCGGCGCTGTCGACGACGGGCGGCACGTCTGATGCGCGCTTCATCAAGGATTATTGCCCGGTCGTGGAATTCGGCCTCGTCGGCCAGACCATGCATATGGTCGACGAGCGCGTCGCCATTGCGGATCTGGAGACGCTGACGGCGATCTACGAAACCTTCATCGAACGTTGGTTTGAGAATGCCGGGGTTTGAGAATGCCGGGCTTTAGAGAGGTTCAATATTATCTCGCCGGCATCTGGTTGCTGATCAAGCTCGATCCGCGCGGTTTCCGCTTCCTCGACATATCGGATCGCGGCGTCAACCGCTCCTTCTGGGCGATCATCTGGTGCCTGCCGCCAACGGGCATTTCGTGGCTCTGGTGGCGCAATGCCTATCTCCGCTCCATGCCGCCGGAAACCGATGTCGGATTTCCCTTCTACTTCCGGCTTGGGCTCGTGGAACTTGCGAACTGGTTCGTGCCGCTGGTCTTTGCCGGCCTGCTGCTGCTTGCCGTCCGTATGGGCGAGCGTTTCGCGCCTGTCGTCGTCGGCGTCAACTGGCTCAACGTGCCGCTCGCCTATATCAACGGGCTGCTGTTGGCGTTCGTGTTCTTCCTGCCGGGCTCGGTTGGTATTGTGTCGCTGCTGCTGCTCGTCTTCATGCTGGCGCAGGTCTTCGTGCTGGCGCGTATCCTCAGGATGATCTGCCATGGCCATGCCCTGATGGTCGGAGCGCTCACGCTGGTGCTGCTGGTGCCATCGATGATGCTGTCGGAATATCTGCAGAACTTCCTCGGCATCTATCCGGCGTGATCAGCGCGGATTGACGATTTCGGGAGTGCAGCAGGCCGGATTATGATAGATCGTCACCGTCATCGTTTTCATCCATCGGTTTGCGGCGATCGGTGATCACCTCGGGATAATCCACCTGCATGAAATAGAGCCCGTCCGGCGGCGCCACAGGACCGCAGGCCTTGCGATCGCGTGCATCGAGCGCTGCCCGCACATCATCGGGTGTCCACTTGCCCTCACCCGCCAGCTTCAGCGTTCCGGCGAAGGAACGAATCTGATTGTGCAGGAAGCTCTGGGCGGTGGCACGGATCTCGATCAGTTCGCCATCGCGGGTCACGTCCAGCCGGTCGAGCGTGCGCACCGGACTGTTTGCCTGGCAGTGGGCCGAACGGAACGTCGAGAAATCGTGCTTGCCGACGAGCGTCTGGGCTGCGGCATGCATGACCTCGTGATCCAGCACCTTCGGCACCCACCATGCCTTGCCCGCTTCCAGCGCCAGCGGCGCACGACGGCTGATGATGCGATAGAGATAGTGCCGGCGGAGTGCGGAAAAGCGGGCGTCGAAGAATTCGCTCGTCACCTCGACACTTAGGATCGCCACCTTCTCGCGAGCAAGCTTCAGATGAGCATTCAGCGCATTCTGAAGCTTGAAAGGCGACCAGTCCTTCGACAGATCGGCATGGATGACTTGCCCCATGCCATGCACGCCTGAATCGGTGCGCCCCGCACCACGAATGGAAACGGTATCGCCACTTGCCGAAAAGATCGCCTTTTCGATCGCGCCCTGCACCGACGGCCCGTTGTCCTGCCGCTGCCAGCCGACATAAGGGCCGCCGTCATATTCGACGATCATGCGGTATCGCGGCATCAGGCGAGCCTCGTGCCCGCGGCAAGCGGCGTACCGTGAAGGAAGTCGCCAGCGGCGAGCGGTTTGCCACCGGCCTTCTGCAGCTTTGTAAGGCGGACGGCGCCCGTCCCGCAGGCAACCGCGAGATCGTCGGTCAGAAGTGTACCGGTTGCGCCCTCACCCGCCGTAAGTTCGGAACCGAGCACCTTCACGCGCTCAGCTTTACCGTTAGTTCCGAGTTCGAACCAGGCGCCCGGGAAGGGTGCAAGGCCTCGGATATGATTGTGAACGTCTTTGGCGTCGCGGCTGAAATCGATGCGTGTTTCCGCCTTGTCGATCTTGGCGGCGTAGAGCGCGCCTTCGTCCGGCTGGGGGGTGAGCGGCAGATCGTCCATCTCCAGCTTGACCATGGCCTCGGCCATCGCCTTTGCGCCAACATGCATCAGTCTGTCGTGCAGTTCGCCCGATGTCATATTCGGGCCGATCTCAACTTCGCGGGTGAGCGCGACGTCGCCGGTATCAAGGCCCTTGTCCATCTTCATAACCATCATGCCGGTCTTTTCATCGCCGGCCATGATCGCCCGCTGGATGGGCGCGGCACCGCGCCAGCGTGGCAGCAGCGAGGCATGGCCGTTATAGCAGCCGTAACGCGTGCCGGTCAGGATAGCCTCTGGCAGCAGCAGGCCGTAGGCAACGACGACGCCGACATCGGCACCCAACGCACGGAAGCGCTCACGCTCTTCAGGATCTTTAAAGTTGACAGGCGTAAAGACCGGCAGGCCGAGCAACTCGGCCGCCTGATGTACTGGTGACTTCTGGAGGTCGAGCCCACGCCGTCCGCCCGGCCGCGGCGGCTGGGTATAGACGGCCAAGATCTGATGGCCGGCTTCGACGAGCAGGCGCAGCGTCGGGACGGAGAAGTCGGGCGTTCCCATGAAAACAATACGAAGAGACATTCTATCTCGCCATTGAGGATCAGCCGTCTTCAAACGGGTTTGCGAGCTTGAGATCAAGCCCTTCGAAGTCTTTGTATTCCTCGCCTTGCCGGTTCAGAGCGCCTTGGACTTGGCGGACTTGGTGAACTTCTTGATCACCATCTCGCGCTTCAGCCTCGATATATGATCGATGAAGAGCACACCGTTCAAGTGATCGATCTCATGCTGGAGGCAGGTCGCCAGAAGCCCATCAGCCTCCACGCTCTGCTCCCTGCCTTCGCGGTCGAGATATTTGGCGGTAACCTTCGCGGGGCGTTCTACTTCAGCATAATAATCGGGAATGGAAAGGCAGCCTTCTTCATAGACGGAACGTTCGTCCGAGGAACTGACGATCTCTGGATTGATGAAGACGAGCGGCTGTTTTTCCTCGCCTTCCTTCGAAAGATCGATGACGAGCATCCGGCGTGGAACACCGACTTGGATTGCGGCAAGGCCGATGCCCGGCGCGTCGTACATCGTTTCCAGCATGTCGTCGACAAGGCGCTGGAGGTCAGCATCAACCCGCTCGATCGGCTTGGAAACCTGACGGAGAACGGGATCGGGAAGAATGATGAGTGGCTTGATGGTCATGGCGTTCCCATAACCCATCTTTTCACACTAGGGAATCATCCGCCGGGCAGGGATTGCGGTTTTTTGCAGCGCCTGCCCGGTTTTTGTCTGGATTGTCAGGCTGCGCGGCGAGCGACACCCGCAACCTGACGGCCTTCGGCGCGTGCGCGGAAACGCTGCAGCAGTTCGATGAGGTTTTCGACCTCATCCTTCAGCCTGCGGGTTTCGGCGGACGTACGCTCGACCATCCCGGAATTCTGCTGGGTGATGGTGTCCATATTGCGGATCGCCACGCTCACCTCGTTGACGCCGGTCGCCTGATCGCGCGCGGCGGCGGCAATATCGGCAACGAAGCTGTTGATGATGTCGATGCGGCTGATCATGTCGCTCAGCGCCTCACCGGTGCTGCTGACGATGTTCACGCCCTCGTTCACCTGCGTGGAGCTTTCGGAGATCAGGTTCTTGATCTCCTTGGCGGCATCGGCCGTGCGCTGGGCAAGCTGACGAACCTCCTGCGCGACGACGGCGAAGCCCTTGCCTGCATCACCGGCGCGGGCGGCTTCGACGCCGGCGTTCAGCGCCAGCAGGTTGGTCTGGAAAGCGATCTCATCGATGACGCCGATGATCTTGGCGATCTCGGTGGAAGACTTCTCGATGCCGGCCATGGCCGAAACGGCGCTGGTGACGAGTTCGCCGGAATTCTTGGCTTTCTCCTGCGTTTCGCGCACGGCGCCGGACGCTTTCTCGGCATTGGCGGCGGTCTGGCTGACGCTGACGGAGAGCTGCTGCAGCGCAGCCGAGCTTTCTTCGACGCCGGCTGCCTGCTGCGCGGTGCGCAAGGCGAGATCGTCCGTCGCCTTGGACATCACGTCGGCGCCTTCGAGAATGTGGCTGGAGGTCGCGCGGACGGAGGTGAAAGAATCGCGAAGAGCGCTGACGGCCCTGTTATAGTCTTCAGCCATCTGGCAAAAATTGCCGGGCAGATCGACAGGAAGGGTCGCTTCGAGATCGCCGCGCGACAGTGCTTCGAGGCCGCGGCGCAGATGTTCCAGTGCCAGCGCCTGATCGGCTTCGGAGCGGGCACGTTCTTCTTCCAGCGCGTGGCGCTTTTCCTCGAGCGCCTGGAGATAAACGGAGATGGAATAATCCATATCGAGCATCGCCGCCTTGATGACGGCAGTCAGCTTTTCGGCGAGCGCCTTTCCCTGCTGGCGGGCAAAGAGCGATGGCCACTGCTTTTCCATCAGGCCCCGGACGAGTTCCGACATGACAAGCGCATAACCGCCGATATACCAGCGCGGCTCCAGGCCGATGCGGGCATGGGTGCGGCCGACGGCCGTGACACCATTCACATAGCGCTCGTCGAAATTGCCACCCGAAAGATTGCCCCAATGTTCCTGCTGACGCTTCTTGGCGTGGCCCATATGGGCCTTGTCGGAGAAAAAGCCTGCTACAGCCGGGGTCTTTGCAAGCTTGCCGTAGAATTTGTCGAGCGCACCGCCGAGAAGCTCCGAGATCGCCGGCCGCAGTTCCCGCAGGTTCTTGCGCGCCTCATCGTCGAGCTCAATGAAGTCAAGGCGCTGCCTGAGGGCGTTGTCGGTCTGCTGGGAAGTCATGGGAGATCTCTATCTGGCGCGAATGCGGAGGGGATAACGACGCCAGATTTGGCGAATATGGTTGAGCAATCGTTAAACGTATCGCTAATTTTTCTTCTGTTACAGCGAAGTAGCTGGATAGCCCCGAAAAGGCCAGCGTGAATTGTTCACGTTTTGATCTGGATATCGCCGGCCATTTTGTTATGGTGTGGTATGACCATGACACCCGACTCACTCACCATTTCCTTGCCCATACTAAGCCCCGGCGCGCTTGCGCTTGCTGGCGGTGCGCTCGCTGTCATCATTCTCGTGACGATCGTATTTGCCCTGCGCAATGCCGGCATTCGCCGCGAGGAAGCGGAAGAGGCCAATCTTCGCGCTGCCGAAGGCGAGGCGCGCATGGTCGAGCTTCTTAAAATTCAGGCCGAGATGCAGGGGCGCATCTCGACCATGACGGAAGTCTTTGGTGCACGGCAGGCCGAGCTCAATCAGGCGATCAACCAGCGGCTCGACGGCATGTCGCAGCGCATGAACTCGACGCTGACCGAGCAGACGAAATCGACGCATGACAACCTGCAGAAGCTGCAGGAGCGCCTGGCGGTGATCGATGTCGCCCAGAACAATATCCAGACGCTCGCCAAGGATGTCGTGGGGCTGCAGGCCATTCTTTCCAACAAGCAGACGCGCGGGGCCTTCGGCCAGTCGCGCATGGAAACGATCGTCGCCGATGGCCTGCCTATGGGCGCCTATGCCTTCCAGCAGACGCTTTCCAACGGCTCGCGACCGGACTGCACGATCCGGATGCCGAACGGAGCACCGCCGCTCGTCATCGATGCCAAATTTCCGCTCGAGGCGTGGAACGCGATCCGCGATGCAGGTGGTGCAGACGCCGGCAAGCTTGCCGGCCAACAGTTTCGCCGAGACATGGAAGTCCATATCAAGGATATTTCCGAGAAATATCTGATCCAGGGCGAGACGCAGGACACGGCTTTCCTCTTCGTCCCCTCGGAATCGATCTTCGCGGAAATTCACGAGAATTTCGAGGCGATCGTGCAGAAGGCTCACCGCGCACGCGTCGTCATCGTCTCGCCTTCGCTCTTGATGCTGTCGATCCAGGTCATCCAGGCCGTTCTGAAAGACCAGCGCATGCGGGCACAGGCGCACGTCATCCAGGGCGAAGTCGCCCTCCTCATGGACGATCTCGGCCGGCTCGACGAACGCGTGCGCAAGCTGCAGGGACATTTTTCCCAGACGCAGCGCGACGTAGACCAAATCATTACCTCGGCGGACAAGCTCACCAAGCGCGGCGCGAAGATCGAGGCGCTGGAATTTGAAGCGAGCGGCGACGGCAAGCAGACGCAGGTGAGTGAGCCGCCGGCGAAATCTGTCGAAAGCAGGACCGGACTGCTCAAGCTCAGGGTGGTTGACGAGGAGTGATCACTTCGGCAGTGTCGCGCCCGAAGCAAGGGACGGACATTCCATGATCACAGTATTCGGCTCCATCAACATGGACCTCATCGCCACCACCGAGCGCCTGCCGAAGCCCGGCGAAACGGTTGCCGGCAACAGCTTTGCGACGGCAGCCGGCGGCAAGGGCGCCAATCAGGCGCTCGCGGCCCGGCGCGCAGGCCGCTATGTCCGTATGGCGGGCGCTGTCGGCAAGGATGCCTTTGCCGAGGGCGCC
>Ga0102587_1001192_pt1 | contig 20512 bp, 20 predicted proteins | sample AraplaF_Col_mTSA_FD_76853 | JGI IMG/M metagenome (GOLD analysis project Ga0102587, IMG submission 76853) | Arabidopsis root microbial communities from the University of North Carolina, USA - plate scrape MF_Col_mTSA (SPADES assembly) (version 2) | ecosystem: Host-associated > Plants > Roots >... | reverse complement strand
AAGCGGTGGGCCGAAGTTTGTGGGCCTGCTGTGGTTTGGTGTCGCGGCTGGCTTGTTCCTGTTTTCGTTGAAGGCTTTCAGCTACGTCTGGAAGAGACGCCAGATACTGAAATGAGCCAACTGATGGTGCAGGCGAAAATTAGGCGTGATAAACGTGGCGACGCGGGATCAAACTCGGGTCAGACTTCAGCGCAATTCAGCACGCATCCCTATATGGATCTGCTGCAAGCAACGCGTATTCGTATGTCATTTGGAGGCTCCCCGAATTGGCGATTTCATGGGGTCTGAGCTTGCGGGATCGACTTCAGGTGGTCGACTCAAAAAATAGTTGTCAGGGGTGGGAGGATGCTTTAGCAACCAGCCAGCCTTCTGGTTTAGCGTCAATCGAGTGCCGTCAAACTTGGCCCACTCATCTGCTGTCCCTACAAGAAGCAGCATGTTTATTATTTTGAATTTGGCGGGCAACCGTTTCAGTGAGATGGGCTGCCACTTCCCGTCCAGCAGCGCTATCGTCCGGTGACCACCTGGTGCCTCGTATTCCCCCCAATATTGACCGGTTGTCTCTTTATATTTGGTGAAATATGCGCCCTCCAATACCGCGTACCAAACTCCATCGTCTCGATCGAGAAAAACCGGTCGAAAATTCCTGAAAAGCTGGCCAACCTTTCCGGCAGGCACCCCTGCATCAAATGAGAGCGTGCAGTCTCTCGGAACGATCATGCCACCATAGGGAAGAATGCCTTGAGTGATCCGCGCAAAGGTATGTTTCACGTGAGCCACGATCACACTTTGATCATGTAGCTGGATTTCTTCTTCCCATTCAAACGCGAAGATATCGTCGTAAAGGCAAGCACTCAACAAAGGTGCCGTGACTGCTGCAGCCGCAAATGTTCGACGTTTCATGGATATGTTCCCTCGGGGATTTTGATAACCGTAGTAGCGAGTGACTTAGCGTCAGTATGAAGAGAGTAGCCGTTTCGGTTGGCTGTTCTTCTGAGAAATCTTCACAATTTTTCCTCTCACCCTCAATCACCGCCATCTGTTTGGGCTGCGATGGGCCCGAGGCGGTCGATGGACCGTCATTAGCCGGAGCTCTCAGGCCGAACTGAATGGCCTCATCGACCTGCAACCCCGCGGCAGGACATGCGCAATGATTGATTGATGGTCTGGGTGAAGTGCTCGGCCGTCTGATTGTCGAGATTGCTGGTGGTTTCGCCGAAAACCAAGACCTTGCGCTTCTTGAGCAGGGCCCGGGCAATGTCAATGCGTTGACGTTGCCCACACCCGACAAGCCGACACCAGGCTCGCCCAATGGCGTCTGGTATGGGTTTGAGCAGGATGGCGCTTCAAGCCTTGATATCGAACAGCGCCGCCCCGTGCCGCATCAGGCTGCGCGCGACCACCGTACGATGGATTTCGGAGGTGCCGTCGAAAATCCGGTAAATCCGGGCGTCGCGGTAGTAGCGTTCAATCGGGAGCTCCTTGCAATACCCCATCCCTCCAAATACCTGGACGGCCCGATCGGTCACGCGGCCCAGCGCCTCTGCGGCCTGCACCTTGACCATGGAGATCCAGTCGCGGGCGTCGAGGCCTTGATCGATCATCCAGGCGGCATGCAAAACCATCAGGCGAGCGGCGTTGATGTCGATCACGCTGTCGGCGAGCATTTGCTGCACCAGCTGGAAGTCCGCGATGGGTTTACCAAACTGTTTTCGCTGTGCGGCGTAGTCGACCATCAGTTTGAGGACGTGGCTGGCTTTTCCGACCGCCCGCGCACCCACCTGGGCCAGCCTGACACGACCCAGCACGCCCAAGGCCTGCTGCAAGCCCTTGCCTTCATCGCCCAGCAATGCGATGGGCTCAAGGGGGACGTTGTCGAACCACAACTCGAGGTGGCTGGTGCCGCGCAGGCCCATCATCTTCTGGTCCTTGCCGAGGGTAAAGCCAGGCAGGCCCTTGTCGACGAGGAACAGCGATATCTTTTTCTTTTCGTCCTTGTCGTCGGCCGCGCCGGTCAACGCCGACACCACAAAGAAGTCGGAAACTTCGCCGTCGCTGATGAAGTGCTTGCTGCCCGAAAGGCGCCAGCCGTCGGCCGTTTTCACGGCACGCGTCGTGATGCCGCCGGCATCCGAACCGGCACCCGCTTCGGTGATGGCGATGGAGCAGACCCGTTCGCCGCGTACCGCCGGTTCGAGCCAGCGCCCCACCTGCTCCCCGCAGGCGGCAAGCAGCACCTCATAGACATTGCCAAACGCGCGGCGAATCAGGATGTCGGTGGTATGACCGAACTGCTCTTCCAGCAGCATGGTATCGACCGCACCGAGCCCGCCACCTCCGAACTGGACGGGCATGTTCGTGGCGTACAGGCCGAGTGCCCTGGATTTTTCGTGGATGGCGCGCGCCTTGTCCGGGTCCAGAAAGCCCTGCTGTTCGACTTCGTCCTCAAGCGGCCGGAGTTCTTCGTCGATGAAACGGCGTACCGTTGCGACCAGCATTTTTTGCTCTTCGTTGAGTGCGAAATCCATGTCTTTCTCCAGGTCGTCTTGGATGCGATGCCTCGTACCGGGCGCCCCGGTAATTCGATGCCCGCATGAGGGATGAAGCGTACAGGAGCCTGGCGGCGTTTTTAGAGGACCGTAGCTTGCGTGTCCCGATTTTCTAGCGACCCGTCCACACCGGTTTGCGTTTCTCGGCGAAGGCCAGCGGACCCTCGATTGCGTCCTGGCTGGCCAGCATCCTTTCTGCCGCCTCGTAGCGGGCGCTCATGGCCGTTTGCAGATCGGGCATGTCGAGGCTTTGCAGCATCACCTGTTTGGAGGCCTGCACCGCCAAAGGCGCACAGGCGAGCACGCGCTCGGCCAGGGCGAACGCCGCGGGCATCAGTTCCTGGTGCGGCACCACCTCGTTGATCAGGCTGATGCGCCTGGCTTCGTGTGCGTCAATGCGCCGGCCGGTCAGGATCAGCATCATCGCGTCTTTCATCGGCATCTCGCGCGCCAGTCTCTGCAAGGCTCCCCCACCCAGCGCGGCAAGGCCCACCAGCGGCTCCGGCAAGGCGAAACTGGCGCTGTCCGAGGAGACCGCCAGGTCGCAGGCGGCCACCATCTCGGCGCCGCCTCCGAGGCACAGGCCATTGACCGCCGCGATCACCGGCTTGAAAAGGTCGAGGCGCGTGGTAATGCCGCCGAAGCCGCTGGCCGGTTTGCGGTGCTCGCCAGTTCTTGAGAGCTCCTTCAGGTCGGTACCCACGCAAAATGCGCGGTCCCCGCTGCCGGTCAGGATGGCAACGTGCAGCTCAGGGTCCGCGGCGTAGAGATCAAAGGCCTGCGCCATCTCGAAATGGGCGGCCGGGTTCAACGCGTTCAGAACCTGCGGACGGTTGATCGTGATGGTGAGGACACGCCCGTGGCGCTCGTACCTGCAGTGCTCGAAGGAGGGGCCGGCCATGTTGACGCGCGGCCCTTACCTGGCAGCGGCAGCCGGCTTGAGCGTTTCTATGACCTGCGCCTTGCCGTTGACGATTTTGACGATAAAGCTCTCGCGATCAAGGTCGCCCTTGTCGTCATACTTGACGTCGAACAACACCCCTGGATATTGCTTTGCCGAGATGCTGGCACCGTGCATCGCGGCCGCGAACGCCTTGGAATCGATCTTGCCTATCTTGTCGAAAATGGCCTTGGCGGCGTGCATGCCGGTATAGCCTTTCATGGCGTTGTGATCCGCCTTTGATTTGTACTCGTCAAGGTATCGTTTGGCAAAGGCCTGCACGGTGGGATTCGGCGCATCCGGGGTCAAGCCTACGTGCGCCACCACACCGTTGGCTGCTTCTCCGGCGAGTTCGATGACCTTATCGTTTGCCAGGGTGGTTTCGCCGATCACCGGCTTGTCATAGCCTTGTTTGCGCACCTCTTTCAGCACCCGGGCGGATTCCTCTTCGTTGCTGTAGACGAAAAGGGCATCGGCGCCGGACTGCTTGGCCTTCAGCACGGCGCTGGAGAAATCGAGCTGGCCGGCCTCTGTCGAGATATCGGCGAGCACCTTGATGTCGGCAGCCTGGAGCTCCTTGAGCACCATGTCCCGTCCACCCTTGCCGAAGTCGTTGTTGACGTAGATGACGGCCACGCTCCTGGCCTTGACGCTGTCGCGGATATAGCGGACCACCTTGGGCATGGCGGCGGCCTGGGTGAAGGAGCTTCGGAAAACGTAGGGGTTGCCCTGCTGCGTGATGGCGGCGGCCTCGCCACCTATGACGTTGGGAACTTCCGCCCTGCGGGTTTCGGCCATGCTGACCAGGATAGAGCCCGAAAAAACCGGCCCCATCACCAGGGGCGCGCCCTGGTCGATGGCCTTGGTCGCCAGTGACTTGGCAATGCCGGGATTCGACTGCGTGTCCCAGGCGCTGTAGCTGATCTTGCGGCCCAGCACGCCGCCGGCCGCATTGATTTCCGCAATGGCCAGCTTCACGCCGTTGTTGTAGTTGGTGCCCGCGGTGGCGCCGGTTCCCGATAGCTCGACCAGCCCGATGATGGGAACAGGCTGTGCGGCGGGCTGTGCTGCGGTGAGGGTGTGCATGGCCGCAAAGGCCACGCCTGCAGCGGCGCGGCGCAATGGTTGAAGCATTGTTGTCTCCTGACGAATAGTTGTGTGTGCCTGGGTTCCACGGTCCATGGAACTGCAGGAGATGCTAGGTGGCACACCATCGTTCGTCCATTCGATGGATCCGATTTGCGTCATCGGAAAATTCGATAATGGTGGACAATGCCGCGATGAACCTCGATGCCCCGCTTCTCGACGTCAAATTCCTTAGGCTGCTGGATTTGCTGTGCGCCACCGGGAGCGTGACCCGGTCGGCGGATGCGCTGGGTCAAAGCCAGTCAACCATCAGCACCTGGCTTTCGCAGCTGCGCCAGCAGCTCGATGACCCGCTGTTCATCAGGACGTCCAAAGGCATGCTCCCGACCCCGCGCACCGAAGCCTTGATCGGGACGGTGCGGGAGATACTGGCCGGCATGTCGCGCCTGTCGCGGCCGGAAAAACCGTTTGACCCGGCGACCGCCGAAAAACGCTTTTCGATCTGCATGACGGATGCCAGCCATATCACCTTGCTCCCGAGCATCCTCAACCATGTCCATGCGGTTGCGCCGGGCATTTCCCTGGCGGCCAGCGTCATTGGCCCGGACCTGGCGGACAAGCTGGAGTCGGGTGAGGCCGATATCGCCCTCGGCTATTTGCCCTGGCTCGATGCCGGCTTCTACCAGCAGACGTTTTACAAGCAAGACTGGATATGCCTGGCCAACGCCAACCATCCCCGCATTGGCGACAACCTGGCGCAGTGCTGGAGCCTTGAGGCCTACCAGGCGGAAAGGCATATCAGCATCAGCTCGGGAACCGGCCATCAACTGCTGGCCAACGCCGTGGAGTCGCTGCAGATCCGGCGCAAGGTGGGCCTGGAATTGCCGGGCTTTCTCGGGCTGTCATCGATCCTGGGCGGCAGCAACCTGATCGCCACCTTGCCCCGCATGATCGGCGAGACTCTGGCGCGCGCGGGCCACTTGCGGGTGCTGCCATGCCCGTTCGAAATTCCCGGCTTTACCGTCAAGCAATACTGGCACGCGCGGTACCAGCAGGACAGCGCCAATAGATGGTTAAGAGGCGTCTGCGCGGGGCTTTTTATGCATCAGGCATAAGAACGCCAGTCGGCGGGCGCAACATCGGTCCTTGCGGAAGCGGGCCCGCCGCCGCTCAAGACTTCAGGAACAGGTTTGCACAAACGCCGCGCAGCCACCGGTTGGCGGCATCATGGTGATAGCGGGCGTGCCAGTGCTGCTTGACGGTGAATGATGGAATCGCCACGGGACAAGCCAGCACCCTGAGGCCGGCCATGCGCGCGAGCGTTTCCCCGATCTGCCGCGGCAGGGTCGCGATGAGGTCGGTTGAAGACAGGATGGCGCTCAGGCCCAGGAAGCCCGGCAGCTCCAGCAAAACCTTGCGCTCGATCTTCTGGCGTTTCAAGGCGTCGCCGAGCAATATCGAACCCGTGCCCGAGCCGATCAGGATGTGCGACTCGTCGGCATATTGGTCAATGCTCAATGTGTCGCCGATGCGCGGATGGCCGGCATTGGCCAGGCAGACCCAGTCCTGCGTGAACAGGGTTTGCTGGTAGAAACCGGCTTCGAGCTGGGGGATCAGCCCGATCGCGATGTCGGCATCGCCGGCCTGCAAGGCGCGCGGCATGTCGGCATCGATGCGCGCCGCGTCGAGCCGGATGCCCGGCGCCAGCGCGCGCACATGCGAGAGCAACTGGGGCAGCAGGGTGATGTGGCTCGCATCCGTCATGCAGATGCGGAAGGTCCGCACTGCGGATGCCGGGTGGAAGACGGGTTCGCTTTCCGAAAGCTGGCGCAGGGACTCCAACGCCGCACGAACAATGCCGACCAGCGCTTCGGCGCGGGGTGTCGGCTGCATGCCCTCGGTCGTTCGCACAAAAAGCGGGTCATTGAATTGCTTGCGCAGTTTCACCAGCCAGATGCTTACGGTCGGCTGGCTCAATCCCAGCAGTTCCGCCGATCGGGTGACGCTGTTGGTGCTGTAGAGCAGGTCAAACAGGCGCAGCAGGTTCGTATCCACCATCTCGGACGGGGTCAATCGGGTTGGGGTGGTCATAGCGGGCTTGAGCTGCTGTATTGAAAAAAGCAATGTTGTCTATTCTAGGCATTGGATAGACGAGAGTCTGGCGCATCCCTAGCATCCATCCCTATGAAAATCTGCATATTGGGGGCCGGCGCGCTGGGGTGTGCGATCGGTGGTGTGTTGACCGAAGCCGGCCACGAGGTCTGGTTGATCAATCGCGGCCGATCATTGGTAGAAACCCTGAGTCGCGACGGACTCAAGGTGCGCGATGAGCGCGGCGACAGGCTGGTTCCGGTGCATGCCGCAACGCATTGCGACCAGGTGGACGCCAGCACGGGGCCGGCAGACCTCATCGTCGTACTCGTCAAGTCCTTCCATACCCGCGAGGCCATCGAGTCGGCCCACGCCGTGATGGGGGCTTCAACCGTCGTGCTCTCGCTGCAGAACGGCCTGGGCCACGAGGATGTGCTGGCCGATGTCGTTGGGCGCGAGCGTGTCCTCGCCGGCAAGACCTATGCGGGCGGCGTGACACTCGGGCTGGGCCACATCATCTCGGGTACGCGCGGCAAGGAAACCATCGTCGGCGAGCTTGACGGCCGGGTCAGTGAACGTGCGCTGCGTATCGCCGAGACCTTCACCAGCGCGGGCCTTGTGACGACCGTGAGCCGCGACATCATGGGCACCATGTGGGACAAGCTGCTGGTCAATGTGGCGACAGGCGCACTGAGCGGCATCACCCGGCTGAACTACGGCGCACTCTACGCGATCCCGGAAGTCGAAAGCTGTGCCATGGCGGCCGTCGCCGAAGCCATCGCGGTCGCGCGCGCCGGTGACATCGCGCTCACCACCTCCGATCCCCGGCAACCCTGGCTGAAAGCCGCCGAGGGCCTACCCCCCGAGTTCAAGGCCTCCATGCTGCAGAGCCTGGAGAAGGGCTCGGTCACCGAAATCGACTATGTCAACGGCGCCGTCGTGCGCTGGGGCGCGCGCTACGGCGTCGCGACACCCGTCAATTCCGCGCTGGTCGCCTGCATCAAGGGCATAGAGCGAGGTCTCCCGCTGCCAAGCACCGCCAAACAAACATAAACACAAACATCAATAGAAACAGAGACATGAGCTATCCCCAAAAATCCTATGTTGAGCATGTCGCGGTGCGCGTTCGCGACATCCAGTGGCACATCGACTTTTTCTACCAGGTACTCGGCATGGACGTGCGCGAGATCGACGGCCCCGCCGATGCGCCTAACCAGTACTGGACGATTGGCGGCATGCAGCTGATGTCCACACCGGGCTTTGAGGCGCCACCGAGCAACGACACGGGCTGGCTCGCGCACATCGGCATCATGGTCGAGGATCTCGACGCCGCGATTGCCGAGGCGCACAAGTGGAAGGTCAAGCAGCTGCCCCAGGGGCGCAACTGGCTGCAGCTGCCGGACGGGCTGGCCATCGAGCTGATCCAGGCGAGCGGCAACTCCGTGGTCGAAGTTCTGGCCATCAACCCGAGGGCCCAGTGATGCGCAGTTTCACCACCCCCGAAAAATACTGGGACGATGCGGTCGTCGGTGACAGCTGCAAGAGCCCGACCTACACCGTGACGGCGGAGCGCATCGACGCTTACGCCGAGCTCACCGGCGATTTCACCCCCGTGCACGTGGATGAGGAATACGCGCGCAACAGCCATTTCGGCCAGCGCGTGGCACACGGCCTCATGGGCCTCTCGGTGGCCGACGGGCTGAAGACCCAATGCGAGTACCGCTTCCTGCCCGGCATGTCGCTGGGCTGGACATGGGATTTCGCGCTACCCATCTACATCGGGGACGTGCTGCACATCGAGTTCAGCGTCGGCAGCATGCGCGCCTCCAAAAGCAAGCCGGACTGGGGCATCGTGATATTGCCCACCCGCCTGTTCAACCAGAACGGCCAGGTATTGCAGCAGGGCGAGCACCGCCTCATGATCCCGCGCCGTCCCGGTGCCCGAAACCCCTCTACGGAAACCGCACCATGACTGCCCAATCCCTGCCGCTCAAAGGCATCCGTGTCATCGACTACTCGCACTTCCTCGCGGGCCCCTATATGGGCCGCTGCCTCGCGGCGCTGGGCGCCGAGGTCATCAAGGTGGAGCGCCCCACGATGGGCGACGCGGGCCGCGCGCATCCCTTCTTTGTGAACGGGCAGAGCGGCTACTTCCTTCAGCAAAACATGGGCAAGCAGGGGCTTTGCATCAACCTCAAGGACCCGCGCGGCCTCGAGATGATGCACAAGCTCACCGATACCGCCGATGTGTTCCTCGAGAACTACCGGCCCGGCGCACTGGACCGGCTCGGACTCGGCTATGCCGAACTGTCCCGGCGGAACCCCAAGCTCGTTTACTGCTCCGTCTCGGCCTACGGCCACACCGGCCCCGATTCGCATCGCGCGGGCTTTGGTTTGATCGCCGAGGCCAAAAGCGGGATCATGGCCATGGTCGGCAATCCGGGCGAGGCGCCGCCCTTGCTGCGCATTGCACTGGGCGACATGTACACCGGCATCCACGGTGTTGCCGCGGTCTGCGCGGCCCTGCTGGGGCGCGTGAGTTCCGGGCTGGGCCAGCACATCGACATGGCGCTCTACGACTGCCTCGTTTCGATGCATGAATACGCGGTGCAGTGCTACACCTTCTCCGGCGGCACCGAGATCCCGGTGCAAACCGGCCACGACCTGCCGCAATCCACCCTGTACGGCGTGTTCAGCGCCACCGACGGCTATATCGTGATCGCCGCCCAGGTGGACGACGCCTGGAAACGGCTCGCGGCCCTGGTGGGCGGCCCGGCTTTCGCCGCTGACGCGCGCTTTCACAGTGCGAGCGGACGGAACGCCAGCCGCCTCGAAATCCTGCCCGTCGTGAGAACCTGGGTGTCGACCCGCACGGTCGCGGATTGTCTCGCGCAGCTCGACGCCATCGAAGTGCCAAGCGCCAAGGTCCAGGGCATCGATGAGGTCGTCGCCGACCCCCAGGTGCTAGCGCGCGGCATGCTGATCGAGCAGGAGCATCCCGTCCTTGGCAAGGTCAAGTTGCCGAATCTGCCTTTCCACTTCTCGGGGTGCGATACGACGATCACGATGCCGGCGCCGCTGATGGGCCAGCACAACCGGAGCATTGCCACAGGTCTTGGCTACTCGGCGGCGGAGATCGACCGGCTGGTCGCGGATGGCGTGCTTTACGCGGAGAGCGCCGTGAAATAAAGGCGGGTATTTGGAACAAAAAAGCCAGCCCACTGGCGGAAACCGGAGACACATCAATGACTGACCAATACGCCGTGATCGGCCGTCCGATCGGGCACAGCAAATCACCGCTGATACACGGCATGTTCGCCGAGGCCACAGCGCAAGACATGGCCTACCGGGCGATCGAGGGTTCCCCTGAAAGCTTTAGAGCCCAGCTGGATGAATTTCGGGCTTCCGGCGGCCGCGGCATGAACATCACCGCACCTTTCAAGCTCGAGGCCTTCGCCTATGCGGGAAAGCGTTCCGAGCGGGCCGAGCTGGCGGGGGCGGCGAACGCGCTCAAGTTCGAAAACGACGTGGTCTATGCGGAGAATTTCGACGGCGTGGGCCTGGTCCGTGACGTCACCCACAATCTGGGCTGCGCGCTCAAAGGCAAACGTATCCTGATGCTGGGCGCGGGTGGCGCCGCCCGCGGTGCGTTGCTGCCGTTTCTTGCCGAAAAGCCGGCATTGTTATTGATCGTCAACCGGACCCTTTCAAAATCTTCCCAATTGGTCAGCGAGGTTCGCAGCGATATCCCGTTGACATCGTGCGGTTATGGGGACCTGGCCGGCCAGCATTTCGACCTGGTCTTCAACGCCACCTCGGCCAGCCTCAGCGCCGAGCTGCCGCCTGTTCCCGCAACGGTTTTCGCCAACTGCGAGTTAGCCTATGAATTGGCTTACGGCAAAGGGTTGACGCCCTTTCTTCGCCTTGCCAGGAACGCGGGCGTCAAACGCATTGCCGACGGTGTAGGCATGCTCGCCGAGCAGGCCGCCGAAGCCTTTGAGTGGTGGCGTGGCATGAGGCCCGACACCCGCATGGTGATCGAAAAACTGACCGTGCCCCTGGCTTGATCGGGAATTTCGCATGGATTACAAATTCGACTTCAATCCGGTCCTCAACGGGTTTCCAGACCTGCTGATGGGGTGTGCCGGCACCCTCGGCCTGGCCTTTGCGGGCCTGCTGCTCTCTTCGGTGATCGGCGCTGTTGGCGTTGCGCTCAGGGGGTCTCATGTGGCCCCGGTACGCTGGACGGTCATCACCTTCGTTGAACTCATTCGCAACACGCCCTTCCTGGTCCAGATCTATTTTGTGTTTTTTGCCCTGCCTTTGGTGGGCATCCGGCTAGACCCGACACCGACGGCCATCATTGCGCTCGGTGTCAACGGCGGCGCCTATGCCATCGAGATTCTGCGCGGCGGAGTGCAGGCCATCGACAAAGGGCAGATCGAAGCGGGCCACGCCCTGGGCCTGAGCAAGCTCCAGGTGTTCCGCCTGATTGTTTTCAAACCCGCCTTGCGGGCGGTGTTTCCTTCCCTGGCCAGCCAGTTCATCCTGTTGACCTTGACGACGAGCATCGCCTCCGCGATCTCGGCCTATGAGTTGACTTCGGTTGCGCAGCGCATCGAATCGGACTCGTTCCGCAGTTTCGAGGTCTACGGCACGGTGACATTCCTCTATCTCGCGATGTCGACGGCGCTGCTCATGGGTATGAGCGCCATTGCCCAGCGCATGTTCAGCTACCCGGTGAAATAGATGGACTCCTTCACCATTTCCCAATTCCTGTTCCTGCTCAAGGGCTTGCAGTGGACTGTTGCCTTGTCGCTGATCGGCCTGTCCCTGGGCGCCGTGGCCGGGCTGCTTATCGCACTCGCACGGACCTCGGGTTTCAAGACGCTCAAGCGCATCACCGGCGGCTACATCATGTTGTTCCAGGGAACGCCTTTGCTGATGCAGTTGTTCGTGACCTACTACGGCCTGGCACTGATTGGGCTGAAGCTTGACCCCTGGGCCTCCGTTGCGATCGGCTTCACGCTGCATGCCAGTGCCTTCCTCGGCGAAATCTGGCGCGGCTCGATCGAAGCGGTTCCGCGCGGCCAGACCGAGGCGGCAAATGCCCTTGGCGTCAACTACCTCACGCGGATGCGCAAGATCGTCTTGCCCCAGGCGCTGCGCATTTCTCTTCCGGCGACCATCGGCTTCCTGGTTCAGCTGATCAAAGGCACCTCGCTCGCGGCGATCGTCGGGTTTAACGAGCTTGCCCGCAGCGGCAGCATCGTCTCGAACCAGAATTTCAAGCCGCTGCTGGTCTATGCCGTCGTAGCCCTTCTTTACTTCTCGATGTGCTGGCCGCTGTCCCTCTATGGGTCGCGGCTGGAACGCAGACTTGCCACGGGCGCCCGGTGACCGCTCCTGACAACTTTTCAGTCACCCGCTTTCAAAAAAACCTAAACCGGAGACCATGACATGACTTTCAAAACGATTTCTTCCAAGCGCCGCCAGCTGATGCTCGGCCTTGCAGGCCTGATCGCCGCCTCCGCGCTGGTCACCAGCCCGGCCCGGGCCATTACCTCGGCCGAGATCAAGGCCAAAGGCAAGCTGGTGGTCGGCATCCAGGCCGCCAACCCGCCCTGGGGCTTTGTCGATTCAACAACCGGCCAGGCCGACGGCATCGATGCCGACATGGCAAAAGCTTTTGGCAAGGAGCTCGGCGTGCCGGTCGAATTCGCCGGCCTGGAGGTCGCCAACCGCATCCCGGCGCTGACGTCCGGACGTGTCGACGTGCTGTTCGCGACGATGGCCATGCTCCCGGACCGCGCCAAAGCCGTGCAGTACAGCAAGCCCTATATCGGCAACTCTATCTTCCTGGTGGCGGCCAAGTCCGTTGTGGTGAAAACCAATGCCGACATGGGCAAGCTGGTGATAGGCGTGCCGCGCTCGAGCACCCAGGACAGCGACGTGACCAAGAATGCGCCTCCGGGCACGGTCATCCGCCGCTTCGACAACGACGCCGCCACGATACAGGCGCTGCTTTCGGGCCAGGTCCAGGCCGTCGGTGGCAATGTGTTCTATGCGCGCCGCCTCAATGAAGCCACGCCCAATACCTACGAGAACAAGCTCGAGTTCACGCAGCTGTTCAACGGCGCCTGCACCAGGCTGGAAGACAAGGAGCTCAACACCGTGCTCAACGCCTTCATCGACAAGATCAAGGCCAACGGCGAGCTCGCCAAGATCCAGCAGAAGTGGACCGGAACGTCGATGACGAACTTCCCGGCCAGCATTGAAGGCGTCCCCTTCGTTGCCAAGTAATCCCGTCGTCCGGAAAGAGCCAGAGCCATGAATCAAACCGCCAACCAGCCTGCCGGCGCGGGCACCCCGATGATCGTGATGGAAGACGTCGACAAATGGTACGGCTCCTTCCAGGCCCTGACGGGCATCAACCTGTCGGTCCGCGCAGGGGAAAAAATTGTCCTGTGCGGGCCTTCGGGTTCGGGCAAGTCCACCTTGATCCGCTGCATCAACCACCTCGAAGGCTACTCAAAAGGGCGAATCCTCGTCGATGGAATCGCGCTGACGGATGATGCCAAGGCGATCAACGCCGTGCGCGCCGAGGTCGGCATGGTCTTCCAGCAGTTCAATCTGTTCCCGCACCTGACGGTGCTGGAAAACTGCACGCTCGCGCCCATCAACACGCGCAAGCTGTCCAAAGCCCAGGCGGAAGCAACGGCGCGGCGCCTGCTTGAGCGGGTGCGGATCGGGGAGCAGGCTGAAAAGTATCCGGCGCAACTGTCTGGCGGCCAGCAGCAGCGGGTGGCGATTGCGCGCGCGCTGTGCATGGAACCCAAGGTCATGCTCTTTGACGAGCCGACCTCGGCGCTGGACCCCGAGATGGTGAAGGAGGTGCTCGACACCATGGTCGCGCTGGCGAACGACGGCATGACCATGATCTGCGTCACGCATGAAATGGGCTTTGCACGCGCCGTCGCGGACCGCGTGATCTTTATGGCCAGCGGGCAGATCGTCGAAGAAGGCCCTCCCAAGGAGTTCTTCGCGAACCCGAAACATGAGCGCACCCGGGCATTTCTCGGCGACATCCTGGCCGGGCACTGAAGCCGGAACCAGGTCAGCTCCGCACAGAGGAAGCCCATGCCAAAAACCAGGATCGCGGTAGCCGGTGCCGGCTATATCGGGCAAGCCCACGTGGGCGTGTTGCGCAGCAGTCCCAGCTGCAGCTTGTCCGCCATTGTCGATCCGGCGCCTGGCGCCGCCGCGCTGGCGGCCGCTGCCGGCGTGCCGCATTACGCATCGCTGGAGCAACTGATTTCGAAGGACCCTCCCGATGGCATCGTGCTTGCGACGCCCAACCAGCTGCATGTTGTGCACGCCATGCGTTGCATCGACGCCGGTTTGCCGATGCTGCTTGAAAAGCCGCTGGCACCGACATTCGCCGAAGGCGAGCGCCTGGTCCAGATGGCCGAGCGCTCCGGCGCCAAGGTGCTGATCGGCCACCATCGCGCCCACAGCCCGATCATGGCCAAGGCTCGCGAGGTCGTGGGGTCCGGCCAGCTCGGCCGGCTGGTCTCGGTGACTGGCAGTGCAACCTTTCTGAAGCCCGACCATTATTTCGATGACGCGCCATGGCGGCGGGAGCCGGGCGCCGGGCCTATTCTGCTCAACATGATCCACGAGGTCCATAACCTGCGCATGCTCTGCGGCGAGATTGTGGCGGTGCAGGCCATGGCTTCGCATGCGGTGCGCGGGTTTCCCGTTGAAGACACCGTGGCGATCTCCCTGAGCTTCGCAAGCGGCACGCTCGGGACCTTCATGCTTTCAGATACCGCCGCCAGCGCCCGAAGCTGGGAGCAGACCTCGCAGGAAAACAAGGCCTACCCCAGCTACGACGACGAGGATTGTTATGTCATCTCAGGCACCAACGGCAGCCTGTCGGTGCCGACCATGAGGCTCAAAACCTACCCGCGCCCCGAAGACCGCTCCTGGTGGAAACCGTTCGAACAGGGGGTGGTCGGCATGGTTCGCGACGACCCGATCAAGCGCCAGATGGAGCATTTCGGCGCGGTGGTACGCGGCCAGGCGCAACCCCTGGTGAGCGCGAGGGACGGCCTGGCCAACCTGCGCGTGACCGAAGCGATCGTGCAGGCGGCGAAGTCCGGCCGCACGGTGGAACTTTGATTTTTCACAGAAGAAGGAACCCAATGAAGATACTCATGCTGCACGGCATCAACCACAACATGTTCGGCAAGCGCGACCCGGTCCAGTACGGCACCATCACGCTTGACGAGATCAATGCCACCCTCATGGCGCTGGGCCGGGAGCTCGGCGCGGGCATTGAACATTTCCAGACCAACAGCGAGAGCGCCATGTGCGAGCGCATCCACCAGGGCTTCACGGACGGCGTCGATGCCGTCCTGATCAACGCCGGCGCATGGACCCACTACAGCTACGGGATCCGGGATGCACTGGCCATCCTCACGGTGCCCGTTGTTGAAATCCATATGTCCAACATCCATGCCCGGGAGCAGTTCAGGCACCATTCGGTCTTCGCTGAAATCGTCAAGGGCCAGATCTGCGGATTTGGCGTCGACAGCTACACACTGGGCTTGCGCGCGGCGGTGTCGGCCGTGCAGGCCGCCCGACGGACGGCTTGAACCCGATCGTCGCGAGGTCCACGATGCGCCGATCCATTGCCACCGTGTCGCTGTCGGGCATGCTGAGGGAAAAGCTGCAGGCCGCGGCGGCCGCGCGGTTTGACGGTGTCGAGATATTCGAGAACGATTTGCTGCAGTTTCCGGGTTCGCCGCGCGATGTGCGCCGCATCGCCGAGGACCTGGGCCTGTCGATCGACATGTTCCAGCCATTCCGCGATTTCGACGGCGTGCCCCCGGCGCAGCTGCTGCGTAACCTGGATCGCGCGGAGCGCAAATTCGACGTCATGCAGGAACTCGGTGCGCCGCTGATACTGGTGTGCACCAACGCCCAATCCGATGCGTCGGGGGATGTCGAAATCCTGGCCGAGCAGATGCACCAGCTCGCCGAGAGGGCGGGGCGGCGCGGCCTGCGGGTCGGGTATGAAGCGCTCGCCTGGGCGCCGCAGGTCAACCGCTTCGGCCAGGCCTGGCAGGTCGTGCAGCGCGCCAACCACCCGCACCTGGGGATTGTCCTGGACAGCTTTCACACGCTGGCCCTGCGCGATGACCCGCTGCCGATCGCACAGATTCCGGGAGACAAGATCTTTTACGTGCAGCTGGCCGATGCACCCTGGGTCAAGCTCGATGTTCTCAGCCACAGCCGCCACTACCGCTGTTTTCCGGGGCAGGGCGAGTTTGAGATGGCGAAATTCACGGCCGCGGTGCTCGATGCCGGCTATACAGGTCCGCTGTCGCTCGAAATTTTCAACGACGAATTCCGCGCCGCGCCGGCGCGCGCGACCGCGGCCGACGCGATGCGCTCGCTGCTCTGGCTTGAGGAACAGATGAGGGACGTGGCCTCGCTGAAGACCGGGAAATCCCATGGTGAAAGCCGCAGGGTCTCGCTGTTTGACCCACCGCCGCCGCCGGTCTTGCGCGGCTGGTCTTTTGTCGAGTTTGCGGTCGACGCCGGCAGCGCGGCACGGCTCGCCCAGTTTTTGCAGGCCATAGGGTTTCGGCGCATCGGCAAACACCGCTCCAAGGCGGTCGATCTGTACGGCCAGGGCGAGGTGAGGGTGGTGCTCAACCTCGAGGAAGACTCTTTCGCGCGCGCCTATTTTGAAGCCCACGGGGTGTCGGCCTGCGCCACCGCGCTGGCGACCGACGATGCCCTGGCGGCGCTCAGCCGCGCCGAAGCGCTCGGTTGCACGCGCGTGGCCGGCCGGGTGGGCCAGAACGAGCTGACGATTCCGGCGGTGCGCGCGCCTGACGGCAGCCTGCTTTATTTCTTTGACGTGCACGCGGGCGGTGAACATGGTTTCGAAGCCGATTTCATCATCGACAACGCGCCGTCCGCCGCCACCGCCTTTGGCGAGGGCGCGCGCATCGACCACCTGGTCCAGGTGCTTCCAACCGGCCAGGTCGAGCCCTGGACCCTGTTCTACCGCGCGGTCCTGGGCTTGAAACCCGGCTCGAGCACCGTCATGCACGATCCCTATGGCATCATCCGCAACCGTGTCATGGAGTCCTCGGGCCGGGAGGTCCGGTATGCGCTCAATGTCTCGGAGCGTGAGAACACATCCACCGCCAGGACGGTGTCGCAGTTCGGCGGCGCGGGTGTCCAGCAGATCGCAATCTCCGTGACCGACCTCGTGGCCGCCATGCGCAGGCTCAAGGCGCAGGGCGCAAGCCTGCTTGCCGTTCCCGGAAATTACTACGATGACCTGGCGGCGAAATACGACCTGGACCCGGCGCTGCTCGCGTCCATGCGGGAGCTCGGCATCATGTACGACCGGGATGCCGACGGTGAATTTTTCCAGGCGTATACGACGCCATTTGACGGCCGGTTTTTCTTCAGCATGATTGAGCGCTGCGGCAATTACCAGCAGTACGGCGTTGCCAACGCCCCTGTGCACCTGGGTGCGCTGGCGCAATGGCGGGACGCCGCCGCCTGAAAACACTCCTCCCCGACCCTCCGGCAACATTCCATCGCTTCCAAAGAAGGCTTTTATGATCAGCGGCAAGACCACCTTCATCGCCCACATCGGATTCCCCACGCATTCATTCAAGGCGCCGATGATCTACAACCCTTACTTCGAGCAGGCAGGCATTGACGCGGTCGTCGTGCCCATGGGATGCCGCGCCGAAAACTACGCGGCTTTCCTGAAGTCAGTCTTCACGCTCGAAAACATCGGCGGCGCGCTGATCACCATGCCCCACAAGGTCAGCACGGTCGGCTTGCTCGACGAGGTTTCGCCCACGGCACTGATCGCCGGTTCGTGCAACGCCGTGCGCCGCGGTGCCGACGGCCGCCTTCAGGGCGATATGTTTGACGGTGAAGGATTCGTGCGCGGCATCCAGCGCAAGGGCCTCAGCCTGCCCGGCAAGCGGGTGCTGGTCGTGGGAAGCGGCGGTGTCGGCTCGGCGATTGCGGCCTCACTGGCAGCAGCCGGCATTGAAGCGATCAGCCTTTTTGACGTCAACGCCGCGTCCGCCGAAGCGCTGGCCGGCCGGCTCAAAAAACACTATCCCAAGCTGGAGGTGCGCACCGGATCCAATGACCCCGCCGGCTACGACCTGGTCGTCAATGCCACGCCCATGGGCATGGAGGAGGGCGATCCGCTGCCAATGGACGTCTCACGCATCGAGCCAGGCACTTTTGTCGGCGAAGTGGTCATGCGCAGCGAAACCACGGCCTTCCTGAAAGCGGCGATCGCACGCGGCTGCCAGGTCCAGGTGGGGACCGATATGTTGTTTGAACAGATCCCGGCGTATCTGGAGTTTTTCGGCCTTCCCACGACGACGCCGGAGGTGTTGCGGTCGGTTGCCAAGATCAAGTATTGAACTGACGCTGTTTTCCTGCAGTGGGGCACGCTCCATTGTTGGATTCCGCTAAGGCCTGACCCACGCAGGTACTGCCCTGCCGGTTGCCGCCGATTCTGCCTATATTAGTCCCGGCTCGCATCGGTCTTGGTCGACGAGCATGCGGCAAAATCGACGCATGCCCACCTTTCTCCCAAAGCAGGCGTTCATCCCCCGTTCCATCGCCAACGAGAATGAGCGCCGCCAGTTCGCTGAGAAACGCGACCGGCTGTTCGCACTCTGCACGGAACCGGAACAGTGCTGCCTGCTCGCCCTCGCTGACTGGTACGAGTCGCACTGGCACCGGTTGATCGCCCAACCCAACATCTTTGCAACCTGCGTGGGAGCCTCCTTCGAGCTGCGCTACCAGTGGATGCCTGGCCCCAAACCGCACCCGCTGCTCGTCGCGTGGATTCAGACTATGGCGGTGGTCGGACGTGCCATCAACGCCGTGGAGAACCGCATTGGCGCCTGGTCCCAGAGGCGTTGCATCGCGTTCCTGCGCTCGTCCGTGCAGCCGGGGAACGAAGATGTATTGGTGGGGGTCGTGGACTTCCTGCGCGTTTTGCCGCTTGAGGTGGGGTCGTCCTGGGCCAAGAGGTCACTCCAGGATCGCCTGGCGGCCTTGACGACGAGCTGCATGGCGAGCCCACGGGTCTCGGCGCGCCGGCGCATGGATGCAGCCATGCGCTGCATCGATCGAAACTACGAACCCAAGAACTACGCACTGCCTGAGGGCACCAATCATCTGCGCAAACAATGCTGGCCACTGCTGCTGGAGTTGACGCAGGAGGACATGCAGGCGGCCCTGCACATAGTCGACGAACAGAAGGCGCGCCACGGCAAGGCGAGTGGCTTCAGCACGCTGGACCTACACGAGGAACCTGAGCTCGCCTATCAGCTGGCCCGGGCTCTGCGGCTGCACCGGCCCGCGTTCGCGGCGATGCTGCTGCGCCAATCGATCCAGTACTCGTCGTTCCAGCGCTCCCGGCTCACGGGCGAGCCGGCTGCAGTGCTCGAACGGGTGATGGACGCGTCTTGCCGACTGCTAGCGGAGTGGATCGCGCCAGATGTGGGACTCCCCGACGACGAGGTGCTGCAATCCATCCACCAGCTCCTCTGGTACGGTAACCCTGCGGACGCCTACTGGGCCACCCTGCCCGCACTAGCGTTGGAACTGGTGCGCCGCCTACCCGAACGCGAACTCGACCGCCGCCTGCGCGTGATCGCGCAAGTCGCGTTCTACGGAGAGACCACCGATCCCGCTGCGGCGAAAGAGGCGCACGCACTCTTCGATAAATGGGTCACGCTGGAGTTGGATCGCGTGCAATTGATGGAAAGGGACCGCGAACGCGACCGAGACGATCTGTTCTCCACCGTCGGCCATACTGTCTGGGAGATGAGCCGGTCGCTAGAGGTACTGGAGGACAAGCAGGGCAGCATGCGCAACCGCCACATTGCTGCAGCGCCGAACCATCGGCTCGTGCGCACTTTCGAGATGCGCCTGGAACCCTTCGTCCAGAGATTGCTTTTACAAGAACCTGCCGTGGCCCTGCATCAACTAGGGCGCATCGCCGCGTACATTCATCACGAGGGCCTGTTCCGCAAGTACCAGGCCCTGTTCCGGGAGCAGTTCACCCAGCGGGCACCCCTGTTCCCCGAAGATGCAGGGCGTGCCCTGAAGACTGTAATCAAGTCCTGCGGCTACAGCCAGTCCGACGATGAGGTTTACCGCAAAGCCGTCTGTAAGGAAACCTTCGAGGCCATGCTGCCCTTCCTGGAATCGATCTCGCCCGAGGCCGCCGCGCACGCACGCACGGGCGTTGGCTGGAGCTCGCGTGGCGACATATGAGGCCGGCGTTGCGGGCCGGCGCAGCAGCGACCAAGAACTTGGCGAATAGTAGACGAAGCAACCGGAAAAGAAAAAGCCTCCACAAGGGAGGCTTTTTACGCGGAAATCCATTGATCTCAGCAATCACTGTAAGTGACCACTATCGCTGTTTCCCGCTTGAATTGGTGCCGGAGAGATGAATCGAACACCCGACCTTCTCATTACGAATGAGCTGCTCTACCGACTGAGCTACACCGGCTTATTCTGGAATACAGCCCGTGATTATAGCCCGGAGTGGTAGGAGGTCACCCGTTCGACCTCATTTTTAGAGCCCAGCATCACGCTGACCCGCTCGTGCAGCTTGGTGGGCTGCAGGTCCAGGATGCGTTGTTTGCCGTTGGTGGAGGCGCCGCCGGCCTGTTCGACCAGCCAGCTCATGGGGTTGGCTTCGTACATCAGGCGCAGCTTGCCGGCCTTTTCGGGCTCGCGTTTGTCCCAGGGGTACATAAAGACG
>Ga0102587_1001190_pt1 | contig 20534 bp, 7 predicted proteins | sample AraplaF_Col_mTSA_FD_76853 | JGI IMG/M metagenome (GOLD analysis project Ga0102587, IMG submission 76853) | Arabidopsis root microbial communities from the University of North Carolina, USA - plate scrape MF_Col_mTSA (SPADES assembly) (version 2) | ecosystem: Host-associated > Plants > Roots >... | reverse complement strand
CCCAACGACTGGCAGGTGGGCCAGACCGGCAAGATCGTGGCGCCCCAGCTCTACATCGCCGCTGGTATTTCCGGCGCGATCCAGCACCTGGCCGGCATGAAGGACAGCAAGGTCATTGTGGCGATCAACAAGGACCCCGAAGCGCCCATCTTCAGCGTGGCCGATTACGGCCTGGAGGCCGACCTGTTCACGGCTGTGCCTGAGCTGGTCGCGGCGCTGTAAGTAGTTGAACTCCCTCCCCTGTTGGGGGAGGGCAGGGGGGAGGGTCGGCAGCGCTCGCTGCGGCCCCCTCCCAACCTTCCCCCCAGTGGGGGAAGGAGCAAGAATTTCGGAGACAAAAATGAGCTACACCGCCCCCGTCAAGGACATGCTGTTTGACATCCAGCACCTGGCCAATATCGAACAGATCGCCAAAATCCCGGGCTTTGAAGAGGCCGGCCTGGACACCGCGCAGGCGGTGCTCGAGGAATGCGCGAAATTCAATGAAGGCGTGCTGGCGCCGCTGAACCGCGACGGCGACACCAATCCCTCGAGCTGGAAAAACGGCGAAGTCACCACCACGCCCGGCTTCAAGGAAGCGTTCAAGCAATACGTCGAAGGCGGCTGGCAAGGCCTGCAGCACCCGGCTGATTTCGGCGGCCAGGGCTTGCCCAAGACCATAGGCGCGGCCTGCGGTGAAATGCTCAACTCGGCCAACATGAGCTTCGCGCTATGCCCGCTGCTCAGCGACGGCGCCATCGAGGCGCTGCTGACTGCCGGCTCCGATGATCTCAAGGCGGTCTACCTCGAAAAACTCGTGAGCGGCCAGTGGACAGGCACCATGAACCTGACCGAGCCGCAGGCCGGCTCGGATCTGGCCATGGTGCGCAGCCGTGCCGAGCCCCAGCCCGACGGCACTTACAAGATTTTCGGCACCAAGATCTTTATCACCTATGGTGAGCACGACATGGCCGAGAACATCGTGCACCTGGTGCTGGCCCGCGTGACGGGCGCGCCCGAAGGCGTCAAAGGCATCAGCCTGTTTGTCGTGCCCAAGTTCATGGTCGGCAAGGACGGCGCCCTGGGCGCGCGCAACGACGTGCACTGCGTGAGCATTGAACACAAGATGGGCATCAAGGCCTCGCCCACGGCGGTGCTGCAGTACGGCGACCATGGCGGCGCCGTGGGCTACATCGTCGGCGAGGAAAACCGCGGCCTCGAATACATGTTCATCATGATGAACTCCGCGCGCTACGCCGTCGGCATGCAGGGCATCGCGATTGCCGAGCGCGCCTACCAGAAGGCCGTGGCGTTTTCGAAAGACCGCGTGCAGAGCCGGCCCGTCGATGGTTCGATCAAGGCCAGCGCGCCCATCATCCACCACCCCGACGTCAAGCGCATGTTGATGACCATGCGCGCCTACACCGAAGGCTGCCGGGCCATGGCCTCTGTGGCCGCCGCGGCTTATGACGCGGCCCACCACCATCCCGATGCCGAGGTGCGCAAGCAGAACCAGGCTTTTTATGAATTCATGGTGCCGCTGGTCAAGGGCTACAGCACCGAGATGAGCCTGGAAGTCACCTCGCTGGGCGTGCAGGTGCATGGCGGCATGGGCTTTATCGAGGAAACCGGCGCGGCCCAGTACTACCGCGACGCCAAGATCCTGACGATTTACGAAGGCACAACCGCCATCCAGGCCAACGACCTGATAGGCCGCAAGACCTCGCGCGACGGCGGCCAGGTGGCCAAGGCCATCGCCGGCCAGATCGAGGCCACCGAAAAACAACTCGTCAAGCAGGGCAATGCGGATGCCGTCGCTGTGGCCAAACGCCTGAAGGCCGCGCGCGAGGCCTTTGTCGATGTGGTGGATTTTGTGGCCGGCAACACCAAGGCCAGCCCCAATGCGGTGTTCGCGGGCAGCGTGCCCTACCTGATGCTCGCGGGCAATGTGGTCGCCGGCTGGCAGATGGCCCGTTCGCTGCTGGTGGCGCAGGAACAGATCGCGCAGGGGACCGACGTGGCCTTCATGCAGGCCAAAGTCACCACCGCGCGTTTTTACGCCGACCACTTGCTGACCAAGGCCCCCGGCCTGCGCGACAGCATTGTCGAAGGCGCCGACAGCGTGACCGCGCTGGCGCTGGACGCGTTCTGACAGGGCTGCCGCCACTCACCGGCGGCAGCCTGTTTTCCTGAATCCCCCTGTCTTTGATACCCACGGAGCCACCATGTCCAGACTGCCCGGCGCATTGAACCAGCTGCCCTTGCCCATCATCGGCTCGCCGCTCTTCATCATCAGCAACCCCAAGCTGGTCATCGCGCAGTGCAAGGCCGGCGTGGTGGGCGCCATGCCCGCGCTCAATGCGCGCCCGGCATCGCAGCTCGATGAGTGGCTGGCCGAACTCACCGAGACGCTGGCCGCCCACAACAAGGCCAACCCCGACAAGCCCGCCGCGCCCTTTGCCATCAACCAGATCGTGCACAAGTCCAACGACAGGCTGGAGCACGACATGGAACTGTGCGTGAAATACAAGGTGCCCATCTACATCACCAGCCTGGGCGCGCGCGAGGACATCAATGCGGCGGCGCACAGCTACGGCGGAGTGGTCCTGCACGACATCATCAACAACAAGTTCGCGCGCAAGGCGATTGAAAAAGGCGCGGACGGCCTGGTGGCCGTGGCCGCCGGTGCGGGCGGCCATGCGGGCGTTAAAAGCCCCTTTGCGCTGATCCAGGAAATCCGCCAGTGGTTTGACGGCCCGCTGGCGCTGTCGGGCGCCATCTCCACCGGCGGCGCGGTGCTGGCCGCGCAGGCCATGGGCGCCGACTTTGCTTATATAGGCTCGGCCTTCATCGCCACCGACGAGGCGCGCGCCGCCGACGCCTACAAGCAGGCCATTGTCGACGGCAGCTCCGACGACATCGTCTACAGCAGCCTGTTTACCGGCGTGCACGGCAACTACCTCGCGCCTTCGATTCGCGCGGCCGGCATGGACCCGGACAACCTGCCCGAGGGCGACGTCAAGACCATGAACTTCGGCGGCGGCGAAGGCAGCAAGTCCAAGGCCTGGAAAGACATCTGGGGCTGCGGCCAGGGCATAGGCGCCGTCAGCAAGGTGCAAAGCGCCGCAGCCTTTGTGGAGCAGCTCAAGCGCGAATACTTTGACGCGCGCCAGCGGGTCTGCGCCTAGCAATTCGGTAGCGACCTGATGACGGCACCTCAGCGCCTCCAGGGCCTTGACGCCCTCAAAGGCCTGGCCTGCGTGCTCATCGTCTGGCACCACCTGGCTTTTTACGGGCCCATGTCGGACGTGGTCTACGGCTATGCGCCCGGGCTCATGGACTGGCTTTATGACTACGGCCGCATGGCGGTGCAGCTCTTCCTGGTGGTGGGCGGCTTCCTGGCCGCCGCCTCGCTGGCGCCAAAGGGCACGGCTGTGTTCGACGCCGCCGGGCCTTTGATCCTGCGCCGTTATGGCCGCTTGGTGAAACCCTATCTGGTGGCACTGGCCGCCAGCGTTCTGGTGGCCGCGCTGCTCAGGCCCTGGTTTGACCACCCCTCAGTGCCCGCGGCGCCCACGCTGCTGCAGTTGCTGGCCCATGGCCTGTTGCTGCAGGACCTGCTGGGCCAGGAGTCGCTGTCGGCCGGCGTCTGGTATGTGGCGATGGATCTTCAGCTTTACGCGGTGGCGGTGCTGGTGTTTGCCGCTTCGCGGCGCCTGCGCACCAGCACGGCGGTGTCGGCGGGCGCCATGGCCGTCTTGCTGATCGCGTTGCTGTCCTTGCTGGTGTTCAACCGGCAACCGTCCTTTGACATCACCGCGCTGTACTTCTTCGGCGCTTACGCGCTGGGCATGCTGGCCTTCTGGGCTTCACGCGAGGCGGGTGCGCGCCGCGGGTTTTGGCTCTCGGCCATTGCCGTCCTGGGCACGCTGGCCCTGGCGCTGGATTTCCGGGGGCGGCTGGTCGTGGCCGTGGTGACTGCGCTGGTCCTGGTGTGGCTCAGCGGCGCGCCGCAAGATGCCTGGCCGCTGCGCTGGCTGCGGCAGCGCCGGCTCCAGCAGCTGGGCCGCATCTCGTACTCGGTGTTCCTGATCCACTTCCCGGTCTGCCTGCTGGTCAATGCCGTGGTCAGCCACTTCTGGCCCACGCAGCTTGCCGCGAATGCGCTGGGCATGCTGCTGGCGTTTGTGCTGTCCCTGCTCGCGGGGCAGGCGCTGTACCGCTGGGTGGAATCCGCGCCCCTGCGGTTGGCCCCTCGCAAGCTCAGCGCCTGAACCTCAACGCCTGAACATCTCGAGCTTGAGCTCGGCCGGCTGGCCCAGCCATGAGGCATGCGTGGTGTGGTCCGCCAGGTCGTCGCCCGTCACCCCGTGCACAAACACATCCAGGCCCTGGCGCTCGCTCTCCAGCCAGGGGATGATGCGGTCGAACTCCGCGCTGTCAAACGACAGCTGGCAGCTCCAGCGCGGGTGCGGCCCCACTTCGCGTTCATGCACGCGGCCCACACCCACATGGAACAACTCGCCGGCCCGGCTTGCCAGCGCGCGCGCCTGCTCCACGGTGTCCGGCCCGAAATAGAGATGGGCGTGGTAGTGGCGGTGGATGTTTTCGGGGCGTTGAATCATGGCGGACACGAATATAGGGGGTGTTCGGGATCAATTATTGCGGCTTGACCGTGCCATGGCGCAGGCAAGGGCTTTGCCTGCTGCTGTTGCCGGCTCCTCTGTTTAGAGGAGGCCTGCGGCCGCAAATGTCGGCCCATTTACAAATGCACTGGTTTTCCCTGGAAAAAATTCCAGGAATGCAACACAGAAGAAGAAATAGTAGTTGCCAAGTGTTTTTTGACTCTAAACTGATCCGGCCGTGTTAGCAGGCGCCAGGAGGCGCACTGGCAGGAGATAAATGAAACGCGCAAGTGGCGCGACAAATAACAGTAGCTGGTTCAAGCGCAACGGGTCGGGGATGATGGATAAAAAAGTATCGGGCGATGCCTTTTTCTGGGCATTGCAGGGGGTCTGCGCCTTACATCGCAAGCCGTTTTCGGATGCGCTGGCGCGGCAGCAATTGGCGGCGCCTTACACAACCCGCTCCTTGCTGGAGGCCATGCAGGCCTACGGCTTTGACGCTGTTCACCACAAGGCCAAGGCTGAAAAGCTGAACAAGGAAAGTTTTCCACTGATCGCCTGGCTGCAGCCCAAGGCGGCCAACCCCGCTCCGGCCCAGGCGGCCGGTGAGGACCCAAAAGACCCCGGCACGGAAGAAGCGCAGGCACCCGAACAAATAGCGCCCGCCCTGGTCCTGCAGGCCGATGCCACCAAGCTGCTGCTGATCGAAGCCGGCGACGCCAACCCGCGCACGCTGGAGCTGGCCGAGTTTGCCCTGCGCTACAGCGGCCACATCACGCGCGTGACGCCGCAGGCCGACCCGGCCGCCGATCCCGACAGCGAAGCCCAGGCGCGGCAGTCGCGCAAATTCGGTTTCAGCTGGTTTGTGCCCGAGCTGCTCAAGCACAAAAAACTCTGGCAGGAGGTGCTGCTGGCCTCCCTGGTCATCCAGCTCATCGCGCTGGCCACGCCGCTCTTTACCCAGGCCATCATCGACAAGGTGGTGGTGCACCGCACCGAAAGCACGCTCATCGTCATCGCCATCGGCATGCTGGTGTTCATGACTTTCTCCGCGGCGCTGTCCTGGTTGCGCCAATACCTGGTGCTGCACACCGGCAACCGGGTCGATGCGGTGCTGGGCTCCTCGGTGTTCGAGCGCTTGTTCAAGCTGCCGCCGCTGTACTTCCAGCACCGGCCCACCGGCGTCATCGCGGCGCGGCTGCACGGCGTGGAAACCATTCGCGAGTTCATCGCCAGCGCGGCCGTCACGCTGGTGCTGGACTTTCCCTTTTTGCTGATCTTCGTCGCCATCATGTTTTATTACAGCGTCACCCTGACGCTGATCGTGCTGGCCATCCTGGCCGTCATCGTCGGCCTGAGCCTGGTGGTGGCGCCGCTGTTCCAGGCGCGGCTGCAGGAGCAGTTCCAGATGGGCGCGCGCAACCAGGCTTTCCTCACGGAATATGTTGTGGGCCTGGAAACCGTCAAGTCGCTGCAGCTCGAGCCCCAGCTCAACAGCAAATACAGCGGTTACCTCGCCAGCTATTTGCAGGCCGGCTTCGCCACCAAGCAGCTGGCCAATACCTACAACACCGCGTCCAACCTGCTTGAACAATTGATGAGCCTGCTGATCCTGGGCATAGGCGCTTACACCGTCATGCACAGCAAGGAGTTCACCATCGGCATGCTGGTGGCCTTCCAGATGTTCTCGGGCCGTCTCTCGCAGCCCATGCTGCGCCTGGTGGGCCTGTGGCAGCAGTTCCAGCAGGCCAGCCTGTCGGTCGCGCGGCTGGGCGACTTGATGAACGCGCCGATAGAGCCCTATTCAGTGATCCCCGCGCGCGACACCGCGCGCAAGGGCGAGATACAGATCCACGACATCGCCTTTAAATACGCCGAGCACCTGCCGCTGGTGTACGAGAACCTCTCGCTGAACGTCAAGCCGGGCCAGATGATAGGCATCATGGGCCCCTCGGGTTGCGGCAAAAGCACGCTGGCCAAACTGCTGCAGGGCTTTTACCAGCCCAGCGCCGGCCGCATCCTGATCGACGGCATAGACATACGCTACCTCTCGGCCAACGAGCTGCGCAGCCACTTCGGCGTGGTGCCGCAAGAGACCATGCTGTTCAGCGGCACCATCTACGACAACCTGCAGATGGCCAGCCCCAACGCCACCTTTGAGCAGATCACCGCCGCCTGCAAGATGGCCGAGATCCACAGCGTCATCGAGGCCCAGCCCCAGGGCTACCAGACCGAAATCGGCGAGCGCGGCGCCGGCCTCTCGGGCGGGCAGAAGCAGCGCATCGCCATTGCCCGCGCGCTGCTCAAGCGCCCCAGCATCCTGGTGTTTGACGAAGCCACCAGCGCGCTCGACGGCCCCACGGCCGAACACTTCGCGCAAACCATCAATGCCCTCAAGGGCAAGGTCACCATGCTCTTCATCACCCACGGCCTGCCCAAGGGCCTCAAGATAGACGCGGTGTTCCGCCTCACGGCCACGGGTGCGCAGCTGATGTCGCCCGCGCCAGGCCAGCCCGGCAAGGTCACGTCCATGGGCCATACACCTCACAGCGGAGGCGCCACGCTGCGCACCGTGCCCAAGGCGGAGGGCGAGGAATGAGCGCCATGCCCCCCAACGCGCAGCAGGCTGAGGCCCCGGCCGCCGCCGCGCAGGCCTCCACACAAGCTTCTGCCAAGGTCGTTCCGCTACGCCCGCCCAGCCAATGGCACGACCCGCTCAGGCTGATACAGAACGAGCCCCCCAGCGAGTTCGGCCGCATCGTGCTGTGGTCCGTCTCGGCGCTGGTGTTTATCCTGCTCATCTGGGCCGCCATCGGCAAGCTCGACATCATCGCCACGGCCGAAGGCAAACTCGTGCCGCAGACCCTGGTCAAGATCGTGCAGCCCGCCGAGCCCGGCGTGGTCAAGGAACTGCTGGTCAACGAAGGCGACACCGTCAAGCGCGGCCAGGTGCTGGCGCGGCTGGACACGACGCTCGCCAGCGCCGACAAGGCCGGCATCAGCAGCGACCTCGCCACCCAGCAGTTGCAGATGCGCAGGCTGGAGGCCGAACTGGCCGACCAGCCCATGCTGCCCAAGGCCGGCGACGACCCGCAGCGCTTTGCCCATGTGCAAAGCCAGTACATCGCCCACCGCAAAGCCTTTCTCGACAGCCTGGACCAGGAAAAGTCCATGCTCACCAAAGCCGAGCATGAGAAAAAAGGCGCGGCTGAAATGCTCACCAAGCTGCAGCAAACGCTACCGACCTACCAGCGCACCGCAGCCGCTTACGAGAAGCTCGAAAAAGAAGGCTTTATGGGCAGCCTGGCCGCCGCCGACAAGCAGCGCGAAGCGATTGAAAAAGCCAAAGACCTGGACGCCCAGCAATCCGCCGTGCAGGCCTTCACCGCCACCATTGCCGCGCAAACCAAAAAAATCAGCCAGCTGCAAAGCGCCTACAAAAGCGAGCTGCAAAAAGAGCTGGCCGAAGTCCGCGCCAAAACCGCGCAGCTGCAACCCACACTCGACAAAAGCATTTACAAGGAAGGCCTGATGGAGCTGCGCGCCCCGCAAGACGGCGTCATCAAAGACCTGGCCACCACCACCGTGGGTGCCGTCGTGCAGCCCGGCAGCGTGGTGCTGACTTTGGTGCCCCAGGGCGAGCAGCTGTTTGCCGATGTCTCCATCAAAAACGACGACGTGGGTTTTGTGCAGGTCGGCCAGTCGGCGCAAGTCAAGCTTGCGGCTTACCCGTTTCAAAAGTATGGCATGTTGATGGGCAAGGTCATCCACATCAGCGCCGACGCCACGCAGAACAACCAGGGCAGCGGCAGCGCGTCATCAGCCAGCGCTGGCTCCAGCAGTGCCGATGCCGCAGCGGCCGCCGCTGCCGCCATGGCGACCTACAAGGTGCGCGTCAAGCTCGATGAGCAGGTGCTCAAGGATCCGCAGGGCAAGGCCCTGGTCATCACGCCGGGCATGCAGGTGGTGGCCGAGATCAACCAGGGCAAGCGGACGGTGCTGGAGTATTTGCTGTCGCCTGTGCAGAAGGCGGTGCAGGAGTCGGGGAGGGAGAGGTGAGGGGGAGAAAACTGAATCAGGAGTCAAGCGGGTTGAACCTGCAACTCAAATTCAATGAAGCAAGTAGGCCCCTGCTCATTTTGAGTGTTTTATTCAGTGCTCTTGCTGTTAGCCCAAGCATGACTCAGACGTGTTTCGCAAGCACTCTGAGCGCGTAGCTTTTCGGTAATAAACCTCCAGGAGTTAACTCACATGAAAACGTGCCCCAACCTTCACCGACTTATTGCCCCGCTGTTCAGCCTGGTTTTGATACTCAGCGCCTGCGCCAGTGCCAGCGGTCCCAGCGTTGCACAGAGCAGCGAGCGCCAAGCCAAAGCACAGGCCATGTTTGCAGAGCGATGCAAGACGGCGGGGGAAAAAATCTACAAAACAGTGGAAAGCGTGGATGAGGCGTATTTGCTCAAACTGCGGCCCAGTGATGTCAATTACGGAGATCAGTTCAAGCTCGATGATCCTTATGGACGAGATTTGGGAGGAGCGGGGTACATCGAGACTTTTGTTCGCGGACAGTATGCCGCGACGCATGTCATAAATCCTGATGTCGATGTACCCGCGCGTCCTAGAGGCTACCTATATGTCCAAGTTCAAGACCCAAAGGATGGACAGCGATATCGGTATACGGGAGCCGTAAAAGCGGTACGAAAAAAGGATGCTACTGCACCGAATGTTCAACTCGAACTTCAACGAAATCCCAACTATGACTTGAATGTCTATGAATTTGTTCTCGATAGAGTTCCGGCCTCTGGAACAACGCCGCGTTATGGGGTGACTTACGACGACATTTCCACCCGAGAAGAGCGTGAGTACTGGATTGCAGGTAGCTCGCTCAAAGTGATTGATCTGCAAACCAACGAGGTCATCGCTGAGCGGATCGGCTACATGATGGATTGGGCGCAGGGCAGTCGCGCAGGTGGGCGCTCTCCTTGGCTATTTGCCGCCGATCAAGCGTGCCCTAAATTTGCAGATAGGCATGGCGCTAGCGCTCAGCCATATCAGGCAGTGCGCTTTGTAGAAAAAGTTCTCAAACCATCTAAATAAGGAAGCTAATGATGCCGTCACCGACCACAGCCGAGTTACTAAAGTACGCCGATCTGCAGATGGCTGCGGAAGCTTTTCTTAGAGTAAATAAGACTGGCGATTTAATTCCGAGTGGATCCGCTCTGATCGATGCTCTAAAGGCTGGCAACGGTCACACCAGTAGGTTTACCGAAATCCAAGCCACCGAATTTGCCGCGCATTGGGAAGTACTTGATCAAAAAGCCAACACGTCGACCGGCTTCAGCGGTACCTTGTTCAGGAACAAAGACACCAATGAGCTGGTCATGTCCTTCCGCTCCACGGAATTCATAGACGACGCGGCGCGGGACAACCAGGCCACCAACAGCTTTGAAATCAAAGACACCGGCTTCGCGTGGGGCCAGCTCAGCGATATGGAGAGCTGGTACGCCGAGCTTAAGACCGGCGGAAAACTGCCTGTCGGGGCAAATTTCAGCGTCACCGGCTACAGCCTGGGTGGGCATCTCGCCACCGCCTTCAATCTTCTGCACCCGGACGCAGCGCAACAAGTCGTGACTTTTAATGGTGCCGGCGTTGGCAAAGTCAAATTCGCTACCGACACCCTCGAAGGCTTGCTTCAAGAATTCAAAGCCCTGCGTGATGATCCCAGCCAGATTGATGCCCGCTTCACCGACCCGCAGCTAAGGGAGATTTATCAGGGCTTGCGTGACATCCTGGCGCCAGCTGCATGGAATTTAGCTCCCGTGACAGAGAAATACTATCTCCTGGACCAAGCTCAATCCTTGCTAGACGGCTACACCTTGCCCAGCAATCCGGACAACAGCAACCCGCAGTTTCCCTCGCTGGTGCAGGAAAAGAGCTTCATCACCGACGCGTTGAAAGAAATTCGCACGCTTGTTGCTGAAGCTGAACGCGTAGGGACTTTGGTGGCGGGTGGTACTGGCGCGAACGCTACCAGCAACCCCGTGCGCGTTGCTGACCAGGATATTGACGCAGAGAATCTTGACTACCGCATGGCCGTCAAATTACTCGCACAGAAATCCCAGTCGGCCTCGATGCTCAGTGGGGCGCAACAAGCACTTGGCAGTAAGGTTTACCTGGATGGTTACGAGAAATCTCCGAAGGCGAACCAATTCGACATCGTGGGTGACAGCAGTCCTTCGATGGTGTCCAACAGCCAGTGGCATATCGGCAAGGATGTTCGTGTCTTTATTGAAGACCAGCCGCTCTACCGTGGCGGGGTTGGCGCCGCCGCTGTGAATGCATCGCTGGATTACGGCAGCATCAAGCTCTTGGTGAATAACTACGTTACCAACGATTTCGGTGACACGCATAGTCTGGTTCTTCTTGTTGACTCGCTCAATGTGCAAAATACCTTGCTGAAGCTGTTCGATCAAGGGCAGCAACAAGATGCGGCTCCGATGCTCAAGACTATTCTCAAGAACGCATCAAACTTGAGAAAAGAAGACGGCGATTTAGTGAGCGGTAACGGCCAGGGGAAAGCAGAAGGAAACGTTCTTGAGAATGTTCTGAATGCCTTGGGTGGCATGTTGGTTGGCTCTACTTATTCAAATCTTAAAGGTAATACGAGCGGCAACACCTGGGCTGAGTTAGAGGATGATGCTGCTGGCAATACAGGCCGGAAAACGTTCTACCTAAGACTCAAGGAAATTCAAACCAGCGCCGCTTATGTGGCTATAGCCGGTCAAGCTATAGCTGGTCACGCCAAGTTGGTGCCCGCACCCACTAACGGTTCATCGGCGCGAGAAGATTTCGGTGCCCTTTTGAGCCTGGTGTACCTTGCGCCGTTTGCGATCAAGTTTGACGGGGAAGTTCCGGTTGAATTACGGAATGCACAGCAGGATTTGTATGCCGATTGGACTCACGACAAAGACCTCGCACCTGAACTGCGGTCGCAAGGCCAGGCTGCTATCAGCGACCAGTACCTCGAGGCAAGGGCACAGTTTTTGGCGCGTGTGACTTACTACAACGAGAAGAATGCGCGATACGACACGAGCACCGGAGGGGTATTACCTCAGGATGCCGAAGCCGCGCTTTATGACCACCAGTCTCCCGATACTGTCTGGTCGGATCAAAGCACCAAAATCAAAATACAGCGCGGCGGAGTCACGGGAGTTACTCGCTATGTGGTGTTTGGCGGGCAGGACGCTGAGGCTGATATCGGAGGGGGTAATCGCAATGACCAGCTTTTCGGTGGGGGTGGAGGCGATACGCTTAGCGGCAACGACGGAGACGACTACCTTCAAGGTGATGGCGGGGATGACATCCTTATAGGCGGCGCAGGTAACGACACCTTGGCGGGCGGCAAGGACAGTGATACCTACCAATTCACAGGCAGCTTCGGCAAAGACACCATCCTTGATTCGGATGGTATGGGGAAAATCAAGATAGACGGCCAGGTGATCGGCGACGTGACGGCCGCAGGCCGGCGTGATGCCTGGAGAGTCGAACTTGCGTCTGGTCAAGTAGTGGAGATGAGTGTTTACGACGACGCCCGTTCATCGACGGGGAAAAAGCTCGTCATTACCCGTGCGGGGAGCACGGACAACACCATTACGGTCAATAACTTTAATCTGGATAAGGCCAAGAGTAGCGAAGGTTACCTTGGCATCAAGCTGGAAAACGACCCCAAACCTGTGTTGAAAGAGGGGGGCGGCGTCAACGTCTGGGCCGGTTCGGGTTTTAACCCAGCCAGCCTCGCGGGGCGAAGTTCTGATCTGATTGAAGGCGCGGGAAAAACCTTCACCATCTATCTGAACATCGCGGCCAAGGCGGATGAGAGCCTGGTGCTCAGCCTGGCCGGCCTCGCGGGCAAAGGCCTCAAGGCCATATTGGGCGATAGCAAGGTAGATGCCGATGGCGCCACCATCACCCTGGCGGAAGGGCAGACTGAAGTCAGCTTCGCATTGGTGCAAGAGGGTCAACTGGATGCTGATGCGGCAGGTGCTATCAGCGTTTCCTACCAGGGCGCCGGGCAAAGCGTTGTTGGCAACACCTGGGGATTGAATATCAAGGACCTGGGTGAGATCACCAAGACCTTCAACGGCGACCAGCATGGTCGTTTCCTCGGCAGCCTGGTCGACAACGGAGTCACCATTGACTATTACGCGAGCACCGAGTGGGCGGCGGACGGCCAGGTGATCGATGGCGAAGTTGAGGAGGACTTCAACGATGTGATTGTGGGCAGTACCGGCAACGACAAGGTGAACGGGAAGGGTGGAAATGATGCATTGGACGGCGGCGCCGGCAACGATGAAATCGACGGTGGTGCTGGCGATGACGTGATCATCGGCGGCGCGGGCAGCGACACGCTGAACGGCGGCGCCGGCAATGACTATATTTTCGGTGCCGCGGATTTGGTGGCACCGCAGACGCTGCGGACGCACGGTTGGAGCCCGACGCAGGCGAATGCGATCCTGGCCGAAACATCGGATGACGCGCCCGATGTGATTGACGCCGGCGATGGCAACGACATGGTGTTTGCCGGCCGCGGTGGTGACCGTATTGAAGGCGGCGCAGGCAACGACCAGCTTTGGGGTTTGGCCGGCGATGACATCATTGAAGGCGGCACGGGTGATGATGCGCTATATGGAGATGGAATCAATGCGCCGGGCAGCCATGCCACTACTCAGGCTACCGAACACGGTAACGACTTTTTGGATGGCGGGGATGGCGATGACGTCATTCTGGGATATGGAAAAGACGATTCCTTGTTTGGCGGTGCCGGCAATGATTCTTTGTGGGGCGACGCCGCTGCATCGACATTAGCTGGCGAATACCACGGCAATGATTACCTCGACGGAGAAGATGGGGACGATCGCCTTTGGGGCAATGGCGGCAATGACACGCTCTATGGTGGAGACGGCAACGACCAGCTTCAAGGCGATGCCTCGGAATCTGATCTCGCCGGTGAATACCATGGTGACGATTATCTGGATGGAGAGGGTGGTAACGACAGTCTCTGGGGCGAAGGAGGCAATGACACGCTTTATGGGGGCGATGGAGATGACGAGTTGTCGGGCGATGCCAGCGACCTCGCCGGTGAATACCATGGTGACGACTACATAAACGGAGAAGATGGCAATGATTTCTTGTGGGGCGGCGGAGGTTCGGATACCTTGGTCGGCGGAGCGGGTGATGACGAAATTTACGCAGACACCGGTGGCCTGATAAGCGATGCCGGCTATCTCGCCGGGGAGTACCACGGGGATGATGATATTGACGCCGGAGACGGCGACGACTACGCCGAAGGCAATGGCGGGAACGACCGCCTAAAAGGCGGAGCGGGGAGCGATCAGCTGTGGGGCGACGCTGCGCTTGTCAAATTAGAGGCTGAGTTTCACGGGACCGACTTCCTCGATGGAGGAGACGGCGACGACTACTTAACGGGTGGTGGCAAAAGCGACACCCTTTATGGGGGAGCAGGCAACGACCTTCTATGGGGCGACGACTCCGGCGAAGAGGGCGACGATCACTATATTCCCGGCAGTTTCCATGGTGATGACTACCTCGATGGCGGAGAAGGGGATGACCAGCTGGTAGGCGATGGGGCGAATGACACCCTGATCGGCGGCGCTGGCAAAGACAAGCTTTTTGGCGATGATCCAGAAAGTCGTCTGGCGGGTGAATTCCACGGGGAGGATTACCTGGATGGCGGGGACGGAGATGATTACGCTGAAGGTGGCGGTAATGACGACACAATTCTTGGTGGTAAAGGCGACGACATACTCTGGGGCGATGCCGATGAGAGCAAGATCAGCCTTGAACTTCACGGCGATGATTACGTCGATGGCGGTGAAGGCGCGGACAAGCTATATGGCGGCGGCGGAGACGACATTCTGCTTGGCGGCGATGGCAACGACACCTTGCAAGGAGACGCAGGCGATGACCGCCTCGAAGGCGGCGCCGGCGACGACATCCTGATGGGGGGTGACGGCGACGACATCCTGATCGATACCGAAGGCAACAACACCTTCGACGGTGGGGCAGGCGATGACACCATCACCGTGGGCGACCAGGACAACAATCTGCAAGGGGGGGATGGCAACGACATCCTCATAGCCGGGGACGGGGATAACACCCTCAGCGGCGGCTTGGGAGCCGACCAGCTCACGGCCGGCGACGGCGATAACACCATGAGTGGCGATGAGGGCAACGACACCCTTACCTCGGGCTCGGGCAACGACACGCTGGGTGGCGGTGAAGGCAATGATCTGCTCTTGGCTGGTGACGGCAACAACACCTTGAGTGGTGACCAGGGCAACGACACCATCACCGCTGGCTCGGGCAACGACATCCTGAACGGCGGTGAAGGTAACGATTCACTCTCCGCAGGCGACGGCGACAACACCTTGAACGGCGACCAGGGCAGCGACACCATGACCGCCGGTTCGGGTAACGACACGCTGAACGGCGGTGAGGGTAACGATATGCTCTCAGCCGGTAACGGCAACAACACCTTGCTGGGGGGTAACGGCAATGACAGTCTGGCCTCCGGCACGGGTGTCGACAACCTGAGCGGCGGCTACGGCAACGATACGCTGCATTCGGGTGGCGGCAACGACGTGCTCAACGGCGGTGACGGCGACGACATGCTGTACGGCGAAGGCGGCAACGATGTGCTCTACGCCAGCCGCGGCAATGACACGCTGGCCGGCGGCGACGGCCTGGACACCTATGTGCTGAACTACAGCGCCGACCGCAGCAAGGTGGTCGATAACTCCGTCGAGGGTTCGGTCGTCAAGCTGGGCGCGGCGGGCATGAAGTTCGAAGACCTGTATGCCACTCGGCGAGCCAATGACCTGGTGGTCGAGGTGCGCGGCACCTCGGCTTCGATGCGCATCAAGGACTATTACGCTTCCACCCAGACCTCCTGGGTGTTTGAGGATGCGCAGGGTAACACCACCACGGGCGAAGCACTCGTGGCGGCCAGCCAGACGGATTGGGCCCAGCTGCAGGCGAATTTGCTCAAGGATTTCCAGTCCAGCGCCTTGGGTTCAATTTCGCGGGGCTACTCCGATGGCGGCTACACGCAGCGGGTTGATGGTTCGTGGTACCGGGCCGCCAGTTATGAGGTGGACATTTCCAAGGCCTATGTCAAGAGGACGGAGCTCTTCAAGGATCTCTCGGGTGTAATCACTGCTCACGTTGCTGCTGAGGAATGGAGCGGGGATCTGCCATCGCAGCCCGCCACGGACACGACTGCCACGGTCACCTTTCAAACAAACGCGGTTGCCGACGGTACAACGACGCTTCAGTCCTATAACTATGCCTTCAACTTCGAAAATGCGTGGAGTTCGGTGAACTGGACAAAAGATCCCAGTTCCCACTTTGAATCGGACTGGAATCTTGTGTATGACGCCGGCCTGATGGGCTACATTGGCTACACACGGGTTGACATCGATACGGACTACTACACGGGCAAAGTCAACCAACTGACCTTCCAGGACCCTGGCGCGCCCGCGCTGGCCGGCAATTTGCCGAGCTATGTCGCGGTTGACTTCTGGCACCGCCAGGACAGCTACAACCTCGGCCTCTCGATACTGGCCGACGGCGACCAGACGGTGTCGGCCGACGGGTATTCAGCCGTGATAGGCGGCACTGGCAACAACATAATTTATGGCGCCGGCTTTGCCTATGGCGGCACCGGCAATGCGCAGCTGATAGGCGGCGGCACGCTGATGGCCGGCACTGGCGACCAGTTGCTGCAGTTCGGCCAAACCATGGTGGTCGGTGACGGCCACGACACGGTGGTGGGCCACGACAGCAGCCACATCCTGGTCAACCCGGATAACCTGGGCATAGACCTGATTGGCCAGAGCTTCGATTGGGAATCCGACCTAGACAATTTTGGGCAATCCCTGGAGATCAAGGCGATTTACCAGGCCATGGGCTATGAAGACTGGAGAAAGAACTACCAGTATGGCGGCAAGCACCGCCTGGACTTCGGTGAAGACTTCGTAGGCTATTTCGACTCCCTGGAAGATGCACGCGCCGCCTTTGTTCCCAGCAGCGCATGGCCCACTTTCGACGAGGCGATGGCCTATGCCTTTACGACCTGGCGATATGTGGAGCCTTTGACGGCGCTGTACAAGACGCCGTACACCACCGTGGAAGACCCGGACAGCGGGCTGGTCGCCAGCAGTTACTACGCCGCGCATGGCATCACGCCCACCCTGCTGACGGCGAATGATTTTGCGGCCTTGCAGCCGCTGCTCCAGGCCGAGTTGCTGCCCCGGGGTATCGTCAGCTTTGGCCCCGGGCTCTCGCTGGCGGACCTGACCCTGTCTTGGGGCGAGGCGGTGGGCTCCCTCGACGGCGCCACGCATGTCACGCTCGACATTCTGTGGGGCACTGACCAGGGCATACGTATCATGATGCCGCGCAGCGGCGATGGGCTGAACAGCGTGGTTCAGCAGTTTGAGTTCTCCGACGGCACGGTCAGCAGCCTGCTGGACCTGATCGCCCTGGCGCCGCCCGCGCCCGACTTTGACCTCGGCTACGCCCGCCTTTACGCGGGCATGGGCGCGCAGACCGCAGATGCGGCCGATGTGGCCGGCATTCGCGCGGCGGTCGCATCCGCTGGTGAACTCAAGGTCGAGAGCGATGGTGTGGACCTGGTGATCTCCATCATCGGCAGCAGCGACAGCCTGCGGATTACCGGCTGGTACGCTGATTCCAGTGCCATGTCTCAGGCAGTGCTGTTCACCTCAGGCGGGGCCACGCTTTCCGCGGACGAGCTGACCGGCAAGGGCTTGCTCAAGGACGGCAGCGCTGGCGACATGGACCTGTACGGTGTACCCGACTTTGCCACCACCTTTATCGCCGGGCCGAATACCCGCATGACGGGCAATTCGGGCATGGACATCTATGTCTATAACCCGGGCAGCGGCGAGGTGCACATCAGCGACCCGGGCGGCGGCACCGTGCGTTTTGGCAGCGGCGTCAGCGCCACCGCCACGCTGGGCCTGGGCGATGGCTCGCTGCTGATCCAGCTGGGCAACCAGGGCGACAAGATTTACCTGGAAAACTTCGACCCTAGCGACGCCGAAAACTTCGAAAGCGTGTCGGACTTCGAGTTTGCCAACGGCAGCACGCTGAGCCTGCAGGACCTGCTGGACCAGGGCTTTGACCTGTCGGGCACCTCGGATGCCGACACCATCACCGGCACCAGCGTGACCGACCGCATCCTCGCGGGCGCGGGCGACGATGTGCTGCAAGGCGGCAGGGGAAACGACACGCTGGACGGCGGGGCCGGCAGCGATGTGTATCTCTTCAGCCGCGGCGATGGCGTGGACACCATCCACGAAGGCGATGCAACGCCTGGCAATGTGGACACCATCCGCTTTGACGACTCCGTCAGCGTGTCGGACGTCAGGGTCAGCCGTGAAGGGCTCAACCTGTACCTCAGCATGGACGGCAGCACGGACCGTATCGAGATCAGCAACTGGTTTGGCGAGGGCGCCGACACGGTGGAGCAGGTCGAGTTTGCCGATGGCACGGTGTGGGGCAAGGCCGAACTGGAAGCCAGGTTGCCGATAGCCATCACGGGAACCGAAGGGGATGATGAGCTGAGCGGCTCGGAGGCCTTTGAGGTTTTCAACGGCCAGGGCGGCAATGACATACTGAACGGCGGCGCGGGCAACGATGTGTACCTGTTCAAGCGCGGCGATGGCCAGGACATCATCGACGACTATGACGAAACCCTGGGCAATATCGACACCATTCGATTTGACAGCGGCATTTCAGCGGCCGACGTCAGGGTCACTTTCGATTCCTATGGGCATTTGTCCCTGAGCATAGACGACACCGAGGACCGTATCCAGCTCAACTCCTGGATGCAAGGCGAGGCCTACCAGGTCGAGCGGGTGTTGTTTGCCGACGGCACCGTGTGGCAGCAGGAAGACCTGGCTGCCATGGCTGTGTTTGGTCCTACCGAAGGAAATGACTACCTGGAAGGAACGGAAGACGGTGATTTCCTGAGAGGCCTGGGTGGCGCCGACGAGCTGTACGGGCAGGGCGGTAACGACATTATTGCCGGTGGCAGTGGTGACGACTACCTGGACGGCGGAGCGGGCGATGACCTGCTGGAGGGCGGTACTGGTAACGACACCCTGAATGATGGTGCCGGCAACGATGTGTACCTGTACAGCCGGGGCGACGGCTCTGATCGCATCCAGGATTATGACGAGACGGTTGGCAACATCGATACCCTGCGGTTCTATGACGGAACGATCACCACCGCTGACATCAAGGTAACCCGGGGCCTGACTGACCTGTATCTGCACATCGAAGGCACGGGTGACCGGATTGCCCTTAACGACTGGCTAGGCGATGAAGGAAGCCGGATTGAGCAGGTTGAGTTTGCCGATGGCACGGTGTGGGATGCTGCCATGCTGGAAAGCCTGATCACCATGGCATCGGGCACTGAAGGTGACGATTCCCTGTACGGTACGGAGGCCTCGGAGGTGCTCAATGCACTTGGTGGCGACGATGATCTTGTGGGTAATGGTGGTGACGACACGCTTGATGGCGGTGCGGGGAATGACTACCTCGAGGGCGGTACAGGTAACGACGTGTACCTGTTCGGCCGCGGCAGCGGGAATGACGAGATTTTTGACTACGACGAAACCGCCGGCAATATCGACACGGTCCGTTTCGACGCAACAGTTGCTCCCGGCGACATCAAGCTCACGCGTGACAGTTCCAGCCTCTTCCTGACGATTGACGGGACGAGCGACCGGATTACCTTGGGTGGCTGGTTTGCGGACGAAGCCCACCAGGTCGAACGAATCGAGTTCGCCGACGGAACGGTCTGGACCAAGGCCGACGTGGAGTCATTCCCCGTGGTGTTTGCGGGCACCGAAGGCGATGACATGCTGGCGGGTACCGATGGTGCCGACCTGCTCGAAGGCGGTGGCGGCAATGACACCCTCAATGGCGGTGCCGGCAATGACGTTTACCTGTATAAGCTTGGAGACGGCTCGGACACCATCAACGAATACGATCCCCTGGACGGCAATGTTGATACTGTCCGTTTCGACAGCTCGGTGACCGTGTCTGACGTCCAGGTAACGCGTGATGGCAGCAATTTATACCTGGGAATCAACGGCACGGCAGACCGGATCACGCTGGCCAGCTGGTTTAGCAATGCCGGCAGGCGGATAGAGCAGGTCGAGTTTGCCGATGGCACGATTTGGGATACCTCGGCCCTGGCGGCGACGGCGGTGTTCTCGGGTACTGCGGGCGATGATGTCGTGATGGGGTCAGCGCTTGGCGACGTGATCGATGGCGGCACGGGCAACGATACGCTCTATGGCGGCACAGGTAACGATGTATATCTGTACAAGCGCGGCGACGGCTCGGACACCATTGGCGAGTCCGATGACACCGTGGGCAATATCGATACCCTCCGCTTCGGCGATGCGGTGCTGGCGAGTGATGTCAAGATCACTCGCAATGCGTGGCATCTCTTTTTGCAGATAGAGGGTACGGCTGATGTGATCACGGTGAAGAACTGGTTCTTTCACGAAAGATACCGGATTGAGCAGATCGAGTTTGCCGATGGAACCGTGTGGGACAAGGCCCAGGTAACTGCCTTGGTGGCGGCCGCCGTGTTCGTCGGCACCAGCGGCGATGATTATCTGTGGGGAAGCGCGGATGTTGAGACGATGGAGGGCGGGGCCGGTAACGACACGCTTCGCGGTGAAGCCGGTAACGACGTTTACCTGTACAAACGGGGCGACGGCACGGACACCATCACCGATCACGACGAATCCGCAGGAAATATCGACACGGTCCGCTTCGACAGCTCGGTGACAGTGGCCGACATCA
>Ga0102587_1001189_pt1 | contig 20547 bp, 20 predicted proteins | sample AraplaF_Col_mTSA_FD_76853 | JGI IMG/M metagenome (GOLD analysis project Ga0102587, IMG submission 76853) | Arabidopsis root microbial communities from the University of North Carolina, USA - plate scrape MF_Col_mTSA (SPADES assembly) (version 2) | ecosystem: Host-associated > Plants > Roots >... | reverse complement strand
CCTGGGTCCACGGTCCCCTCCCCCCGCCGGCCCGGCACTTTCGCCATGATCTTCGATCCCTGGAACAAGGGCGAACCCATCGTCATCACCTCGCCGGAAGGCCGGCATTTCTACGGCCACGGCGCTTTTTCCCCGGATGGCCGGCTGCTTTATGCCAGCGAGAACGACTTCGACAACAACAGGGGCATGATCGGCCTCTACGACGCGACGAATCGTTTCGTCCGCATCGGCGAATATGAAACCTATGGCGTCGGCCCGCATGACATGACGGTTTCCGATGATGGCCGCATGCTGATCGTTGCCAATGGCGGCATCGAGACCCATCCGGACTTTGGCCGCACCAAGCTCAATCTCGGCAAGATGCAGCCGTCGCTGGCGCTCATCGATGCGGCGACCGGCGTACTGATCGAAAAACATGCGCTGCCGCCGCAATGGTCTTCAGTCTCGACGCGGCATGTCGATATCGACGCCGGCGGCCGCATCTGGTTTGCCTGCCAGTACGAGGGGCACCGCAAGGATCTGCCGCCGCTCGTCGGCCATTTCGCCAAGGGCGAGGATCTTGTTTTCATCGATCTGCCCGAGGAGACGACACGGCGGCTTGCCAACTATGTCGGTGCGATCGCGGTCAACCGGAAGGACGGGCTCGTCGGCGTCACCTCGCCGGTCGCCGGTGCGTCCGTCACCATCGATGCGAAAACGGGCAAGGTGCTGCGCGAGGAAAGCATTCCCGATGCCGCCGGCATTGCGCCTGCTCCCGGTGGCTTTGCCGTTTCATCCTATGACGGCGACTTCCTTTCGACCCATAGCGATGTCGCATGGGACCAGCATATCGTGCGGATCGCTCAACAAGCTTTGCTGCGATAAGCCTTCCAGTCCCTTTCAATGGCTTCCGCGGCTGCCCGTGCCGCCTCGTAGAGCCAGTCCTCGCCGCGGGAACGCAGGTCATTGCGAATTGCCGCAGCACTTGCTGCGTCATCTGAATGACAGTTGGCGATCTCGAAGCCCATCAATTCCAGCATCGAGCCGTTCAACAGGGTCTTCGCATCGGTCTTGATCTCGATCTTGCGGCTGTTCGGCGAAAGCCTGCGAACGAGAATGCGACCGGTCACCATGAAATGGGAATCGGGGCTGCGCATCCGCCCGGCGGCGATGACCCCGGTTCTGATGACGTGATCTCCGGACCTTGCCAGCGACCAGGCGGAGGGCACAAGCGCCTTGGCTTCACGCAACACGGGTCCGCCGCGCCACTCCTTCACATAGGCGACGAAACGCGGCCGCCCGAGACTTCCCGTCCCCTTCGTCACCGGCACCGGCGTGACACTTCCCGAACCCTTCGGCAGAGCATTTTTCAAGGCCTCGACAAAACTGCCGGGTGCCGGCTTTTTGCCGGGCTTACGCTTGTCCCATTTTTTCCAGAAATCGTTCCGTTCATCTTCCGAAAGCAAAAGCTTGTCGCGGAGCCAAGGATGATCGCGCTCCAGGATGATCGGAGCCGGGTGATCGAGACCGCGCACATAGCCGGCGAGGATGAGCTCGGCGATCGCCCTGCCGGAAATCCCGTCGTCCGGCTGAGCCAGAACGGCGCTCGCCACCAGCCGCACGAGATCCAGCCCGTAAGGCATGATCGCCGCGTCGTCGAAATCATTGGCGCCCCAGACGAGCCGCCCCTCGATATCCCGCCAGGTGCCGAAATTCTCCAGATGCGTGTCGCCGACCGACAGCACTTGCGGCATGCCGGCAAGCTCCGGCCTGACATCGTAGATGATCTCCGCCCAACGCCAGTAGGTGGCGCGCAAGAAGACGAAGGCGTCCTCGCACATCTTCCGGTGTTTCTCGTCGATATCGTCCTGCACGAACTCGCCCTGCAGCTCGTTTGCCAACCACGCCTCGTAATCGCCCATAGATTGAGAAAATTTCGCCATAGGCTCGCCCCCAGGTTTCAGCGACTATACTCCCGTCGAGCCTTCTCCAGAAGAGGTTTCGAGATCACAGATGACGGAGACGACGAGACGAAAATTCAGTCGGCGCGGCTCACCATGCTGAGATGAACCGCTCCAACTGATGCGCTTATGCCGGAAGCGGAGCTTCGGCGTTTACGAGGCCCGCCTTGCGCAGTTCCAGCCAGAAATCGGCCGGGACCGCTTCGCCCAGCGCGGCGCTGTCTTCCGCTATCCGGTCCGGCTTGCTCGCGCCGGGGATGACGGCGGCGACGGCGGGATTGGCAAGCGGAAATTGCAGCCCTGCCGCCTTCATGCTGATACCGAAGCGGTCGGCAATCGCCTTGATACGTGCCACCCTGTCGAGAATGGCGGGCGTTGCCGGCGCATATTCGAAGTTCGGACCGCCAACCAGAGCACCGGAACTGTAGGGACCGCCGACGACGATACCGAGCCCGCGTTCCGTAACCATCGGCATCACACGCTGCAGCGCCCGGTCGTGATCGAGCAATGTATAGCGGCCGGCAAGCAGGAAGCCATCCGGGCGCGGCTCCTGAAGAGCCAGCAGCAGCTCGATCGGTTCCACGCGGTTGACGCCGAGGCCCCAAGCCTTGATGACACCCTCGTCGCGCAACCGGTCAAGCGCCTTGAATGCGCCCGTTCGCGCGCTTTCGAAGATAGCGAGCCATTCATCGCCATAAAAATCCTGCGCCACGTCATGAACCCAGGCAATTTCGATACGGTCGGTCTTCAGGCGTTTCAGGCTGTCCTCGATCGAGCGCAGGGTCGCGTCTTCCGAGTAGTCGTTTACGATCTTGTTGGGGCGGCCGTATTTGAAGACATCGCCCTTTTCGCCGAGATCGCGGGCGTTGACGTCCTCGATCTCATCGAGGATCACGCGCCCGACCTTGGTGCTGATCGCATATTGTTCCCTGGGTTTACCAGCGAGCGCCTCGCCCATGCGGAGCTCGGCCAGCCCCGCGCCATAGAAGGGCGCGTTGTCGAAATAGCGGATACCATCGCTCCAGGCGGCTTCCACGGTCCCCAGTGCTTCCTGTTCCGGAATATCGCGGAACATGTTGCCGAGCGGGGCGGCGCCGAAGCCGAGTTTGCCCGGGAGAATGTCTTTAAGTGCCATCGTTCTATCCTCGAGATAGTTTGTGAGTGTTCGTCAGCCCGTCAGCCGACCTGTACGGGGTCGAGTACCATTGCCTTGCGTTCCACGACGTCGTTGATGACAGCGAAGTAATTCTTGAAATACGGCGTCTCACGATGGACGGCGGCGCGATCCGTGTAAAGCTTATCAGGACCAGGCTGTCAGCATCGGTCTGATCCTGCCAGATATCCCGGCGTATATTTCTGGGTTCGGCGACGCCGGCAAGCAAGGCAGCAATGACCATGTGCATCGCTGGCTGCGGACCCTGGTCAGCAATATCGCAAAGAGGCTTCCGATGGAGTAGCCAGTCGTTTCGCAGGACAGCAGATTTATTCGCCTGGAAACCGCGTGATCGAAAAGCCGTAGCTTGAGACAAAAACATCGTGAGCCGGATTGCAATCTTGTCGAATCCGCCCGGCCATGCCACTTTCGCGGCGGTGAGAGGGACTGCGATGAACGACACCGACAGGGGCGATTTCCGGGAACGGATCCGCCAGAATTTTTCCCGCCAGGCGGCCATGCATACGATCGGCGCGGAGCTGACGCGCGTCGAGCACGGCATGGTGGAAATCGAACTTCCCTTCGACGTCAAACTGACACAGCAGCACGGCATTTTGCACGCGGGCATCATTTCCGCGGCGCTCGATTCGGCCTGCGGTTTTGCCGCCTACAGCGTTATCGATGCCGATGCCTCGATCCTCACGATCGAGTTCAAGGTCAATCTCATGTCGCCGGGGCGTGGCGAGCGCTTCCTCTTCAGGGGCGAGATCACCAAGCCCGGCTCCAACATCATCGTCGCCGATGGGCGAGGTTATGCGATCAGCGACGGGCCGGCCAAGCTCATCGCGTCCATGACCGGGACGATGATGGTCATTCGCGGAAGAGAGGGAATTACGGGATGAAATTCGAACTGAAGTCGGTCGCAGGCAAATCCATCCTGTTCGTCATGGCCGCGGAGGCCGAATATGGTCCCTTCCTGCGCTCACGCATCGAGCCGCTGGTGACCGGCGTCGGCCCTGTCGAGGCTGCAATCGCGATCTCCAAATCGCTCTCCCGTCTCGATGCTTCCGACGATCTGCCCGATCTCGTCGTTTCGCTCGGCTCTGCCGGTTCGGCGCGCCTGCAGCAGACCGAAGTCTATCAGGTCACCGCGGTCTCCTATCGTGACATGGACGCCTCACCGCTCGGCTTCGAAAAGGGCAAGACGCCTTTTCTCGACCTGCCGGCCGATCTCGAACTGCCGCTGCGCATTCCCGGCATTCCCGAGGCCACCCTTTCCACCGGCGGCAATGTCGTCTCGGGTGCCGCCTACGCCAATATCGCAGCCGACATGGTCGACATGGAGACCTATGCCGTGCTGCGTGCATGCCAGGGGTATAAACTGCCGCTGATCGGCCTTCGCGGCATTTCCGACGGCGCGGTGGAGCTGCAGCATATTTCCGGTTGGACCGAATATCTGCATATTGTCGACCGCAAGCTTTCCTACGCCGTCGACAGCCTGTTTACCGCTCTGGAAGACGGCGTTTTCTGGTTCTAAAGCATGTCGCGCAAAAGTGTGCAGCGGTTCTGCGATGACGACATGCGAAGACAAAAGCTTGAAGCGTGGCAGCGAATCTGAAAGATCGCGACACGCTTCAAGCGTTGAAAACAGGGACAATCGGGACAATAAAACCCGGCCGCGGCCGATTTCCCGCATTGCAAGAAGAGGCGCTTTTCATTAAAGGCTCGCCATGACCCAGACAGCACACCCCGACAGCGTTCTCATCGTCGATTTCGGCAGCCAGGTGACCCAGCTCATCGCACGACGCGTGCGCGAAACCGGTGTCTATTGCGAGATCGTTCCCTTCCAGTCCGCCGAAGAAGGCTTCAATCGTCTCCAGCCGAGAGCCGTGATCCTGTCCGGCAGCCCGGCCTCGACGGTCGATGAAGGCTCGCCCCGGGCGCCGCAGGTCATCTTCGACAGCGGCCTTCCGGTCTTCGGCATCTGCTATGGCCAGCAGACGATGTGCATGCAGCTCGGCGGCATGGTGGAAAGCGGTCATCACCGCGAATTCGGCCGTGCCTTCCTTGAGGTCGATGAGGACTGTGCCTTGTTCGAAGGCCTCTGGTCCAAGGGGTCGCGCCACCAGGTCTGGATGAGCCACGGCGACCGCGTGACGAAGCTGCCCGAGGGCTTCGAGGTTGTCGCAACCTCGTCCAACGCGCCTTACGCCTTCATTGCCGACGAGAAACGCAAATATTACGGCGTGCAGTTCCATCCGGAGGTCGTGCATACGCCCGACGGCGCCAAGCTGATCGCGAATTTCATCCATAACATCGCCGGCATCCAGGGCGACTGGACCATGTCGGCGTACCGTCAGAAGGCGGTCGAGGACATTCGCAAGCAAGTCGGCGACAAGCGTGTCATCTGCGCGCTATCGGGCGGCGTGGATTCCTCGGTTGCAGCCTTGCTCATTCACGAAGCCGTCGGCGACCAGCTGACCTGCATCCTCGTCGACCACGGCCTTATGCGCAAGGACGAGGCCGCAGGCGTCGTCGCCATGTTCCGCGAGCACTACAATCTGCACCTGATCCATGTCGACGCCGCCGACCGCTTCATCGGCGAGCTCGAAGGCGTTTCCGATCCGGAAACCAAGCGAAAGATCATCGGCCGCCTCTTCATCGAGACCTTCGAGGACGAGGCGAAGAAGCTCGGCGGCGCCGATTTTCTCGGCCAGGGTACGCTCTATCCCGATGTGATCGAGTCGGTCTCCTTCACCGGCGGCCCTTCCGTCACCATCAAGTCGCACCACAATGTCGGCGGCCTGCCGGAGCGCATGAAGATGCAGCTGGTCGAGCCGTTGCGCGAACTCTTCAAGGATGAGGTTCGCGCCCTCGGCAAGGAACTCGGCCTGCCCGACAGCTTCATCGGCCGCCACCCCTTCCCGGGTCCAGGCCTGGCCATCCGCTGCCCCGGCGGCATCACCCGCGAGAAGCTCGACATCCTGCGCGAAGCCGATGCGATCTATCTCGACGAGATCCGCAAGGCCGGTCTCTACGATGCGATCTGGCAGGCTTTCGCCGTGCTGCTGCCGGTCCAGACCGTCGGCGTCATGGGCGACGGCCGCACCTATGAATTCGTCTGTGCACTGCGCGCCGTGACCTCCGTCGACGGCATGACGGCGGATTTCTACCACTACGACATGGAATTCCTCGGCCGCGCCGCCACCCGCATCATCAACGAAGTCCGCGGTATCAACCGCGTGGTTTACGACGTGACAAGCAAGCCGCCCGGCACGATCGAGTGGGAATGACGGGTACTAACGGCGGCAATAGCGTAGTTTCGGCGGCGAATTTCACCGTCGCGCGATTGTCGTTCCAGTCGGTTCTCACTCTGCTGACCTGGCGTTCTCCATCTCTGCCTTGCAGGTCCGATCTGCGCCCACTTTCAGGATGATGTAAAGTCGCTTCAAAGGGCGGGAGTGCTCTGGCGTAGAATGGCGCGCGCAAAGGCGGGTCTGCTTCGCGCCAATTCCCGGAGATCGAAGCCTTCAGGGAAGCGTCTCGCAATTAGCGCTCGGCTAGCTGCCGCGGAGCAGGGGAACGAGACTTGGCGCTCCATCGTCAACGGCAAGACAATCTCGGTTCCCGCGCGCTTCCAAAAGAACCTCCAGCATGTTCAAGCGTCCATCAGCCTAGAAGATAGGAATTCGATGAAGCGCTGGGTCTTGGCTGGAATAAGGCGAGTTTCGGTGACGGCGTAAATGCTGACCGACGAGCCCTGCCATTCGGGCAGGATGCGTCGGAGCCGGCCAGAGGCCAAGTCCTCGGCGACGATCTTCTCGGGAAGCAGGGCGATGCCCTGGTGGTTGACCGCCAGGGCGCGGATCATCCCGACGCTGTTGAGCGTGAAGCGGCCGCGAACGCCGATATCGACCTTGTTCATCTCCTGGTGCAAGGTCCAGGTCGGCGTCCGTGGCATGCAAAGGCATTCATGCTCCGCCAGGTCCGCCGGTGTGGCGGGCTCGCCTGACGCCTCGATATATCCAGGCGACGCATAGAGATGGCGCGAATGCCCCCCGATCAGGCGAGCGATCAGACCGGAATCTTCCAGCTTGCCTATGCGGATTGCTACATCGAACGGCTCGGCCACCAGATCGACACGGCGTGGGGTCAGGTCGAATTCGAACGTGATGCCGGGATAGTGCCGCGCGAAATCGACGATGACCGGCGTGAGATAAAGCGTGGCTAGGTCAACAGGGAGCGAAACCCGCAGGACACCGCTCGGCTGCTCAACCATCGCGCCGAGTTGCTCGTGCGCCAGCCGCGCCTCGTCGACGATCCGCTTGCTTCGTTCGTAATAGAGCTGGCCCGCCTCGGTGAGCTCGATCTTGCGCGTCGTGCGATGCAGGAGCCTCAAGCCGATCGCCTTCTCCAACGCGCTGATGCGTCGCGATAGCGTGGAGTTTGGCATGCCGAGAGCCTCCGCTGCCTTCCGGAAGCTCCTGGTTCTTGCCACCTCGACGAACAGCGCCATGTCGTTCAAATGGCTCACTCGATTGCTCCATATATGGAATTCTGATTTCAATTTTGTCAGATTTATCCCGATATTGGAATAGTAGACAAGGGCTTCCAGCAATTGGAGATCCAAATGAGTCCGCTATTCACCCCTATTCGCGTCGGCCGCTACACGCTGCCGAACCGCCTCGTCATGGCCCCGATGACCCGCAGCCGCGCCGGCTTCGACGGAACGCCAAGCGAGCTGGCCGCCGAATATTATGCCCAGCGCGCCGGCGTCGGCCTGATCGTCACCGAGGGCACCCAGCCTTCGGATGACGGGCAGGGCTACATCACCACCCCGGGCATCTACGCGCCCGCACACGTCGCCGGTTGGCGGAAGGTCACCTCCGCCGTGCACGACAAAGGCGGCCACATCTTCGTCCAGCTCATGCACGCCGGGCGCATGTCGCATCCCGACAATACGCAGCATCACCGCCAGGGTGTCGCGCCCTCCGCGATCGGCTGGCTGATCTGGAAGTCTTTGGCCAGATGGTCCTGGCCAATCCGGATTTCGTCGTCCGGCTGAAGGGCAATGCAGCGATGAACGAGGCAGACCCAAGCACCTACTTCGGTGGCACTGCGCGAGGCTACATCGATTACCCCGTCCTGAGCGCCCGAGCCAATACCAGTTCACGATCGGAGATTTTAAATTGACCCAATCACCGCATCCGTCGACTGCCTCGGACAAGAAGACGCTTGCCGACACCGCAAGTTCAAGCGCAACGGCGAGAAAGAAGGTCCTGGTCGTCGGCGCAACAGGATTCCTCGGAGCCAAGATTCTCCGCAACCTGGCGCATGATGCGAGCGTTGACGTCGTTGCGATGTCGCGTAAGGGCGCGCCCTCAAATGAGAGTGTCGATGTCGGATGGGTGCGCGGCGACATGATGGATCCGGCGTCACTGGATCGCGCCTTGCAGGGCGTGGACGTCCTCGTCAGTTCGGCGAACGGCTATATGAAGGGAAGCATCGACATCGACTTCCAGGGCAACAAGAACCTCGTCGAAGCGGCAGCAAGAGCCAATGTCGGCAGATTTGTCTTTCTCAGCATTGTTAGCAGCGAGGCCGCGTCAGCGGTGCCGCATTTCCACGCCAAGAAAGTGGCCGAGGATCTGATCAAGGCCTCTGGCGTGCCCTATGTCTTTATCCGCGCGCCCACGTTTCTCGACCAGAGTGCGGACTTTATTGTGAAGGGCGTGAAAGCCGGCCGGTTCCTGGCGCTGGGTGATAAGACCACAAAATGGTCCTATGTTCTGACAGATGATCTGGCCTCGTATCTTGCCAAGGCCGCTACCTTTGCTGGTAGTGAGATCAACAATCAAACGATCGATGTCGGCTGGCGCGATGGCCCCAAGAGCCAGCAAGAGATCGCCGATCTCGTCTCCGAGGTTATAAAGAAACGTCTCAAGGTGCGAGTGGTCCCTTGGCTGGTTTTCCGCTTGCTCGCACGCCCGGTAAAGCTGTTTTCCGAGCTTGGGTACGATCTGATCCAGATGTTCCTGTTCTTCAAGAAGGGCGTCTATGTTTCGAACATTTCGAAGCAAGAACACTTCTTCGGACCTGCGCCTACACCCCGAGATGCGATCACTCGATGGGCGAAAAGTCAGCAGCTAATTTCGTGATGCATAATGGGGCCGGCATTTCAAGAGTAGCGAGATGGGGCGCCTGTCTTTCAGCTAAATCAGAGGACTATGGAGGAACGACATATGGTGAGTGATCCGACAGCGGTTAAAAGGCCGGAGCAGATGATTTCCGTCCCGACGACCTTAAGTCCTCAGGCCCGAACCTATTCGACGCAGAGGATCGCTCAGTTGGCCGCTTCCGGTCAGACGCACGTAGAGCCGCAAGCGCTCTCGGCATTTATGGATCCCATGCTCGACATGATGCGGCCGCTCGCAGCCAAGTTTCAGGGATCGGCGACGGTGATTGCGTTGCCGAGCGGTGCAGAACTCCACCGAGCCAATCCGGAGGGAACCAAGGCACGCCTCGCGGAAGTAGCGTATTTCGACATCCATGGCGGCGGTTTCGTCGTCGGCGGTGGCGAGATGTGCGCTCTGACCGCGAAGCTCAAGGCCGCCGACTACGGCGCGGAAGTATTCTCGGTCGACTACAGGATGCTCCCTGATCAGCCCTATCCGGCTGCCCTGGATGATGCCTAGACGCATATACTGAGATCCTGAAGAGCTATCCGCCATCGGCATTGGTTGTCGCGGGCACTTCAGCTGGTGGAAATCTCGCCGCGGCCCTGATGCTGCGCGCCCGCGACAAGGGCTTGCCGCTTCCCGCGGGCCTTTTCCTGTTCACCCCCGCGCTTGATCTCACGCTCGCGGGCGACAGCCACCAGACGAACCGCTTCCTCGACGTGAACCTCTACGGAGGCGTGGACTACATTCGCAGCTACGCCGGTGCCGAGGATATCGAACACCCCCATGTATCTCCCCTGTTCGGGAACTTCGACCTCAGCTGGCCACAGACGCTTCTGGCGACGGGAACACGCGACCTGCTTCTGTCCGATACGGTGCGCATGCACCGAGCCCTTCGGCGTGCAGGGGTGACGGCCGAACTCCACGTTATCGAAGCTGGTCCTCACGGCGGGTTCCTGGGAGCTTCCCCAGAAGACGCCGAGATCATGGCGGAGGCTCGTCGGTTCACCTATTCGGCCTGGGGCATTCCGACTGATGTAGGAGCATCGGTTAGGTAGCCGAGTATCGTTCCAACTCGGGTCGCATGGGCAACTTTCCCAGCAGAAGGGTGATACAAAGTCTCGGAGAATAGACTTGAAAATCCGAGCTTTCATATCATGCCCAACCCATTCCCCCAGCGCACCGAGCGGATGCGTAACATGGGTTGGGTGACGGTACTTTTCGAGCTGCGTCGCGTTAGTCGCAGAGCCGCCGGGAGGGGCATAAATAGTCGGATTGGCCCCGATAGTTGGTGAAACCTCGGAAATTTTTCTGCAGGAGTTTTTCCTTTAATATCAATAGCATAGTTTTTTGACGACCCGCGCGTCGGCTTTCCAGGCTGAAAACAAGAAAAACCCAGCTAGATCAATCATCTAGCTGGGCTAAAAACAATCGAGTGGGAGTGAGGGAAACGGCGATGATAGGCTGCTCTAGCGTCGTATTTCGCAGAAAATACAAATGATTTGCGGGCAAGGCGGTCGCATCACCTATCAAATGTTGTCCCGACTGCTGCCGGATCTGCGATGGAGAGAAGCGTCGACCGCATCCAGGCGGGAGCTTGACCGCGGTAGATGCGAGCGTCTTTTTATCGTTGGAAGAAGATGAGGTGCCGCGATCTGTGCAAACTCGCCGCACGCGCCGGCCCAATATGACGAAGCGTCTGGACCACGGTCCCGGCCAAGCTGCCCGGAGCAATCAAATGCTTATCCGCCCGCGTGGTCGTTACTACCGTGCGCGGCGATGAACATGGCGACGGCCGACCGGCAATAGGATTCGATTTCGTTGTCGTCCTCTGCTCTCGCTTCATCGAAGCGTGCGATAATCAGGAGATCGGATCCTTTGAAAAGCGCGGCAAACAAGCGGGCGGACTGGAGAGGATCGGGCACGTTCAGAACCGCCCTCGCGTGCAACTGACGCAACAGGGCCTCGATTTGGGCGATGACATGGGCGGGGCCGGCTTCGTAATGGAGCTTGGTTAAAGACTTTTGATTGGTCTTGTCGGCCATGACCATGGCTTCGACACTGCGGACGTCCGGCCTCAACAGCGTGCGAAGCAGGGATGATCCCACCGCCATGAGCTGATCTTCGACCGAACCGTCGACGCCTTCAAGAAGGGTCCGTGGTGCAAACAGCTGATGGCAGCCGGCCGCGATGGCCGCGCCGAACAGCGCCTCCTTGTTCTCGAAGTGCCTGTAGATGCTGAGCTTGGATATCTTCGCCCGCTGGGCGACCTTGTCCAATGTCGTCGCTTGAAAGCCCAATTCCACAAAGAGTTCGCATGCGGCGTCGACGATCGTTTGGCCAAGCGCCTCGTTGGCGGGCCGGCCGCGCCGGCCCTGGCTGTTTTCGGTCACGACAAATTCCAGTCCTTGACAGTATCCTAATTCTTGAATTACGATACCATATAGTATCCAAAATGTGCAAGCCATTAGGTGGGTTTCAACCATGTCCTCCACGCCAAGTTTCCCCGGACCGCCCCGCGATATCGAATGCGGCATTGTCCGGCGGGCCAAAACAGTGATGGGCGACCTTCTCGCCGATGCCGAGGCCCTACTCACTGCCCGTCTCGAGCGGGTATCGCTGGACGATATTTCGCGCCACACCCAACCCAACCCCCTCCATCCGCAACACGGAGCCCATCACCATGGATGACGTCATCATCATCGGCGGCAGCTTTGCCGGCCTCGCCGCCGCCCTGCAGCTCGGCCGTGCCCGTCGCAAGGTCACCGTTCTCGATACCGGCCTGCCGCGCAATCGCTTCGCCGGCCACTCGCATGGCCTGCTCGGCCACGATCACAAGCCACCGCTGGACATCCTGGCCGAGGCGCGGCAGCAGCTCGCGCGTTATCCCACGATCAGGCTGGTCAATGCCCGAGCCGACAGCATCTCCGGCGCCATCGACGATTTCTCCGTCCTTACTGGCGATGGCGAAAACCTTGGGGCGCGCCGCCTGATCCTGAGCTATGGTGTTGCCGACCAGATGCTTGATGTTCCGGGCTTTGCCGAAAGCTGGGGCACCTCCATCGTGCCCTGCCCCTATTGCGATGGCTTTGAAGTCGCCGACCAGCATTGGGGCCTCGTCTGGTCCGGCCCGCCGTCGCACAATTATGTCAGGCTGTACCACGACTGGACCGAAACGTTGACGGTCTTCGCCGATGGTCACGACATTCCGCCCGATATCCGGGCCGATCTGGCGCGCCGCAACATACCTGTCGTCGATGGCCGGATCATCGAGATCGCTCATCACCGGGGCCATATCAGCACCGTTAATCTCGAGAGCGGCCGCAATGCCGGGGTCGATATCCTGTTCGCCCATCCGCGCAACAAACCGTCCGCAAGCCTGCATGAATCACTGGGCCTCGCCACGGTCGATACGCCCTTTGGCATCGCGCTCAAGGTCGACGAGCGTCGCGAAACCAGCATACCCGGCATCTACGCCGCCGGCGACCTCGCCAACCCCCTCATGGCCTCGGTCACCACGGCAATTTCGCACGGCGCAACGGCGGGTATCTCCGCCCAGCAGTCGATGCTGGTTTGAGAGCACAGATTCCCTTCTGCGGTTGCCGCGGGCGCGGTTGTCCTTCGAAGTCCGGCGCTAGGCGGCGCCGATCTCGACGCATGAGACGATCACACAGGTCTGGCGCCTTATCGCTGGTGGAGGCGGGATCGCTGGAGACGATGCGCGCTTTGGCATCGGATACCTAGTTAAGAACAAGTCAGAACAAGGATATGTCATGGCACAGCGCAATGCCGATCAGGTCGCCGACTGGAAAGGCCAAAGCGGAGAGCGCTGGGTCGCTTACCAGGCCCGGCTCGATGCCATGATGGCGGTGTTCGGCCAGGCCGCGATCGAAGCCGCCGCGCCCGCCGCGGGCGAACGCGTGCTTGATGTCGGCTGCGGCGCGGGCGCGTCGAGTCTGGATCTGGCCGCCCGCGTCGGCGCGGGGGGCCATGTGCTGGGCGTGGACATTTCCGAACCGCTGATCGGCAGAGCGCGCGCGCTAGCGCCGCAGGATACGCCGGCTGTGTTCCAGGTGGCCGACGCTAGTAGCGCCGAGTTACCCGAGGGCGCGTTCGACATCCTGTTCTCGCGCTTTGGGGTGATGTTCTTCGACGATCCGACGGGGGCGTTCGCTCACATGCGTCGTGCGCTCAAGCCGGGCGGGAGGGTCGCTTTCGTTTGCTGGCGGGCCATCGCCGAGAACGATTGGGTGCGCTTGCCGATGGGCGCGATCAAGGGCATCGTCCCGCCGACCGCGCCGCCCGATCCCGAAGCGCCCGGCCCATTCTCGTTCGGCGACCAGGCGCGCGTGGCGCGTATCCTGACGGCGGCTGGCTTCACCGATGTCGCAATCGCGCCCTTCGACGCTTCCATCCCGTTCGGCAAAGGGGAGACGCGGGACGCGGCGCTCGACGACGCGGTGAAGATGACACTCGAGGTCGGCCCGCTGGCACGCGCGCTCGCTGATCAGCCCGGCGACATCCGGACCCGCGCCTCGACCGCGGTTCGCGCCGCCTTCGCGGACCGCCCCAGCGAGCGGTCGGTGATGATCGACGGCGCGGCGTGGATCGTCACCGCGCGCAATCCGGCAAGCTGACAGGGATTGGTAGGGAGACGCTCCGCTCGGTGGATAGGGGTCTTTGGCCGGTCAGCGGGACCAGATGAGGGCGTATTCGCCGGCGGTCTCGGTCTCGGAGAGTCGATAGCAGTCGATGGATTCTAGGCGACCCGCAGATTTGCCGCTCTGTCGCGCGTCGCCCGCTCTTCGAACGGCGCTCATACGCCGTCAGGCCCGCCCCAACCTTCGCGACTTTGTGGCCTTCAAATATTCGGTCGCGCACTGCTCGAAGAAGTTGCGCGCGCGACCAGTTCTCGGCGTCGATCGCACGGTCGTAGATCGATTACTGTTCCTTCTTGAACAAATCCTGGAAGATGAGCTGGCCCCAAGTGCGACCGCGTGCGTGCACCAGCGCGCCGCCCTCGTTGAGTTTTCCCAGCTTGACAGGTGCGAACCCGAGTTGTTTGGCCAAAGCCGCCACGGGAGCGATCGCATCCTCGTCGTCGCTCGACAGAAAGACGACCCGGTGCCCGCCCTCGACGATCGGATCGGCAGCCAGGGTGGCCGCAACCAGATGATTGAATCCTTTCACGAGCTTGGCGCCGGTGAACGCTTTCGCGACGAAGGCGGAGGACAGAAGGCCGTCCAGTTCCTCAAGGGGAACTAACGCGTTCATCGCGTCGATGACCGTCTTGCCTTTCCAGCTCGGCAGGGCCTTCGCAACCTCGCGATGCGCCTCGAACGGGACCGCCAAGATGATTGTGTCGGCCTCGAGCGCTTCCCGCAACGACTTGGCGACGACGGTGGGTCCAATCGCCCGAGCCCGCGGCGCCAACGCCTCGGGCGGCCGGCGGCTCGCGATGGTCACGTCGATGTTTTTACGTGCGAAGGCGTAGGCGAGGGCCTGGCCTATCTTGCCGAATCCTACAATTGCGTAGCTCATAATGCTTCTCCGATCCGTATTGGTATTGGTTCCCCGGCCTTCAACGGCGCTGGGTTATCTGTTCCGCCGTGTGGCGACCTTCGCGTAGACGCCCTGCCGTGGACGGCTACCGCGCGGCCGGGCCGACCGTTCAGCGCGGAAGTCGTTCCGCCATGGACATCTAGTTCCCGCCGATCAGCCGGTTCCCGCGATCCGGCGCGATTTCAGATGGCCGAGAAGCCTCCGTCGACAGACAACTCCAGCCCATTCACGAAGCTCGAATCGTCTGAAGCAAGAAACAGCGCGGCCGTCGCAATTTCCTCAGGACGCCCCATCTTTCCCCGCGGGATCAGGGATTCGAACATCCGCTTGCCCTCCTCGTCGAGAACTTGGTCCTGCATCGGAGTGGCGATCGGCCCCGGGTGCAGCACGTTCACCCGGATATTCCTGCCCTTCAGCTCGTTGAGCCACCCGCGTGCGAATGCGTGCAGCGCCGCCTTGCTCGCCGCATACACGCTGTAACCAGGAAAACCCTTCACCGAAGCAACTGATCCGGTCATGAAGATCGATCCGCCATCGTTGAACAGCGGCAACGCCTTCTGCACCGTGAACAACGTGCCGCGCGTATTCAGGCCGAAGGTCACATCGAAATGCTGCTCGGTAATCTCGCCCAGTAGGACGGCTTCGCCAGTGCCGGCGCTCGCGTAAAGGACGTCGATCTTGCCCTTTTCCCGCTTGACTGTATCGAACAGGCGGTCGAGGTCGTCGAGATTGGCCGCATCGCCACGCACGCCGGTCACATTCCGGCCGATCAGCTTGACGGCCTCATCAAGCGCCTCCTGCCTCCGGCCCGTGATGAACACATAGGCCCCTTCTTCGACGAATAGTTTCGCCGTCTCAAGCGCCATACCCGAGGTACCACCCGTGATGACTGCAACCTTACCCTTGAGCTTTCCCATGACTTCTCCTTTCGTGGTGTCGGGACAGCATCTGCCTCCGAGAACCTCGAAATGGGTCCGCCGGCATCAGTTGTTGAGTGCGGAAGCGCGCATATCGGTGGTGCAAAATCGATCCGGTTGGACGACTGGCGCCAGCCGCCGCGATCAGTGTCCACCGTTGGGAATTCGGCCGCGCTCGTCGACATGAGCTTTGATGACCGCCCGTAATGCTGTATGAGGCGTTAGATACGGGCTTTGGAAGGCGCACCGCGCGGTGCCGGATTGCACCATGATCGACTGGGATGACATTCGCTACTTTCTTGCCGTGGCGCGCGGAGGCTCAGTGCGGGCTGCCGCCGAAGGCCTCGGGGTTTATCACTCGACCGTGCTGCGACGCATCGCACAGCTCGAGGAACGCCTCGGGGCGCAGATGTTCGAAAAGCTGCCTTCGGGCTACCGCCTGACGGCTGCGGGCGAGGAGGTCGTCGAGCTCGCGAACCAGATGGAAACGTCGTCGCACCAGCTGGAGACACGCGTCTTCGGGCGCGACCAGAGCGTGCGCGGGCTTCTGCGGGTGACGTTGGCTCCGACCCTTGCGACACATCTGCTTATGCCGGACCTCGCCGATTTCGCGCGGCTGTATCCGGATATCGAGATGGACATCGTATCGTCCGGCGAGTTGGCAAATCTGACCAACCGAGAGGCCGATGTCGCGATCCGCGTCGTTTACGACCGCAAAACCCTGCCGCTCAATCTTCACGGCCTGAAGGGACCGGAGCTGTTCAGCGGCGTTTACATGTCTCGCGATCGACTGGCCGCGTGGCATGCAGGTGCCCCGGATGCCATCCGGTGGATCGTCATAAGCATTCATGGAATTCCGGATTGGGCCAGCGAGGGCGAGGTTCGTACCACAGGGGTTCCGTTCAGGACCACGGACGGCGAGGCGCAGATCGTTGCAGTACGGCAAGGGCTCGGGATGACGACACTGCCGTGCTTCGTCGGAGATGCCGACCCCCTCCTGGTGAGGGTGCCGGGTACCGACCTGCATATGCATGGAACGCTCTGGCTTCTCACACAGGGGGAGACACGCAACACGAAGCGCGTGCGGCTCTTCACGGAGTTCGTATCCAGCAGGCTCACCGCCTACGCGCCGCTTCTCGCGGGGCTGTCCATATCACGCGACTGACACCCGGCAGGTCGCCGGCGAATGTTGCGCCGTATCGCAACCGGCGCGAGAGCCACACCACCGACGGCGACGGACTTCACCATCGCTGACGGTCTTTTTGGCAGGCTGGAGACGCCGCGGAGAACTCCGAGGAAAATAGACCAACCGATATCGATAGTCTTTGAAACCGAGCAAATCGCGCCCGCGCGATTTTAGCAAGGTTGCCGGGACCGATTACCTCGCGCGCGGCCGGCTTCTTTCCCTTCCCTTGCTCGATCCACCCAGAAAAAATCAACCTCGGACAGCATGATAAAACAGCGCCACGCAAGGTTGCTGTTCAACCTTTTCATCCCATCACTGCGAAAGCCGCTGTTCCTTAAAGCCCGAGACGCGACTCTCCCAGGGATGACCGCCGCCAACTCATCAACCCGAGGTAATCGATGCCAATCATTACATTTGCGAATACGAAAGGGGGCGCCGGCAAAACGACGGTCGCTGTCGTTCTTGCCACAGAACTGGCTCGCCGTGGCCATCGCGTTTCCGTTCTGGATGCCGATCCGCAGCAGTGGGCCAGCCGCTGGAACCGTCTGTCCAGTGAAGCAGCCGAATTCGCCGTGATCTCCAATGTCGCGGAAGATACGATCGAACAGCAGATCAAGGACGTCAAGAAGCGCGGCGGCTACATCATCGTCGACCTGCCGGCCGGCATGAGCCCGTTGATGGCGAAGGCCATCGGCTTTTCCGATCATGTGATGGTTCCGGTGCAGGGCTGCGCCATGGATGCCGTCGGTGGCGCACAGGTGCTGGAGATCATGAAGCAGCTTGCTGCCCAGCACGATATCCGCATCCCGCATTCGGTCGTGCTGACCCGCATCAGCTCGATCATCACCACGCGTGCGCTCTCGGCCGTCAAGGGACTGCTGGCACAGCAGCAGGTGAACGTCATCGATACGGCACTGATCGAACGCGCCGCCTACCGCGACATGTTCGTCGCCGGCGGCAGCCTCTATACGATGGATCCTGCCCGCGTCAGCAACCTCGACAAGGCGCAGGGCAATGCTCGCATGCTGGCGGATGACATTCTTCGCCTCGTGCCGCCGAAGGCAGCGCGCGCCAAGCCTTCCAAGAAGGCAACTGAAGTCGTCAAGAACGCTGCCTAGGACGTGCATTCCCCGTTAATTCGATGCCTGCAAACGGCTGCCTTTCGGTAGCCGTTTCTATTTCGAGCATAGCTTCCGCGATAAATGTTCTTGTTCTGTTCTTTACAAAAAGATCAACTTCGATAAGCTCCTCCTTGTGCAACAAGGAGGCGGGCGATGCAGTCCGTAGTTCAAATGCCTCATTTTCCACTCGATCCGAATGGCTCAGATCCCCGGAAGAAATCCAGTCCCGTCGGGGAACGTCACCACAGGCTGTTCTTCATGCTTCGCCCAACCATCGAAACGGCTTGCGAAGCCCTGGAGATCGTTCAGGCCTATCGCAACGCCCATTCACTGACCGGACCGTCGCGGCCCCGCGAGCTGCTTCATGTCACGCTGAATGGCATCGGCGCCTACCGGAGGCTGCCACAGGATATCGTGTTCGGGGCAGAACAGGTTGCTGCGTCAGTGCGCGCCCGGCCGTTCGATCTCGTGCTCGATGAAGTCATGAGCTTCAGCCATCCAGGCGAACCGCAGGCCTTCGTCATCTGCAGCAGGCAGGAAAACGAGGCGCTGCTGGATCTTCGTCGCCAAATCCAGGAGGGCTTATACGAGGCTGGATTGCCCTATAACCTCGGTGGCCATCTGACGCCGCACATGACGCTCCTCTACGATCGCAAGACCGTTCTGCCTGAAAAGCTTAACCGGCCAGTGCAGTGGAATATTCGCGAATTCCTGCTGATCCACAGCATCTATGGAAAGAGCGAGCACAACGTCGTCGGCCGTTGGCCACTGCTCGGCTGAGCCGCGCTTGCGCCTCGGATGGGGATTCGCATAAGACTCCCACCCGATACGAAATATGCGGAGCAAGACAGTGGACGTTTCAGAGATCATCATCCCCGGCGATACGCCCGGCATCGAATGGCGGTTGCCGGTCATGCGTTTCGAGGGAAACGATCCTGCCGCGCCCAAGGTCTATATCCAGGCCGCGCTGCATGCGAACGAACTGCCGGGAACGGCGCTGGCGCATTTCCTCTGCGGCAAGCTGCGGCAGGCCGAAAGCGAAGGGCGGATCGCCGGCGATATCGCGCTCGTGCCCCAGGCAAACCCGATCGGAGCGGCACAATCACATTTCGGCGAGCTGCAGGGCAGGTTCGATCTCGGTTCGAGGACCAACTTCAACCGCGACTTTCCGCTGATCTCCGTCCGTGATCGGCCAGAGCTCATTGACGAGCTTGATAAATATCCGGCTACCGATCGCCTGAAGCGGGAGCTGATCCATATGGCGCTCGGCGCCGATCTGGTGATCGACCTGCATTGCGACGATGAATCGCTGCAATATGCCTATATCGACGAAGCCTTCTGGCCGGAAGCCGCAGATCTTGCGAGCGCGCTCGATATGGAAGCGGTGCTGCTTTCGGACGGCGAGAGCTCAGCCTTCGAAGAAGCGGTCGGCTTCGCCTGGAAGTATGAGGTGCCGGGCGAGCGCAAGGCAAGGCTTCCGGGCAAGCTCTCCGTGACGGTGGAACTGCGCGGCCGGCGCGATGTCTATCCGGATATGGCCGAGAAAGACGCCGAAGGTCTTCTGCAGTTCCTGATCGGGCGCGGTGTCGTCAGTGGCGAGGCGGCCGGAGATGCCTCCTTCTCCGGGCCGGCCGTGCCGCTCGACAATGTCGAGATCGTGCGCGCGCCGCAGGGCGGCACAGTGCTGTTTCACCGCAATATCGGCGAGCGCGTTTCGGAAGGAGAGCTTCTGGCGACAATCGTCACCCGGCCCGGCTTTGCCGAAGGTGATATCGACATACAGTCGCCGCAGGACGGGCTTCTGCTGACCCGCACGTCCGATCGGCTGGTGCGCCGGCGCGGCGACTTAATGAAGATCGCCGCGGACCGGCCGAGCAAGGCAGCACGAAAGGCAGGTACGCTGGAAGACTGAACCAGCGTTCTTTTCCACACGCGCATGTAAGGCCCCGCGCAACTGTCACACAGGCTTCAAGAAAATCCGCCAAGCCGTTGTAGACATGTTGCGAAGGAGCTTTCATGCCGCATTACGACATTGCGATCGTCGGCGCGGGTATTGTCGGGCTGGCGCATGCGCTGGCGGCGGCAAAGCGCGGCAAACGGGTCGTCGTTATTGACCGCGACGCACAGGCAAATGGTGCCTCGGTGCGCAATTTCGGCTTTGTGACGGTGACTGGCCAGCAGGCCGGCGACTGCTGGGACAAGGCACGCCAGGCCCGCGACATCTGGGCCGAGATTGTCGACGACGCCGGCATCGACGTCCTGCAGCGCGGGCTGCTGCTTGCTGCGAGGCTCGACGAATCCGAGGCCGTGATCGATGCCTTCCTGCGCACAGAGATGGGCGAAGGCTGCGAAAGACTGACGCTCGACGAGGCGCGGCGGCTCGTGCCGGCACTGCGGCCGGAAGCGGGGCGTTTCACGCTCTACAGCCCGCATGAATTGCGCGTCGAATCCCGTACGGCCATTCCGCTGCTCGCCCGTTATCTCGAAGT
>Ga0102587_1001183_pt1 | contig 20588 bp, 20 predicted proteins | sample AraplaF_Col_mTSA_FD_76853 | JGI IMG/M metagenome (GOLD analysis project Ga0102587, IMG submission 76853) | Arabidopsis root microbial communities from the University of North Carolina, USA - plate scrape MF_Col_mTSA (SPADES assembly) (version 2) | ecosystem: Host-associated > Plants > Roots >... | reverse complement strand
CCACCTTCGAATGGATCGATTCGTCGGCGATGATCTCGGCACGGTGCTCGGCGAGCAGAACACCTTGCCCTTGAAACCCTGGCGCGCCAGCAGCGGCAGGTAGCCGCTGTGGTCGATGTGGGCATGGGTCAGGATCACGGCATCGATGCCGGCCGGGTCTACGGGCAGCGGCGACCAGTTGCGCAGGCGCAGCGGCTTGTAACCCTGGAACAGGCCGCAATCGACCAGCAGGGTGGATTTGACATGCCGGACCAGGTATTTGGAGCCGGTGACGGTGTCGGTGGCACCCAGGAATTGGATCTTCATGGCGCCAGCTTAGGCGCGCCGCAAACCGCTGTAGTTGATATAGCGCAGAAAGGGGGCATTCAGCCCTTGGCGGCGCTGATCCGGCGCACGGCGCGCGCCAGCGAGGGCGCCATGCGGATGGCATTGGAAGGATGGGCGACCGTGTCGCAGCTCAGAACGCGCGCCACCCCTGCTTCGAGCAAACGGCGCTGGGCTTCCACGTTAAACAGCGCATGCACGGCGATGCAAATGGGAGCGCTCAGCCGGTTTTTTTTCAGCAGGCTTGCCGCGGCGAGCATGGTTTCGCCTGTGGAAACAATGTCGTCCAGCAGCACCGGCGCGTGCCCCGGCCAGCGTTCGGGGCTTGCCAGCCTGACGCCCACGTCCCGGTCGCCGCGCCGCGTTTTGCGCAGCACGCTCCAGGGCGCGTCGGCCAGCCTGGCGACTTCGGCGACCCACTGCGCGCTTTCCTCGTCGGGCCCGATCAGCCAGGGCGACGCGACATGGCCGCGCAGCCAGCGGGCAATCAGGGGAGCGGCCGGCACGACCTGCGTGCGCAGGGAATAGATCTCGTCCAGCCTGTGCACGCGGTGCAGGTGCGGGTCGACGGTCACCAGGAAGTCCAGCGAGGCGGACAGCAGCCGCGCGTAGCTGTGCGAGGTGACGGCTTCGCCGGGATGAAAACGCTTGTCCTGCCGCATATAGGCCAGGTAGGGCGCGACCAGGCCGACCTGCGAGGCGCCCAGCTCGCGCGCCGCGTCCGCCGCAAAAATCAGCGGCAGGGTCTTGGCGTCCGGCTGGTCCAGGCTGCCGGCCAGCACGACGCGGCAGCCCTGGATCGGCGCGGCGATGCGCACGCCGGTTTCGCCGTCCGGAAAGCGGTGCAGCGCCAGCTCGCTCCAGCCGCAGCGCAGGCTGCGCGCCAGCGCCGCGGCCAGCGGCGCGCCGCCGGGCAGGGCGAGGACCAGCATCGGTTCGCGCTTCATCGCGCGTCTTCCATCACATGCACGGCTTCGGCCTGCGTGGTGGCGTATTCCAGTGCATAGGACAGCTCGCCCGGCGAGGCCGCGTGCAGCGTGAACAAGGGCTGGCCGCGCTCCACGACCGCGCCCAGTTGCACATTCATGTCGATGCCGGCGCAGGCCGAGGTGGGCGCCCCCGCGAGTTTGGCGATGCGGGCCAGGCGCCGGTTGTCGATGGCGATCACGGTGCCGGCGCGTGGTGAGGGCACGGGCTGCCTGCAGGGGGCTACCGGCGGTTCGCGCAGGCCGCCTTGCGCTTCGCAGATCTCCTGGAATTTTTTCCAGGCGCGCCCGTCCTCGAGCACGGCGGTTGCCAGCGCGATGCCGCCGCCGGCCGGCGCGGCGCCGCCGAATTCAAGAATCCGCCCGGCCAGGTACAGGGAGCGCTGCGCGAGATCGGCCGGCGCGCCATCCTCGCGGCGCAGCACCGCCAGCACGTCGCGCGCCTCCAGCGCGGGGCCTATGCCGCGGCCCACAGGTGCCACGCCGTCGGTCTGCACCACCTGCGTGCGCAGGCCCAGGGCCTGGCCGACCTGTTCGAGCTGCCGCGCAAGCTGGCCGGCGGCATGCGCGCTGCGAACCTTGGCGGTCAGCCCGACGGGCATGTCGATCAGCACATGCGTGGCACCGGCCGCGGCCTTCTTCGACAGGATGGAGGCGACAAGCTGCCCCTGGCTGTCCAGGTCCAGCGGGCGTTCGACGCGGATCAGCACATCGTCGGCCGGGCTGAGCCGCACGGCGCCGCCCCAGACGATGCAGCCGCCGGTGCGCTCGACCGTGCGGCGTATCTGCGCCACGTCCAGGTCCACCGGGGCCAGCGTCTCCATGGTGTCGGCCGTCCCGGCGGGTGAGGTGATGGCGCGCGACGAGGTTTTGGGCATGCGCAGCCCGCAGGCCGCGATGATGGGCACGATGACCATGGTGGTGCGGTTGCCGGGCAGGCCGCCCACGCAATGCTTGTCCATGACCGGCCCTTCGCCCCAGTGCATGCGTTCGCCGGCGTTGACCATGGCGCGCGTGAGCGCGATGGTTTCGTCCGTGTCCAGATGCTCGCCCGCGCAGGCGGTCACAAAGGCCGCCAGCTGCAGGTCCGAATAGCGGCCCGCCGCGACGTCCCCGATCACGGCATCAATGGCCGCCTGGCCGAGGCGCTTGCCGTAGACCTTGGCGCGCACGTGGCCCAGCGATTCGAGCGGCGCGGGGTGGTGCAGCGAAATTTCCCCGCCGGGCCGCGCCTCGAGAAGGCGCCAGGCGGCCTCGGACAGGCCGGCTTCATCCGGCGACAGGAAGTCGCCGCTGACCACATTGAGCGTCGCGACGATGGTGCGGCCGTCCAGCCGCAGCTCCACCCGCGACTGCGCCTCGAAGCCTTCCGAACGGCAGACGGGGCAGTCACGGTGCATGTACAGCACCGGTTCCTGGTAGGTGTCTATGCCCAGCCTGCGCAGGCGCAAGCGGTTTTCGACGGGCGTGTGGGGAGTTTCTTGCATGGCGATCTATGCGTGGCCATCGCACCGGGGGGGAGGTCTGCCTCGCAGGCTCAATCTACCGGGTGCTCGCCGCCTTCTGCCGGTGCGGCGCCGCGAATCACCAGCACAGGCACAGGCGCCAGCCGCAAAATCTGTTCCGCACCGCTGCCCATCAGCACACGCCCAATGCCGCGCCGGCCGTGCGAGCCGACCACCACGAGGTCGGCCCCCCATTGCCTGGCCGCCGTGGCCACGGCCTCGCCAAGACGGTTTCCGGGCTCTTCGAGCAGGACCTGGCTGACCTCCACGCTCGCCGACTGGGCCACGGCCATGGCATCGGCCAGCACCTTGGCGCCGCCTTCGCGCATCATGCCGGCCAGGTCGGCCGAGTAGCTGCCATAGGGGTCTATGCCGCTCAGGTAGGCCATCTCGTTGACGAAATGCACCAGGCGCACGCTGGCGCCGGTCTCGCGCGCCATCTGCAGGCCGGCGACCAGGGCCTTGGTGGAGGTGTCGCTGCCGTCCACCGGGATCAGGATTCGCTTGAACATGGTGAATGCCTCTTTGGGATTGGGACACCACGACTATGGGCGATTCCCGGGAATGGACGCTTGATGCGGATCAAGTTCCGTGTCATTGGCGCGGCGGTTTTTCGCCGGCAGCCTGGCAGGCCAGACAGAACGCCGCTTCCGGCAGTGCCTCCAGGCGGCGCAGGTCTATCGGCTGGCCGCATTCCAGGCACTGGCCGAAATTGCCGTCCCGCAGGCGGTGGCGAGCCACAAGCACCTGGGACAGCTCGTTCATGGCGTGCGCCGCCTCCAGGGCCGCAATGTCGTGTTGCGACTCCCGGTCGGCCAGGTCCTTGAAGTCCTGCACCTCCGAGTCGTCGGGCTGGTCGGCCGCAAGTTCTTGGCTGTAGCCCGTGTCCAGGGTGGCCCTTAACTCGGCTTCGCGCGCGGCCAGGAGCTTGCCGAAGTGTGCTGCCATTGAATGGTCGTAATGCTTCATGGGAGGGCCTTTGAGTTGTGGGGTGGATGTCTTTGCATTGGCGGATGTGCCGGATTTTCGGGAAAGTCCGCTTGCCCGCATTGATCTGGCGCAAGCGGAGGTGAAGGGGCTCGTCCCTTGCGCTACGTCAAATCCCGGGCTGCCCGTTCTGGCCATCATGGGTGCCCGAACTTTGTCGAAAGGCAGACCATGAACGCCAGGACTCTCATGATCGCCGCGGCCTTCGCCACCTGCGCCGCGAGCTACGCGGCCGGCGATGCCATGGCGCAGGCCCCGGAAAAAGCCAAGCCAGCGGCGGGAGCCTCCAGCGCGCCTTCGAGCGCGGCCGCGCGCTCGAAGGCCGTCGCGCAGAAAGCCGCGGAGGAAGCGGCCGATTCGGCCCGCGCGGCGGCCGACCTGGTCAAGCTCACGCTGCAGCTGGCCGAAACCGCCGCCCAGGATCTGTCAAAGCGGGCTGCCGCGAATATCCGGGAGCAGGCGCTCAAGGCGGACGAGGCCGCCAGAAAGGCCCGCGAGAAAGCTGAGCGGGCCGCCGCGACGGCCACCGACGACATGAAAAAGCTGGCGGCGAAGGCGGCCGAAGCGGCCAGGCGGGCCGCATCAGCCGTGCGTGCGGCCTCGGGGCGCGCGGAGGACGCGCTGCGCAAGGCCGGCCGGCCCGATGAGGCGCAAACGCGCAAAGCCATGAAGGCAACGCAGGATGCCCTGAGGAGCGCGGAAAAAGCCGCACAGGAATCGGCCGAGGCCGGCCGGCAGGCGGCGGACAAGGGCGCGGATTCCGGCGCCAAAAAATAGATGGCGCAACCGCTAGCCGGTCCCACCGGAAAAATGAGCGCCGCAGCCCCGCGAAAACTGGAACCCCGGGCCTTGGGGCTGAGTGACGAGGAAGCCGCCGCGCGGCTGCGGGCGGACGGCCCCAACCTGTTGCCCGGCAGCGAGCGGCAAAGCTTCTGGCGAACGGCCATGGGCGTTGTGAAGGAGCCCATGTTCCTCATGCTGCTTGCGGCGGGCGGGGGTTATCTGCTGCTGGGAGACACGGCCGAGGCCGCGTTCTTGCTGGCCTCGGTCTTGCTGATCGTGGCGTTGACGCTGTTCCAGGAACGCAAGACACAGCGCGCGCTGCAAGCCTTGCGCGAACTGTCGGCGCCTCGCGCGCTGGTCCTGCGCGAGGGCAGGGAGCTTCGCATCGCTTGCCGCGAGGTGGTCCGCGGTGATGTCCTGGTGCTGCGCGAGGGCGACCGCATCGCCGCCGATGCCGACTTGCTGGACGGGGCCCTGGAGGCCGATGAATCGCTGCTGACCGGCGAATCCGTGCCCAGGCCCAAGCTGCCGCGTCCGCAGGCCGGGCGCGGCGACGAGCCCGACGGCGAAAGCGGCGCGGCGCTTTACGCCGGCACCGTGATCACGCAGGGAAGGGGACTCGCCCGGGTGCAGGCCACCGCGGGCCGGACCGCGATGGGCCGCATCGGCATGGCGCTGGCGACGACGCAGGCCCCGGCCTCGAGGCTGTACCGGCAGTCACGGCGCATTGTGCGGGGTTTCGCCGCCGCCGGGCTGGCGGTGGCCGCGCTGCTGGTCCTGCTGGGCTGGCTCAGGGACGGGCAGGGCTTTGTCGCCAGCCTGCTGCCGGCGATCGCGTTTGCGATGGCGGTGTTGCCGGAAGAGATTCCCGTTGTTCTCGCGGTGTTCCTGGCGCTGGCGGCCTGGCGTTTGTCGCGGCAAAAAATCCTCACGCGCCGGGTCGACGCCATCGAGGTGCTGGGCGCCATCACGGTGCTGGCGGTGGACAAGACCGGCACCCTGACCCTGAATCGCATGGAGCTGGTCGAACTGGCGGGCGTGAACACCGTGTTCAGGGCCGGCAGCGATGCCCCGCTTCCCGCGGCACTCACGGAACTGGCCGAATGCGCCATGCTGGCCACGCCGCTCAAGCCTTTTGATCCCATGGAAAAAGCCATACGGGCATTCGGAAACACCCGCCTGCCCCAGGATTCCAGGGCACGCCTGGGGGTTGAGCCGGTGCGGCAATATCCGCTCACGCCGCAGCTCCTGGCTGTCACCCATGCCTATGACTGCGGCGCGCCCGGGCGGTATTTCCTGGCCTGCAAGGGGGCGCCGGAAGCCGTCATGGGCCTGTGCCGCCTTGAGGCGCACAGGCGTGAGGCCGTGCAACAGCAGGTGCAGGACATGGCCGCCAGGGGCTTGCGCGTGCTCGGCGTGGCATGCGGCGATTGGGTGGGGGCCGGCTTGCCCGCGGGCCAGCAGCAGCTCAGCCTGCGCTTTGTCGGCTTGCTGGGCCTGGCCGACCCGCTGCGGCCCACGGTGCCGCAAGCGGTCCGGGATTGCGGCGAGGCGGGCATTCGCGTGATCATGATGACGGGCGACCATCCGGTGACGGCCAGCGCGATTGCCCGCCAGGCAGGCCTGCCCAATCCCTGCGATGTGCTCACGGGCGCGGACATCGATGCGCTCGATGACGCCGCGCTGCGGACCCGCCTGAGGAGTGCAGCCATCTGCGCGCGGCTGCGGCCCGAACAGAAGCTGCGGCTGGTGCGCGCGCTGCAGGCCGACGGCGGCACAGTGGGCATGACGGGCGACGGCGTCAACGACGCGCCCGCGCTCAAGGCCGCCGATGCCGGGATCGCCATGGGCGAGCGCGGGACCGACGTGGCCCGTGAAGCCGCCGCCCTGGTGCTGCTGGACGACAGCTTTTCCAGCATCGCGACGGCCATACGCCAGGGCCGCCATGTCGACGACAACATCCGCAGCGCCGTGCGCTTCATCTTTGCGGTGCACGCGCCCATCGTGGCGCTGGCCCTGGTTCCGGCCTTGCTGCGCTGGCCGGCGCTGCTGTTGCCGGCGCAAATCGTGCTGCTGGAACTGATCATCGACCCGGCCTGCTCCATCCTGTTTGAGGCGCAGCCCGCGGATCCCGAACTGATGCGCCGCCCGCCCAGGCCGGCCGCGGATTCGCCCTTTGCCTTGCGCAACATGCGCTATGGCCTGCTGCAAGGCCTCGGCCTGGCGCTGGCCTTGCTCGCGGCCAACAGCTGCATGCTGGGGCAGGGCTGGCCCGCGGCCGAGATACGCACGACGCTGTTCCTGGGCCTGGTCGCGGGCCTGTTTCTCCTGGTGCTGGTTCATCGCCATGCGGTGAACATCTTCAGGAATCCCTGGTTGCCGCGCCTGGCCGCGGCGGTTGCCCTGGTTCTTTCGCTGGTGCTGTGGCAGCCCTGGCTGCGCGGGGTCATGGGTTTTGTCCTGCCGTCGGTACGCGGCGGCGCCTGGCTGTTGCTGATCCTGGGCGCCATGACGCTGTGGCTGCTGGCCTTGCGCCGGGTTTCAGCGGCCTTGCAAGGCCGCCGCCCTTGATTTAGCTCAAGGGCCGGGCCGGCCGTTCGCCATACCCTTTGCCGGTGGCCGATGCCCGCGCAGCGACCGGCCGACCGCAGCTTTGTTTGCGCGCAACCCTCCAAGGAGCAGAACCATGTCCGAGCGAACCCTCATTGTTTGTTATTCCAACACCGGGATATCGCGCCGCGTGGCCGATCTCCTGTCGAGCAAATTCAAGTGGCCCTGCGGCCAGGTCAGCGAGGCGCGATCGCGCACCGGCGCCGCGGGCATGCTGCGCTGCGTGATGGATTCGCTGTTCAAGCGCCATCCCGCGATTCGTTATGAAGGGCCGGACCCGCGGGGTTTTGAAACGGTGGTGCTGATCGCGCCCATCTGGCTTGCCGAGCTGGCGGCGCCCATGCGCAGTTTTGTGCGGGACCATGCACGAGGCCTCAAGTGCGTGGCGGTCATCTCGGTGATGGGTGGGCAGGGCGCGACCAATGCTTTCGCTGAAGTCGACCGGATCCTGGGCCGGCCTCCGATCCTGTCGACCTCATTCACCGCGCGCGCGGTGGACGACGGCAGCTATTCGTCCGCCCTGGAGGTGTTCGGCAGCGCGGTCCGCGACAGCGCAAAGAGCGAGGAAACGGTGCGCCCGACGACTTTGTCGCCCAGCGCCGTTTGATCGCATGGCCTCGATACAGCAACTGTTGGTGCCGGTTGACGGCAGCCCGACCTCCACCAAGGCGCTGGATACCGCCATTGAACTGGCGCGCCTGAATGGCGCGCATATCAGGCTTTTTCATGTGATCGACGAGCTGGACCATGTCAACGGCTTTGAGACTCCCAAGGCGTATCGCGAGGACCTGCTCCCGCTGATGCGCGCCGGCGGTGAAAAAATGCTGGCGCAAATGCGGCGCCGCGCCACCGACCTGGGCCTGGTGTGCGACAGCGTGCTGGTGGAGTCGGGCACCGGCCGGGTTTGCGAGCAGGTCGCCGAGGAGGCCCGCCTGGCTCATGCCGACATGATTGTGCTGGGCTCGCATGGGCGGCGCGGCCTTGCGCGCATGCTGATGGGCAGCGATGCCGAGCAGATCGTGCGGCATGCACCGGTCCCGGTGCTGGTGGTGAAAGGCTGACACCGGCCGCCATGGGCCACCGCGCCGTTTTACGCGCCGACTTCGAGCTTGTTGACGATGCGCGTCACGCCCCTGGCAGCAAAGGCCGCGCCGGCGGCCGCTTCGCGCTCGGCCAGGGAATGCACCTTGCCGTGCAGGGTGACCACACCGCCCTCCACGTCAATCTGGATATGCCGGGCTTCGCGGTCGGCCTGGCGCTCGAGGGCGGCTGAAATTTCCGCCGCCACATCCCTCGTGCTGACGGTAGGCTTGACGACAACGTTGTTGGACAGGCCGCGCACGCCGACCAGGCCGCGCACACATTTCTCGGCGGTGTTGCGCTGGTAAGCCCAGTCGACGTCGCCCGTGAGGGTGACCCAGCCTTTTTCCACTTCGACCCGGATGCGGTCGGGCGGCAGCAGCACGCTCCAGCGCAGCGCGGAGGCGGCCACCGAGGCAATTTCAGAGTCGCTGCGCTGATGCGCCGCCACCAACTTCACGTCCAGCTCGATGGCCAGCCCGCGCACGCCGGCCACACGGCGAACAGCCCGTTCCGCCGCGACTTTTTCGGCAAAGCTGTTCAGGTGCCCCGTGAGCGTCACGACACCGTCATTGACGAGAACGCCTATGCCGGCTGAATTGACGGCGGGTTCCCAGGCCAGTTCGGAGGTGACATCAGCCTTGAGCTGAAAATCGGTTTTCATGGCTTGTTCCTTGGATGAAGTGGTCACCACCACAGGGTGGTGATGCCACTGTAGGCAGGCGAGGCGGTGCCTGTCTTGATATTCCTCAAGCGATGGCTTGTCGCGCAAGCGCCGCGCGATGCGGCGGGGCGGGGCCCTTCCCCGCCGGCTTATGCCGCCGGGCCGCCGCCGGGACTGACCTCGGTGCCGGCACGGCCCGCCAGCATCTCCTCTATCCGGTCCAGCGAACCTATCAAGGCCTTCTTTCCCGTCTTCAGGACGAAGCTGGCGGCGGCCTGCACCTTGGGGCCCATGGAGCCCGCGGGGAAGCTGTGCTCCAGCAACTCCTGCGGCCTGACCTTGCCGAGGGCGCGCTGCGTCGGCTGCCCCCAGTCGAGGTAGACGGCGTCCACATCGGTGGCGATCACCAGGCAGTCGGCGCCCAGCTCCAGCGCGAGCAGGGCGCTGGTCAGGTCCTTGTCAATCACGGCGTCCACGCCTTCCAGGGGCCGCCCGCCGGCCGTGCGCGCCACCGGGATGCCGCCACCGCCCGCGGCGATGACCACGGCCTTGTGCTGCAGCAGCCAGCGCAGCGGGTCCGCGCTCAGCACGCGCAGCGGCAGGGGCGAAGCCACAACGCGCCTGAAGCTTGCGCCGTCGGGCGCGACATGCCAGTGCATGGCTTGCGCAAGCCGCTGCGCTTCCTCCAGGGTATAGACAGGCCCTATGGGTTTGGTGGGCTGACCGAAAGCCGGGTCATTGAGATCGACTTCCACGCGCGTGAGCAGGGTGACCACAGGGCGGTTGGGGGCAAGCTGGTTGGCGAGCTCCTGCTCCAGCAGGTAGCCGATCATGCCTTCGGTCTGCGCGCCCAGCATGTCGAGCGGGTAGGGCGCCACCGCCGCGTAGGCCGAGTTCTGCAGGGCCAGCAGGCCTATCTGCGGCCCGTTGCCATGCGTCACCACGAGCTCATGGTGCAGCGCGACGCGGGCCAACTGGGCCGCCACGCCCCGGATGTTTTCCAGCAGGTGCTGCGCGCTGAGCGACTGGCCCCGGCGCAGCAAGGCATTGCCGCCCAGCGCCACGACCAGCCTCATGCCAGTGTGGCCACGAGCACGGCCTTGATGGTGTGCATGCGGTTTTCCGCCTGCGTGAACACGACGGATGCGTCGGATTCAAAGACCTCATCGGTCACCTCGATCTCGCTGAGCCCGTAGCGCTCGTGGACCTGGCGCCCCACCTCGGTGTCCAGGTTGTGGAAAGCCGGCAGGCAATGCATGAAGCGGGTGCGCGGCTTGCCGGTGGCCTTCATCAAGGCGCTGTTGACCTGGAAGGGCAGCAGCTGCGCGATGCGCTGCTTCCAGGCATCCTCGGGCTCGCCCATGGAAACCCAGACGTCGGTGTAAAGGAAATCCGCGCCTTTGACGGCTTCGGCCGGATCGCTGCTGAGGGTGATGCGCGCGCCTGTCGTTTTCGCCAGCTCGCGCATTTCGGCGACCAGCGCGGGCGGCGGCATCAGCGCGGCGGGGGCGGCAATGCGCACGTCCATGCCCATCTGCGTGCCGCCGACCAGCAGGGAGCAGCCCATGTTGAAGCGGGCGTCACCCAGGTAGCAGAAAGACAGCTCATGCAGCGGCTTTTCGCCGAACTCCTGCATGGTCAGCAGGTCCGCCAGCACCTGGGTCGGGTGCGACTCATCGGTGAGCCCGTTCCACACCGGCACGTGCGAGAAGCGCGCGATCTCCTCCACCACCGTCTGGTGAAAGCCGCGGTACTCGATGCCGTCGTACAGCCGGCCCAGCACCCGCGCCGTGTCTTTCAGGGATTCCTTGTGGCCCAGCTGCGAGCTGACCGGGTCGATGTAAGTGACATGGCCGCCCTGGTCGTGCACCGCGACTTCGAAGGCGCAGCGTGTGCGGGTGGAGGCTTTCTCGAAAATCAGCGCGATGTTTTTCCCCTTCAGGCGCGCCAGTTCATTGCCCGCGTATTTGGAGCGCTTGAGCTCGGCGGCCAGGTCCAGCAGGAAACGGATGTCCCGCGGGGAAAAATCCTTGAGGTCCAGCAGGCTGCGGTTGTGGAGGTTAAAGCTCATGGGGCCGTCTTTCGTTGTGTCGCAATGACGGCTCAGGCGGCGTCGCGCTCGATGGGGCAGGACATGCAGTGGCTGCCGCCGCGGCCGCGCCCCAGTTCGCCGCTGGGAATGGTGATGACTTCGACGCCGGCTTTGCGCAGCAGGGTGTTGGTATGGGTGTTGCGGTTGTAGGCCATGACAACGCCGGGCGACAGCGCCAGCACGTTGTTGCCGTCGTCCCACTGCTCGCGCTCGGCTTCGTAGGCATTGCCGCCGGTGGCGACGACGCGCAACTTGGGCAAGCCCAGTGCCTGCGCGAGCACCTCCAGAAGAGGTTCCGCCTCGGCCCTGACGTCCAGCTCACCCGGTTTCTCGCCGGGGCGCAGGCTGAACACGCGGATAGCCTGCACGATTTCCGGGAACACCGTCACCAGGTCGCGGTCGCAAAAGGTCAGCACCGTGTCCAGGTGCATGGCGCCGCGCGACTTGGGCAACTGGGCCGCCAGCACCCGGGTCGCGGCGCCGCGGGCAAACAGGCTGCGCGCGAGCTGGGTCACGGCCTGCGGCGAGGTCCGCTCGCCCATGCCGACCAGCACCAGGCCCTTGCCCAGCGGCATGACGTCACCGCCTTCGAGCGAGGCCTGCGCGTGCGGCTGCCCCGGGTCGCCCCACCATTCGGTGACCTTGCCCGCGAACGCCGGGTGGGAGCGGTAGATGGTCGCCATGAGCAGGCTTTCCCGCCGGCGCGCGGGCCAGTACATGGAGCCCAGTGCCACGCCGTCGCCTATCCAGCAGCTGCTGTCGCGCGTGAACAGGGTGTTGGGCAGGGCGGGCAGCAGCAGGTCCGAGGGGCTGGCGCAGGCGGCCGTGAGGCCGGGCAGCTTGAAGGGCAGGTCCGCCGGCGTCAGGCCGCCGATCAGGAATTCGGCCAGCCGGGCCGGCGGCAGCTCCTGCAGCCAGGGCCGCAGCACAGCCGCGGCTTCAAAGTCGGTGCCGGCCAGTTCGCGGTCCAGCAACCGGTCGCGCGTCATCGGGTTGCCGACCGTGACCGCGAGAAGGTCGTGCAGCTCCAGCACTTCCACGCCGTGCTCCGTCATGGCGCTGGTAAAGGCATAGTGGTCGTTTTTGGCCTGGGCGACCCACATCACGTCGTCGAACAGCAACTCCCGGCAGTTCGCGGGCGTCAGGCGCGTGTGCGCCAGACCGGGCCTGCAGACCAGCACCTTGCGCAGCCGGCCCGTCTCTGAATGGACGCCGGCCATCACAGGCTCAACTTTCCGGCGGCCAGCATCCAGCCCGCGACCACCGCGAGTGCGAGCACCGCGGCGAGCATGGCTTTTTCGCCCGCGCTGAAGGCCTGCTTGCGAGCCTGCCGCTTGGCGATGGCGTAAAGGACGGCGCCGGGCGCATAGAGCAGGGCGCTCAGCAACAGGTATTTGGCGCCGGCGGCATACAGCAGCCAGAGGCAGTACACCGAGGCGAGCGCGGCCACGGGCAGGTCCAGCGCGCCGCTGGCCGGGCCCGCCCCCTCACCGCGCGCGGCCAGCTTGAGGCCATAGAGCGCGCTGAACAGGTAGGGCAGCAGGATCATGGCGGTCGACAGCGAGATCAGCGCCAGGTAGGACGCCTTGGACACCAGCGTGACGATGAGGAAGAGCTGCACCATGGCGCTGCTCAGCCACAAGGCATTGGCCGGCGCGCCCTTGCCGCTCTGGCGGCCCAGCCATTCGGGCATCACGCCGCTGTTGGCCGGCGTGAACAGCGATTCGGCGGCCAGCAATGTCCAGGCCAGGAAGCCGCCGCCCACGGAAACAATCAGGCCTATATAGATAAGCACGGCGCCCCAGGTGCCCACGGCTTTTTCCAGCACGCCGGCCATGGAGGGGTTCTTCAGCCCGGCCAGTTCCGGCTGCGTGAAGATGCCCAGTGACAGCAGCGAGACGGCCATCAGCAAGGCCAGGCAGATCAAAAAGCCTATGACCGTGGCCTTGCCGACGTCCTTGCGCTGGCGCGCGCGCGCCGAATAGACGCTGGCGCCCTCAATGCCGATAAACACCCACACCGTCACCAGCATGGTGCTCTTGACCTGCTCCAGCACGGAGCCCAGCTTGGCACCGCCCCAGAAATCCAGGCTGAAGGTGGGCGCCTGGAACGCGGCCGCGGCCAGCACGATGAACAGCAGCAGCGGAATGACCTTGGCCACCGTGACCACGGCATTGACCCAGGCGGCGGTGTTGATGCCGCGCAGCACCAGCGCATGGACCACCCACAAGACCACCGACGCGCCGGCGACGGCCGCGGGGGTGTTGCCTTCGCCGAAAGCCGGGAAAAAATAACCGAGTGCGCCGAACGCGGCCACCAGGTAGCCGACGTTGCCTATCCAGGCGCTGATCCAGTAACCCCAGGCCGAGTTAAAGCCTATGTACTCGCCCGAGAGCGCATGGGCATAGGCGTAGACGCCGTTGTCCAGTTCGGGCTTGCGCAGCGCCAGCATCTGGTAGACGCGCGCCAGCACCAGCATGCCCACACCGGTGACCAGCCAGCCGATCAGGATGGCGCCGGCACCGGCGCCGGCCGCCATGTTTTGCGGCAGGCCGAAGATGCCGCTGCCGATGATGGAGCCCGTCACCAGCGCGACCAGCAGGCCCAGGCCCAGGCTGCCTTGCGCCTGGCGTGTGGTGGGAATGGCCCGCGCCGGCGACACCGGGGAGCGGGTGTTTGACAGTGTGTTCATGGGCGGCTTTCGCTTTGGGTTGATGGCGGCTACTGGACCAGCAGCACCGGCACGTCAACATCGGCCACCACGCGCTGGGCGACGCTGCCGAGCAGGGCGCGGCCCAGCAGGCCATGGCCGTGGGTGCCCATCACCACCATGTGGGCCTTCTCGCGTTTGGCCGCCTGCACGATCTGCGTGGCCGGTATGCCGGCGACCCAGGAGGCGCGGAAGGGGATGCCGTGGCGTTTGAGGAAACGCTCTATGGGCTCCAGCACTTTCTGGGCTTCGTCGCGGTGGTAGGCATGCACCGTGGCGGCGCCCAGCATGGTCTTGACGCGCGGGGAGACGGCCATCTGCACGTTGAGCACGATGAGTTCCGCGTCGGCGCCCATCAAGGCTTCGTGGGTGACCAGGAAGGCCAGGGCTTTTTTGGTGAACTTGCTGCCGTCAACGGCCAGAAGGACTCTCATGCTGTTCTCCGGGAAGAGGGTTGAAACGGCGCGCGCTCAGCGCAGGACCAGGACGGGAATGCCGCTGTGCGTGAGCACCTGCTGGGTCTCGCTGCCGAGCAGGATGCGCGAGATGCCCTTGCGGCCGTGCGAGGCCATGACGATGAGGTCGCACTTGTTCTTTTTGGCCGCGGCCAGGATGGAGGCCGCGACAAGGTCGGACTTGACGGTCACGGCCTTGGCCTTGACGCCCGCGGCTTCGGCGGTCTTGCACACCGCGTCGACGATGGCCTGGCCCCTGTCGGCCCAGTCCTTTTCGATGCGCCCGACTTCCTGCGGCGATACCGTGGCGCCGCCCTCGAAGTAGCTCACGGGATAACGCGGCACGACGTTGAGCGCCACCAGGCCGGCCTCCAGGGATGCGGCCAGGGTGATGGCTTCCTTGACGGCTTTTTTGGAAAGTGTGGATCCGTCGGTGGCAACAAGAATGCGTTTGTACATGATGGTTCTCCTGTGTTGATGTGCCGCAGTCTAGGAGCGCCGTCCGGGCCCTGGCTTGATCCAGGTCAAGGGCGCGGCACATGATCTCTAGCCTCTGTTCCGCGGTTTTGATGGGGTCTTTCGATGTGTGAAAAAACGCATCGGCCCGGAAGATGTCCGATGCCACGAGGTGACTGTGCGCGCGGCGTGGGGAGGTGTCTGTTCGCCACCAGACTTAAGCCACAGCGCCAGACACCCGGCTGACACCCGCGAAAGAGCCCATGGCCATTGGATTGATCCATGTCAAGGGCAGGGCACTCTGCGCTGGCTAAGCTTTCGCCATGCAAACCGCCCCCTCCTTGCCGCTGCTTTCCGCCGGCCCCGTGCCGCCTGCCGCGGGCAGCGCCACGCAATGGGGTACGCAGTGGGCCGCGCTGGACGAGCCGGCTGAGTGGGAAGGTTTCAGCCGCCCGGTAGCGGGGCGCGAGGGCTGGTGGGAGTCCTGCCTGGCGATCGAAGGCATGCATTGCGCGGCCTGCGCGCTCACCGTCGAGTCGGTGTTGCGCAAGCTGCCCGGTGTGGACGCGGTGCAGGTCAACGGCGTCACGGCCGTGGCGCGGCTCCAGTGGCAGCCGCAGGCCACGCGGCCTTCCGCCTGGATGGCCGCGCTGCGCCAGGCCGGCTACGGCGCCTTGCCGGCCGGCGACCTGCTGCTGGCCGGCAACCGGCAGCGGGCCCAGCGCCTGATGCTGTGGCGCTGGCTGGTGGCCGGCTTTTGCATGATGCAGGTCATGATGTATGCGGCGCCGGCCTACCTGGCGCCGGCCGGCGAGATCACGCCCGACATCCGGGCGCTGCTGGGCTGGGCCTCCTGGGTGCTGACCCTGCCGGTGCTGCTGTTTTCCTGCTGGCCGTTTTTTGCGGCGGCGCTGCGTGATGTGCGCCACCTGCGCATAGGCATGGACGTGCCGGTGGCGCTGGGCGTGCTGATCGCCTTCGGGGCCAGCACGGCCGCGACCTTTGACCCGGCCAGCCCTTGGGGCGAGCATGCCTCTTACGACTCGGTGCCCATGTTTGTGTTTTTCCTGCTGTCGGGCCGGCTGCTGGAGCAGCGCCTGCGCGACCGCACCGCCGGCGCGCTGGAAGCGCTGATGCGCCGCCTGCCGGACAGCGTGGAGCGGCAGGAGGCCGACGGCAGTTTCCGCGCGGTGGCCGTGCGCCGGCTGGTCCCGGGCGACCTGGTCCGTGTGCTGCCGGGCCAGGCCTTTCCCGCCGACGGCGACGTGGAAAGCGGCGAGAGCCGGGTCGACCAGTCGCTGCTGACCGGTGAATCCAAACCCTTGCTGCGGCGCGCCGGCGACGGCGTCATTGCCGGCAGCCACAACCTCACCAGCTTGCTGCTGGTGCGCGTGCGGCGGGTCGGTGCGCAAACCCGTTACGCCGAAATCGTCGCGCTGATGGAGCAGGCCTCGCTCGAAAAACCCGGCCTGGTGCAACTGGTGGACCGCATCGCCAGCCCTTTCCTGGCGGCCGTGTTGCTGGCCGCCGCCGCTGCCGCCTGGTGGTGGTGGCCTTTCGGCCAGGCGCATGCGATGGCGGTCGCGGTCTCGGTGCTCATCGTGACCTGCCCCTGCGCCTTGTCGCTGGCCACGCCGGCGGCCATGCTGGCCGGCGCGGGCGCGCTGGCGCGGCGCGGCGTGCTGGTGCGCAGACTGCAGGCGCTTGAAAGCTGCGCGGCCGTGGACACCGTGATCTTCGACAAGACCGGCACGCTGACAGAAGACCGCATGGATGTGGTCATGGCCTACACGCCCGCCGGCGTGGACCGGGACGAAGTGTGCGAAAGGGCGGGCGCGCTGGCCAGGCAGTCGCTGCATCCGGTTTCGCGCGCCATCGCCGCGCGCTTTCCCGTGAATGCTTCTGCGCCGGGCTGGGTGGCCAGCGAGGTGGAGGAGGTCGCCGGCCGCGGCCTGCGCGGCAAGGTCGCCAGGCTGGACGGCAGCGATGCGCGCTACCTCTACCTGGGCTCGGCCTCTTTTTGCCGCGCGCCTGTGCCGGGCCGTGATGCCCCGGTCCCGCAGGCACACCTGTCCGACGGCGAGCATTACCTGGCAGGCTTCGAGCTGGACGAGGCGATCAGGCCCGACGCGGCGCAGGCCGTGGCGGCCTTGCTCCAACTCGGTGTCCGCGTGCAGCTGCTGTCGGGCGATACCGGCCAGGCCGTGGCCCACCTGGCGCGCCGCGCCGGCATCGAGTGGTGCTTCGGCGAATGCACGCCGGAGATGAAACTGGAACATGTGCGCAGGCTCCAGCGCGAAGGCCACCGCGTCATGATGGTGGGCGACGGCATGAACGACGGGCCGGTGCTGGCCGCAGCCGATGTGTCCATGGCCATGGGCCAGGCCGTGCCGCTGGCCCAGGCCAGGGCGGATTTCATCATGACCGGCAACCGGCTTGCCAGCGTGGCGGCGCTGCTGGCGCAGGCGCGGCGAACCAGGAGGGTGGTGCGCCAGAACCTGCTGTGGGCCGCGCTGTACAACGCGGCCTGCGTGCCGCTGGCCATCGCGGGCCTGATGCCGACCTGGCTGGCCGGCTTTGGCATGGCGGCGAGTTCGCTGCTGGTGGTGGCCAATTCGGCCCGGCTGGCGCGTTATCCACGAGAGAACTGAATGGACATCCTGTTTTTACTGATACCGCTGTCCGTCGTGCTGGCGCTGCTCATCATTGGCGCGCTGGGCTGGGCCGTGTGGCGTGGCCAATTTGAGGCACTCGAGCAGGAAGCCGAGCGCATTCTTCACGGCGATTGACCTGTATCAAGTGCCGCGCCGCCCCCCGCGCCGACACTTTGAAGCATCTAGACAAAAGGTGCTTCATGAACCAAGAAACAACGCAAGGGATCGCCTATCACGACACGGTGGTGCGCCAGTTCTCGCTGGCGGCGGTGCTCTGGGGTGTGGTGGGCATGGCGGTGGGCCTGTTCATCGCGGCCCAGCTGGCCTGGCCTGAACTGAACTTCGGCATCCCCTGGCTCAGCTACGGGCGGCTCAGGCCGCTGCACACCAACGCGGTGATCTTTGCCTTCGGCGGCTGCGCGCTGATCGGCAGCAGCTACTACGTGGTCCAGCGCACCAGCGGCGTGCCGCTGTTCGCGCCGCGCCTGGCGGCCTTCACTTTCTGGGGCTGGCAGCTGGTCATCGTGGCCGCGGCCATCAGCCTGCCGCTGGGCTACACCACCGGCAAGGAATATGCCGAACTGGAATGGCCCATAGACATCCTGATCACCCTGGTCTGGGTGGCTTACGCGGTGGTGTTCTTCGGCACCCTGGGCGTGCGCAAGGTCAGGCATATCTATGTGGCCAACTGGTTTTACGGCGCCTTCATCCTGGCGGTGGCGGTGCTGCATGTGGTCAACAGCGCCGAGGTGCCGGCCGGCTGGATGAAGTCTTATTCGGCCTATGCCGGCGTGCAGGATGCCATGGTGCAGTGGTGGTACGGCCACAACGCCGTCGGCTTTTTCCTGACCGCGGGCTTCCTGGGCATGATGTATTACTTCATCCCCAAGCAGGCCGAGCGGCCGGTCTACAGCTACCGCCTGTCCATCGTCCACTTCTGGGCGCTGATCTTCACCTATATGTGGGCGGGCCCGCACCACCTGCACTACACGGCCTTGCCCGACTGGACGCAGTCCGTGGGCATGGTGTTCTCGCTGATCCTGCTGGCGCCCAGCTGGGGCGGCATGATCAACGGTGTGATGACGCTGTCGGGCGCCTGGCACAAGCTGCGCGAAGACCCCATCCTGCGTTTCCTGATCGTCTCGCTGTCTTTTTACGGCATGAGCACCTTCGAGGGTCCGCTGATGTCCATCAAGACCGTCAACGCGCTGTCGCATTACACGGACTGGACCGTGGGCCATGTGCATTCGGGCGCGCTGGGCTGGGTGGGCCTGATCTCCATGGGCACGCTGTACTACATGATCCCGCGCCTCTTCGGGCAAAAGCGGATGTACTCGGTGCGCGCCATCGAGGTGCATTTCTGGGTGGCCACCGTGGGCATCGTGCTTTACATCGCGGCCATGTGGATTGCCGGCGTGATGCAGGGCCTGATGTGGCGCGCCCTGAACGCCGACGGCACCCTGACCTACACCTTTGTGGAGTCGGTGAAAGCCACCTATCCCTTCTACGTGGTGCGCTTCTTCGGCGGGGTGCTGTACCTGGGCGGCATGGGGGTCATGGCCTGGAACGTCTGCATGACGGTGGCCCGGGGCCGGCCCATCCGGGTGCCGGTACCGGCGCTGGCCCACGCATAAACACAGAAAGCACATTCCATGAAAGACGACAACACAAGCACCGCCGGCTTCTCGCACGAGAAGATTGAGACCAACAACTTCCTGATGATCATCCTGATCCTGCTGGTGATTGCCGTGGGCGGCCTGGTCGAGATCGTGCCGCTGTTCTTCCAGAAGTCGACCACCGCGCCCATAGAAGGCGTCAAGCCCTACGGCGCGCTGCAGCTGGCCGGCCGCGACATCTACCTGCGCGAGGGTTGCTACAACTGCCACTCGCAGATGATCCGGCCCTTCCGCGCCGAGACACTGCGCTACGGCCACTATTCGGTGGCCGGCGAGTTTGTCTACGACCACCCCTTTCAGTGGGGCAGCAAGCGCACCGGCCCCGACCTGCAGCGTGTGGGCGGGAAGTACACGGACGAGTGGCACCGCATACACCTGAACAACCCGCGCGATGTGGTGCCTGAATCGAATATGCCGGCCTACAGCTGGCTGGAGAAAGCCAGCGTCAACCCGGCCGACATGGCGCCGCGCATGAAGGCGCTGCGCACGGTGGGCGTGCCTTACAGCGACGCGGAAATCGCTGAAGCCGCCGCCGCGGTGAAGGACAAGACGGAAATGGACGCCCTGGTGGCCTATCTGCAAGTCATGGGCAAGGCCCTGAAATAAAGGAGGACGCCATGGACATCAATACGCTGCGCATCATCGCCACCTTGCTGTGCTTTGCCACCTTCATCGGCCTGCTCGTGTGGGCCTATTCGGGCCGCAACCGCAAGCGCTTTGAAGAGGACGCAAAGATCCCCTTCCTGCAGGACTAGCGCCATGCCGGACATCTCCAAGGTTTTTTTCTTCATGGCACAACACATTGGGTGTGACGTATGAGCGATTTCACAAACAACTTCTGGTCCTGGTATGTGGCCGCGCTGACCCTGGTCGGCATTATTGGCGCGCTGGTTCTGCTGTGGGCCACGGCCCGCAAAAAAATGCCGGAACGCAGCGACAACACCACGGGCCACGTCTGGGACGAGGACCTGCGCGAGGCCAACAACCCCATGCCGCGCTGGTGGATGTGGCTGTTCGTCTTTACCGTGATCTATTCGCTGCTTTACCTCATCGCCTACCCAGGCCTGGGTGCTTATCCTGGCGAAATGAAGTGGAGCACGCGCGGCGAATACGAGGCCGCCATGGCCGGTGCCGAGAAGGAACTGGCGCCGCTGTATGCCGGTTTCAGCGCGAAGAGCACGGAGCAGCTCGCGGGCGATGCCAATGCCATGGCCGTGGGCGAGCGCCTTTTCATGAACAACTGCGCCCAGTGCCACGGCTCGGATGCGCGCGGCAGCAAGGGCTTTCCCAACCTCTCTGACAGCGACTGGCTGCATGGCGGCTCGCCTGAAAAGATCAAAGAAACCCTGACCCTGGGCCGCAAGGGCCAGATGCCGCCCATGGCAGCGGCCGTGGGCACGCCAGAGGACGTGCGCAACGTGGCGCAATACGTGTTGAGCCTCTCAGGCGGCCCGCATGATTCGGTGAGGGCCCAGCTCGGCAAGTCCAAGTTCACCGCCTGCGCGGCCTGCCACGGCATGGACGGCAAGGGCAACACCGCGATGGGCGCGCCCAACCTGGCCGACGACATCTGGCTGCACGGCTGGGGCGAGCAGGCGATTGTCGA
>Ga0102587_1001161_pt1 | contig 20956 bp, 16 predicted proteins | sample AraplaF_Col_mTSA_FD_76853 | JGI IMG/M metagenome (GOLD analysis project Ga0102587, IMG submission 76853) | Arabidopsis root microbial communities from the University of North Carolina, USA - plate scrape MF_Col_mTSA (SPADES assembly) (version 2) | ecosystem: Host-associated > Plants > Roots >... | reverse complement strand
CACGCGGCATTGCTGGATCAGGGTTGCCCCCATTGTCCAAAATTCCCCACTGCTGCCTCCCGTAGGAGTCTGGACCGTGTCTCAGTTCCAGTGTGGCTGGTCGTCCTCTCAGACCAGCTACTGATCGTTGCCTTGGTGAGCCTTTACCTCACCAACTAGCTAATCAGATATCGGCCGCTCCAGGAGCACAAGGTCTTGCGATCCCCTGCTTTCATCCTTAGATCGTATGCGGTATTAGCGTAACTTTCGCTACGTTATCCCCCACTCTTGGGTACGTTCCGATATATTACTCACCCGTTCGCCACTCGCCGCCAGGCCGAAGCCCGCGCTGCCGTTCGACTTGCATGTGTAAAGCATGCCGCCAGCGTTCAATCTGAGCCAGGATCAAACTCTTCAGTTCAATCTCTGTTTTTCGGTATTGCTACCGAGGTCACTCACTCAAAATACTGACGAAATCTCATAAAGAGATTTACGTTTATTTTGTGCGAGCGTTATAACGTATATTTTGAGCATCAGGCCCGAAGGCCTGGGCATATCGTCAAACGCCCACACTTATCGACTGTTGATTTTTAAAGATCGCTGCCTTATCGTTGACAAAGCGTTGTGTTTGTCAGCAGCAGAGAAGCGAGATTATGCGGTACAGCGTGCAACTCGTCAACCCCATCTTTTCTCGTTTCGCTTCGCTGATTTGTCAGCGCTGCGTTGCGAGGGACAGAACTATAGCAAGCCAGATTCACTCTGACAAGGGCCACACGTGAAAAAGGTTTGGAATGCCAGCTAAACAAGTTCAGGCGCGACCACCGACTGTCCTGGTCGTCGACGATTCGCCGACCTTGCTGCTCGCCTTGCTCGATCATCTCAGCCACCATGGCTTCCTGGTTGTGCTCGCCCACGATGCACGCGAAGGCATGATGCGCGCGGCGCTGGCCGAACCGGACCTGATCCTCCTCGATATCGTGATGCCAGGCTTGGACGGCTTCGAGGCCTGCCGCCGCCTGAAGGCCGATGCCGACACACGCGATGTGCCGGTGATATTCATGACGGGCCTGAGCGACGCCAAGCAGATCGTCAGCGGCTTTGCCGTGGGCGGCGTCGATTACATCACCAAGCCATTCCAGGTCGAGGAAGTACTGGCCCGCATCAATACCCACATCGCCTTGCGTCGCGCCAACAGTGAGCTGAAGCAGGCCTATCAGTCGTTGGCACGTGCCCAGGAAGACCTGGTGCACCACGAAAAGCTGGCGGCACTCGGGTCGCTGGTCGCCGGCATTGCGCATGAACTGAATACGCCGATCGGCAACAGCCTGATGGTGGCCAGCACGTTCGAAGCCCAGACCGGCGACATACGCGAACACTTCACCAAGGGCGAGAACATGCGCCGCTCGGAACTGGTCGGCTACCTCGATAATGCCTGTACGACGACCGAGATCCTGATGCGCAACCTGCAGCGGGCCGCCGACCTGGTCACCAACTTCAAGCAGGTGGCGGTTGACCAGACCAGCACCCAACGGCGCACTTTCCTGCTATCCGAGGTCGTATCCGGCAATGTGCTGACGCTGCTGCCCTCGATCAGGCGCACGCCGTTCGAGGTGGTGCAATCCGTGCCGGATGAACTGATGATGGACAGCTTCCCTGGCCCCCTGGGCCAGGTGATCGCCAACCTTGTCAACAACGCCCTCATGCACGCTTTCGACGGCCGCAGCGAAGGTAAGGTGGAACTGGTGGCGGAATATGAAAAGCCCGACTGGATTGCGCTGCATGTGCGCGACAACGGCAACGGCATCAGCACCGGCAACCAGGAGCGCATCTTCGATCCCTTCTTTACCACCAAGATGGGCGTAGGCGGCTCGGGCCTCGGCCTGCACATCGTGCATAGCATCGTGTCCGATATCCTGGGTGGCCGCATTACCGTCCGCAGCGAAGAAGGCTGCGGGACCTGCTTTACCCTGTCCCTGCCGCTGGAGGCGCCTCGTCACTGAAACGGTGCCCGGCGCAATCGCGCAGGCGCTGGCGGCTTTCCTTGTACCACTCGACGAATTCACGCCCTTCCATTGGCGCCGCAATCAGCGGCCCCTGTCCCGTACTGCAGCCCATTTCCCGCATCAATGCCCAGTCTTCGACATTTTCTATGCCGTCGGCACATGCCGGCACGCCAAGCTTGCCGGCCATTGCCAGCAGCCCGTCGAACAGAGGCTTGCGGTGGCTCCGCTGCGCCGCCTCATGTACGAACAAAGGGTCGATCGAAATTTCCGACAGAGGGAAGCAGGCAAAGTCGCGTGTTTTTGCCTCATAGCGCCCGCAATGAACCGCGCCGATGCCATAGCCGCGCAAGCTAAGGCGGCCAATATTGTGCAGCGATTCCGGCTCGCAGGCCGCAATGACCGCTTCGCTGATTTCCCAGCATACGCTGCCCGGCTTGACGTCCTGCGCCTGGATGCCCGCCACCAGCCGCCCCAATTCACCCAGGTCTTCCAGCAGTTCGGCCGGCAGCGGGAGCGACAGCTTGATCGAGGACAGGCCCATTTCCTGCCAGCCGTGCAGGTCAGCCGCAGCCTGGGTTGCCAGCGCCAGCAAAATGGCGCCCATGGTTTCACTGTCGCCGGCCAGTACGGGAAGCAGGCCGGCGACATCCATCGGGCTGCGTCCCGGACGTTGCCAGCACCCCTGGACCGCGATGCCCACCATCCGTCCGCTGTCGAGCGCCACCCGCGGCGCATACAAGGGAATGAATTCGCCCGCCGCCAGGCCTGCTTCGATTTCCATGACATTGGGCACTTCGGGCGCGACATCGTGTTCCAGCTCCGCCAGCGCCAGCATTGATGCATCGTCCAGCAATCCTTGCAGTGCTTCCAGCCGCACCGGCTTGGGCATGGTGGACAGCAGGCGCATCGCGCTGCCTGGCGGCAGGCTGCTTGCCGCTTCCACCAGGCGTGGCTGGTTGGCCGATGCTGCAATCAGGTTGGCGGCCCAGCGCCGTTTTGCCAGCTGCTGGATCAGCTCCACGCCATCCATGCCGGGCATATCGAGATCGGTCAGCACCAGGTCCACCGGGGCGGCGCGCTGCTCCAGCGTGCGCAAGGCATTGATGCCGTCGTTCGCAATCAGTACGGTGCCGAAGCCAATCTGGCGCAGCAGCGCGGCAACGTGCTCGCGTTGCACCGCGCTGTCTTCAACGATCAAGGCCGTGCTTGCGCTAAAGTCCTTCATTCGCCCTCCGTTCGATGCCGCCATATTGCAGGATTTCGCGGCTGATTGCATCCAGCGCCACGCTGCGCTCCGCGGCGCCGCGCTTCACCGCCTCCCGCGGCATGCCGTACACCACGCAACTCTGTTCATCCTGCGCCAGCGTGCGAGCGCCGGCCTGGCGCATTTCCAGCAGTCCGACCGCGCCGTCGTCCCCCATACCGGTCATGATAATTCCGAGCGCACTGGAGCCGGCACACTTGGCGACCGAACGAAAAAGAACGTCGACAGAGGGGCGGTGACGGTTGACCAAAGGACCATCAACCACTTCCACGAAGTATTGGGAAGGGCCGCGCCGCAACAGCATATGGCGGCCGCCGGGAGCAATCAGGGCCTGCCCCGGAAGCACCGGGTCGTTATTGCGCGCCTCCTTGACGGCTATCTGGCACAAGCCGTTCAGGCGTTCGGCGAAAGCGGCAGTGAACTGCTCCGGCATATGCTGCACGATGACGATGCCCGGGGAAGCGGGCGTCAACTCGGTCAGCACGCGCTCCAGCGCCTGCGTTCCGCCGGTCGACGTGCCCAAGGCCACCACGCGCCCAGTGCCGCGCATCGGCAGTGCCCCCTCGACCACTGGCGGCAGGATGGCGTCCGCGCTCAGTTTGGCCGACGGCGCCGCCGGTGCTGCCGCCTGGCGGCTGCCGTTGATTGGCTGCAGCCTGGCCTGGGCCGCACTGCGCACGGCAGCCACGAGCTCGTCGCAGCCATCGTGCAACGACTGGCGCAGGTCCAGTTTGGGCTTGCCGACGACGGCAACGGCGCCAGCGGCCAGCGCTTCCATGGAAGTACGAGTGCTCTTTTCCGTCAGCGAGGAGCAGATCACAACCGGTGTGGGCCGTTCAGCCATGATCTTGCGCAGGAAGGTAATGCCATCCATGCGCGGCATTTCGACGTCCAGCACCACCACATCCGGCCACTGCAGGCGCATGCGCTCACCGGCCAGTATCGGGTCGGCCACGGCATAGGTGACTTGCATGTCCGGCTCGCGTCCGAGCAGGCCGCTCAGCACTTGCCGCACGACGGCCGAATCGTCCACCACCATGACCTTGATCTGCTTCATGCGCCTCCCTTGTCCGCCAGTTCCCCCTGCCGCACCCACACATCGCCGGTCGCCACGTCGAACAGGATATGCCGGTGCCCGGTGCCGAACAGGCTTTCCGACACCACGCGTATGCCGTATTGCGCCAACAGCTTTTCCGCTGCTACGCCGTTGCGGTGTCCAATACCCTGTTGCCGGCCTGCCTCGATCGAAGGAAACATGGTGCCGCCACCGAACACTTTCGCTTCGCATTCTCGCGCCGCCACTCCGCGCTCCCGGAGCTGCGCCACCATCAGTTCCATCGCATCCTTGCCATAGCGTCCACTCAATTCGGCCGCCGGTTCGCCTTCGCCCGCCGTCTCACGCTCCGAGAGAAGAAAGTGCGACATGGCCCCGATGCGCAGGCGCCGGTGCCACAGCGTGATCGACACGCAGGAACCCAGCACGGTACGGATGCGGTAGCGCGCATCGCCAACGAAGTACTCGCCGGGCAGCAGGTAGACTTCGAATGCGGCGCCGGCCTTCATGTCAATCCTTGCGATAAATTGCCGGCGCCATGCTGCGCACCGGCAGCCCCATATCGTGCAGGCTTTCCGAATGGCCGATATACAGGTAGCCGCCTGGCCGCAGGTAGTCCAGCACCCGCCGCACCACCCGGCGCTTGGTTTCCCCGTCAAAGTAGATCAGCACATTGCGCAGGAAGATCACGTCGAACTTGTCCAGTGCAGGCAGGCGCGCCGCATTCAGGTTGATCTGGGCGAACTCCACGCACTCGCGCAGCACGCGCGATACCAGGAGCGTGCCGTCTTCGGCGTCGATGCCTTTCAGGCAAAAGCGGCGCAGGTATTCCTGCGGCACGTGAGCGGCGCGCGTCATCGGGTAATGTCCCTGCCGCGCAGTCTCCAGCACGCGCGCGCTGATGTCGGAAGCCAGCACTTCCCATCCTTGCGGCGGCAGCAGGTCGGCCAGCACCATGGCGATCGAATACGGCTCCTCCCCGGTGGAGCAGGCCGCGCTCCAGACCCGGAACGGTAAGTGACTCTGCTTGCGCTCTTTCAGCACGGAGCGCAAGTGATCGAAGTGGCGGGCTTCGCGGAAGAAGTAAGTTTCGTTGGTGGTCAGCAGGTCGATCGCAATCTGGGTTTCTTCCGGCGCAGTGCCGCTGGCGATCAACTGGAAATAGGAACCATAGCTGTTGCACTGCAGGTGGTGCAGGCGTTTAGCCAGGCGCCCGGAAACCAGTGGCTTCTTGGCTTCCGACAGCGAAATCCCTGCTGCTTCGTGGATGAAGCGCTGGAATTGCACGAACTCGCAGTCCGTCAGGGGAGCAACTGGCTGCATCAATTCACATCTCCCGCCATGGCAGCGATTTCGGGCACGTTCAACACCGACTCGAGGTTGACCAGGATAACGAATTTACCATTGACCTTGCCGATGCCCTTGATGAAATCGTTGCGCAGGCCGGCGCCGAAACTGGGCGGCGGCTCGATCTGGCCGGGGTCGATGTCGAGCACCGCATTCACCGCATCGACCAGCAGGCCAAGCACCTGCTGCTCCGGCGGCATCCCGCTTTCAACGATGACGATGCAGCTGCGCCGCCCTATCGTGGCGGGAGCTCGCCCAAAGCGCGCGGCCAGGTCCAGCACCGGCACCACGGCGCCGCGCAGGTTGATCACGCCGCGCACGCACGGCGGCATCATCGGCACGTCGGTCATGCCACCGTACTCGATGATCTCGCGCACGGCAAGTATGCCCAGCCCGAAGGTTTCGTCGCCCAGGCGGAAACTCAGGTACTGGTGTTCTGCTTCCATGCCTGTCCTCAGAATCTTGTGAAGTTGCTTTCGTCCAGCGGCGGCACCTGCGACAGGCGGCGCTGCGAGGTACGCTGGCTGGCCGGGGGCCTGGCCTCGACATTGCGGCGCGGCGCCTCATCCTTTGCAACGCGGAAGAAGCGTATCAGCTGCTGCAGCTCCTCCGCCTGGCTGCTCATTTCTTCGGCAGTGGATGCCAGTTCTTCCGCACCGGCTGCATTATGCTGCGTAGTCTGGCTCAACTGGCCCATTGCCATATTAATCTGCCGCACCCCGGATGCCTGCTCTATCGAGGCGGCGGCAATTTCCTGCACCAGGTGCGATGTCTGCTGGATGGCCGGCACCATGGCGTCGAGCAGGCCGCCGGCACGCTCCGCCACCTGCACGCTGCCGCTGGCAAGGTCGCCGATTTCCTGCGCCGCCACCTGGCTGCGCTCGGCCAGCTTGCGAACTTCCGCCGCCACCACGGCAAAGCCCCGTCCATGCTCGCCGGCGCGCGCCGCTTCGATGGCGGCATTCAGCGCCAGCAAATTGGTCTGGTAGGCGATGTCGTCGATGATCACGATACGCCTGGCGATATCGCGCATGGCGCTCACCGTGCTGCGCACGGCATCGCCGCTTTCGCCAGCCTCGCCGGCCGCCTTGGAGGCGGTGACGTCGGTCACGCGGGCATTGTCCGTATTCTGGGCGATCGAAGCGCTCATCTCCTCCACCGAGGCGCTGGTTTCCTCGACGCTGGCCGCTTGCTGGCTGGCCGCCTGGGACAGGGATTGCGCTGTGGCGCTAACCTCCTCCGACGCCGCGGCCAACGCCAGCGCGCCGTTGCTCACTTCTGATGCGACACCGGACAGCTTGTCCACCATCTGCTTCATGGATGCCAGCAGGCTGCGCTGATCCCCCTTCCTCAGCTTGATCTGCACTGACAGGTTGCCCTGGGCCACCTCCTGCACGATGTGGGCAGCATAATCAGGCTCGCCGCCAAGTTGGCGCAGCAGCCCGCGGATCATCCACACCGACAGCACGATGCCCGCCAGCAGGCCTCCGCCCAGCAGCATGGCATTGGTTCGCATGGTGGCCGAGGTTTGTGCCATGGCCGATTCGTACTCCTCGCGCGCCACCCGCTCCTGCAAATCAATCAGCTTGCCCATGGCCGCCAGCACGGTCCTGAACTGCACGTCCGCGGCCCGCGCATCCTCCAAAGCTTCCTTGTGCTTGCCGGCGCGGGCCTTCTGGATAATGGCACCGCGCACATCCTGCCAGGCGTTCCAGGCCACCATGTACTGCGCCGCCAGTTGCCGTTCCTCCTGCGTCAGGGAGGTGGCCATATAAGCATTCCAGTTCTTGCGGATCAGCTCCTGGTGCGAGGCATCGCCTTGCTGGGCAACCTCCACCTCCGCCAGGCTGGTGGCGGCGGCGGTCATCACCATGCGATGCCGGGTGCGCAGCGTGTATTCATTGGCCTTGCCGAGGTAGATCAATGCCACTGTCCGGTCTTCGTAGGTCGCCTTCAGGCGCGCATTGCTGAATTCCATGCCGCGCATGCCGGCGAAACCGATACCGGCCATCATCAGTACCAGCACCCCGACCAGCAAGCCAAGGCGCATTCCAACCGTCAGTGTTCGCCGCATCGTTTCGCTCCTATGCTGCCAGGTTTCCCGGCTGTCTTGCCTGCAGTTGCTTGAGCAGGGCCGGAATGTCCAGGATCAATGCCACGTCGCCGCTGCCCAGCACTGTCGACCCGCTCAGGCAGGAAATGCCGCTGAATACGGGACTGAGCGGCTTGATCACCGCCTGGCACTGTCCCTGCAGGCTATCCACCACCAGCCCGGCGCGCTGGCCGGCATGCCGTACCACCAGCACGCTTTCGCGGCGCGGCGCGGCGCCTTGCAGCCGGAACAGATCGCGCAGCGCCACCGTGGGCAGCACGTCGCCGCGCAGGTCGACAAAACCGCGCCGGCCTTCTGGCGCGTACTCCACGCATTCCTCTATGGTGCCGAGCGGGATGGCGAAGCGCGAACTGCCTACCGTCACCAGCATGCAATCCATGATGGCCAGCGTCAGCGGCAGGCGCACCCGCACCGTGGTGCCCCGCCCCGCTTCACTATCGATGGTGATGCTGCCGCGCAGAGCTTCGATATTGCGCTTGACCACGTCCATGCCGACGCCGCGACCCGACAGGCTGGTTACCTCGCTGGCGGTGGAAAATCCCGGCTCGAATATCAGCGCGAACACTTCGCTGTCGCTGGCTTTGTGGTCCGGCTCAAGCAGGCCGCGTTCGATGGCGCTGGCGATGATGCGCTCGCGCTGCAGGCCGCCGCCATCGTCGCCGACTTCGATCACGATGCTGCCTGAATCGTGGAAAGCGTTCAGGGAAACGGTTCCTTGCACGGGCTTGCCGCACTGGCGCCGCACTTCGGGCGCTTCGATGCCGTGGTCGATGGCGTTGCGCACCAGGTGGGTCAAAGGGTCGCCGATGCGTTCCACCAGCGTCTTGTCCAGTTCCACCTCTTCGCCGCTCAGGACCAGGCGGATGTCCTTGCCGATTTCGCGCGCGACATCGTGCACTACGCGCTGGAACCGGCCGAAGGTGGCGCCGATCTTCACCATGCGCAGTTGCAGGGCGCTGTCACGAACCTGCTCCACCAGGCCGGCCAGCGCGGAGGTGCTGTCCTGCAATTCGGTATCCTTGAAGCGGCTGCCGATCATCTGGGTGCGCGCGCTGGCGATAATCAATTCCCCCACCAGCGTAATCAATTGCCCCAGGCGTTCGGCATCCACGCGGATGGTGCGGCTTTCGTGCGGACGGGCCAGTGCTGCGCCGCCGGTGTGCTCCACCTGGGGTGCGACACTTGGCGGCGGCACCACGGTCCCGAGTGCGCTAGCCTGCAGCAGGTCTGCAATGGCGTTGGCATGCAGCGGCAGCATATCGGCCAGGCGCTGGAATTCGTCATTGCTGCTGCCGGGCGGCAGCAGGCGCACGGTGCACTCGTCATGCAGGAATTCGAACACCTTGCTGATTTCCTCGGCGTTGGCCGAGGTTTCCAGCACGATCTCGAATCCCAGGTAGCAGCTTTGCGGATCCATTTGCTCCGGCGGCGGCAAGCCGCCGTCCACCGTAGCCAGTGCCACGATGCGTCCCAGGCGGCCGAGGTATGCGATAAAGGAGGCCGGATCCATGCCCTGCCGGAACACGTCGCGGCCAAATTCCAGCGAAACCAGCCAGCAACCGCTTTCGCCAGCGTAGTCATTGGCATCCAATGCAGGGTGGTTCGGCTCCATCATCGAGGAAGGTGCAAGGTAGGCATGCAGGGCATCCAGTTGCGGGCGGCACCTTTCGCCAAGGTCACCGCGGCCGCCGCGCTCGACGTCGCGGACCATCGCATTCAGCTGATCGGCGCATTCCAGCAGCAGCGATACCAGTTCTTCATCAAGCGGCAATGCTGCGTCTCGCACCTCATCCAGCACGCTTTCGACCGCATGGGTGAACAGCACAATGTAGTCCAGCCCGAACAGGCCTGCCGTGCCCTTGATGGTGTGGGCGGCGCGGAAAATGGCATTGACGGCTTCCTCACGCGCGGCGGGATCGCCCAGGTTCAACAAGCCCGCCTCCATCTCGGCCAGCAATTCCCCCGCCTCGGTGACAAACGCTTGCAAGCCTTCGTCCAGGTTCATGGGGGATGCCTTCCTAGCGGATGCGCAGCAGCTCGAACAGGGAAACGACGGCCGGGCTGTGCGCGACCAGCCGCAACTCCTTCTGGCTGGCTTGCGCGGCACGGCGCGCCATCAACAGGAGCTGGGCGCCGGCGGTATCGACCTCCGTGACGCCCGCCAGGTCCACTTCCAGCGCCTGTGACTGGGCGAGACGTGCCAGGAGCACGTCTTTCATTTCCTGCACGCGCCGGATCGTGAGGTCGCCCTCAATGAAGAGCAGCGCCGGCGGCTGGATGCGCTGTGAGCTCATGCGTCAATCGTATGCCCATGCCCGGTGACTGGCAAGTCCGGCGTCGTGTTGCACTACGTCATTATTCCCGCAATTGCCTGACGCGCCGCGCCGGGTCGGCGGCAATGGCTGCTGCAGTGAAAGGCAGCAAAGGCAGCCGCTTTTCGGCATACAGCGGCAGCTGGTCGGCATAATGCGCCGAGTGCGGGTCAGTGGACTGGCCGTAGACGAGCAGGCCGCGCGCCAGCGGCCCTTTTTCGTCAAAGCTGACCAGGTGGATATAGCTGGTCCCCCAGGTAACGCGTTCGTAGCCCGAAGCCCCCAGCGCGCCGGCCATGTGGATGGAATTGTAACTGCCGTCGATATCGCCTATCGCGCCGTGGATGGGGAAGCGCAGGCCGTTGCGCGGCTCCACCTGGAAATCGGCTAGCCGCCCGTCGAACGGTACGCCAAGCTGCTGCAGCCGTAGTGCCGCATCCTTCAGCGCCGCCAGCATGGCAGGTATCGCCACCGGCGCCACGCCGCGCGGTGAATGCAAGGGATCGGCCGCATCGAAAGGCAGCGACCAAATTCCCGCCAGCCCGGCGGCGCTGTTCCAGAACTCCCGGAACAGCACTGCACCACGGCTGTCCAGGTCCGCCTTGCGGTCCCACTGGGCCAGCGCAGTGCAGGCCTTCACCAGCAAGGAGTCAGGACTGGGCATGCAGGCGGGGAGCAATTCCGGCAACACCAGTTCTGCCGCCAGGATGCGGTTGGCGAACACCAGTGCCTGCAGGTCCTGCGCCCCCACCCGGCCGCGCTGTGCCAGCATCTCCTCGATCCCGATAAAGGCGCTGCGCGTGCGCAGGTGCTGCGCCACGCCCACCGGGCCGTACAAGGGCGAATAGCCAAGCGGCGTTGGCCCGACCAGCAATTGCCGCGCATTGGTGATCCAATACCCATCGTTGGAATTGGCAACGTAGTCCGAGCGCAGCATGCTTGGCGCTTTGGCGCCGCCGAAGATGCCGTCCGGCGTACCATCGTCATCCCGGTCCCAGCCACAGGAAGAGCGCGAGCCGTCAAACATCAGCAATTTCGCCAGCAGCAGGCAATCGCCGGCGAATTTGTCGGCTCCCTGGTGCGGCACGACGCTGGCATCCGCGTACAGGGCGCCACCGTTGCGGTCAGCTGCGACCGTGTTCACCCAAGGCAGGCCGACCACCCGCCCGAGCTGCGTCTTCAACTCCTGGACGCTGGTGGCACGGCCCATGGCGAGCCACTGTTCCATCAACCGTGTGTTGTTGCGATTCGGGTCGCCCAGCACCAGCAAGCCGCCCTGCCCTTGCGGGCTTCCCGGAACGGCCATCACTGCCCCAAGCTTGCTGAAGTAAAAGGCCTTGCTCTTTTTTAGCAAGCTGCCGTCCGGCTGCAGCACGTCGATCGCCGCCGTACGCGTTTCCAGCCATAGCGGCGCGCCGTCGACCATATAGCGCATGGGATCGGAACCATCGCGCTGCAACCGGAAGGTCGTGAAGTGCACGGCCTTGGTTACCGTATGGGTCCAGGCAAGATCCTTGTTGAAGCCTATGACCACCAGCGGCAGCCCACCCAGGCTCACGCCCATTACGTCGTAGCTGCCCGGTACCGTGACGTGCAATTGATAGAAGCGGTCGGTGCTGGTCCAGGGATAATGCGGATTCCCGAGCAGGATGCCGCGCCCATTGCTGCTGGCTTCTTTGCCGATTGCCAGTGCGTTGCTGGCCATCGCGCCCTGGGCCGGCAAGGCGAAAGGCTTGCCGGACGGCGGCGCGTCCATGGGACCTTGTTGCGCCGCCAAGGTAACGTTGCCGCTGACGTCGCGTGCCGCCGCCACGATCTCGGCCGCGAATACTTCGCCGGTCGCATGCAGCGCCTTCTCCGCAATCAGGAGCAACACATCGTCGGCGCTGATCGGCTTGACCCAGGCCGCGTTCCTGCACGCCGCGGGCAGGCGGGCGCCATGCTCCCGCAGGTAGCGGTTGTAGCCGGCGGCATAGCCGCGCAGCAGTTGCTGGATTTCGCTGGACCCGGCGGCATAGCCTTCCCGCAGCCTCGCGATATCCAGGTAGCCTTTGAAAAAGAAGTCGCTATCCTCGTTGCGCAAGTCCATGAAGTCGAGCGCAGCGCCGTATTCGCCGTTGAGCGGTTTGGTGGCGCGTGCATCAGGCCCGAAGTAGCGCGAGCGTTCGCCGCGTACCGTCAGGAAGCTGTCGGCCAGCATGCAGACATTGTCTTCCGCGAAGGAGTAGGCCAGGCCGTAACCGACGCCCGCAAAATCCTTGGCCTGGATATGCGCCACCCCATAGCTGGTGCGGGTGACTTCTGCGGCGAATTGCGGTGCTGGCGTTACGCCGCTACTGCCCTTGCCACTGCAGGCAGTCAGGAATATGGCCGCACATGCGGCCAGCAATTGCGCTTTCATGGTCTACCTCCCCGGAAGAAAAGTGCACGCTTCCATGATGTGCGCGGCATTTCTGCGACAGTTGAGGCAAATCAAATTGGTACACAATCGTGCGAAACCAATAATCTGCTAAGATTTTTGACAAATGCACCCGCCCCGGGTGCATTTTTTTTTGCGCAAAGGAGCAGACATGAAGAGATTCACCCCAGTCGTACTGGCCGCAGGACTCTTTGCAGCCAGCGCAGCAAATGCAGCCCCCACCTGGATCACCCTCGGCGACGCCGCATACGCCAAGTTGCAAGCCGCCGCGCCGCAAGCCGTTGCCAAGCAGAGCAAGCAAGGCCAGGGCAAGGAGAAAGTCCACCTGGTGCAGGTCGACGAAGAAGCCATGCTGAAACTCTCGGCCGCCATCCACAAGGAATTGAAGCGCTGCGGTGGTTTCATCGTGCATGCCAGCGAAGAGGAAGGCCGCCAGGCGCTGGCCAAGGCAGGCGCCGTACAGCCGCTTGCGCTGGCCGTGAGCCGTCCAAGCTATGCCATCGACAACCAGGCCACTGTCAACGCAATCCTGCCGACGATGCAGGCGTCGAATATCGCGCAGACCATCATCGACATGTCGAACTTCGCCAACCGCTACTACCGCACCACCAACGGCGCCAACGCCTCCAACTGGCTGGCACAGAAGTGGACCAGCATGGCTGCCGGCCGCAGCGACATCAGCGTGACCCAGTTCACGCACTCGGGCTACAACCAGAAGTCCGTGATCATGACTATCGCCGGCACCGACAACCCCTCGGAAGTCATTGTCATGGGCGGCCACCTGGACAGCATCAATATGAGCGGCAATGGCGAGACATCGCGCTCGCCGGGCGCCGACGACGATGCCTCCGGCATTGCCAGCCTGACCGAGGCGGTGCGCGCCATGATCGCATCCGGCTACAAGCCACGCCGCACCATCAAGATCATGGGCTATGCCGCCGAAGAAGCCGGCCTGCTCGGCTCCAAGGATATTGCGGCCAACTTCAAGGCCAACAACATCAACGTCGTGGGTGTGATGCAGCTCGACATGACCAACTACCGCGGCTCGGCCAAGGACGTCTGGATCTACACCGACTACACGGACAGCCAGCAGAACAACTTCCTGGCTTCCCTGATGTCGAACTACCTGCCTACCGTCACGGTGGGCTACAGCTCCTGCGGCTACGCCTGTTCCGACCATGCCTCCTGGCAGAACCAGGGTTTCCCTGCCTCGATACCGTTCGAGACGCTGATGGGTGAAGATAACCCCTACATCCATACCGCCAACGACACTTATGCCAACTCCGGCAACCAGGCCGACCATGCGCTGAAGTTTGCCAAGCTGGCTGCCGCCTATGCGGTGGAGCTGGGCAGCGACGGTCCCGTCATCGTTCAACCGGACACCGTGGAAACCTTCACCGGCAGCCTGACGCTCAGCCAGAAGAAGACTTTCGGCCCGTTCAAGGCCGGCGTAGGCACCTTCAAGGCCGAAACCACGGGCACCGGCGACATCGACCTGTACGTGCGCAAGGGCTCCGTACCAACGACCAGCAGCTACAGCTGCAAGTCGGATGGCTCCACCGCGACCGAGACCTGCAGCACCAGCGTTACGGCCAACGGCGATGTCTACGTCATGCTGAACGGCTACACCGCAGGCAACTACAACCTGAAGGTGACTTACCGTCCGCAATAATCAGCGCAAGCTGACCGTCTGGCGTTTCCAGGCCGGGTCCTGCCACTTGTAGAAGGTGGACAGCGATTCCGGCCTGTCGGCGCCGCGTTCCGTCGCCAGCGTGGCCATGTCCAGCAGTTCAAAGCTGCGGCGGAACTTGCCCTCGGCGCGTACTTCCCGCGCCGCCAGCATCTTGGCGGCGCCGGGCACCCAGCCCGCGAATTCCGCATAACCGATGTCCGGATCGCTGGAAGCAGGCGGCAGCACGTCCACGACCCAGCCTACGCCCTGGCGGCGGAACAGCCACATTTCGCGCCAGCCATCCAGCGGCTGCACTGCAAGCGCCAGTGCCGTCCCCTGCGGATGCACGCGTGCGGAAGCCATCCACGCCACGCCCCAGGTGCATCGATTGGCGAGCTGCTTGCCGCCGCCCTGCAGGCTGACACAGGTTTCGCCCGGCCGTCCTGGAGCCGCAGTGACTGCGAGCTGGGGCGCCACCTTGCCTTGCGCCGGCACAGGTTCCAATGCCCAGCGCACCGCCCCGACACGCACGCCGGCTTCCGCATAGGCGGCATTGTCCTCGTCCGCCAGTTCGGACTTGTTGACCGCCGCAAGCGCCTGTTCAGCGCGGCCGGCCGCCTGCGACGCCTCTTCGCCCTTGCGCGCACGCTGGAAGGCGACGCTCGACCAGACGGCCGCGCGCCGCATATGGATGCGATTCTTCATATGTTCCGGCAGGCGGGCCAGGTCCACCGTGTCCAGCAATTCGGCACGCCACCGGTCATGTTCGGCGCGTTGCATGGCGCCCAGCGCCGGATCGATGCAGGCGCCGTTGCTGAGGGCGAGCGCGGCCCGGTAGCGTTGCTCGGCGCTAGCCGCCACCGCCAGCACGCGGCGGAAAGCATCGCCGTCATAACACACGCGCACCTTGCCATCGTTCTCGTAGCTGCGCATCGCCACGCCATAGCTGGCAACAACTTCCAGGTGGGCCGCCAGGGCAGTCTCGGCCTGCGGCGCCAGTTTGGAAGAAGCACGCGCTGCCAGCCGCTCAGCCATGCTGCCGATGGCGTCAAAAGGCTCGGCATCAATCGCTTGCGGCGCTGCTGCCTTCAGGTAGGCCGCACCGTAGCTGATGCCAAGCGCTTCCGCACCAGGCGTATCGCGCAGGAAGCGCAGTACTGCCAACAGTTCCGGCGCCGCGGCAGGCTGCAAATCAACTTGCCGCACGCGAGCCGCGCGCACATAGCCGGCCCGCTCGCGGCGATGGTCGTACACCTGCAGGAAATCACCGCGGGTACCGCGCACTTCCAGCGCGTCGCCCTGCCACAGCACGGCCTGGGCCTGAGCCGATTCGCGCGGCGCAGCGCGCAAAGGCAGCTGGTCCTGGGTGACAATGGCCAGGGCCACGCTGGCGGCAAGCATCGAGACAGGCATGCTTATTCTCCCGAGTTGGCGGCGATGCGCTCAGTGTGCACAGTCTTCGGAGCGCCGACCAGCGTCGAGCCAATGAATCCGCCATCGGCCGGCGGCGGCGCAATGATGACCGACACCTTGTCGGACAGTTTGTCGGCCATCGTCTTCTGGATCAGCAGCGGATGCTTGCTCAGCAGCTCGCCGTCGCGCTCCATCTGAGCGCTGGCGATCTTGCCCACCAGCTCCTGGCGATAGGCTTCAGCGTCCGCCAGCTTGCGGCGCGAATCGGCTTCGCCGGCAGCTTCGATGATGCGGGCCTGGGCATTGCCTTCCGACGTCTTGATGCGGGCGGTCTTTTCGGCTTCCGCCTCCAGTTCGCGTTGCTTGACCTGCTTTTCCTTAAACGGCAGCACGTGGCGCATGGCTTCTTCCTGGGCCCTGGCCGCGATGACCTGCTCGGCGGCGGCAGCTTCCGCAGCCTTCTCACGAGCCACCTTTTCTGCTTCTGCTTCCAGCGCGGTCTGGCGTACCTGCTTTTCTTTCAGTTCAAGGGTGTAGCGCATTTTTTCCGATGCCAGCTCCTCGGCCAGCAGTTTCTCCATGCCGGCCTTGAAGTCTTCCGGCAACACGACCTTGCCGATGGTCACGCTGCGCAGTACGAGACCGTCGGCTGCCAGCTTGGGTTTCAGTTCGGCCTCGATGGACTGCTGGATTTCGGCTCGCTTGGACGAGAAGATCTCACGTACGGTATAGCGCGTCAGGATCTTGTAGATCACGCCTTCCACGTCAGGGGCCACCACGTCGCGCGAGATATCGGCCGGCAGCTTGGAGGCAAACTGGGCCAGGCGCGCCTGGTCCAGACCATAGCGCACCGCCATGTCCAGGCCAAGCGACAAGCCTTCGCCGGACTGGAACGGGGTCTCGCCGGCAGCGGCAGGACGGTAAGTCTGGTCGCGCAGCGACAGCAGGCGCACCTCATGGATGCCGGGCAGGTCCAGCGCCAGGCCTTCACGCACAATCGAAGTATCGCCGGTCAGGTGATTGGTACGTACCGCCACTTCGCCGCGGCCAACCGTGCGCATTGGCGGGAACTGGTACAAGCCGTAAGCGGCGGCGCCGGTCACGGCGAGCAGCACGACGCCTTTGCGGGCGCCGGAAGGGAAATGAATGCTGCTGGCAGCACGGCCGAGCGTCGAGCGAATCGCCTGCAGCATCGTACTGATCCGGTTGTTCATGATGATTGCCTTTCTGGTGGGTTGGCCCGGCACAGCGCCGGTACAGCAATCTTCCAGCCACCTGGCGCGAACGTTCAATGCTGCCGCCAGCCCATTCCTTTCCGGCTTGTGAAGAAAAATTCACGCCGCCAGCCCGGCTTTTAGGTAATACTTCCCGCATGACCCGTGTAGCCATCATTGAAGACGATCTCCCCACCAGCAACCAGCTCGCCGGCTGGATCGCCGCGGCCCGCCCCGGCATCCAGGTAGACCAGTGGTTCAACCGCGACGATGCCGAGGCGGCGATCGCGCGCGAGCGTTATGACCTGGTGGTGCTGGACATTGAACTGGGTCGCGAGCGCCATGCCGGCGTCGCGATCATCAACGCCATCAACAAGCGCCATGCCACGCCGGTGCTGGTCGTGTCGGCCATGCCGGCAGCCATCTACCGCTCGATCATGAAAGCGCTGGATGCCTGGGATTACCTGCAAAAGACCACCTTCGAAGAAGCGGATTTCATCGACACCTTCCTGGAAATCCTGCGCGCGGCCAAGGACAGCAAACCTGCCGCGCCGGCCAGCGAGCTGGCGATGGACCCGCTGCGCCAGCGAACGCCCACCTGGCGCGGCCAGCGCATCAACTTGCCACTGACTGCGCAGCGCATCCTGGCGGCCCTGTTCGAGCGGCGCGGCCAGGTGGTGTCCTATGAAGACCTGTTCGAAGTTGTGAAGAGTGGCCGCAACCGTGACAATATCCGCAAACACGTAAGCACCATCCGCGACGCCTTCCGCGAAATCGATCCTGCCTTCGAGTGCATCGAGAACATCCCGATGCGCGGCTTTCGCTGGACCGACCAGGCATGAATCCCTTCTCCCTGCTGACGCCTTACCGCCTGCGCATTGTCCTGCGCATGGCCTTTCCGCTGCTGGCCATAGCGACAGTGGCCCTGGCGGTCTCCGTGCTGCAACAGGAAAAACAGCTCAGCTACCAGGCTTACGAGAATTCTTTCTACAAGACGCGCGAGCAGATCGCCGCCACGCTGCGCCATCCAACCGGCCAGCTCGCGCTGCTGAATCCCGCTGCGGGCCGGAACCCCGGCCTGCACCCGGTGCTGCTGCCTTATCCTGCACTGGATTTCGACGACCAGGCCAAGGTCCAGCAAGCGGTCTCCATGGCCGGCTGTGCCGCGCAGTACGGCGATAAAGGCACGCTTTGCGCCGGCATCGGCAGCAACCCATGGGCTGGCGGCTTTGTTTACGTGGCCGGCACTTTCAATAGTCCGCCGCTGGCAGCGCATCCAATGCGCGAAGAATCGATCGACCAGGCACATCGCGTTGAGGTGAAAGTGAGCCTGCGCGGGCAGGAATACCACTGGATCGCCCCTTTCGAACAAACCGGCGACCCAGCATACGGCGGCATACGCGGCCGCCTGACCGGCTACACCGCTGCCGATGCCGGCCAGCCGCGCGCCCGTCCCGTCAAGGATTTCCGCGGCTGGATCTGGCAAAACCCGGTGTGTGTTCCTGAGGGCGCCCCGGATTGCGTGCACAGCTCCTTCTTCTCCGTTCGGCTGCCGGTCGGAGTGCTGCAGGACGCCCTGTTCGCCAAGCACCGGCCCGCCTGGCCTCCGGAAGACCTGGCCAATATCAATGTCAGCGTGGCCGTCCTGCCGCCGGGCGATGGACCTGCCCTGTTCGACACAGCGCGCGACCAGCCAACGCCTCTGTTCTCGCTGCACGACCTGCAGTCGCTGCTGCTGCCGGGTGAGACCCTGCGCATCCGCACTGCGCAGGGCAAGGAAGTGCTGTCGCTGTCAGCGGCCAGCAGCAACAGCGATCAAAGCTGGCATGCCCTGCTTACGCTAGTGCGCCACCTGCCGGTCGATACCACCGTCAAAGCACTGCAAACTCGTACCAGCGTGCCTACCCCGCTCGGCAATTTCGAGATCGAGTTGAGCGGCGATGCGCGCAGCGTCAGCGATACTTTGAGCGTGGTGGCGACCCGCGTGTCCTGGTTTGTCGGCGCAATCCTGGCGGCGCTGCTAGTCGCTTGGCTGGTGGTGGAAGCAGGCATCATTCGTCCAATCAGTATCCTGACCAGGCGCGCAGACAAAGTGGCGCGCTCAGTCAAGACGTCCGGTGCTCTCGATGAATTCGACCTGTCGGACTTGCGCGGCCGCGATGAACTTGGCGTGCTCGCAAACTGCTTGCATGACTTGCTGCGCCGTGTACGCGAAGACGTCGAGAAGGAAGCGATCCGCGCCGAGCAGGAACGCGATATGTGGCATGCGGTCGGCCACGAGATCATGTCGCCCCTTCAATCGCTGATGGCGCTGCATGGTGCCGAACATGACCCCAGCGGTCGCTATATTCACCGCATGCAGCAAGCCGTGCGTGTACTGTACGGACAGGCGTCGCCCAGCGAGGCGTTCCAGTCCACCACGCTGCAGCTCGAGACCCTGGACCTGGACGCTTTCCTGGGCGAAGTGGCAGCCAACGCGCCTTGCGTCGGCATTGCCGATGTGCGCTTTGAAGGCGGAACGCCGACACCGGTTCGCGCCGATCCCTACTCGCTGGAAGACGTGGTGACCCACATCCTGAACAACGCCAACCGCCACCGCACGCCCGGCACGCCGATCATCATGACGCTCACCACCGACGGGCGTACTGCCAGCCTCGCGATCCGTAACGAAGGCGACTCAATCGCCCCGGAGCTGATCGACAAAGTATTCGAATACGGCGTCTCGGGCCAGGAAGAAGGCGCCAACCGCGGCCAAGGCCTGTTCGTCGTGAAAACCTATATGGCCAAGATGGGCGGCACCGTCGCGGTACGTAATGTCGCTGGCGGTGTTGAGTTTGCGTTGACGTTGCATACGGGCGTGTGAACTAAGCAAGATTGTCGTATTGAAAATTTCCCTGTAGTATCCATTCGCGCAGTTACAAAAAACATAACTGCGTGTCAATGAATCAATTTAGAGGGAATTTAATGCGTTTTCTAGCAATCGGCCTGTTTGCGCTCGCCGTGCCTGCCTTTGCCCAAACGGGTGTCTATGCCGACTTGTCAGTCGGTCGCACTTCCATGTCGTCCAAATATGCGGATGACAGCAGTGATGTCAGCTTCGGGGCAGCCATTGGCTATCAAGCCAACGCCAACCTGGATTTTCAAGTCTATACCCGGAGCCTGAGCCTGGATCCATTCCGCGGTGTGCTCGCAGAAGCGGGCTATTATCCGGACCGCCATTACGGTATCGCAGTATTGGGAACTGCACCACTGGGAAATTCCTTCAGTGCTTTTGGGCGCCTGGGCGTAGGCCAAACCACCCTGGTAGCCAACCGCAACTACCTGGAGGATAAGCACGAAACGGATCCCATCATTGGCATCGGGGTACGTTACGCGTTTAATCGAACCGTGTCTGCCCAGCTGGAAGCAACGCGCCTGACAAAGAGCGACGCGACATTGGTCACCGCCGGTGTGCGTTTCCAGTTCTAGGAACTGAAAAGCAAAAAGCCCGCCGGCATGATGCCTGGCGGGCTTTTCTAATAAGAGCCTGACGATAACCTACTTTCACACTGGTTGCAGCACTATCATCGGCGCAGAGTCGTTTCACGGTCCTGTTCGGGATGGGAAGGGGTGGGACCGACTTGCTATGGTCATCAGGCATGACTTGTCAACAATCCGGGAAGAAGTAAAGTTGGGGTAGTGTTCTCAAACACTGTAAGTGCTACATAACCGTCAAGGTTATAGGGACAAGCCGTACGGGCAATTAGTATCAGTTAGCTTAATGCATTACTGCACTTCCACACCTGACCTATCAACGTCCTGGTCTCGAACGACCCTTCAAGGAGCTCAAGGCTCCGGGAAATCTCATCTTAAGGCAAGTTTCCCGCTTAGATGCTTTCAGCGGTTATCTCTTCCGAACTTAGCTACCCGGCAATGCCACTGGCGTGACAACCGGTACACCAGAGGTTCGTCCACTCCGGTCCTCTCGTACTAGGAGCAGCCCCCTTCAAATTTCCAACGCCCACGGCAGATAGGGACCAAACTGTCTCACGACGTTTTAAACCCAGCTCACGTACCACTTTAAATGGCGAACAGCCATACCCTTGGGACCGGCTACAGCCCCAGGATGTGATGAGCCGACATCGAGGTGCCAAACTCCCCCGTCGATATGAACTCTTGGGAGGAAT
>Ga0102587_1001157_pt1 | contig 21021 bp, 18 predicted proteins | sample AraplaF_Col_mTSA_FD_76853 | JGI IMG/M metagenome (GOLD analysis project Ga0102587, IMG submission 76853) | Arabidopsis root microbial communities from the University of North Carolina, USA - plate scrape MF_Col_mTSA (SPADES assembly) (version 2) | ecosystem: Host-associated > Plants > Roots >... | reverse complement strand
AGCTCGGCCAGCCCGTTCCGCTGTCGAATTTCGTGGTCGAGGAGAAAGCCTCCTGATCGCAGCCTGCGCAGGCAAAGTTGCCCTTGCGCTCCTCGTGCAGCAGCGGGCTGGTGAAGGGATATTCCGTCCCCTCCTGCCGCAGCACCGAATATTGATCCGCCGTCAAAAGCTTGCGCCACTCGTCATCGGTGTGGGTGACAGCGAAGGTTTCCCCAGCCATGGCCTTGTTGCCGAAACCGAAGCGCAGGGCAAAGGCGCCAAGTCCGGCAGTGGTCAGCAGCAATCGTCTGTTCATCATCGCTTTGCTCTCCTGGTCAGTGGCTGCGACAGATTCATCTCGTCTGGTAGACAACGCTGGCTGGGATTTATTCCCGGTATTCCGGTTTTTCTTTCATTGTTGCCTACAGACGGAACTACGAAGCCGCGCTGCGATCTGTTTCACTGCCGTGAGTGCAAACACCGAAATGTGAAGTCAGTGGTGTCAGGCACCCGGCGCCCGCCGATCGTTGTATCCGTTGAAATATGACGCTAATCTGCAAAGCCGGACCGCGCAAGCAGACCAATGGTCATATTATCGCGATCACGACGTATGTGTGCCGCAAGGCGTGGCTGTCTCAGAAATGCGACACTTCCCATCCGGCAAATTCGATCCATACAATCCGCGGTCATGCCGGCTTGATTGCAAAGCCGCCATGTTTACATCAGAATATGCGCAAGTTCCGTGGGAGGAGCCTTCATGCATGAACAATCCGCACATGCGGAGCATGTCTATACGTGCGCCCAGCAAAACTCTGCTGCGGCCAGCTCGCCGATCGTGGCTTCATGGCGCCGCTGCATGACCATGTATCAGCTGGCGCCGGAGGAAAAACGCGCGCCGCTGCGTCTCACGGAGCAGGAATTCCGCCTTGCGCGGGAGCAATCCGAACAATTGATGGCGGATGCCCGCGAGGAACTCGACCGTCTCTTCATGACCGTCGGCAAGGCCGGCTGCTGCCTGCTCTTGACGGATCGTAGCGGCATCGCACTGGAACGCCGCGGCGCCGCCGGCAATGACAAGGAATTCCACGATGTGGGCCTTTGGACCAGCTCCATCTGGACCGAGGCCAGCATGGGCACCAACGGCATCGGCACGGCTCTCGCCGATGAACGTGCCGTCGCCGTTTTCCGCGACCAGCATTTCTACTGCTCCAACATCAAGCTGAGCTGCACCACAGCCCCGATCCGCGATCATCGCGGCCTGCTTGCCGCCGCGCTCGACATCTCCACCTGCCGTGACGACGTCAATGAAATGACGCTCACCATCCTGTCACAGGCCGTACGCGATGCGGCCATGCGAATCGAGCTCAATCTGTTCCGCTCCGCTTTTGCCGGCGCCCGCTTCGTCATGGTCCCGGCTGGCGCCAATTCCGCCAATGCGCTGCTCGCGGTCGACCGGCATGACCTCGTTCTCGGTGCCACGCGCGCCGCTCGTCTTGCCCTCAAGCTTGACGACAGGCATATCGCCGCCGGTATTCCGGCCTCCGATGCGCTGCACGAAGGCCACATTTCGCAGGAAGAAGAGATGGCCGAAGCCGAGAAGGCGGCTCTGCTGCGGGCGCTGTCGCGCACGCATGGCAATGTCTCCCAGGCTGCGACAGCCCTCGGCATCAGCCGTGCCACGCTGCACCGGAAGATGAAGAAACTCGACCTGCACTGACATCAGGCCAAAGGTTCGATCACGATGTCGTGGCGGTGCCGAAACCTGTCGCAACCCTGCGACACTGTGCACTGCGGTATTGGCGAGCTCCCCTGTTCCCCCAGGCAAAAGCGACACAGATTCCTTCCACTGGTTCGTTCCCGAACCTGTTCATCAAGGGAGGATGACATGCTTCATCAGAAAATCGTCGAGTCGCCGTTCAAGCTCAAATACGGCAACTACATCGGCGGCGAGTGGCGCGAGCCCATTGGCGGCAAATATTTCGACAACGTCACGCCGGTCACCGGCGGCAAGCTCTGCGAAATCCCGCGCTCCGATGAAAAGGACATCAATGCCGCGCTCGATGCCGCCCATGCCGCCAAGGAAAAATGGGGCCGCACCTCTACCACCGAGCGCTCCAACATCCTCATGAAGATCGCCCAGCGCATGGAAGACAAGCTGGAGCTTCTGGCCCAGGCCGAAACCTGGGACAATGGCAAGCCGATCCGCGAAACCATGGCGGCCGACATTCCGCTCGCCATAGACCACTTCCGCTATTTCGCCTCCTGCATCCGTGCCCAGGAAGGCACGATCGGCGAAATCGACCATGACATGGTCGCCTACCACTTCCATGAACCGCTCGGCGTCGTCGGCCAGATCATTCCCTGGAACTTTCCGATCCTGATGGCGACCTGGAAGCTGGCGCCGGCCCTTGCCGCCGGCAACTGCGTCGTCATCAAGCCGGCAGAACAGACACCCGCCTCCCTGCTTCTCTGGGCAGAAATCGTCGGCGATCTGCTGCCGCCCGGCGTGCTCAACATCGTCAATGGGTTTGGTCTGGAAGCCGGCAAGCCGCTCGCGTCCAGCCCGCGCATCGCCAAGATTGCCTTCACCGGCGAGACGACGACAGGCCGCCTCATCATGCAATATGCCAGCCAGAACCTCATTCCTGTCACGCTGGAACTCGGCGGCAAGTCGCCCAACATCTTCTTTGCCGATGTGGCTGCCGAAGACGACGATTTCTTCGACAAGGCGCTCGAAGGTTTCGCCATGTTCGCGCTGAACCAGGGCGAAGTCTGCACCTGCCCGAGCCGCGCGCTCATCCAGGAATCGATCTATGACCGCTTCATGGAACGGGCGGTCAAACGCGTCGAAGCCATCAAGCAGGGCAACCCGCTCGACCCGGCAACGATGATCGGTGCTCAGGCCTCCACCGAGCAGATGGAAAAGATCCTCGCCTACCTCGATATCGGCAAGCAGGAAGGCGCACAGGTCCTTGCCGGCGACTCGCGCGCCGATCTCGGCGGCGAACTGTCTGAGGGCTATTACATCAAGCCGACCATCTTCAAGGGCCACAACAAGATGCGTGTGTTCCAGGAAGAGATCTTCGGCCCGGTCGTCTCGGTCACCACCTTCAAGGATGACAAGGAGGCGCTCGAAATCGCTAATGATACACTCTACGGCCTTGGCGCCGGTGTCTGGACCCGCGACGCCAACCGCGCCTATCGCTTTGGCCGGGAAATCCAGGCCGGCCGTGTCTGGACCAATTGCTACCACGCCTATCCGGCCCATGCGGCCTTCGGCGGCTACAAACAGTCCGGCATCGGTCGCGAAACACACAAGATGATGCTCGACCATTACCAGCAGACCAAGAACATGCTGGTCAGCTACAGCCAGAAGAAGCTCGGCTTCTTCTGAGAAGCAGCCGATCGTGCTATCATCAAGCCTCCTCCCTTCACGGGGAGGAGGCATTGTCTTGGAGGAGGCAATCATGGAACAGACGGTCAATGGCGAACCGCGCGTGCTCGCCACCGATGCGGCGCTCGACCTCATCAGAGAAATCCAGCGGGATCATCCCAAAATCCTCTTCCACCAGTCCGGCGGCTGCTGCGACGGCTCTTCGCCCATGTGCTATCCCACGGATGATTTCATCATCGGCGATCAGGATGTGAAGCTCGGCGAGATCGGCGGCGTACCCGTCTATATCAGCGCCAGCCAGTTCGAGGCCTGGAAGCACACGCAACTCGTCATCGATGTCGTGCCCGGCCGCGGCGGCATGTTCTCGCTCGATAATGGCCGTGAGAAGCGCTTTCTCACCCGTTCGCGCATATTCGGCGGCGGCGAGGCCTGCGCCATCCCCGATGTCAGGGCACGCGAAACGACCTGATCCGGAAGCCCCGTGTAGTATTCCTATATTACCCGCGGCCGCGATCCTTTGTTAAAGTCCATCTGTTGGTTTTTACGGGAGGAAGAAATGCCAGCGAGCAAGATCTTGATGATCACAGGCGATTTCACTGAAGATTACGAAACCATGGTGCCGTTCCAGACGCTGCTTGCCTGCGGCTATACGGTCCATGCCGTTTGCCCCGGCAAGACCGCTGGCCAGACGGTCGCCACCGCTATCCACGATTTCGAAGGCGACCAGACCTATTCGGAAAAGCGCGGCCATAACTTCGCGCTGAATGCCACCTTCGAAAGCGTGCGCGCCGAAGATTACGATGCGCTCGTCATTCCCGGCGGCCGCGCCCCGGAATATCTCCGCCTCAACCCCGATGTCATCGAGACTGTGAGGCATTTCTTCGATGCCAACAAGCCGGTTGCCGCGATCTGCCACGGCGCACAGCTTCTGGCGACTGCCGGTGTCCTCAAAGGCCGCACCTGTTCGGCCTATCCCGCCTGCCGCCCGGAAGTCGAGCTTGCCGGCGGCACCTATGCCGATATCGCCATCAGTGACGCTGTTTCCGATGGCAATCTCGTCACCGCACCGGCCTGGCCGGCTCATCCCTCGTGGCTGCGCCAGTTCATGACAGTGCTCGATGCGGCAGCGACCCTGGAGACCAACGCCGCCTGAGCGGACTGGCGGGAGGAACGTGATGTGTGAACTGTTCATCAAGGCCGATGCGCGGCTCTGGGAAAGCACCACCCGGTCGCTGCGCATCGACGGCATGGTCACCAGCGTCCGGCTGGAGAATTTCTTCTGGTCGAAACTGGAGGAAATTGCCACCCGCGACGGCATGAACGTGGTCCAGCTCATCACCAGGCTGCACCACGAGTCGATCGATGCCGGCCATGACCTCGGCAACTTCACTTCGTTCCTCCGCGTCTGCTGCGCCCGTTATCTCGATCTCCAGCTTGCCGGCGACATCCCCGCCGACCTTTCGAGGCCGATCGCCGGCCTCGACGCCCCGGAAATTCTGGGGCGGGAGAAGCGGAAGTACCATTGAATTCGCCCGAAACCTGAGGCGACGATTTTTAGATAGGCGGAATGCCCCTCTGCGTGAGACAATCGCTCCCAGCCGCCGCCAAACCGCACCGCTCGGTTTGCCCGGCGGCGGGGAAAGCGGAGGAGAAGATGGCAGCGATCGTGGTCGTGATGCTACGGTATTCCGTGGCTGGCGGTGGTTTCAATGACTGACGGTTCCGCATTGCACACCATCGGTATGGCAGGCATCCTACGCGAGGAATGGTTCTTTGGCGTCAGTGTCGCAACCAGCCTGGCTTTCCTTGTCTTCTCCGGGCCAATCTTCGCGCAGCTTTCCGAGTCACTCTGGTTCATCGTCATTTTTCTTTGGCTTTTTGCCGTTGTGCTAGGCTCCGCCCTGTCGGTCGTTCGTCATGCTGATCATCTGGCGGAGCAGCTTCAGGAGCCCTACGGGACCCTCATTCTGACCCTTGCGATTACCTCGATCGAAGTGATGGCGATCTCGGCTGTCATGCTGCATGGAGAGAACAATCCGACGCTCGCACGTGACACGCTGTTTGCCGTCGTCATGATCATTCTGAACGGCATGGTGGGATTGTCGCTGCTCCTTGGCGCGTGGCGGCGGGAAGATCAGCAGCACAACCTGCACGGCGCCAATGCCTATCTCGGCGTCATCGTGCCGCTGGCCACCCTCAGCCTCGTCATGCCCACGTTTCTGGCCGGCCCGGATGGCCCGCACCCCTCGGCGCCCAGGCAGATGTTTCTCGGCATAGTCTCGATTGGCCTGTACGGTGTATTTCTGCTCCTCCAGGCCGGCCGTCATCATCGCTACTTCGCCGATGACGGCAACCATCATGAGCAGCACATCGTCAGCATGCGGCGCCACCGATCCGTATGGCATCATGCGGTACTGCTGCTCGCTTACATGGTGCCGGTCGTCTTCCTGGTCGAGCATCTTGCCCGGCCGATCGACTACGTGATCGAAACCCTTCACGCACCGGCAGCCTTCGGGGGTGTGGTCATGGCGGTACTCGTCGCAACCCCAGAGGCGATCAGCGCCGTTCGCGCCTCCGTCGCCAACCACCTGCAGCGAGCCATCAACATTTTCCTCGGCTCGGTTCTGTCGACGATCGGTCTCACCGTGCCGGCCATGCTGGCAATTAGCCACCTCTACGGACATCCCGTCACGCTGGGGCTCCAAGGCCCGGATCTTGTCATGTTCGTGCTGACGCTCGCCGTCAGCATCATCACTTTTTCGAGTGGGCGCACCAATCTCATGCAGGGCGCAGTTCACCTGATGCTGTTCGTGTCTTACGTGCTGCTCATTACTCAGCAGTGAGCACAAAAATCTGCGAGCTGAGCCATGCCAGGATTACACGGCCACCAATCATTTAGGCACAGCTAAATTGCGTGCCGGGAACTATTGCAATTTCAGACAATCCCGCGACATAGTACCGCATGCCTGAAACATCCGGCGACTTTTGGAGCTCGCCGCCAAGGCACGCGTGAAGACCGGGGCACATAGATCGTCGGGGCGGCAGCAATGCGTGAGGGATTGCATCGGGGTCTTCAGATATTTGTAGCGCTCGTCGGCATGTCGGTTCTTGCCGCATGTGATGGCAGCAATACCTACGTTCCGCCGCCACCGCCCCCCGTGCGCATCGCGCAGCCTATCCAGCAGCCTGTAACCCTCTATTTCGAATTGACGGGCAATACGGCGCCCCTCAATTCCGTCGATATTGAAGCGCGCGTTCAGGGCTACCTCCAGTCGATCGATTATCAGGACGGCATGGCGGTGACGAAAGGCACCAAGCTTTTCGGCATCGAGCAAGACACCTATCAGGCGCAACTCGATCAGGCCAAGGCATCGCTCGCTTCGCAACAGGCGTCGCAGGTCGGCGCCAAACAGGAATACGACCGTCAGCTCAACCTGATGAAGCAAGAGGTCACCACACAGACGGCGGTCGACAGTGCCAAGGCGACTCTCGATGAAGCCAACGCCGCCATCCTCAACGCTCAGGCCAATCTCCAACTCGCAACGATCAATCTCGGTTACACGGACGTGCTCGCACCCTTCGACGGCACGGTGACCAACCACCTCGTCGATATCGGCACGCTTGTCGGCGTCTCAGGGCCGACCAAGCTCGCCAGCATTGTTCAGACGGACCCGATATATGCCTATTTCAATGTCAGCGAAACACAGGTGCTGCTGATCAAGGATATGTTGAGAAAGCAGGGACGCACCTTCAGGCAGACCGATCTGCCAAGCATTCCCGCCGAACTCGGCCTGCAATCGGAAGAAGGCTATCCCCACAAAGGACATCTTGATTACGTCTCGCCGCAACTCGATGCATCGACCGGCACCCTGCAAGTGCGCGCCCTGTTCGAGAACAAGGAGAAGGCCATGCTGCCCGGCCTCTTCGTGCGCGTCCGCGTACCGATCGGCCACAACGACAAGGCGCTGCTGGTGCGCGACGATGCGATCGCGACCAATCAGCTCGGCAGTTATCTGCTGGTTCTCGGCAAGGACGACGCCATCGAGCAGAAACAGGTCAAGACCGCCCAGCGCGAGGGCGCTTTACGCGTCATCGAATCCGGCCTCGATCCGTCTGACTGGGTCGTAATCCAGGGCATCCAGCAGGCGATCCCCGGCAGCAAGGTTGCGCCTGAGAAGATCGACATGAATGCGCAGCCGGCGGAAGCCGGCGCCGATGCAAAGGCCACGACGACGACGCAGTAAAATCCGCCACCACGCTTCATCTGAACGTCCAAGGACAACAGCATGATCTCGCGCTTCTTCATCGAACGGCCGGTGCTCGCCAATGTTCTGGCATTGGTCTTTGTTCTCATCGGCGCGGTGGCTCTCTTCCAACTGCCTGTGGCGCAATATCCAAATGTCGTTCCGCCGACTGTACAGGTGACGACGCGCTTTCCGGGCGCCAGCGCCAAAACGCTCGTCGATACGGTCGCACTGCCGATCGAGCAGCAGGTCAACGGCGTGCAGGACATGCTGTATATGCAGTCCACGAGCGCAAGCGATGGCACTTATTCCCTGACAGTGACCTTCGCCATCGGCACCGATCCGGACCAGGCGCAGGTCCTTGTCCAGAACCGTGTCGCCATCGCCATGTCGTCGCTGCCGGAGTCGGTGCAGATCCAGGGCGTCACCACTCAGAAGAAATCGACGGCGATCCTGGGCTTCGTCACCTTGACGTCGTCCGAAAGCCAATATGACAGCCTCTACCTCTCCAACTACGCCGTCATAAATCTGCAGAATGAGCTTGCCCGTCTGCCGGGCGTCGGCAACGTGACGGTTTTCGGCGCCGGCCAATATGCCATGCGCATCTGGATGGATCCGAATTTATTACAGGCGCGGGGCCTGGCGCCGCAGGATGTCGTCAACGTCATCCAGCAGCAGAGCCAGGAGGTCACGGCCGGCCAGCTCGGCATTCCTCCCGTCCCACAGGGGCAGACCTTTCAATACACGCTCAATGTCAACGGCCGCCTGAATGACGCGGTCGATTATGAGAATATCATCGTCAAGGTGGATGGCGCGGACGGCGGCAGGGTGACGCGGATACGCGATATCGGCCGGGTCGAGCTCGGTGCCCAGACTTATAGCCAATCCTTCATGCAGAATGGCCGGCCGGCAGCCGGCATCGGCATCTTCCAGTTGCCCGAGGCTAATGCCATTGCGGTCGCCCAGGCGGTCAGAACGAAGATGGCGGAACTGTCGAAAGGTTTCCCGCAAGGGCTTCAATATCAGATGCCCTTCGATACCACGAAGTTCGTCAATGCCTCGATCGACGAAGTCTATGTGACGCTGATCGAAGCCGGTGTTCTCGTTCTCATCGTCATCCTCCTGTTCCTGCAGGACTGGCGGGCCATGCTCGTGCCGGCGACGACGGTTCCCGTCACCATCATCGGCGCTTTTGCCGCGATGGCAGCGATGGGCTTCACGGTCAACCTGTCCACGTTGTTTGCGATCGTTCTCGCCATCGGCATCGTCGTCGATGACGCGATCGTCATCGTCGAAGGAGTCGCCCGGCATATCGAGGCCGGGATGTCCGGCCGCAAGGCGGCCGAGAAGGCGATGGACGAATTGTTGGGGCCGGTCATCGGCATCACCCTGGTGTTGATGGCCGTGTTCATTCCGGCCGCTTTCCTGCCGGGGCTGACAGGCCAGCTTTACCGGCAGTTTGCGCTCGTCATTGCCGCCACGGCGCTGATCAGCGCCATCAACGCCGTGACGCTGAAACCGACACAATGCGCCCTTTGGCTGCGCACGCCTGTGCCTCCCGAGAAAAGAAACTTCATCTATCGCGGCTTCAACAAGGTCTACGATTGGGGTGAACGCGGCTATGTCAGGTTGATCGGCGCCATGACTCGCCACGCCGCCATCATGGCCGTGTTGGCGCTGGCACTGATGGGGGGTGCCATCTGGGGGCTGACCCGCATACCGACCGCATTCCTGCCGATCGAGGATCAGGGTTATGTGCTGATCGGTGTCCAACTACCTGACGGCGCAGCCAAGGAACGGACCGACGCCGTGATGGCCGAGGTCGGCAAGATTGCTCAGGAGACGCCGGGCGTCGATCAGGTCCTGACGATCAGCGGCGTCTCGGTTCTCGACAACAATGCCAGCCTTCAGAATGCCGGCGTTGCCTATGTCGTACTCAAGGATTGGGACGAACGGCTGAAGGTGAAGGGACAGGATCTCCTGTCGATCTACGAGCGCCTGAATGGCGCTCTCGAAAGCATCCTGGTCGCAAAGACCTTGGTCATCGTCCCGCCTCCGATCCAGGGCGTCGGCAATGCCAGCGGCTTCACGATGCAGGTGGAGCTCAAGAACGGTGTTTCCGATTACGCCCTGCTGCAGTCGCTCGCCGATACGATCGTGAAAGACGGCGAGACCCAATCGTCACTCCAAAGGCTGAGTACGCCGTTCCGTTCCAACGTGCCGCAGCTCGAGGTTTCCGTCGACCGCATCAAGGCGGAGACACTGGGCATCACGGTCGGTCAGGTCTTCTCCGCTTTGTCAGGCTATGTAGGATCGAGCTATGTCACGCAGTTCAACAAGTTTGGCCGCACCTTCCAGGTCTATGCCCAGGCATCCTCCGAATTCCGCGTCAGCCAGGACGATATCCGCAACCTTAAGGTCAAGGCCGGTGACGGCACCATGGTGCCGCTCGGGACTGTCGTCGATATCAAGGCCATGCAAGGCCCCTCATTGATCAGCCTCTACAATCTCTACCCGACAGCAACGATCGTTGGCGGCCCTGCGGCCGGCTTCAGCTCCGGCCAGGCGCTCGACGTCATGCAGCAGGTCGCCGATAGCACTCTACCGCCCGGCACCGGCTATGAATGGACGGCACTCTCCTACCAGGAGAAAATAGTCGGCGGGCAGATCTACTATATCTTCGCGCTTGCCATGCTGCTCGTCTACTTCGTGCTTGCGGGACAGTATGAAAGTTGGATCCTGCCCTTTGCCGTGCTGCTGGCCGTGCCGCTTGCTCTGCTGGGCACGGTTGGGGCTTTGACGGCAGCGGGCGTCGCCAACAATCTTTACACCCAGATCGGGCTGATCCTGCTGATCGCACTGGCATCGAAGAATGCCATTCTGATCGTCGAATATGCACGGGAAAAGCGCGAGGAAGGCATGGAAATCCTGGAGGCGGCGGTCGAGGCGGCACGCCTGCGTTTCAGGCCGATCCTCATGACATCCTTTGCCTTCATTCTCGGGGTACTGCCGCTCGTTCTGGCGACGGGCGCCGGCGCATCCGCCCGCAAGTCGATCGGCATATCGGTCTTCAGTGGCATGATTGCCTCGACCTGCCTTGCCGTCCTGTTCGTTCCGTCCTTCTATGTCGTACTGCAGCGCCTCGAGGAACTCAGAAGGCGCCGTAGCAAGAGCCCCGCGGTAGCGGATGCGCAAGTATCGGCGCAATAGGCTGACAAGCGGCCTATTGCACGATGACCTGCACATAGACGCCGCCGCTCTTGGCGTAGTAGAGGCCGCCGCAGCGGTAATAGTAGCCGCCATAATAAGGGCCATAGATGCAGCCGGGAGGCAGCGCGGGGATGGTCGTCGCCGTGCGCCGAACAACCCGGCGTGTCGTCCGACGGGCAACCCCAGCATAGGATAGCGGCGTCAATGGCCGGCCGATGACGGCGCCTGCCGGTGTGGCAAAGCCGATCGACACCGGCAACGGGCCTTGCCCTTCAAGGCGAAAATCCGTGAAGGTCATGACACCGGCAAGGCAAAGGGCAAATGCGAGCTTGCTGAAGGTCATTTCATCTCTCCTGCAACGGTAGGCGCTGGCAACTCATCGATCGATTGAAGTTCGCTGAGATCCACGGTCTTGGCATTGGCCGGGATCTCGATGTTGTAAGAGACGGCGGCAACATCGGCCCCACTCTTGAAGTCGCTGATCTCCAGCGTGTATTGCGGCGCCTGGACGACATGTTTGCTGGTGATCACATAGCGCCGCGGTATCGGCTGCGGGCCGGTCTGGATCCAGATCTGCCAGTCGAGTTCCGGTGTCCGGAAGGTCAGATATTCGCATTCCACGCCGTCGACGAAAGCGCTGGAGATGTGCTTCGCCTCGGTCACATCGGACATCAATATGTCGTAGACATGAGATGACAGAAGATCGGCGCCAGGCGCTTCGACGCCTGCATCGGCAAGCCGGTCGATCAGATCGTCGAGCGAGCCCTTGCCGTCGATCTTCGCATAGGCATCAAGGTTCTTGCCATGCACGGTCAGTGTCGAACCATCGAAGCTGACATCGATATCGGCAAAGCCTCCGGTTCTTGTGACACGCAATTTGTCCGGTCTCGTGATGTTGGCCATACCCGAACTCACGAACTGGAGCTTCTCGAAGTCCGGTGTCACGGCCTCGAGCGAGGATTGATAGTTGAAGGATATTGTCTTCTGCGCCACCAGAAAATCGGACATCGCCTTAAGAAGATCTTTTGCATCATCCGCCCATGCCTGTGTCGGCAGGGCGAGGCCGGCGGCAATAGCGGAATAGCTCAGTATTCGTTTCAATCGCGATAGATGAGAAGTCGATGACATGGCAATTGCCTTTCACTTGTGTCGTCATTGAATTCATCGAATGCGGGGATTTCGGATCGTGCTGCGACAACCGCAGAATGGCGGTGCGGACCCATCAGGAGAATGCCTGAGGGTTCAGGCATTCCCAGTGAACCCAAACGAATTGGAAAGCCGCTACAGTCCCGAGGTCAGCACCTTGTGACAGGCTGGTGACACGCGCTGCAGATTATCCCGCAGGCACGAGATGACCCGCCCGCCGCCGATCGGCACCATCCGGCAAAAGGCCCGGAAATCCGGTCCGCAGGTCTCGCGCACGATCATCATTTCCTCGCGCGGAGAGAAGACGGGCATGGCGGCCGGCCGGGTTGCCGCCGGTGCGGTAGCCGTGGCAGCACCTGCACCGGCTGCTGGCGCACCGGCCGCACCGATGGCCGCAACCGCTTGCTGACAGGGTGCTGACAGACCGGCACTATGCTGCTGCAGACAGGAGAGCGCCGCCGCACCGCCTGGGGTCACGCCGGAGCATTGCGCCATGAAATCGGAGCGGCAGGCTGACTTGACGGCATCGCGCTGCGCCTCGGTCGGCTGAGAGCCGGCTGCCGGGGCAGGCGTTGCCGCACCTGTTGTGACAGGCGCCGTTTGAGCTGGCTCTGCGGATGTCGATTTGGGTTTGGCCGTTATAGCCGAGACAGCCTTGCGGCAGGAGGCGGAGAGTGTGGAATCATGTTGCTGCAGGCAGTTCAGCGCCGCCATGCCCCCCGGCTGCACGCCAGAGCATTGTGCGATAAAATCGGATCGGCAGGCTGATCTGACCGCGCTTTTCTGCTCGTCGGAAGGCGCCTGCGCGACGGCGATCCCGGCAAAAAGACTGGCCGCGCAGACGACACTGAGCGCCGATAATCCGAAGATCAGACGACGCCTCCCGCGCCGCTCTGCTCTTAGAGAAGATGCAGATTCTCGCATTGTCCCCTCCCTGGAAGTTCATCGATTTACGGCATGAAAACAAATACCTCAGCTGAATGAGACAGCAGGACCTCGAAAGGTCGATGAAGGTCGCTAAACGGAAATTGTGGAACGTCCACTCGCCTTTAAATTTAGCACATTTGACTTTTATAGACTAGGCTCGAATATCCGGACAAGGAGCACACTATGCTCATGGGTTAGCCGCGGGATGCATTCTGCGCTGCTGGCAGGTGACAAGAACATCAGCTATCTATGCTTTATACCAGCCTGGCTCTGTTTGGAGTAATCTCCAGCTCACTGAAAACGCCGCCAGAATCTCATAGCCCATTGCTGCCTCAGCACCCGAAACCTTTGAAAAAGCAGACGCGCGCCTCTGACCGGATGCTAAATCGTCGTACCGCTACCAACAAAGAAGCCCGCTTTTGGCAGGCCTGTTTTTTGGCTTCTATTGCGGGCTTTGCACTATTCGCTCGGCGAAGATACCCACGCGGGGCTGGCGGCAGCTTCCTCAACCGGACAGGATACAAACCTCTATCGTGACCATCGTGCTATGAGTTGGTCTGTATTTGCCAGCACCCTGCGGACTGCGTTGCGCGCCATGTTCGGTCGTTGCAATCGTATGCTTTTCTCAATATTTTCATGAAGTTTCAGCACATATTGCAAATTGTCTTCTTCTCGCGTGACATGGGTGAAGAGGTGGTTCAGCGCCGATTCGATCAATACGCCGAGCGGCGCCAGCAGATCATTTCCGGAGGCGCGCAAGATCGCGATGTGAAATCGGGTATCGGATTCTGTTCGCTGCTGGAGTGACGTCGCCTGACCCATGTCATGCAGAGCCTGACTGATCTCGTTCATTTGCTCTTCAGTTCGGCGCTCCGCAGCAAGTGCAGTCGCTTCCGGCTCGATCATATGCCTGAGCTCTTGCACGGCCCTCAGAAAGGCTTCGCGATCGGGAGAGGCGGCGTACCAGCCCAATACATCCCGATCCAGCAGGTTCCAACGTTCCTTGGGTTCGACCCAACTGCCGATTTTCGGGCGGGAAGAAAGCAGGCCCTTGGCCATCAGCATCTTGATAGCTTCACGCACCGCCGAACGGCTGACTTCAAAGACCTCAGACCATTTTGCCTCGTTTGGCAGGATCGTGCCCGGCGGATAGTCGCCGCGCACGATCCGGAGGCCGATCTCGCCTGCCAAAAACACATGAACACTCGCCCCAGTCATGCGGGGAGCATTTGGGCGCCTTGTGGTGGCCGAGCGGTCAACCGTCATCGCCTCGACCGAAGCCGTCGGCTTTCCCGATTTCTTGTCAGGCATTTATTTCTACTGCCTCAGCATTCTTTCGACTGTCTGCACGTACTATCAAAACAATCGTAATAACGAGGAAGTCGCCTGCGATTGACTCTGACAAAAGGGCGCGGAATTCAGGGCGCGTCAAGCCTGCGGATCTTTCGATCCGTCTCGTGAGGGCCGTCGGCGCACCCTTGAACCGGGTGCGCCAAACCGCGAGCCTATTTTTGAATGCAGGTATCCACTGTATCCTTCGTGCACTCGTCGAGCCCGGTGAATACCGGATCTTCGACCGGCTTGCCGGCAATCAGATCCATCATCACCGAAGGTGCCTTGTAGCCCATCTCGAACGGCCGTTGGCCGACGAGCGCAGTCACCAGGCCTTCCCTCGCAATAGCAACCTCGTCGCCGATCGTGTCGGCGGCACCAATGACGAAATCATTACTGGCGATCTTGTCGGCCATCGGTTTGAACAGGTCGCGATAAGGTTGCGGCGCGCCGAACAATGGCCAGCCGCCCATGATGCCGAATGCGTCCAAGTCGGAATTGGCCGCGAGGATATCGGTCATTGCCTGCACACCCTTGGCACCGTCGTCATTGGTAAACACCGGGCAGCCGGCGACTTCCGTCCAACCGCCCTCGCCTTTCAGCTCGGTCAGGCCTTTCTTGCCCGTAAGCGTGTCACGCATGCCTTGCGCGCGGCGTAGAATATTGTCTGCTCCCGGATTGCCTTCGATCGTGCAGATTTTGCCGCCCTTCGGCTTGGCCTTCTTGATGTACTCGCCGATGCGTGCGCCCATCAAATAGTTGTCGGTGCCGAGATAGGTCTTGCGCAAGGCTGCATCCTCGGCTGCAAGATCGGCATCAAGCGTCATCACCGGAACCGTCGGATTGGCGGTCTTCAGGGTCTGAGCGATGAGCTTTGCATTTGACGGCGAAATCGCGATTGCAGCCGTGTCTGCCTTGCCCAACATATCCTGCACGATCTGCGCTTCGCCGGCTTCATCGGATGTCGATGCCGGACCGGTGTAGAAGCACTCATATTCCGCAGTCGGGTTTTCCTTGTTCCATTTCTGGCAACCTTGATTGATTGCTTCGAAGAACGGATTGTCGAGGCCCTTGACGACGATGACGAGTTGCTTCTTGGCCAGGGCTTGCCCGGCGGTCAGTGCTAAAACTGCGGCTGTAAGTAGTAATGCCTTCCTCATGGTTTCCTCCCTTGAAACAGACGGGCACGGCATGCCCGCCACACGAAATCAACCCGGATACCAGATGATACGAGGCTCCTCCTTCGAACGCTCGTATTGCCACGCCGAGTCGATAAGCATTTCGAGATCGTAGTTTGGCCGCCAATCCAGCAGGTATTTCGCCTTGCTGTTGTCCATCCAGTTGGAATGAAAGCGGCTGGGTATCTCGACGGAGCCGAGATTTCGCGTGCGCAACAGATACGCGGCGACTTCAGAATAGTCGACAGGTCGATCCATGCAGATATTAAAGAGTTGCCGCTCTGCCCGGGGGTTGTCGATCGCTGCCAATATCGCCAATACGAGGTCATCGACATGCACGAAGTTGCGTTTCAGTGGACGACCGTCAGCATCGAGCAGCAGCGGCACTGTACCCATGGCTGCATAGCGCCGCGCCGCTTCTTCCGAAACGAGCGTCTTCCAGTCCGGGCCGCCAAAGACGTCGTCCCCAAAGGACAGCGAATACTTGAAATCGTCCTTTTCCATGATCCAGGGCGCGCGCAGGCAACAGCCGTTGAGGCCATACTGAATGCCAAACTGCTCCAGCATGACCTCTTCCAGAACCTTGGAGAGCGCGTAGCTTCCAGGATAGGCGCAATGGGGGGCACTCTCGGTGATCGGCCCATTATGCCGATAGTGGAAATGCCCTATGCCCGCATCGCCGCCGATCAGGATGAACTGGCGTGCCGTGACGCTCGCACGGAACTCCTCAAGCAGCCAAAAGAGGCCTTTGACCGTGACATCCATGATGTCTTCAGGCGTTTCCTTGCATGTGGCGAGATGCACGACATGGGTAACATCAGAGAGAGCCGCCGCCACAACAGCGCGATCGGCGATCGAGCCACGGACGACTTCAACACGGTCGGTCGCCTCGCACAAACGGTTGTGACAAAGCGCGCGAATACGAGCTTTGGAAAATCTCGGATCGTCAAGCAGCCCAGCAATGAAGCGCCGCCCGACCTTGCCCGTCGCACCGGTAACAAGGATCAGCATGCTCTCTCTCCCACTGATAGCTAATATTCGGACGCCACTTCCGTCAAATGATATTTGTCCGACAAAACAGATTTTTGTTACAATAGGCCCAACTCCTCGGACAATGAGTTGACGCTGTCGTGGGGTTTTGCGTAAATGCTCATATTCGCTTTTCCTGGGAGGATATCGGAAAGGCGAATTCGCTTGAGCCTCGCGTCGAAAAGAAGCCGAGTTCGAAGCGAACGAATAGCTACAAGTTTTGGGAGGCCAGGAGGCTGGTGGCGGTTCTCGAGCTCACCAATATTTCCAAACATTTCGGTGCCATCCAGGCCGTCAACGATATTTCGTTTTCGCTCGAAGCGGGGCAGGTGGTCGGCCTCATGGGTGATAACGGCGCTGGCAAATCCACATTGGTCAAGATGATCGCTGGCAACTTTCGGCCGAGCCACGGAACCATGCGTCTCGATGGCGCAGAGATCGTGCTTCATCGGCCGAAGGAAGCGCGGCTGCATGGCATTGAGATCGTTCATCAGGATCTGGCGCTCTGCAACAACCTTACGGCGGCGGCAAACGTATTCCTTGGACGAGAATTACGACGCGGCATATGGCCTTTTCGCATCCTCGACTACAAAGCCATGTACAAACGCGCCGGCGAAATCTTCCGCGAGCTCAAATCGGAGACGCGGCCACGTGATCTCGTCAAGCAAATGTCAGGTGGTCAGCGGCAGGCGGTCGCGATTGGCCGGACGATGCTGTCGGAAGCGAAAATCGTGCTGATGGACGAGCCGACAGCAGCTATTTCCGTGCGCCAGGTGGCCGAGGTTCTGAATCTGATCCGCCAATTGCGTGACCGGGGCATTGTCGTTGTCCTGATCAGCCACCGCATGCCCGACGTCTTTTCGGTCGCTGACCGCGTGATCGTGATGCGGCGGGGCAGAAAAGTGGCCGACAAGCCAATTGCGGCAAGTTCGCCCGAGGAAGTGACGGGACTTATTACCGGCGCCATCGAACAGGTGTGATCGATGCTGTCCGTTGCAGCAGCAAGAAAGAAGAAGGTCGACGATGGCGATTACACTTGACCAGACGATCGGACAGAAGCAACGGAGCTGGCTTGCCACTATCTTGGGCGGCCAGACATTCTGGGTTCTAATCGCGGTCATTCTCGCCTGCATTTTTCTGTCGATGGCGACAGACTCCTTTGCGACGGCAAAGAACATCTACAACATCACCCGCAACGTCACGTTCGTCGCAATTATCGCGCTGGGCATGACGCTGGTCATCATCACCGGCGGCATTGATCTGTCCGTTGGCTCCGTGCTTTGCCTGTGCAGCATGGTACTAGCGATCGTCATGCATGCGGGATACAGCATTGAAGTCGGCATCGCCGCCTCGATCGGTACTGCTCTTTTGGTCGGAGCTTTCAATGGCCTGCTGATCGCCTATCTGGGCTTCCCACCCTTCGTCGTCACGCTCGGCATGTTGTCGATTGCACGCAGCCTTGCGATGGTTGCGTCTAACAATACTGTCGTTTTCCAGTTCGGGCCTGATCACGACAAACTGCTGGCGCTGGGTGGCGGCGCTTGGCTTTTCGGTATCGCCAATCCAGTGCTTTACATGGTTGTGCTGGCACTCATGACCGGTTTTATGCTGCGCTGGACCAAGTTCGGCCGTTATGTTTTTGCCATCGGCGGCAATGAGCACGCGGCAACTCTGACGGGCGTTCCCGTGCAGAGGATCAAGGTCATCGTCTATATGATTTCCGCCCTGTCGGCGGGGGTTGCCGGCATCATTCAAACCGGCTGGCTCGGCGCTGTCACCACAAATATCGGCGCCGGGATGGAACTTCAGGTTATCGCCGCTGCCGTCATCGGCGGCGCCAATCTGGCTGGCGGCGTCGGCACCGCCTTTGGAGCATTGATCGGCGCCGCACTTATCGAGGTTATCCGCAACAGTCTTGGCCTGCTCGGCATCAACGCCTTCTGGCAAGGTAGCTTTATCGGCGGCGCAATTGTCCTTGCCGTCCTTTTCGACCGAATTCGCAACCTGCAACGCGACGAGTAGGCGAACCCCGGTCCCACATCCTCAAGCCCCGAGACCGGCATGATGAACTATGTGAGAGGCAAGTGGAAACACGCTTGCCTTGGCACTTGGATCGCTCGTGCGTTACCGCAGGCTCCCGTCGCCGCCGCGGTCGGCGGCTTTGAAGTCCGCCATAACCCTATTCAGAAATTCGTTCTGGCTGACCTTGCCGTCACTGTTGGCGTCGGTGGCGGAGAACTGCTGGATAGTCAGAACTCCGACAACTTCGTCAGAGCTCAGGTTGCCGTCCTTGTTCTTATCCAGGCCCGCGAAGGCCGACGTCATGAAGGTTTGATATTCAGATCGGTCGACCGCTCCATTCTTGTCACGATCGAGCCGGTCCAGTTGGCCCTGGTTCATAGCCACCGGTTGATTCTGCGCGGCGGCCGCAACGGCGGTAAAAAAAACGAATCCCGTCAGTAGGGCTAGTCTTTTCATCATCCCGACCTTTCGTATCAACGACATGTCAAGGCACTGCCGCCCGCCGCGCCCAGCGTGGCGCCGCCGCCAACGGCCCAGAGCTGTCCGGTCCCCGAGCCAATGGTCGCGCCAAGCAATCCGCCGACGACCGCGCCGCCGACCGTACCGGCGATGCAGCCGAACTCGTTGCTGCGTCCTCCTTGGGACGTCGCAGCAGATTGGCAGCCAGACAAAGCAAGGCAACCCAAGAGAGTAAGACCTATGGTGCACTTGGTCATTTTTTCCTCCAGTATATCCGTTCACGTTTAAGACAAACAGGCGGAGGCACCGTTGAGCGGCGGCGGTCGAAAACAAGCTGCGAGTACGTTCCTCATGTGCGTGAGCTTCTCCGCCAATCAGAAGCAACTCACAGGCAAAACATGCAAAGCGCGCGCCAAAGCTGCAACAATACTATTGAATACTACCACCGCGCATGGCTGAAGACAACACCGGGCGCCTGTCTCCACCGTTGATGTCCTGATGGAGCGAGATCAGCCCGCTGGTTTCAGTCCTCCAAGACCGCTCCTGTCCTGCTATAACGACCGTCGATCTGCCTCAGCCGTAAAGCCGGCGCAACAGCACGCCAAACTGTTCCCGGGGTGCGTACGCCTTTAGGTCAGTCGCCGGCTTGTACGGCAGCTCGTCCTTTTGAGCGATCTTTGCCGCCCCTTAACGCAAAAAGCCGGAAAGGATTGGTTGAATTGGCAGGTTTTGTCCCATTCGCTGCGCTCAGCCTTCAGGTTATGGTGAGCTTAGCTGCCGACGCGCTATGATTGCCAGCGAAGCTGCAGACTTCGCGCCAACGATATCTCACTGATATCATCAATGCATGGAAAGGTTTGGTTGCGTGGGCATGATGGCTGTTTTCTATCCGACTGCGTCGGCTTTGCCTTGTTGCCGGCCCCTGACCAGAGGTTAAATCCTCGACCCGTTACCAACAAAAAAGCCCGCTTGACGGCGGGCTTTATGTATTTGGTTGCGGGGGCAGGATTTGAACCTGCGGCCTTCAGGTTATGAGCCTGACGAGCTACCGGGCTGCTCCACCCCGCGATATTTCATTCCGGGCTTGACACCCGGGAGCTTGTCAGGCGTAGCCTGACGAGGTGAGGCCGTTAAGAGATCGATCCGGTGGATCGATTTCAGGCCGAACGGGCTGCTCCACCCCGCGCCATCCGATTTTTGCCTATTGGCAAGATATGGTATCTTTTGCTTTGAGCAAAAGCGGTTGAGACAATGTTTGTCTCGTGTTTCTGAGGCGCTAAAGACGAAAGGCCGCTTTGGAAGCGGCCCTTTGTATCGGCTTTGGGCCGTTAGTTTCGTTCAGAGAAGATTGTTGTCGATTTTGCGCATGTAGCTTTCCGAAGCTTGTTCAGCTTCGGGCACATGCGTTTTCACGAGTTGCGTTTAGCAGACCTGGCAGCGACCGACTCTCCCGCGTCTTAAGACGAAGTACCATAGGCGCTGGGGCGTTTCACGGCCGTGTTCGGAAAGGGAACGGGTGCAGCCACCCCGCCATGACCACCAGGTCAGCGAAGCGCAACTTGTGTGAGAAGCTGGCGGATGTTTTCACATCCTTTTTTTGAACACGTCTTACCTTTTTGAGGGCATCGGAGCGTAAGCTGCGCAAGGCCAAGCGGCCGTCGCGCCTTATGGCGCGGCCCGTCCGGAGTGAAGCGGCAAAGCCGCAACAGCGCCAGGACAAAGGTCAACATCATCGATCCGGACGAATGCGGTGCATTCGCCGGGAGATGAGCATAGTCAATGAGAACGATCAAGCCAATCGAGCTATTAGTACCGGTAAGCTTCATGCGTTGCCGCACTTCCACACCCGGCCTATCAACGTGGTCGTCTTCCACGGCTCTGATAGGGAACACTCGTTTCCAGGTGGGTTTCCCGCTTAGATGCCTTCAGCGGTTATCCCGTCCATATATAGCTACCCTGCTATGCCCTTGGCAGGACAACAGGTCCACCAGAGATATGTCCATCCCGGTCCTCTCGTACTAGGGACAGATCCTGTCAATATTCCTACACCCACGGCAGATAGGGACCGAACTGTCTCACGACGTTCTGAACCCAGCTCACG